>Ga0209698_10009100_pt1 | contig 10199 bp, 10 predicted proteins | sample LitLauG_LLR_2012_FD_187203 | JGI IMG/M metagenome (GOLD analysis project Ga0209698, IMG submission 187203) | Freshwater sediment microbial communities from Pennsylvania, USA - Little Laurel Run_MetaG_LLR_2012 (SPAdes) (version 2) | ecosystem: Environmental > Aquatic > Freshwater > Creek >... | reverse complement strand
GTCTCGCGCCGACCTGTCTGGCGCCAACCTGTCTCGCGCCGACCTGTCTGGCGCCAACCTGTCTGGCGCCAACCTGTCTGGCGCCAACCTGTCTGGCGCCAACCTGTCTCGCGCCGACCTGTCTGGCGCCAACCTGTCTCGCGCCAACCTGTCTCGCGCCAACCTGTCTCGCGCCAACCTGTCTCGCGCCGACCTGTCTGGCGCCAACCTGTATTGCGCCACCCCAGTGATGACGGGACATCAAATCGCTACCTTCAGGATAGTACCGGAGGTCGGAGGCTTTTATGGGTTCAAAAAAGTATCTAATCAAGCCGTTCTAAAAATCTTCATTCCAGAAGATGCTAAGCGATTGAATAGTTTCGGAAGTCGAAAATGTCGTGCCAGCAAAATCAAAGTAATGGAGATCGCTATAGAAGGCGACACGCCCGGACAGACTATATTTAAAAGTTCTACTCACGATACTAAACTTGAGTATTCTGTAGGACAAGAAGTGTCTGTATCTGATTTCTGTGACGACCTAAAACAAGAGTGCGCAGCTGGAATTCATTTCTTCTTAACTCTCGAAGAAGCGAAAGCGTGGTAACATGAAAACCTACAAGCAAGTAAAAGCCAGCGCAAACTTAAAGTTCTTAAAAGGCAAAAGCAACGAGGAGGCGATGGAGGCCGCAGTAGAAGCTCTAAACAGCAAAGTGACCAAAGGCTTCTATCAGGACACTGTGGACGAGCTGAGCGCTCTGACCAAAAAATACGACTGTAGCCTTGAGAGCCTCTTGATTGCCGCTAGGAACTCATTCATACTAGAACCAGACTACGAGAGAGCATTGACGCTGTACGAACGCATAATGTCAATTAGGGCTTATGCAGCCAAGGAAGGGAAGAACAAGTAACATGGAAAACACAAATAAGAAGAAGAAAAAGAAACAAGACGATAACAGGAAGTACGACGCCTCCAAGCCAAAGGCTAAGGTCCGATATTGCCGAGTCTGCGCCAAGGCCCTACCAGAGAGCCGGTACTTCAACCACGAAGGTTGTTTCGAGCAAAAAGGCTATGACAACCACTACGACATTCATGAACACTATGGTATTACCAACTAATGGAGGCTTTATGCGTTATCTGATAAATTATGGAATTTTGCTAACTTTCCTAACTTCGCTATACTCCTGTGGTCAGATAGGGACGGTAAAACAGCCAGCCCCCAGCCCTACTCCACTTCCCTCTGGTCCTCCAGGACCCCCCGGCCCACAAGGTCCCCAAGGCGTAATAGGAGCCACAGGAGTGGCGAACGTCTTCACAACGACCTCCGACCCGGGAGCGTGCCCAAACGGCGGTACGGTGCTCCTAATCGCTCAGGATACGGCCAATACGGGTGTATGGGAGCCTTCAGACAAAAACCAGACCTCGGTGCTTATCTGCAACGGTACGAACGGCACTAATGGCAAGCCAGGGGCTAACGCCTCCCTCACTATGGTTCAGTTCTGCCCAAGCTACACCACAACATACCCCAGTGATTTCCCTGAGTTCGGCATTTGCGTCAACAACGCACTCTATGCCGTCTATTGGGACGGTAGGAACTCCTGGCTCTCAGAATTAGTCCCCGGTGTATACGCCAGCACCTCTACTTCAGCACCATGTACTTTTTCTGTTAATGCCAACTGCCTGATTAGCCACTAAGTATTTGAATTTGCTATAGATCTCGTAAAACATTAGGGATTTCTCTGAAAATTGCAAAAATGAACTTAAAGTTCAAAAAAGCAATTTTAGAGAGTCCTGAGATGTCCTCGGTACTCAGCCCGTTAACCTAGGTCCCATGGTTACCGGTGACACTAGAGGGACTTAACCGAGGATACCTATATAGCAAACCGTAACTACCCTTCTCAGCGCATTTTTGGCTTTCACCTTCTCCCAGTCCGTATTGACGGCTCGATTTCCATTGGAGCTTCTGGAGCAGTCTCCAGCTTCTCCGCCTCTGGAGTAGCTGCAATCACCCACACCGGAACTGGCACCTATCAGATCCAGCTCCAAGACAACTACGCTTCGTTCCTGAGCTTCCAAGCTTCGGCTCAAGGCGTTCTCTCTGGATCGGCTATTGACCCGCATACCGCGACCGTAGGCTCCCTCTACCAGATCGTAAGTCTCGGTAACTCGAACTTCACGACCGCAGGAGTCCCAGCAGGGATTACTCCAGCAGTTGGCATGACTTTTGCTCTCGCCGCTCAGCCTCCAGCGGGAACTGGTATGGTCAAGCTGTTCGTCCCCTCTGCTATCGCCGATTTCCAAATGGCCGGCAATCAGAACCTCGGCCAACTCAATAACCAGCCTTTCAACGCCGGACTCGGCGGGTATGTCACGTTCGTCACCTGTAACTCCTCCGGTGCCGCAACTGACCCAGCCAACGGCGAAGGCATCAGCTTTGCGATGTACTTGAACAACAGCCAAGTTCAGTAACACTCAACTAGCGTCACTACAAGAGGCTGGGGATAAGCGAAAACAGTAGAACCCCCAGCCTAGTGACAACAAAGGATTTAAATGGCAGCGCCTTCAACGCCCTCAAATCCGTATTTGAATCAAGGAAATCAAACGATTACGCTTGGTTGGGATTTGAATCCGATCGCCACTAGCTACACCATCAACAGGTCCTCAGATGGAGTGACCTATACGGTATTAGCCACGCCCACAACCAATAGCTACGTCGACAGCACAGTGACGTTAGGTACGATGTATTACTACACCATACAAACGACTAACGGCTCCGGTACAAGTCTCCCAACAGCTCCGCTCCAAATGGTCGCTGCCCCCAACGGTGAGATGAGTCTGTATGAGCTGCGCCTACGCTCCCAGCAAAGAGCTGACCGCGTCAATTCTCAATTCGTAACAACCTCTGAGTGGAACTACTTCATCCAAAACGCAATGTATGAGCTGTATGATCTCCTAATTGACGTTTATGAAGACTACTTCGAAGCTCCAGAGATCGTCTTCTATACCTCCGGCAATCAATATCAATACCCGCTCCCAGACGGCAAGCTGACCTTCATCAACTCAGCTAACAATACCTCAATTGTAGCGCCTCCCTTCTATAAGCTCTCGGGGCTCGATCTGGGCATCAATAACGCCAACAATGCCTATGTGACGATCAACAAGTACAACCTGATTGATCGCAACAAATATGTCTACCCGAACACCGCAAGCACAATCTACGGTGTATTCAACCTCCAGTATAGGCTGCTAGGGAACAACATCAGGTTCATCCCTACACCCTCCAATGCACAGCCTATACGCATTTTGTACATCCCAAGGCTCCCACAGCTGCTCCAAGACACTGATCTGACCAATATTGGCTTCTGTGGCTGGCTGCAATACGTTATCTGTAGAGCCGCTAAGTACGCGTTAGCAAAGGAAGAGTCTGATACAACTGAGATCGACAACGAACTAATCTTCTTGAAAGGTCGTATCGAAGAGTCTGCCATGAACAGGGACGCAGGACAAGCCGATACGATCAGCGACACCAGGGGCTTCCCTTGGGGCAGCGGTCCTTTCAATGGGCTGAAGGGAGGTTGGTAGTGGCTCTCCTCCCTCTATTCAAGACAAACGACCGCATCCTGAGTCAACTTCAGACTCAGTGGGCGGCTATTCTCAACGTCTTGATAGGAAACCCATCACTCCAATGTAACATCCTAAGCAACGTATCGCTCAAGAACGGCGTCACGGTGATTAATCATCTCCTAGGACGTACACAACAGGGATGGAGAATTGTTGACATTAACGGTTCAGCAAGCATCTACCGCAGCCAACCTTTTAACGACAAAACCTTAACCCTCACCAGCAACGCAGCGGTGACCGTCTCGCTGGAGGTCTTCTAATATGCCTACAACTAATCCAAGTCCGAATATGGGTTTGCCGATCCCAGCTGTAGGCGTCGACCCAGGACCACAGTGGGCGGTAGATATTAACTCCTGTCTAACGCTCCTGGACCAACATAACCATACCCCAGGTTCCGGTGTTCAAATCCCAACGGCTGGTATCTCAGTCAACTCCGACTTCCCTTTCAACGACTACAACCTCACCACAATCCGCAGTGCAAGGTTTCAAGCCCAAGGCTCTCCTCTATCGCTCCCAGCTGACCTAGGCTGTCTATACGTCTCTGGAGCCGATCTATATTACAACGACACCAGCGGCAACCAAGTTCGTATTACGCAGAGCGGCAGTGTCGTAGGACCTACAGGCTCGATCTCTGGCCTCAACGCTCCAGCCTCAGCCTCATACGTTGCCATTAACCAGACGTTTGTATGGCAGTCAGCAGCAGCTACCTCCGCCGACATGGACTTTGGAAGCGCTACATTCAGGAACATAACCCCTAGCTCCAACGGGGTTACGGTGAGTCCTCCAGCTTCTATCGGCTCTAACTACTCGTTAACATTACCAACTCTTCCAAGTCAAACCAATATCATGACTTTGGATACGAGCGGTAACATTGTCGGAGCGTTCTACCCGGACGGTAGTACAATTGCTGTAGCCGGACAAGTGCTGAAAGTACCGGACCAAGGCATTACCGCGACGCAGATAGCTAATAACACGATAACGGCGTCTCAGATCGCAAACAATACTATCACGGCCACCCAAGTGGCAAACTATACGCTGGGACCAACGCAGCTGCAAACGCCAGGATACAACAGCGCCTCTGCGTCTTTAGGGCAATCTGTTATTACAAATCCGAATACGATTGGCATATCAACTAGCGCGACTATTATTTCGAGCGGGACAATCGTAACTAAAGGAAATCCTTTATATATCGCACTTATTAACGGATACTTCAACACCCCTAGTCCCGGCACGCCGGCCTCTCTTTCTATTACAATCACTATAAATTCCTCTCCAGTTTACACCGCTGTTATGGGTACGGAAACCGGCGCTTATTTAAATGTTCCGTGTAGCGCTGTGTCCACTGTGGCCGGAGTAGGAGCTGGAACGCAGACCGTGATAGTGTACGCTACAGCATCCAGCGCAGTCGGATCTCCAACAGTTAATGGAGTTCAGCTCTGTCTATATGAGTTTAAATAATCATGGCACTGCAAAAGCAACAAGTAGTCATCAACTTCGCCAAGGGGCTTGACACCAAGTCCGACCCCTTCCAAGTTCCTGTTGGGAACTTCCTATCCCTCCAGAACACAGTCTTTGACAAGATTGGTCGGCTACAGAAGCGCAACGGCTATCCAGCGCTTCCAAGCCTACCTGACACCTCCTCAACCTTCCTAACCACGTTCAATAGCGATTTAACGGCTATTGGGACGAGTTTACAGGCTCTAAGCCTAGGCTCTAGCACTTGGTCCAACAGAGGCAACATACAGCCTCTAAACCTCTCTACGATGCCATTAGTGCGCAATAACCTGAACCAGTCCCAATGCGACTCAGTAGTGTCCAGCTCCAACCTCGTCTGCACAGTCTATACCGAAAGCAACGGGACCTCGAACGCATACAAGTACATCGTAGAAGACTCCACAACCGGGCAAGTCATCCTATCTCCAGGCGTACTAACAACGGCGGACCCAACCTATGGTGCTCCTAGGGTTTTTCTTCTTGGTTATCATTTTGTTATCGTTTTCTCAGCGTTGATCGGCTCCAATCATCACCTCCAATACCTAGCCATAAACGCCACCAACCCAAGCCTGGTGGGCACTCCTACCGACATCTCGACCCAATACACGCCGCACTCCAGGGTGAGCTTCGACGGCGTGGCGGCCAACAACCAGCTGTTCCTAGCTTGGAGCGGCAGCGACGTTGGTGGAGCGGTGAGGATGACCTACCTCAACACGAGCCTCCAACAAGCGAACACTGTTATCTACGCCGGACGACAAGCCGATATCATGAGCATCTGTGCTGACAACTCAACCACGACGCCGACGATCTACGCTACCTTCCACGACTCAGGAGACAGCAATACTTATACACTAGCTGTCAGCCATACCCTAGCTAACATCCTAAGCCCGACAATCATCGGCTCCTCGTCTGTAGCCAACATCGCAACCGCTGCCAACAACCAGACACTAACCGCTTTTGTTGAAGTGCCAAATGCCTATGGATATGATTCAGGAATTCCTACTAATTACGTCCAAAAAGTAACCTGCACTCAGACCGGCACTGTGGGTGCCATTGGTGTCGTTTTGAGGTCTGTAGGGCTCGCCTCCAAAGCCTTCCTCCTCAACTCCAAAATCTACGCCCTATTCGCCCACAGCTCCCAGTATCAACCAACCTACTTTTTGGCGGATAGTGGCGGAAATATTACCGGCAAGCTGGCTTATCAGAACGGCGGAGGTTATCTCACAACCGGACTACCCTCCGTCACGGTAACTGGTAACGACGTTCAAATCCCATATCTTTACAAAGACTTAATTCAAGCGGTCAACAAAGATACAAATGTTACAGCCGGAACTCAAGTCAACGGCATCTACTCCCAGACTGGCATCAATCTTGCCACATTTTCAGTACAATCTAGTGACATCGTATCCGCCGAAATCGGTAGTAACCTGAACCTCTCCGGCGGCTTCATTTGGGCCTATGACGGTTACCAACCAACGGAGCAAGGCTTCTTCGTTTATCCAGACTCTATTGAAGCTACACCAAGCGCATCCGGCGGCTCCATGTCAGCTCAGAAGTACTACTACCAAGTAACCTATGAGTGGACGGATAACCAAGGAAACGCCTTCAGAAGCGCTCCCAGCATCCCTATTACCGTAACGACAACGACTGGTAGCTCGTCAGTCAGCCTCAACGTACCGACGCTTAGGTTGACATATAAGACGTCTAGTGCCTTAAAAATCGTCATATATAGGTGGAGTGCAGCTCAGGAGAGCTACTATCAAGTCACCTCGATCAATCAGCCTCTCCTCAATAACCCAGCCGTTGACTACGTTACTTTTACTGACACGCTTTCAGATGCAACGATTTTAGGTAACAATCTAATCTACACAACCGGGGGCGTCGTTGAGAATATCAGCCCTCCAGCGGCTAATACCCTAACCCTGTTCGATGACCGCCTCTGGCTAGTGGACGCCGAAGACCCAAACCTCCTTTGGTATTCCAAGCAGGTTATCGAAGCTACTCCAGTTGAAATGTCTGACCTATTCACTGTCTACGTTGCTCCGAACATCTCAGCTCAAGGCGCTACCGGACCTATCACCGCGTTATCGGCTCTCGACGACAAGTTGGTGATCTTTAAAGCAAATGCCATGTATTTTATGAGTGGCACTGGACCAGACAATACTGGCGCCAATAATCAATATGGCCAACCAACCTTCGTTACGGCTACGATCGGCTGTAACAACCAGCATAGCATCGTCTATACGCCGCACGGCATTATGTTCCAGAGTGACAAAGGCATTTGGCTCCTAGGCCGCGATCTCTCCACAACCTACATCGGCGCTCCAGTTGAAGGATATACGACAGGAGCGACCGTTCAGAGCGCTGTCAACATCCCCGGCACCAACCAAGTGAGGTTCACGCTTGACACAGGGATAACTTTGATGTATGATTATTACGTGAGTCAATGGTCAACGTTCACAGGTGTCCCAGCTATCTCCAGCACGCTATATCAAGGCTACCATACGTTCCTAAACGCTTTAGGCCAAGTGTACCAAGAGTCTCCAGGAACTTACCTAGACGGCTCTAATCCCGTCCTAATGAGTTTTATAACCAACTGGATTAACATCGCAGGGCTCCAAGGCTTCGAGAGAGCGTATCACTTCTATCTCCTTGGAAACTACATCTCTCCTCACAAACTCAATGTGCAAATCGCTTATGACTATGCTCCAGGTCCTTCACAGACAAGTCTGATCTCTCCAGACAATTACAGCGGGACCTACGGCACTGACAGCTTATACGGCAACGGTAACCCATACGGTGGCACGCCAACGCTAGAGCAGTGGCGCGTGTTCTTACAACAAATGAAATGTCAATCATTTCAGATATATATTAATGAGATTTATGACTCAACCTTTGGCGTACCTCCGGGAGCGGGTTTGACCTTGTCTGGCCTTAACCTGACCGTCGGTACAAAGCTTGGACGTCCAAAACTCAGGGCAGGAAAGAGTGTTGGTTAACATCCGTCCTTTCACCAAGGATGATATCGGATACGTTGAATATTGGCTAAAGCTTCGTAAGATGCCGATAGAACTAGCGAAAGAAGTACCAGAGCATGGCTACATAGCCTACGCTAGCTTCTTTCACATAGGAGCGGGCTTCCTTCGCAGGGCCGAAGGCAACAGCGGCTTCCTGGATAGCTTCATCACAAACCCCGACGCTCCGTCCGGTATGAGAGACGAGGCTATGGAAATGCTGTCTACAAAATTGATATCAGACGCTAAATCCTTTGGACTTAAGCAGGTTATTGTAATGACAGTTGATAAAAATGTTCAAGCACGAGCAGAGCGACTTGGGCTGAAACTCAGCGATTACAAGATGTTAGCTCTTAAAGTCTAAAATAGCAATAGTGAGGTTAACCTATGAGCTTCCTTGGTAACATGTTCGGTGCGAATGCTTCAAGACAAGCCGGGACTTACCAGGACACGGTAAACGCCACGCCTCAGATGGTCTCCGGCTCCAACATAGCCGCAACCAACACCACAAATCAAAACGTCGCTCTCGATCCAGCGCTCCAAGCTCAGCAAGCGGCATTCGTAAACGCCCTCCAAGGACAAGTAGCTGGTACCGGACCAAACCCAGCTCAAGCTATGCTCGCTCAGAACACTGGGGCGAACGTCGCTAACCAAGCAGCTCTCATGGCCGGACAACGTGGAGCCGGAGCCAACGTCGGTCTAATGGCTCGACAGGCCGGACAGCAAGGCGCAAACACACAACAACAAGCCGTAGGCCAAGGTGCTACGATGCAAGCTCAACAGAGCCTAGGCGCAATGGGTCAATTGGGCGGACAGCTCAATCAGATGCAAGGGCAGAACGTCAACGTCCAACAGCTCAATCAAGCCGCCAACATGCAATCTCAGCTGGCCAATCAAGCCGCCAACCTTGAAGCCCAGAAAGCTAACCAAGCCAATGCCCTGGGTGCTGCTGAAACGAATCAAGCTGCCAACCTCAACGCTCAATTGGGGTCTGCTCAACTCAATGCTCAGATGGCCAACACTAGCGCTCAACAGAACGGCCAGATTGCCGGAGGCCTCATGAGTGGAGTGTCGGCATTAGGAGCTGCGCTCCCAGGTCTACTGGCCCAAGGCGGAATGGTTAAGCAGCAATATGCGGGGGGCGGACTCACCTCTCTTGGATCACCGCTGCCCTTAAGTTTATCCGATAATAGCGGCGTAGGCGGTTCCGACACTCTTCAAAAAGGTATCTCTTCTGGATTAAGTAGTTTAGGAAAAGGCATACAGGGGGCTATAAAAAAGATGGGAGGTCCTAAGTCAGATACCGCCAACATTATGTCTGGCGGCGTTCCCAGCGACAATGCTTGGGCCTCATTTACTGGGGCTCCGGGAACAAAAACAAGTTCCGGCGCTCCGACAGATCAGGCTACTTATGATATGTACCAATCGATGCAGAATCCTACTGGGAACGAAACTCAGCCAATAGAAAGTTCTCCAAGCCCTGACATGTCTGGCAACCTAGAGCGTGGTATTGATACCGATTCAGCTAATCCTGGCCTAGCTCACGGCGGCAAAGTCCCAGCGAAAGTATCCCCCGGCGAAGTCTACCTTCCTCCATCCAAGGTTAAAGAAGTTAAAGCCAAAGGAAAAGATCCAATCAAAACTGGAGAAAAGATCAAAGGTAAAGCCAAAGTGCCAGGCGCTACCGACTCCTACGCAAACGATACGGTGAACAAGACGCTGCATGAGGGCGGAATTGTAATCCCTCGCTCCATTACCCAAGGCGACGATCCTTCAGGAAAGGCAAAAGCTTTCATTGACGCCGTTCTAGCGCACCAAAACATCAGGAAACGCCAATGAAATTAGAACTCAAAGGCTGGAAAAAGTTTGCATCTAACCACAAGAATACGGTTCTGATGCATAAGTCTGGCCACAAGCTCACATTAGCCCATAAGAGCTTAACAGACGAGAACCGCAAGGCTCTCGACGAGCTTCCCTATGCCGGTGAAACAGGCTCAGCAAAACCTCCAAAACCTGAGATGCTAGCCGACGGTGGCGATCCAACTCAAAAGCATCTAATGCCCGGTGACAAAATCCCCAATAAGATCGAAAAG
>Ga0209698_10009099_pt1 | contig 10200 bp, 9 predicted proteins | sample LitLauG_LLR_2012_FD_187203 | JGI IMG/M metagenome (GOLD analysis project Ga0209698, IMG submission 187203) | Freshwater sediment microbial communities from Pennsylvania, USA - Little Laurel Run_MetaG_LLR_2012 (SPAdes) (version 2) | ecosystem: Environmental > Aquatic > Freshwater > Creek >... | reverse complement strand
CCGACCAGAGCGCCGTCTCTTCATTCTGACGGAACTGATGCTCTTCCATGCCCTTCAAGAAAGCTGGATCGGCAAGGGGAAACCGCGCCGTCGCGCTGACTTCGTTCAAGCGCCAGACCTCCGATTCCATCTTCATCGCAAAGGTGAAGCGCAGAATCATGGGAAGAAGAGTTTCCTCTTTTCCGCCGCTAATCATGTGCAGGGCGAGTTCGATCTGATCCTCGTCACTCGTAAGGTCGTCCCGTTCAACGGTGATGTACATTTTTTCGAAATTTCCGCCGGCGGGTTGTTTGACGATCAGAAGGGTTGACCCGGTATCGAAGGTCTCGAGTTTCTCTCCTCCAGCCTTGGCTTGCGTTGCCAGCATAGAGAATGCACCTGGAACACTCTGACTATTCGCCCCTCCGAGTTTCTCGACAGTCCGGCGGGTAACATCGGGAAGATGCTTTTCGAAATGGCCCGGAGCATCACCAAATAACATTTCGATCAGCGCCTGCCGCGCAGTCTGTGGAGGAACCGCCTGCGACGGCGCGGTTTGTGCACCGACATGTGCTCCAACAAAAGATGAGACAACGATAGCAAGTGCAAAGGCAATACCGGATAAAAGTCGCATCTTAGTCCCTCGAAGAATTTACGAGTCAGCTTACCAGAATAGCTGCAATGACTGGGCTAATATGTTCTTCTCTCTCGATTATCGAATAATCGCGGGATAAGCTACCTTAACGGGGAATAAAAGCGAGTTAGTTTGGGAGGGGGTACAAAAACCCGGCTCTTCGAATCGTGGAGCGACAACTCTCCCCTACCGCGCCCGCGCCAGCACCAGTGTCACATCGTCGGGTTGTTCGTTGTCGCCGATCCAGTCGAGCACGGCGGCGGTCACAATTTCGGTGATGCGCTCCAGCGGTAAATGGCGATTCGCGCGCACTAGTTGGATCAGCCGCTCCTCGCCGAACTCGCCATAATCGTTTTCCGGTTCGGTCACTCCATCGGTGTAAGTCACCAGCACATCGCCGGGGCGGAGTTGCACAGTGGCTTCCGGAAAACTGAGATTGTCGAAGAGACCGACAGCGGCGCCTCCGCAGCTCAGCAACTGGGCCGACCCATCTTCGGAAATAAGGATCGGCGGCAGGTGACCGCCGTTCGCGTAGGTGAAGCGCCGGGTTGCTCCGTCATAGATTCCTAAAAACAAAGTCGCATACTTTGCCGCCGGAGTGCTCTCGTAAAGCTGATGGTTCAGCAGCGTAAGCAGCGTTGCTGGAGAAGCGTCCGCACCCCGCGACTCGGAAGCCAGCAGCAATCCCGCGCTCCCCGCCGCACCGACTGCGGCTGATTCGCGCAGCACGGCTACGTCTTCGATGCTGTACGCGCGCACTGCCGAGTGGATCGTTGCCATCAGCAGCGCCGCCGAAATTCCTTTACCGCTGATGTCGCCGACCGCCAGCATCAGCTTGTCGGAATTCAGCGAAAGGAAATCGTAGTAGTCCCCGCTCACCGTCCGCGCCGGACGGCAAAACCCGTGGACTTCCAGCGTGTCCAGTTGCGTGATCAACTTGGGATAGAGCTGCGCCTGCACTTCCTGAGCAATCGCCAATTCGCCCACCAGACGCTGCTTTTCTTTTTGCTCCTGCACCAGCTTCTCAATCGACGTGGTCATCGAGTTGAAGGAGTTGGCCAGCGTGGCCAGTTGGTCGCTCGATTTCACCGCGATGCGATGGCTGAAGTCGGCCCGATTGATGTGCTTGGTGCCTTCGTAGAGCTGGTCCACCGCCGCCGTAATGCTGCGGGTGAGTTTGGTGCCCACGAACAGCGCCAGCATTTCGATGATCGCGAACGCAATGGCAATCGACAGCAAGATATATTCCAGGCCCCTGGCAAAATCTCCCAGCGCCGCAAAGAGTCTCGCGTAGAGCACCGAGGGCCGCGTCTCGACCTCGGCATACGCGCCGTCGCGCCGCCGTTCCCCTGTGGCCCAATTCACCACCTGCAGCGGGATCGTGAACGGCACCGCGTAATCGAGTGCGCCGTTCGCCGGCGGAATCGCCCCAGACGAGAACGTCTGCTGCTTGCCCTGCGTCTCTTCAAAACTCAGAATGGGCTTCGAAGTATTCGGCGGCGCGGTCGAGTTCGCCGCCGGGCTCCCGTTTCCATAAACCGCAATCCGGCCAAGGTCGCCCGCGATCTTCTCCACGAACTCCTTGTCGAGCGGCTCACTCAAGATCACCCGCAAAGACTCCGGCTCCGCCTCGAGCACGGTCGCTGTCCGAAGATAAAATTTGCCGTGGTCACTCACGATGTCGCGGAAATCCCCGCTGATAAACGAAGGACAGTCGAAGACAACTGCACCCTCCGGCCCTGAGCAGTAAGGCTGCGTCTGGTTCCGGTACCACGCGCACACCTGACGCCGCGCCCACTCGGGGCGACGCGGCCTGACACGGCCAAGCATGTCCGCATCCAGTTTCCCCCCGCCCGAAATTTGCGTCTCCAGATGATGGGCGATGGCGCGGTTGGCTGCCTCCATACTGCGCAGGTGAGTGGCGATATCCGAAGTTACAACAAAGCCGGCGAACTGCCAGGCAAAAAGGTAGAGCGTGATCAGCGAAATCATCACCAGCAGAAAAACTGGAATCACGCCGATAAAAACATAGGTCACGATCAAGCGGTTTCGCAGCCGCCACAGCAGTTGCGAGCGCAGCCAGCGGAACCCGGCCATCGCGAGCAACACAATGGCCAGCCCGCTGAGAAAAATTACCCAGCCCGTCAGACTCGCCGACGTTGCCGGACTCGCGCGCCGCGTCAGCCACTGCACGGCAAACAGGGCCAGGTCGAGTGCCAGCACGTACAAAGCCGCCCAAGCGACCCAACTCTGCGGCCAGAGCCCTTGGTCGCGCAACCTGCTCTCGAGTTCCAGAGAGATCAGTCTCATCCCGTTGCCTGATTTGCCGCGCGGTTACAAGGCGTCGCCCCTGCCGTCATATCTCTTGCCGTCAGATCTCCTGCCGTCAGATCTCTGGATAAAAGTCGAAAAAGGCCGCCAGACTGGTCTTGAGCTGTTTTTCAATCTCGTCTTTGCCGCCCTCGAGAATGTGCATGGTGACGTGCGCGTCCTTCCCATTTTTCAATTTGATCGTGGCCGCGCCCACCTCCGCCACCTCGTCGGAAGGCAGCAGCCGCAGACCGTACACCAATGTCAGGTTTGCCATCCCACGATTGTATTCCAAGGAATGTGAGGCAGGGTTTGTGGATCGGAAGACGTGTTCGGGCGTCCGAGTTCTCAGTTCATAGCTCTCAGTTCTCAGTGAGCCCGAAGACTTTTCTGAGAACTGAGAACCGGGAACTGAGAACTTTCTAGCCCGGGGGCCACTGCAATGTACGTCCGCCGATCAGATGCACGTGCAGATGAAAAACCGATTGTCCCGCGCGCGGGCCCACATTGAGCACCGTGCGGTAGCCATCTTCGATCCCTCGCTCGCGCGCGATGTGGGCAGCCGCCAGCTGGCAGCGTCCCACCAACTCCGCGTCGCCTGTCCCGGCTTCTTTCAAGCCGGCAATATGTTTCTTGGGGACGACCAGCACGTGGGTGGGGCCTTGTGGATTCAAATCTTCAAAGGCATAGGTGTGCTCGTCTTCGTAAACTTTCCTGGACGGCACCTCGCCGCGAATGATCCGGCAGAATAGACAATCCGCCATAAGTGGGTCTCCTCTTGTCTGGGATTGCGATCACCCGGCAAGTGAAAGGGAGGTATGATCTTGATATCTCCTGGAAGTAACAATATCACTCTAACTAACGGTAGTTTGCAAAGAATAGTGTTTCAATCGAGCCGCACCAGGAACACCGATCCCTCTGCGGTCTCTGTCTCCTGGGCCAGAGTTACCGCTCGCTTGCGGTCATCGTCGAGCACCCGCACCCGCACCCACCAGCTACCTACAGGACTTATAAACTTCAGGACTTTGGCCGTCTGGTAACGCTTCTGCAGGTGTTCCGCCAGTTCAGCAGCCGATTTCTGCCCGGTGAAGGAGCCGATCTGAACTGCCCAGCGTCCACCCGTATCGAGAGGCGCGGGTGCTCGCAACACCTCCAGCCGAACCTTCGCGGTGCCTGGCAAGTACACATCCAAAGCCTTGGCGGCGGCCAGCGACAGATCGATCATGCGCCCTTCGACGAATGGCCCGCGATCGGTGATCCGCACCAGTGCCGAGTGTTCGGTTTTCAAATTCGTGATGCGGACGATGGAGCCCAGCGGCAAAGTAAGATGTGCCGCGGTCATCGCGTTCATGTTGTAGACTTCTCCGTTCGATCCGCGTCGATTGTGATACGGAGCGCCGTACCAACTCGCTATCCCGGTCTCTTCAAAGATCGGTTTCGCGTCGGCGGGAACCTCGATCCTCTCGGCTCCACTCGCCGCTTCGGTAGCCGGCACACTTGCGGCCGGCTTCTCTTTTTCATGCGGGAGTGACGGCGCTGGCGGAACCGGCGGCGGCGTATGTTTATGTCCGCACCCGCTCAACAGCGCCGTGCCCATCGCGATGAGGAATAGAAGGCACGGCAGCAGACGTGCCAAGGGCCTTCCGAGCGGATGCTGGGGAAGAGAGTATTTCAAGGATTCTTGCGCTGTGTTTCCAGATAGTCCGCGAACTCGGCGAGCTTGTCCGCCGCCGTTCGCAGCGCCTTCGAGGAATGGGTTCGCACCGCCGGCACTACCTCGTCGTTCAGATACGTCACCAGTTCCGCCGTCTCTTTTTCCAAAGTCCCGGCGATATTTGCCATCGAGCGATTGAAGCGCGCCGAAGCCTCTTCTACCTTGCGGTCGAATTCTGTCATACCCATCCTGCCGGTCGGGGTTAATGTTCACGCATGGAATCGCGGATACCAGACTCCACTATTATCGTGGGCCTTCTGCCCGCGGTCAATTGGCTTGCTAGTGAAGGTTGTGGAAGCGGGGCAACGCCCCGTCACCACACAACCGTCCCTACAAGAGCCGGGTCACGATACAATCACGCCATGCGTCCGAGCGCAGCAGTCGAATCACCCCGGCTCCCACTAATGTTCGTGCTGATGTGCGTCCTGACTTTTGCGCCCGCATGTACTTTTTACGGTGAGCATCCGGCGCGAGCCTTGTCGGAGGCGACCGGAGGCGAGGGCCTGGAGCGCGTCTTCTGGAAAGAGGTGCAAGCCGCAAACTGGGTCGAGGTAGAGCGCGCTCTGGCGTCGAATTACTCAGGCGTAACTCCCACCGGAATCCTTGACCGCTCGGCGACGCTCGAACAGTATCGCCAGTGGCAGCTGAAAGACTATGCGCTCGGCGACCTGAAGACTGAAATGAACGGGAACACCATCGTCGTAACCTATACCATCACTCTGAACGGCAGCTTGAATGGCACCGGTGGCTCGCAACCGCTCCCCTCGGCGCTGCAGCACATGATGACCGTTTGGCAGCAGCAAAAAACGGGATGGGTCGCGATCGCGCACAGCGTCAGCCAGCCATGATGCGCGCCGCGAACGCCATCTCCGTAGAGACGCGACTTGTTGCGTCTCTGGCGCGCGGCAAAGGCTTGGCGGCTTTCCGACGCGCCATGCTCCGCTGGTACGACCAGCATCGCCGCGACCTGCCGTGGCGCGAAACTCGCGATCCTTACCGCATCTGGCTCAGCGAAATCATGCTGCAGCAGACGCGCGTGGCCGCCGTGCTTGACCACTATCGGATTTTCCTCAAACGTTTCCCGGACGTGCAGGCACTGGCGGCCGCGTCGGAAGATGCGGTGCTCGCGGCGTGGAGCGGCCTGGGCTACTATCGCCGCGCGCGCAGGTTGCATCAGTGCGCCAAGGATCTCGTGCAGAAGCACGCCAGCCGATTGCCGCAAACAGCCGAAGACCTGCAGAAGCTGCCCGGCATCGGCCGTTACACCGCGGCCGCCATTGCCAGCATCGCATTTGCCGAGCCCGTAGCCGTGGTCGATGGCAATGTCGAGCGCGTGTGGCGGAGATTGACCGGCGTCGATTTAAATGCGCCGCAGACCTGGCAACATGCGCAAGCGCTTCTGGATAACTCCCGGCCAGGAGATTTCAATCAGGCCATGATGGAAGTCGGCGCCACCGTATGCGTGCCGCGCGAGCCCCGCTGTCCGCTGTGCCCGATCCGGAATTGGTGCGTCACGCAGCGATCCAGTCAAACCAGAAGCCGTGCGCTCACGATGGAGCGCCGGGCATTCCCGCCCGGGAAAACGCCGGCGTCGATCCGTCAGGCCAAGAAAAACCTCTGGTGTGTGCTAAACCAGCGCAACGGGAGCATCCGCCTCGTGCAACGTCCCAAGAGAGCCTCGCTGATGGCTGGCATGTGGGAACTGCCGCAATCGTCGGAACCTCTCCGCGCGACGCCGGCTGCGGCGCACTGGCGCACGTTTCGCCATTCCATTACCGTCACCGATTACACTGTTCACGTGCTGAGAAATACGCCGTTGCCCGATGCCAGACGCTCTGACAAAGGCAAGTGGATCGCAACTGACCGCATCCCGCAGCTCCCTATCACCGGCCTGACGCGGAAAATCCTGAAGGCTGGCGGCATCATCTAAAAACGTGAGGCATTTCTTTTATGAAGTGGCTCGATCGCTTGTTCGGAGGTCCGAAAGATATGGCTGCATTGCCGGCCGGAACCAAAGCGCCCGACTTTTCCTTGCCCGTCGTAGCTGACGGGAAAGTTGATGGAAAGGAGGCCGGCAAGTTTTCGCTGCAGTCTGCTCTCCAACAAGGCCCGGTGCTCGCCGCCTTCTTCAAAATTTCCTGCCCCGTCTGCCAATACACGTTCCCCTTCCTCGAACGAATTCACCAGGCGCACGGCGACAAAAAACTTGCGGTCGTCGGCATCTCGCAAAACAACCAAAGCGAGACCAAAGCTTTTCTGAAAGAGTACGGCATCACCTTCCCTACCCTGCTCGACGATCCTAACGGTTACGCCGTCTCCAATGCTTACGGCCTGACCAACGTCCCCACGTTGTTCCTGATCGGACAAGACGGCAAAATCGAAATCAGCAGCGTGGGCTGGGTCAAACAGGAAATCGAGGACATCAACCGCAAGCTCGCCGCCGCGCAGCAGACTGCGCTTCCTCCAATCTTCCAACCCGGAGAAGACGTTGCAGCTTTCCGCGCTGGTTGAGGCTCTAAGAACTGATCCCGCGGTCGCGGGACCCATAAAATCCAGAACGTATCGCGTTACCACTCTGTTTCTTGGTCTACACCAGGGTAACTTTAGCCCCTCCCGCCGGCGTGGTAGCCTGCTGCTTAGCTCTGCACTTTCAGCAATTTGCCAGCGGCGCACGAGACCAGAGTCAATGCCCAAGCTCCCGATTTTCCGGCTGCGCAATACTGAACCGCTCAGCCGCCCCGATCTTCGATACCACCGTGTGACCCTGGCGTTCAGCGATTTGCAACTGGGCGTCGACAATCTTCGCTACGATGCTTTTCTCAGCTCGCGTATCGCCGCCGACCTAAGTTTCCATCTCGCGCGTTACATCTGCCACTTCGGACAGGTGGAGTCGCTGTTCGATATGGATGTTCCCGCCGCTGTCCAAAGCAAATTCATAGGCGCGGCCGACGGCCCGGCCAAACTGCGCAAGCCCGGCCCCGCCGATCTTAAAACATTGCTGATCTCGATCCATCTGGCGATCCTGAATCGCGCCAAGGCGGAGGGTAATCCATCGGTCGATTTGCTCGGGCGACTGGCCGTGCTCAAGTTCATACGCAACGAACTGCAGACGCAGTTTTCGAGGATCCTCGAACAATGCCGGGCGAAATCGAAATCGCTCGAAGGATTGCGGCAAGCGAAAATGCTGCAGACGCAGGAACTCGTCTCCGCTTTCCAGGTGCGCAAGAAGATCATCCTGCGCCGCGCCGGGCAGGAAATGTTTCGTCTGCTGCGCGAGATCGAAAAAGAGACGCTCGCCCGCACGCGCCGCTCACTGCTCGGCGATTTGCCCGCCGATTGTTATCGCCTCTTCCTGAATCCGCTGATTCTTACTGAAGATGGGCGCGACGATTATCTCTGCGCCGAGCACTATTACATGTTCGGCAACTTCGCGAAGGATCCCGATCGTTTCCTCAACCTGCGCCAGATCGCGTTGGATTTTTTGCGCGAGTTGGGCTACGGCGAGGCGGCTGACGATGAGCATCTGGAGCAGGTGTTGAATGTTCCCCAGAACGCCGCCGCGCTGGTGGGCACGGGCAACGGCGAAGACTTGACGCCAGAGGATCGCAACCGGAAGGACCGCCTCGAGATCTGGACCCGGATACTGCAGCGCGAAGGCGTTCTGGCCCACGTGGTTGCTTCCTATGAAACCGTTCCGCTACTTGCCGAATACGCGCCGCGGGTCAACCCGCAGCAGATCAAAGGGGCGCTGCTTTTCCGCGAAGAATCCGAGCGCGTGGAAAAGATAATTGCCGAAAGCCGTCTTCATTCCGACCGCCTCTTTGCCGCCATCGGGCGCGTCGCCTCCTGCCGCGGCTCGGAGCGCAGCCGCTTTGCCGCCCGCCTGCTGCACGACCTGTTTTGCTATCACCGCGATGTGCGAGGTCTGGAAGCCCTGAGCGCCGGCTTTGACAGCATCAACATGGTGAGCGACGAGCGCGTCCGCCAACTCTCCACCCTCAACGGTATGCTCTACGAGTTCCTGCCTCCAGAAGAGCAGAAACCCGCCGAGGATCGGGTGATTCACCACGTGATCCTGAAGGCCGATGTGCGCGACTCCTCGCGCCTGACCCGCTCGCTGATGGAAAAAGGCATGAACGCCGCCTCGTATTTCAGCCTTAATTTCTACGATCCGATCAATAAGTTGCTGGCAAAATACGGCGCCACGAAAGTCTTTCTCGAAGGCGATGCCATCATCGTGGCCGTGCTGGAGCGCGAAGGCGAAGACATGCTCAGCGTCGGCCGCACCTGCGTTTTGGCATGGGAGATTGTCAGCCTGCTGCGCGAGTACAACGAACTTCTGGAACGCTCCGGCCTGCCGCAGATGGAAGTCGGCCTCGGCATCGCTTACCAGGATTCGCCTCCGCTCTACCTGGTGGATGGCGACCACCGCATCATGATTTCCGATGCGATTAATGAGAGCGACCGTCTCTCCTCCTGCAGCAAGCGCGTCCGCAAGAAGGTCGCACCTGACGCGGGAGTTTTCCAGGTGTACTCGGTGCAGATTGGAGGCGGCGGCAAGAACGGCCACAACGGAGGCAATGGAAATGACGCCAGCACCGACGCCGGATCCGAGGAAATGTGCCTCAACTACAACGTGGGTGGAATCTGCCTGAGTGAAGCGGCCTTCCGCAAACTGCAGCAGGAGATTTCGCTGTCGCCATGGGCGCCGGACGCCAGCGAGTCCGGGTTTAATAGCCCATGGATCGACGACAAGCGTGAGATCTTTGTAGGGACCGTTCCTATCGCCAATGGAGTATTTCGCAAGCTTGCTATCCGCAAGAACCGCATCGCCCAGGTAGATGTGCGCGATTTATCGATTTTGCAGTGGACCAACCGCTGTTATTACGAAGTCTGCGCCAATCCCGCTGTGTACTCCGCTCTGCCGGGAGAAAAATCCGCTGCGACGCGCCGTTAGAAATCAATTTGGCTTGAATTCCGGGGAGTTCGTGGAGAGACTGGCGCCTCGCCCGTAAACTTCGACCGCGTCCGTCAGAAACTGCGCCGGACTCTGAACGGAATCTCCACTACGGCTTCGAGCGCCACTGGTTTCCCTGCTCTTTCCGCGGGCACAAATTTCCAGCGGGCCAGCGCCCTTTCGGCAAAGGCATCCAGACGTTCGTCCGGGCTATAGAGGACGCGAATGTCGCTCACTTTGCCATCCGAGTGAATCACCGCATAAAGCGTGACCATGCCGTGCACGTTGGCGCGCATCAATTCCAGCGGATAGCCGGGGTCGGATTTTTCTGTGGCCACCGGTTCCAGCAGTTCCCCTTCTTTCCGCCCGCCGTCGAGTTCGGCAAATTTGATCACCCAGCTGCCGGTCGAGGAATTCAGATTCGGCATGTTCAGCGTCCGCCCATAGACGCGCTTGCCGCGAAAAACCTTGCGGTCCATGTCGGTGATTTTATCGTCGGCCACCGGAGATGCGGCGCGCGCACTCGAATGGTCGCCCGGCTTAGCTCCCGGGGTCGAGAGGCTGGCCACCGTGCGCGTGTCGTCCGTGTCCGCACTGCCCACGTAG
>Ga0209698_10009098_pt1 | contig 10201 bp, 9 predicted proteins | sample LitLauG_LLR_2012_FD_187203 | JGI IMG/M metagenome (GOLD analysis project Ga0209698, IMG submission 187203) | Freshwater sediment microbial communities from Pennsylvania, USA - Little Laurel Run_MetaG_LLR_2012 (SPAdes) (version 2) | ecosystem: Environmental > Aquatic > Freshwater > Creek >... | reverse complement strand
GGGCAAGCGCTTCTTGAAGGAGTACCCGTTCGAGGAGGGCTACTTCCGGGCCCAGGCCCGCCAGTTCCTGGACGCCCTCGACCTGCCCCTCATCCTGCTGGGCGGAGTGAACCGGCTCGACACGGTGGAGTCGGCGCTGGCCGAAGGGTTCTCCTTCGTAGCCATGGCCCGGGCGCTGCTGCGCGAGCCCGACCTGGTCGAACGGTGGGCGGCCGGCGAACGGGACGACGGCGTGTGCATCCACTGCAACCGCTGCATGCCGACGATCTACAGCGGCACCCGCTGCACCGAGATCCGCACGGGCGCCTGAGGCTCAGGCGCCGGCCGGCTCCTCGTCATCCTCGTCACCGGGCACGATGGGGGCGTCGAGGTCCCAGCCCTCGGAGTCGATCTCGCGGGACCGGGTCCGGGGTGAGGGACCGCCCAGTCCGTCGGGGTCGTCGATGAGACCGTCGAGCACGGCGATCTGCTCGGGGTCGTCCAGCTCGGCGCCGGCCTCCTCGAGCTCCTTCTCGTCGGCTTGGAAGTTGGGGTCGAGCGACGGGTCGAGCTCGAGCTCCTCCTGGAACCCGGGGTCGAGCCGGGACGCCTCGTCGATGGCGTCGTCGCCCTGCTCGTAGATCTCGGTGGCGTCGTCGGGTCCGCTCATGCTCGCTCCACTGTCTCGTCCGTCGGGACCGGCTCCCGCACCTACCCCGGCCCGGTGCCGGGGACACACCGCGATGGTACGGCCTGGCGGGGTCCGCGCCCAAGGGCCGTTCGACCCGACAGATGGTGCTCCTACGGGTACGGTCGGGTGGTGCCGAGCGCCCCTGCCACGACCGACTGGCTGGTCGACGAAGGCGTGGGCCCCGACGGAGTGGCCACGGCCACCTTCGACCCCACCCGGGCCTACCGCTTCCGGCTGACCCGGACCTGGGACCCGGACCTGCCCCGGGTCAACTTCCTCATGCTCAATCCGTCGACGGCCGACGCCCAAGTCATCGACCCCACGGTGCGACGGTGTGTCGGGTTCGCCCGGACCTGGGGTTTCGGCACCCTGGTGGTCACCAACATCTTCGCCTTCCGGGCGACCGATCCGGCGGTTCTCGCCCAACTGGACGATCCCGTGGGGTCGGGCAACGACGGGGCCATCACCGACGCCGCCGTGTCGGCCGAACGGGTGGTGGTGGCGTGGGGCACCCGGGGGAGCCACCTGGACCGCGGGGACCGGGTAGCCGGATTGCTGGCCGATCACGGAGTGGCCGCCATGACCCTCCGGGTCACCCGGGACGGGCACCCGGCCCATCCCCTCTACCAGCGGGGCGACACCATCCCGGTGCCCTGGAGCCGTTCCTGACGGCCCGTCCGGACAAACACCCTGGTCAGGAGATGTCGCTCCGCATGGTCTCCTCCATCTGGTGGACGCATGGACGTTTGCGACTCATAGGTGCATGATGGAACGGTGGATGGGGCTTCGGCAAGCGTGGGCGATGGAACGTCGGCACGAGCTGCTTCCGGCGGGCGCCGGCACCGCCAGTCGAAAGAGGAATTGCGCCGGTTCATGGTCGACGCCGGTCGCGCCATCCTCCACGAGGAGGGGATCGAGACCTCGTCCAACAATCTGACCTTCAAGCGCGTCTTCGAGCGGGTGGAGCGGGACACCGGACGCCGCCTCACCAACGCGTCGGTCATCAAGCGGATCTGGGAGAACCAGTCCGACTACCAGGCTGACGTCCTGGTGGCCATCGCCCATGACGAGGGGCGCCCGGAGATCGAGGGGACCCTCGACGCCGTGCAGTCCGTGATCGACGGCATCGACCTGGAATCGGTCGAGGGTCGCCTACTCGGGATGTCGGAACTGTGCCGGGTGGCCGGCGCCGCCAGCCGCCGGGTGGTGGCCGCGTCCACCGCCTGGCCGCTGTGGATCAGTGTGGTGGCCATCGCCTCCACCAGCTCGAACGAAGAGCAGCGGAAACGGATGTGCGAGGCCCTGACCGAAGGCTACGATTCGGTGACTGATTTCTGGACGGGCGTCTTCGGCGGGCTGATCGCTTTCCTCGGCCTCCGGGTCCGGGAACCGAGGACGGTGCGGCAGTTCGCCCTGGCGGTGACCTCGTTGTCCGAGGGCGACCTCCTCCGCTACAACGTCCTGCGCGAGATTCCGACCCTGCTGCTGCCGAGCGGTCCCGGCGGCGAAGGCCAGGAGTGGTCGCTCTTCGCCCTCACCATCCACGCCCTGGCCCTGCAGTTCTTCGAGCCGGACCCCGATTTCGTCGCGCCCTGACCGACAGCAGCGCAGGGCGGGAGGCCGCCGGGACCCATCCGTTGGCGCTACAGGTGTTGCGGTATGTGGGTCGTCGTCTGGATGACCAGGCCCGTACGATATCGACATGGATGGCGCGGGCGGCGTGGCCCAGGTGTTCCTCGAGTACACGGTGGCCGTCCAGCGACTCGTGGACCGGCTCAACGAACAGGTCGAGTGGAACGAGCGGCTGGTGGCCGATCTCGATCGGGACCAGTCGCTCGACGAGGCACTCCGAGCTCACGGTTCGGCCCAGTACAGCCTGTCGATGACCCACCAGCTCGGCGAGTTCGAACGGGCCCGGTTCGTGATGCGGATGGGCGTGGCGCAAGCACTGCGGGCCCAGGGGCGGACGGACCTCGAGATCGCCGAGCTGTTCGGCGTCTCGCGTCAGCTGGTGCACCGCATCCTGGCTGGGAACTGCGACTAGCCCCCCTGATCCCACCGGTGCCGGCAAGGTTCTGAACCCGCGTCGGCGGTCCGCTCGGTCCCCGTGGTCCCGTCTGTCAACAGGTGTTGACAGCCGTAGACTGAGGCGGCCGCCAGGTCCGTGATGCCGGGTCCCGCCACCCGGCTCCGGGCCTGGCGGCACCTTGGCCGGCCGGTCCCCGAGCCCATGGGCCGTCAGTAGGTCGGAGCCGCGCCCGGTGGAGGTCCCGTGGGTAGGTCCCGTGCGAACGACGATTCGAACGGCGTGGGCACGGGAGGCCCGGCGCAGTGGTGATCCGTTCGCAGAAGGCGACGCACATGTCACATTTCCCTCTCGGGAACATCGTCGCCACGGTCCCCGTGGGCGCGGCCCTGGTGCAGGCGACAAGTAGCGTGCATCCCGTAGATCGTGGACAACGTCCGACGTGTCGCCGTACGTCCAACCCACTCCCGCCCACGTAGCTCAGGGGATAGAGCGTCGGTTTCCTAAACCGTGCGTCGCAGGTTCGAATCCTGCCGTGGGCACACTTTGCGCTTGACCCCATTCGGTGGCGAGTCGCTCCTCGCAATCCGTAGCGGTGAGTGGCCTCGCGTACAGATAGCCCTGTCCGTAGTCACAACCGATTCCCAGCAGTGCGTCAGCCTGCTCCTGTCGTTCGATGCCTTCGGCGATGACCGTCATCTCCATGGATCGGGCGAGGTGGCAGATCTCCTCGACCAACAGCATCGAACGGGTCGAATGCGGCAGCTCCGACGTGAACGAGATGTCGAGCTTCAAGTCGTCGAAGGGGAAACGGCGTATGTAGGAGAGCGATGAGAACGCGGTGCCGAAGTCGTCAAGCGCCAGCATGACACCGAGGCCCTTGAGCTGGGCGAGGAAGCCCATGGTGGGTGCGGTGTCGGCCAGGAGCACGGATTCGGTGATCTCGAAGATGAGATCTCCGGCGTCGACGCCGGAGCGACCGACAATGTCTGCGATCCCCTCGATTGGCCCCGTAGCCGACAGATCGCTGGCCGACAGGTTGACGCCCATGCGGAGGTTCGGTTTCCGGGGGAACCGGCTTTGCCACTCCATCAGTTGGAATATCGCCTGTTCCCAGATCCACTGATCGATCTCCACGATGAAGCCGGATGCCTCCGCCAGGGGCAGGAATGCGTCGGGGTAGAGCAGTCCACGACGGGGGTGCTGCCAACGGACCAGAGCTTCAAATGCGACTGTCCGCGTGCTGGCCAGATCGACCACCGGTTGATAATGCACTTCCAACTGGTCGAGAGGGGGCAGGGCTGCCATCTCCTCACTCTTCACGGGCAGGCCGGCGGCGACGCGCCGGACCGCGTCCCGCAGCTCTTGGATCGCCCGGGTCTTGGTCACCCACGCCGAGCTCCCCGCTCGCATCGAGGCGAAGAAGGCACCAGGACGCTCCGAACCGGAGAGGGTGATGACTTTGACCTCAGGACACTGCTCACGGAGTAACTCGATTGCCTCCGGTGCGTCCATGTCGGGCAGCGTGTAGTCGATGATCACGACGTCGGGCCGCTCCTGCAGCGTGACCTCCAGCCCTGTCTTCGCGTTCAGTGCTTTGCCGACGACGACGATCATCGGATCGTCTCGAAGAAGTCGCACCAGGCTCTGGAGGATCATCTCGTGGTCGTCGATCACCACTACCCGGATCATGGGATGCTCACTCATCGCGCTCGAGGATCGTGCGCACACTCTCGAGCAGCATGGCCTGGTCGAACGGCTTTTCCACCAGTAGGAAGTCGGTGCCGAGCACTGACTCCGCCTCCAACACAGGATGGGCGTGACCGGACATGTACAGCACCCGGATGTCGGGGCGCAGCTTCCTCACCTCGATGGCCACAGTCGGTCCCTGCATGGACGGCATGATCACGTCGGTCAGCAGGAGGTCGATCGACTTGTCGTACGACGTGGCGATCTCGATGGCCTGGGCTCCACTCGACGCCGTGACGACGGTGTAGCCGTTTCGGGTCAGAATTCGTCGGGTCACTTCGCGCAGCGCGTCTTCGTCGTCGACCACCAGGATCGTCTCCCTCCCGGTCAAGGGTACGAGACTCACCTCGGACTCGTCGGGGTCGACCGGTGTCTCGTCTTCCACTGCGGCAGGAAGGAGAATGGTGATCGATGTACCGACGCCCTCATCCGAGTAGATCCTGGTGAAACCCCCCGACTGCGAGACGATTCCATACACCGTGGCCAGACCGAGGCCTGAGCCTTCCCCCCCGGTCTTCGTCGTGAAGAACGGCTCGTAGGCGCGATCGCGGACCTCCGTCGACATGCCGGTTCCGTTGTCACTGACCCGACAACAGACGTAGGAACCGGGGGGAGCATCGGTACCGGCGACTTCGTCACCGACCACTTCCCTCAACGACGTGTCGATCGACAGGGTTCCTCCGTCAGGCATTGCGTCGCGGGCATTGATGGCCAGGTTGAGCACGATCTGTTCAATCTGACCGGGATCGGCCACGACCATGGGCAGCCCCCCGGCGAGATCAGTGACGAGCTCGATCTGCTCGCCGATCGTCCGGCGCAGGATCTGCTCCATCCTGGTGATCGCGCTATTGAGACTGAGGGCACGAGCCTGGACCACCTCACGGCGGGCGAACGAAAGGAGTTGGTGCGTCAGCACGCTGGCCCGCTCGGCCGCGAGCTGGATCTGCTCAACGTCCTTGAGCGGTCCCTCCCAACGGGTGCCGGTCGGACCCGACACCGCGATCGAGAGCTCTTCGGCGACAAAGGATGCGTAGTTGAGAATTACTGCCAAGAGGTTGTTGAAGTCATGGGCGACGCCCCCGGCCAGCTGGCCCAGGCTCTCCAGACGCTGGGACTGGTGGAGCTGCGCCTCGAGCCGGCGGCGATCGGCAACCGCCTCCAGGTGCATGCTCTCGGCCTTTGCCTTCTCCCCTTCGGCCGTGACCCGTTCCGCTTCGACCTGCAGCCTCACCCGCTCGGCCTCGAACTTCTCCCCCTCAGCCGTGACGCGGTCCGCCTCGGCATCGAGCCGCACCCGTTCGGCCACCCGCTTCTCCCCCTCTGCGGCGACGCGGTCGGCTTCAGCCTCGAGACGGACGCGCTCGGCCACCGTCTTCTCTCCCTCGGCTGTGACACGGTCTGCCTCAGCTTCGAGACGGACGCGCTCGGCCACGGTCTTCTCCCGCTCCGCCTTCACACGCTCGGCCTCGGCCTCGATGCGGACCCCTTCGGCCTCCGCCTCGACCTCGATCCGCTCACTGACGTCGCGGATCGTCACCGATATCAGCTGTCCAGATTCGCTCGCCACGGTAGCCAATGCGATCGCCGCCGAGAACTCAGTTCCGTTCTGTCGTCTTCCCGGCATCTCGAGCCCGTGCGATGAATTCTGGACACCTGGATGTCCAATGGAGATGAGCGGTTCGACGGGCTTGCCGATGAGTTCTTCGCGGGGATATCCGAAGAGTTCTTCAGCCTCAGCGTTCAAGAAGACGACCAGACCGGCTTCGTCCATGACGAGCATGGCTATCGGAGCCGAATCAAGAAGACCAGCAAGCGCGCTGTCGGTGAGCAGGATATCGCTCACCTCCTTCGAAGTGGCACATTTCTCACAAAAACTGATGAATCTCGCAGCGCCTACGGCTATTCCGGTCCGGAAGCTCCGGACTCAAGTCTTCCAGGTAACGCGCCTCTTTGCTTACCTGGAATTGGCCGGGGGGGGATACACGTGTTGCGGTGCACCGCCTTCTACCCCAACACCAAGGTCACGATTGCGGTAGCCATCATGTGGGCCGGCTTGTCGAGTCGGTGAACTTCCCGGCAGCGGTGCCCGTGCCTTGGGCGGGAGGTAGGCGTGCGGTTGACGCGCGCCGGCCCCTCAGCGCAGGAGTTCGACGGACGTGGCGCGGACCTTCCACATCTGCACGGGCCCTTCCAGTCCCTCGCACTCCGCGATCGTCGCCTCCATGGCGATCTTGAGCTTGGCGTACCCCTTGGTGTCTGGCTTCGCCATGTTGATCGCACGGAGGGCAGAGCGAGCCTCCACCTTGCCCCAACCGATGAACGAGGAGTCTGCGGCCTCCGTCGGGTGGCCCCGCTCATCGAAGCTGACGATTCTGCGCTCGCGATCGAACCAACCGGCGGCCAGTACCACGGTGAGGTCGCTCCGCCTCTCCCCTGGACCAGGGGCACGATTGGCGGCAGCCAGGAATAGGGACACCTGACCATCGAAGTCCGACCAGTCGCTTGGAGCCGCCAACTCCAATGTGCGACGGAGCTCCTCGCCGATCGGCTCCTCGCCGACGTAGCCCCAGACGATGTTCCGCCCAGGCAACCGGTACATCCTGATGACCCGGCGGATCTCCTCGCCAGAACTCCTGGCGTCGGTCTTGACGAGTTGGGAGTCGGAGGCGACGAAGATCTCGGACTCCGACATGAGCGCGCCGAGGAGCGTCATCGCAGCTCAAATAATGGGTGGGAGTGACGATCGTCGCTGACACAGTCCTGCATCACCTCACCCTAATTCCTGTGACTGCCGTCGGGTGGCCCAGCGACCCGCGTCAAGCCGGGGCCGATGCCCGGCCGATCAGGTGGTTGTCGATTTGGACGCCGTCCGATCGTCATTGGAGTGGCAGAATCGAGACGCGATCTGGAAGGACGACAATCCACCAGCCTGGACCACCCGCCGGATGCGACAGATGACAGACACGTCAGCACTCTCCGTGGTGAGGCCCGGGACCGCCTCGAGGTCGGTGCCCTCTGGTCCGTCGTCGTGCTCCGCCGGTCCGGCGAGACTCGCATCATCTGCGTAGCATCGGGGCGATGGCCACCGTAGGCCGGTTTTCGAGGCGACTGCGAGGAGACGAGGAGGTTCCACTCCCGCTTCCTGCCGGCCCGGTGTCCAACGGCGAATTCATTCCGTCCGCTCCGAGCGCACGCGATCGTGCGACGAATGAACTGATCCGTACGATGACCGATGATGCTGTTCGTCGGCTGGGGACCGATCGCCGACACTTCTTGATGGGTGCCGGAGCGGTGGCCGCGTCACTGGCCGCGTTCGAGCTGACGGGATGCGGGGGACCGACAGCGGCGTTCCGGTCTCCCACGAGGACCACGGGCCGAGGTCCGGGAGGGACCTTCGGTGCGCCACCACCTTCCGACACGGAGGCGTGCCAGGCCGCGCTCGGCAGCCAGGGCGAGTTCATCGTCGACGTCCACACCCATCACGTGATTCCGAGTGGCACCTGGACCCAGAATGCTCCCGAGACCGTGAACCTGGTCCTGAGCATGCTGCCGTCAGGGTGCACCGACAGTCCGCAGCTGGACTGTGTCGATCGGGCTACCTATCTTCACGATGTCTTCCTGGCCAGCGACACAACGGTGGCCATGCTGACGGATGTTCCCAATTCGGGCGTGGCCGATGCTCCGATTCCTTTTCCGGAGGCCGTCAAGACCCAGCAGATCACGGCCGGTCTCACGGCCGGTGGGGCGGGCCGGCTCTTGGTGGAGAACATCATCGCTCCCAACGTCGGACCGCTAGCGGCAACGCTCGACGAGATGTCGGCCGCAGCCGAGACCGGCGCGGTCGCCGCATTCAAGGTGTACACGGCATGGAGCCCGAGCGGTCGAGGATTCTCCCTGGAAGATCCGATCGTCGGACTCCCGACGGTCCAACACGCCCACGACCTGGGCATCAAGGTCTTCGTCGCGCACAAAGGACTGCCGCTCGTCAACTTCGATCCGGCGAACAACCATCCGGACGACATGGTCGCGGTGTCACGTCAGTTTCCCGACATGAACTTCGTCATCTATCACGCGGCCTGGGATCCGTCCCGGGTCGAAGGGCCGTACGATCCGAGTGCGGCGATCGGCATCGACAGCCTGCTGGCGGCGCTCGATCGTCATCAGGTCCCACCCAATGACAATGTCTGGGTCGATGTGGCGACGGTCTGGCGTCAACTGCTCACGCAGCCGGATCAGGCCGCACACGCCTTGGGAAAGTTGTTGAAGCGAGTAGGTCAGCAACGAGTCCTGTGGGGCACCGATGCCATCTGGTTCGGTAGCCCGCAGCCGCAGATTGCCGCCATGCGCGCGTTCCAGATCACTCCCGAATTCCAGGATCTCTACCAGTACCCGGCCCTGACCGACTCGGTGAAGGCTGGGATCTTCGGGCTCAACGCCGCCCAGTTGTTCGGCATCGATCCGACCGCGGTCCGCTGTGGACTGACGGCTGATCCGCTGACGTCCAATATCGACGAGGCCGCCATGCTCGCCCATGGCGGGGCCATTCCGTCGCCCTGGACGCCCAATGGCCCGACGACGAGGCGACAAGTCCTCCAATGGCTCGCCTCGGCGACGACACCTTGGGCGCCGATGTAGGTCGAGCGGGCTACCCGCGCAGGCTTCCCGCTACTCGGCGCCTGCGACCCAGGGGACGGGGTGGGCACCTCCGAGTTGTCGACGGAACCATGAATATGGACCTTCGGCCCTAGGGGCACTCGCGGGGCGGGACGAGGATGGCGGGAGTGAAGACACCCTCGTCGGGCCCATGGAAGCTGTCGAGGATCGATGAATTGGCTGGCCGGGTGGGTGCCAGGCATGGAGCAGGTGAGCCGAGTTGTCCACAATCCGGAGTTCGAGTCGCACAGGAGGTTTTGCCGTGGGGGAGGGGCGCCTTGACGGACAGGGCGACCCTGGGTAATCTCTAGTAAGTCACTAGAATCACTAGGAAATCATGGAGAGCCCAGAGATGACGGGTGCGAGCAGGCAGCGGTTCGGAGCAGAGGGAGCCCGGTACCGAGGTCCCCATCGAACCCTAACAACGGGGCAAGGGATTCCTAACAAGTGGTCCCTACGGTCTTTGCAGGACCTGTCGATGAAGGTCACCGACGGGTCTCATCAAGAGAGGACAGTCAGATGAGTGTGAGCGAGTTCGTCGGCCAGGACGGGATCCATCGGCGTCGCGGGGCTTGCCAGCACTGCGGCTGGACCGACTCCCTCCAGAGGGTCACGAGGCACCAGGCCGCCGAGATGCGTCATGGTGGGCACGGCCTTCGCTTCGGCTTCCGGTGGATCTGCGATGACTGCATCAGCGACCTCGCCGGTGCGAACCAGGAGCGCCTGGTCAGGGTCAGTTCCGAGTTCGACCGTCGGCCTGTGTCGGCCTCCCCGGCCGGCCACCGATCGGTGGCCTGAGCCACTCCCGACCTGGATCACTGTCTTGATCCAGGAGAACACGGCGCTCACTTCACAGGTGAAGACGAACACGGACCTTCTCGACGAGATCCACCTCCACGTGGCCAACATCGGGAAGAAGATCGGAGCCGACATGGGTCGGTTCCCCTCCCGGGTCGATCGACCGGTAGGGACCCGCCCGCCGGTCAGGTCACCGGACCGCTCAACTCAGCCGGTCAGGATGGACGTCGCGTACCACTTACCGTGCGTGGTGCCGACCTTCGGGCAGGTGACCACGAGATTGCCCATCTGCGTCGCCGAGTTCA
>Ga0209698_10009097_pt1 | contig 10201 bp, 4 predicted proteins | sample LitLauG_LLR_2012_FD_187203 | JGI IMG/M metagenome (GOLD analysis project Ga0209698, IMG submission 187203) | Freshwater sediment microbial communities from Pennsylvania, USA - Little Laurel Run_MetaG_LLR_2012 (SPAdes) (version 2) | ecosystem: Environmental > Aquatic > Freshwater > Creek >... | reverse complement strand
GATTCGTAATCAGCAGGTCGCCGGTTCGATCCCGGCGGGTGGCTCCATAAAATCAATTACTTAGAAGATTAGCTGTGAGACTTACAGTGGTTTTTGCAGTGGTTGCATCATTTGTTCGGCAGCAGCTTCTTGTTCGTACTGGTCGCCGGGGGTATTGTCTTGCAATCCGAGAACTTTCTGCAATCGAAGTGCATGACATCGCCACTGCTACCACCGAAATCAATCGCGCCCCAGGTCAATCCCACTTCCGTTAAAGCAACCACGATCTCTTTGGGCAGAGTGATGAATCCCAACTCAGGCCTGCGGTTGCGCGTCTCCACGCCCGAACCCGCAGGAGTTCCTCCCTCGAAAGGCCGATCGCCGAACAATTTTTCCGGTGCCCGGGAGATGTTGGCGATTGGCGCACCGGCGAAAGCCCGAAGCTGATCCCAGCTTCCTCCAAGCAATCGGTAATCGTCCGCGATTCTCTGGCGAAATGCTTGAACGGACACGGGCGATAGATCTCTAGGAAGTCCAAATTTGGAGGCGGCAATGCCGGACGGGTCCGGGCTGAAAGTTATAAAAGCCTCGACTGCGCCGTTCAGGATCGGGTCTGATGCAAGCAGCAAGTTAAAGTACTCCTGCATTCCGGTACTCTCCTGCTGCAACAAATCGTAAAGTTGGCCTGTACTGATCGATTCCGAAAGGGCAGTGTTCGGGTTCGTCCAACTCCTATCCGTGTTGGATCCGCCAGAACGAACGGTTGTAATTCCTCGTGGGATGATCGATTGACGGTACCTGGTCCAATAAGTTATGCGGTTATAGACGCTCGCCAATTCGGCATCGATATCAGTCTCGGGTACAGGAATCTTGACTACCTTTCCGTCCTTGTCCACCACCGTTTTTCCATTCTCGATCTTGGGCACCCACTGCGTTTCATGCATGATATACGGTTGCCCCATGACATCAACGTCAACGGCTTGGTCCATACCAGGGCTGTGTGTAGCGTAAGTGGTGATGTTTCTATCAAGCTGGTATGCGTTCGGATCTATCCCGTTCAAGCACATAGTCCTCCTCGCCTCGACTTGGGCTTCCAGCAGCAGGCGCCGCAACGTTACGGACGACTCGGATGGAATTGGCTGACCGAAAAAGGCTTTACTTTGGGGCTGTCTCGAAATCGCGATGCAATTCGGAAGAGTCTTGTCATATTCCGGCTCGATCACTTCCGCCCTATACTTGGAAAACACGGGGCGGCTTCGGGTGACAGCCGAGTCCAGGCAAAACAGCGGATCCGGATCAAAATCGGCCCAGGGAAACGTATCACAGATGAAGCGCTCGGCCAGTACGGCGATGTCGTTTTCGCGATTGCCAGTGACGCGCTGGCCATCCAGGACAGATTCGCGAAACCTCCGCCGGTCATTTTCATCGAATTTTCCTAAAGAGGAGGGTAACAGCTCCTTCCTTGCTGAGGGTGGTCCAGATGGAGACTGGCGTTGCAGCCTAACCGGGCCGACGGGAGCTTGTCCGAGCTGTCCCTGCCCTAGAGGGTTGGCGGTGCTATCGTCCGTTGGTCGCTGTTGCAGGACGTGGGTTAGCTCGTGAGCCAGAAGCTTCCGTCCGCTTTGCGTGGCGGGGCTGTACGCCCCCTCTGCAAAAGCGACGTGATTGCCGACAGCGAAAGCCAAGGCGTCAACACTCGTTGCGGCACGATCTGCCAGGGCGTCATGATGCAGACGCACGTGCGTAAAATCTTCGCCGAAACGCGGCTCAAAGAACGCTCGCGTGCTCGCATCCAGGGGCCTACCGGCCTGTCGAAGCACGTCGTGAACGATCGGTGGCGCCTCCGCCACTGCCGCCGGGCCAGCGGCGGAGCGCTGGAGCTCCTCCTTCTTCGCGCACTCGGAACACTGGCCGCTACCTCGACGCGAGCCACCGCAGGCGCACTTGCGTTGCAGAACCGGAGCCACGCTTGACATCGCTTGTGATGTCGCCACAGTTGGATGCGGCATCTGTATCACTTGCCCGTGCATACTGTCGGCTTGCTGTTCGTACTGGTCGCCGAGCTGGTTTATCGTCAGCTTGCTTTGAATGGTGGGCCGGAGCGCGGAAAGACTCCGTAGTACTGCCTGGTTTCCCACCGCGCGATGCATGGCCGCGAGCGGATGCGGGGTCAAGGCAGGAGATGCGGCGGCCAGGCCGTTGAAACCCTTTCCGTTGGTTGCGCAGAATGGACGAAGGTCCGATTCCCGCTCGACGGGTGCCCGAGCTCCTACCCGACTCGGTGGCTTTGGTCTCGCGGTTCGCGCTCCTTGCATGCCTACAGCTCCTGTCTAAAGAATGCCAGTCCCGAAAGGTTGTTTGAGGATACTGTCATCGGTTTCCTCCCCAACCCTCCTCAGTTGAAAACAGCCGTGTCGCCCAATTAGAGCTTGCTCTCCAGCCAACCGAGGAACCACTTCACTGCCTCCGTGGAATTTCGCATCATGCTAGCCTTGTCGGCGCCAACCCAAGACTGCGATTCACTCAGTCCCAGTGAAAAAATCGCAGCATACCCGCGTGCGAGATTCCACTGACTCGACGAGGTAAGCATGATTTTCCTAAAATAGGCGTCCGCGAACGAGAAAACACGAGGGGCAAGCAAAGATAACATAGCCGCTCGGTTTGTGACCGTATTCCCACTGATGGTGGCACCAAGCACTTCAAGCATGCAGCGGTATCGGTTTTTGTGAACCTTGCCCAGGACACTCCCCGGATCGATGTAGGTTTCATAGAACGTGCTAGAAGCCGACTTGGATATCACGAGAGCCTTTCCATCAGATCCGGTGCAGGGAATCCCAGCCTGGGACGCCCTGATCACAAACGGGTCGATGTCGCCTTCCAAGTCCTGGAACGGAGCGCTCGAAGCGAGGTAGAAGGAGAGCGGTTGCGGGCCGGCGGTGTTTCCACAATCGTCGCTGGAAAGGCCCTTATCGGATGTTTTCGGGCACGCATCCTGGGCGGCTACCGCAGCTCCCAGGTCGCCACCCCAAGTCGCGAAATCCTCGTTGGGCATGGCGTCTAAATTCGAGACGGACGATGTGGGGCATGTCATCGCCTCCAATCCGACAAACACGTGGCCGACGTCCACGCCGCCGATTTCCTGGCTGTACTGCAGCGACCGCACCAGATAGATTAGCCCGGCCTCGTACTGGGGAGCCGAAGGACCGGAGGCGAGAGAGAAACCAACGGGCGGGCTGCACGAGATTACAAGGTCCCACAAGCTGGTACCCGCGAAAGTCGGGCCAGGATCGTTGCTCCAAGGCTTTCCATAATAGAGTTGCCGAAAAATGGCGAGCATTTCACGCGGACCCAGACCGATGCGTTTTTCCGCGCACTGGAGCATCGCCACGTACTCGGACAAGTCCTTGGCTTTGTGCGCCGATGTTGGCGTACATGCGGGTGGGCCCGCTACGGCTGGGGCAGCAAGGGCGCTTTGAGCTGACACGGCACCACTGGCGATCGCCTGGCCAGCTTTGACTCCCTCCGCATATGCTTTCTGCTCATCGACCGACCAGGGGATATGGGGCATTGGACCAAGGAGGTTAGGGGGCATCAGAGAGGTCGTTGGATTCTTAAAGCCATCCACGTAACCCAGGTGCCAATAACCCTCTAAGTCTGTCAATGCGTATGGGTTCGCCACTTCCTTTTGCCCGACAGGCGTTGGACCGACGTCGGTAGTCGTCCTTTGCGGTGCGCTCCCTGGTGGGGGCGACTGACGCTGTAACCGATGGCTAGTAGAGGACTGCTGTAGGACGTGGGTCAATTCGTGGGCGACCAAGTACTGTCCTTCGTTGCTGCTGGGCGAGTATTGGCCCTCACCAAAGATGATGTCCCTGCCGACCGTATAGGCCATCGCATTTACGGCCGACGCAGACTTTGCCGCTTTAGAATCGTTGTGCATGCGTACGCTGTCGAAATCGTGTCCGAAGCGGGGCTCAAAGAACGCCCGCGTGCCCGCATCTAAAGGTCTTCCTGGTTGTCCAAGAACGTCGTGAACGATCAGTGGTGCCTCCAGCACTGCCGCCGGGCCTGCGGCGGAGCGCTGGAGTTCCTCCTTTTTGGCACACTCCGAACAGGTTCCGCCATCTCCGCCCGAGCCACCGCAGGCGCACTTGCGTTGCAGAACCGGAGCCGGGCTGGCCGTCGCCGGATCTGGCATGCGCATTACTTGCTCGGCCACGCGGTCGGCTTCCTGTTCGTACTGGTCGCCGGGGGTGTTGATTGTTAACTTCGTTTGAATCGCAGGCGGTCGAGCAGAGAGACTGCGAAGGACTGCTTGGTTACCGAAGGCGTGATGCATTGTGGCGAGTGGGTGCGGGGCGGAGGGGAGAGGTGCATTTACCGAGCCCCAGACACCGTGCCCGTTCGTTGGGTGGAATGGGTGGAACTCAGATTCCCGCTCGACGGACACCGGTTTCGTACGCGACTTGGCGGATTTGGTCCCGCGGTCCGCGCTGCTTAGCATGCTTAAGGCTCCTGAAAAGGTCATTGACAGTACTGGCAAGGGTTTGCAATAAGTCGAGTGCCGATTCGATGTACAATCACCCTGGATCGAAGGCCCGCGAATAGAATGCAGGCGCGGACCCGGCTGTAATTACCGTGCCTTCTCTCGTGCCCTCGACGGTGCGGATCGCGTGCATGAAGCTCTGCAGTTCGGCTTCGGTGAGCGTATTGATCACACGAGTCGAGGGCAATCCAGTCTGTTTGCCGACACTATCACGGTAGACTGCCGGATCGTCTTTGTAGTCGCTCTGCTTGCCCATTGTGATCCCGAGGTACGTCTCAGCGAAATTGCCGAGCGTCTTTGGGCTATAGAGGCCGCCGGTGAGAAGCGCGTGGAGCGCCTTCCAGCCAGCGTCCCAGGTCGCGAAGATCGCCAGCCCTGAGGGCTGGGCGATATTGACGGCCACGAACCCACCGACGGAGTAGTGGCGCGTGAAGCCGGGCAGAATGTTGCCCGGGTTGCAGTTGCGCCAATTGCTATCCCCGCCGATGCGGATCTCGCCCGCTGTGGTCATCGCCCAGTCGTCGCCGTAGTCGCCCGGCTTCGCGGCGACCGGCGGATCACTGCCCCAATCCTGCCACTCCTTGCGGCGTCTCTGGCCAGTGGCGAGCGCCTCGGCGTAACCGGATGTCTCGGCGATTGTCTGTTCCTCGGACGCCGGATCGTCGAGTTCGATGTACCTTTCGGTCAAGTGCCCCCAGAGCATCCGCCAGGTGCCTGGGTCGACTTCGCCGGTTGGTGTGCGGCCACGGCTCCACTGGAACTTTTTTACCGCGATCTTCGTATTGGAATCGAACAAGTCGCTTTCGCCATCAATAGGGTACTTTATCGACTGGAAGCCGTAGTCGAGCAACCGCTGCTTCAGGCGGATTACGCTAGGGTCACGCGCGCCAAGCCGGATGGTTTCGGTCCCGCTGGGCTCGGGCTCGGGGTGCTCTCCCAGATCGTGGAGGATGTGGAGTTCATAGTTGCGGTGCACTTCCTGGCGCTGCATAGTTCGTTCCGAGGTGTTCCCGCCATTCTGCTGGACCACATGGGTGAGCTCATGCGCGAGAAGAGATCGCCCTTGAGATGAGTGGGGCGCGTATTGTCCATCGCTAAAGACGATGTCCCGCCCCACGGTATAGGCCAGTGCGTCCACCGCCCGCGCCGACTTTGCCCCTTTAGAATCGGCATGTACACGTACGCTGCTGAGATCGTATCCGAAACGCGATTCGAAGAACGCCCGCGTGCTCGCATCTAAAGGCCCGCCTGATTGACCAAGCACGTCGTGAACGATCGGTGGCGCCTCTGGCAATGCCGCCGGGCCCGCGGCTGAGCGCTGGAGTTCATCCTTTTTCGCGCATTCGGAACACTGTCCGCTACCTCCGCCCGAGCCGCCGCAGATGCACTTGCGTTGCACAACAGGAGCCATCATCGCTAGACTCGGGTCCGGCATGTGCATCACTTGATCGGCGACGCGGTCGGCTTCCTGTTCGTACTGGTCTCCGGGTGTGTTGATTGTTAACTTGGTCTGCAGACGACGGGAGACTCCCTGGTTGCGAACAAGAGGTTCGCGCTGCGGCGAGCCTCCGACTGCTCCCGGGGTCAGGTCGGATTGAAGCGCTCGCAGGACGGCTTGGTTACCATAATCGCGATGTAGTTTGGCCCAGCGATCGAGGCCTCGCGGGCTGGCCGGGGTGGGGGCCGATTTGCTACCCGCGCCCGAGGACCATCCCTGTGTCGACATCACGCCGAGGCGGGGGTGGAGTTGGTGCTCCGGTTGCGGCTCCAGGTTCGCCTTGGACTGGCTGCTGCGCTGTTTTGTCTGGATGGTTGGTGATTGGAGCATCTTGTTATTACCGCTTCGGCAGGAGGACGGGCAGGTACGACGTCATTATTGATGGCTGGGCACCGACAACGGCGGGCACGAAGATTCTTGCGAATCCATACGCTCCCGCGAAGTCACATTGTATGATGATATAGCCCACGAAGAGTTTGGTTGGGGGGGGGATCGCTATTCCAAGCGCGGTTGCCGGGCCTCCGGCGGAGAGGGTGAAACGCCGCTGTTCTCCCGGGGCCAGGGGGAAAGTGGCTTGGCTGAACGAGGGCGTCCCAAAGTAATAGATAGTGCAATTCCCGGTCGGCGGGGGCGTTGGTCCAAAGGGGGGCGCAGTCGTATTCGAGATCACGATTTCGGTGTCGAACCCCGACTGATCAGTATTGGTTGCAAAAGGAAATAAGAGTATGGTGGGCGCGGACTCGCCTGCCGCACCACCTGGGAGGGTGACGTCGATCGCCGCGGTGGCCGGATTATCGGCAACCGTGACGCCTTCGCCGATGAAATTGAGGGTGTTGCGCGGTCCTACGGGAGCGCCTCCATTGGCCGCGGCAAACACGAGCTTGGTGAGTGGCGAAAACGGATGGCGGCAATCCTGAACTCCAACGGGTCCTCTAGACGTCGGCGAGTCCCAAGTGATCACTCCGAGCGGGCAGGCCCACAAACGGGGCCCAATCGGCGGCTGCGCGGAAGTCAGTAGTCGCTCGGGGTAGACTTGCCTGGGCGAGCTGGGGCGGGCTGCGAACATCCAGAAATCGCCAGCATGAAATACGGTTCCGGGGGAGTCGAGTGTGAGTGTCACTTGGAGACCGGTCGTGGCTAGCGGAACCGGAACTCCGGTGGTGAAAGGCAACTCCTGCTCCCAGACCCGCAGGAATACGCGCGGCGGGGACGGATGCGCGGCTGTGCCGTCGCCATAGTCGAGCGCTAGTGGCGCTGCGAGGACGACGTTCTGTGTATCCGGATTGTACGCCCCGGCCACCGTGGTCACGAAGCCGGTTGGAGCGGCCATGAATTCCCCGTTGCTGAGCTGGACCGCGGGCAGCAACAGCTCCACGGCCTGACCGGCGCGTGGTTGATGAAAGGCGTCGACAGGGGCGGACTGAAGATGCAGCGTGGTCGAATTGATTACGTCGATACGATAGAGAAAGGACGCATCATCGTAACCCCAGAGGAGATTGCCTGGAGTCGCCGCGGCGCCGGTGGAAAGAGTGCGGATTGCAGCTGGAGCGGCGGCCGGAACGGGAGGCGGAGGAGGCGGAGTCGGCATATTGCGCGCCGGATCTACAATCTGCACCCGAATGAGTTGGTTGTCCGCGCCCAGATATCCGCTCTGCGCCTGGGGCTGGCAAGGATCGGGCGGTGGCGCCTGGTTGGTGAAGCCCACCTGCAACTGTCCGTGCGACATCAGCCTCATGGTGCTCGGATTGAAGCTGAGGCCCTCCTTCACCCAAAGTGCTTCGGCTCCGCTGGCGCAGGTGGCACCTGGCTGCCGCGCGATGTGCTGTACCAGCCGGGTCCGCTGTGCGGTGTCAGGGCCGCCCAAGGCCACGTCCTTAAGGCCGGAGTCCTCAACAGCGCTCACCTCCTGCTCGCGAAGTTGAAGGTAGACCAATTCGGGCGGCTGATTTCCAATTGAGGTTGGTAAGGTAAGCCAATCCGGATCGGACGCCGCATCTAACCACTCCACCGCACGAGGTGGATCGGTAGGTTTCGGCAGTTGGTTCTGCTGGCTGTATAGGAGCGATTGGGGAAGATAAACTCTCTCGCCGCCGACGTACATGGTGCCGGGACCTATGGAAAAATCGAGGGCGGGGCCGGGAGTGATCGCATAGCCGTTGTCGGGCGTGCCGCTGGGGCCGACGATCTCGAGCGTTTCCTTGCGGAGCTCTTCCGTGGCGATATCCTTGGCCTCGTTCCCGTCAGCCTCTACAATCGGGTGGCCCTGCTGCCACACGACAGAGCGATATTGTTGTCTTTCGTCGTAGGATGCTCTTGCGATATCACTGGCCATGGTTGACTCCTTTAAGTGACATAAATGACCACCGGCACAAGCCCTAAGGGCATGAACTCTTCGTATTTAATGAGCAGACTGCGCTCTTTGATCGGGTTCTTCTCCCTGGCAAAAGCGCCCATCTCCGAACCATCTTCGGCTCCGGCGGAAATCGTGGCGCCGTTGGCGCCGGAAAGAATATTGCGATCCACATTGGGTAGCAACTGCGCGTAGCCAGGCTGGCCAAAGGCTCGTGACGTGAAGAGCGGAGCCACCGGCGGTATCTCGACACTCTCATACTTTCGGGGAATGACGCTGCCACTGGACCAGGCGGTGAAGCGGACGCAACCATCCTGCGTGTCGTCGACGGCAACCACGCCGTTCAGGATGCATTCACTGGCGTACAGGTGGTCCAGGGTTGCGGGTCCAAGGACAGTGCATCGGGTGAGGCGAGTGACACCCGTGACCATGTGGATCGCCTGGTCGGTGCCGAGCGCCTGGACGATAGTGTCGGTAACGTCCAGGTTCTCAATTTCGCCGTTCGCGCGAGTTTCAATCGGACCGAGGATGCAGCGGTCGATAGTCATTTGGCGCACCTTGGCCTCGACCCAAAGATGGCAGGGGATCAGGTCCCGTTGATCGACTGACTTGGCGAAGGTGGAAGACGTTCCGGCGGTACCTGGGTCGAAGGTGCAGCACCGAATGGTAACGGTGTCGAAGTCTCCCTTGAGCACGATGTCACCGCCGCTGAAAAGAAGGCCGTCAACGACCAACGAGCTCTGCTGGCCTGCACCAGTCAGTATCCATTCCGCGCCTGGGGCAACGCGAATCACGGGACGCCGCTGATTCGCTGCTGCAATGGTCACCTGCTCGATTCCGGACACGTCGCTGACAGGATCGTATGTGAGTGAATCGTCAATGATGATAATTCCCGTGGGCGCGATTCCCGTGAGCGGTTTGACGAGGGCATTCCCGCCGCCTTTGAATTTCTGCGCCGACAAGGGCAGGGGCGATTGGCCGCGAGCACGGCGATCATATGGTCCTGCACCGATGGTGGAAGAAAAGCCGTAATGGTAAGTGACGAACAGCGGGCCGTTGAGCGGACGCAGAATCGCCAGCCTTCCCTGTTCGGGGAAGATCATGACTGAGGGAGCGGAGCCTAGAGGTTGAGGGTAGGTTGTGACGTTGCTCGCGTCCACCAGGTCGTAGTCGGTGCCCAACTGAGCGAAGGCACCAAGCGCGTTGAGTTCAATCACCTGGCCCGGCGCAAGTGCAGCGTAAAGTGATTCCGCCGCTGTGGGCGAGAGCGCTGAGGCCAGCAGCGCAGTGCTGATCGGGCCGGGCAACTGCCACTCCTGAGGGGATACCCAAACGTCGCCGAATGGTCGGGCAGATGCGGCGAATAGTGGCGCCAGACGGCCCGTGGGATCGAAACTGTAGCAACCGGGATGGGTGGGGTCGGCGACCGGGGTCGTGTAGTCCAACCCGAAGCTCTTGAGGCGCCAGAGAAAGACTCCTAGCTTGGGGATGTTGTACCAGCCGGATCGGCCTCGGCCCTTCCGAAAATCCGCCGTATGATAGAACTCATCGAACGCCGACGGGGGCCGGATGGCCGCGCCCGCGCTGAACGGTGACTGCGCTTGGAGTGCGCCGTATACGTTTCGCAGATCGGCCCAGCCGCCGATGCCGGTGTTGGTCCAGCGACCGACGAGCCCTTCGGCCAATTGAAGAGTGCGGTTGCCGGCGGGGTCGGAGGTGGCCGCAGGAGAGCCGATCTCGGGATCGAGGCTGTGGCGCGTTCGTCCCAGGCGGCGGAAGAATTCCACCACGCGGGCATCCCACCCGGTGACATCGGAAGCGATTTCTT
>Ga0209698_10009096_pt1 | contig 10201 bp, 7 predicted proteins | sample LitLauG_LLR_2012_FD_187203 | JGI IMG/M metagenome (GOLD analysis project Ga0209698, IMG submission 187203) | Freshwater sediment microbial communities from Pennsylvania, USA - Little Laurel Run_MetaG_LLR_2012 (SPAdes) (version 2) | ecosystem: Environmental > Aquatic > Freshwater > Creek >... | reverse complement strand
GCCGTGCTCGGCGACCCACGCGATCGTGCGGCGCGCCGCGGCGGCCACCGAGACGTCGACGACCACGTCGAGCCCGGCGGGGTCCAGATCTTCGATCGCCGCGACCCAGCGCGCCCCGGGGGGCGCGACGGGCTCGGTGGGGTCCACGAGCGCGACCAGCGACAGGTCCTGTGCCGCGCCGATCGCCTGGGTCGCCGCGGTCCCCATCTTCCCGGACGCACCGACGATAGCCACGCGCTGCATTGTGCGACCCTACCGAACCGGCCTCGGCGCCTCGGGCTCCCCGCGCGTCAGGCCGCGGGGCGCGAGCGGCGTCGGGTGAGCGCGAGCCAGGCGCCGCCGGCGAGCAGCGCCGCGAGCGACACCGACGTGGCCACGATGCCCGCGCGCAGGTGCGGCGCGTGGTAGCTGAACTGCACCGTCGAGGTCCCCGCGGGCAGCGCCACGGACTGGATCAGCCCCGCGGGCGCGACGGCGACGACGCGGCGCGGCGCCCCCGGGCGCGTGATCGTCGCGACCCATCCGGGCAGCCAGGCCTCGGAGCGCACGAGGGTCACCGGCGCGCTCGCGTGCACCGCCACGCTCAGGGTCCCCGCGATCGAGCGCGCCACCACGCGCACGCTCGAGCCGGGCCGCGGCGGGGCGAGCCAGACGGTGGGCGCGACCTCGCGGGTGCGGAAGAACGACAGCTCGCCGTCGACGCGGACGAGGCGCCACCCGCCCCCCTCGAGTCCGAGCTGCATGGGCGTGTTGAGCCACCACGAGGTCCCCGAGGCCGTCGTGAGCACCGTCGAGTACAGCTGGAACCCGCGGGGGTCGAGCAGGTCGACGTAGGCGGCGACGGGGTGCGTGGGGAACGTCGCGGTGATCGGTCCGGTCGCCCCGACGGTGCCCCCGCGGTAGACGACCGGCACGTGCAGCACCCGCCCGTGGACGTCGTAGAGGACCGCGTGGGGGCGCACCCGCGTCGTGGCGAGGCTCGCGACGAACGCGAGCCGGCCGACGGCGGCGACCTGCCCGAAGTAGCGGCGCGCGAAGGTCTGCACGGCGGGCGGCCCGCACGAGGTCGACGAGGTCGCCGTCGAGGTGGGCTCGGACTCTGCGAGGCCGTTGGTCGCCACCGCCATCGTCGCGAGCCGCAGGGGCACGAACTCGCCGCGCGCCAGCGCGCACCCGTCGAGCGTGCCGAGCAGCCGGGTGCCCGTGACGGCGTTGTAGCGGGCCGAGATCAGCGAGCCGTAGCCCTGGACGCTCGGCAGCTGGGTGAAGACGTTGAGGTTCCCGAGGCCGATCGGCGCGGTCACGTGGTACGCGGCGATCGAGGGGTCCACGAGCGCGGTGCGGCCCGCGGCGCCGAGCGAGCTGCGCGCGAGCGCGCGGTCCGGGTACGGCGAGCGCAGCCCGGTGACGAGGCCGGTCTCGTAGAACACGTTGAACCCCACGAGGTCGACGATCGCGATGACCACGAGCCACCGTCCGAGCGCGGCGAGGCGCCGTCGTCCCGCGAGCAGCGCCGCGACGCAGGCGACGGCGAGGCACAGCGACACCGCCACGGTGACGCGGATCCCCTGGGCGATCGCGGCCGTGCCGGGCGAGGCGAGGAGCACCTGGGTCACGAACCCCGGCGAGGCGAGCGCGACCGCGCAGAGCGCCGCGGTGAGCGCCGCGGGCGCGATGACGACGTAGCGGCGCGCCCCGAGGAGCGACGCCTCGGCAGGGCGGCGCCCGAGCACGGCGTCGAGCCACCACGTCAGCAGCACCGTCGCGCCGAGGTCGACGATCGCGAGGTTGCGCGACTGCAGCCGTGTGCGGCCGAACACCGGGATCTCGTGGAGCACCGGGCCGAGCGGCGTGGTGTTGCCCATCGTGAGCACCACGCCGACGACGAAGAGCACGAGGAACGTGACCAGCAGGCGGCGCGGCGCGCTCGAGCGCCCGACGCACTGGGCGGCGAACGCGACGACGGCGGTGATCGCGAGCAGGCCCACGTAGCCGGTGACCTCGGGGAGGTTGTAGGAGCCGAAGAACCTCGGCGTCCCGAGGATCCCGTTGTCGCCGAGGAGCCCCTGGGAGACGAGCAGCGACAGCCACCGCCAGCCCATCGAGCCCGCGCCGAAGAACGAGTACGAGATCTCGGAGCGCTCCGAGAGGGTCACGAACCCCCATCCCGGCAGGAGCTGGACGAGCGCGAGCGCGACGCCCCACGCGGTGCCGAGCGCGGTCGCGAGCACGTAGGCGACGCGGCCGAGGACCGTGGCGCGCCGCACCCCGCCGTGGGCGACCAGCGCGCAGAGCGCCACGACGGGCACGACGATCTCGGCGTCGGCGATCGAGCGGGGCTCGCCGGTCAGGCAGATCAGCCCCACGCACGCGGCGAGGCCAAGCAGCCCCGGTGCGCTGCGCCTCGCCACGGCGTAGGCGCGCTCGCCGGCGTGGCTCCCGAGCAGGGCGCGCCCGAGGCACAGCTGGGAGAGCACCAGCCACGGCAGCCAGGCCTGGCCCTGGATCACCGCGATGTGTATCTGCTGGCCGATCATCGCGCCGCTGAACGCGTAGGCCGCCGCGCCGACAGCCGCGCCGAGCGGACGCGCGCCCAGCCAGCGGGCGAGCACGTACAGGCCGATCCCCGCGCACCAGTAGACGGCGAGCAAGTTGAGCACCCAGGCGAACAGCGGCGGCCCGACGACGAACAGCAGCGTCCCGGGGTACGCCGCGCCCGCGTTCATCCCGCCGAGCAGCGGCGTGCCCGAGTCCGAGTACGGGTTCCACAGCGGCCAGTGCCCCGAGCGGATCTGCTGGCCGGTGAGCACGCGCAGCGGGTAGTTCTGGATCAGGTTGTCCCCGACGATCGCGGGGTGCCCGAGGGCCGCGGGGAGCACGAAGAGCACCGTGGGGATCGCCACGAGCACGCCGATCGCGAGGCGGTCGCCGCGCGACCAGCTCCGCGGCGACCACCACCGCGCGGGCAGCCGCCCTATCGCCACCCCGGCCCCTCGAGGCGGAAGCTCGATGCGACGCCGTCGTCGAAGGGCCCGACGACCACGAGCGTCCTCGGCGCGCCCGCCACGAGCGCGGCGACCTCCGCGACGTCGGCGGTGCGCACCGAGGCGACGCCCTCGAGGACCGCGTCGAGGCTGCGGACCTCCCCGTCGAGCAGGACCGAGCCCCCGATGCGGCCCATGACCTGCCCGGAGTCCTCGGTCGACAGCAGCGCGTCGGCGCGCAGGGCCTGCTTGGCGATCTCGACCTCGCGCTCGGTGGCGCCGCCGTTGGCGACGTCGTCGACCTCGATGGCGACGAGCTCGAGGACCCGCTCGGCGTGCTCGGGCGCGCAGCCCGCCGCGATGCAAATCGCCCCGTCGTCGCTGAACTGCGCGCGCTCGGAGTACACCTGGTACGCGAGCCCCGCGCGCTCGCGGATCGAGGTGAACAGCCGAGAGGACAGTCCGCCCCCGAGCAGCTGGTCGTAGACGCGGAAGGCGTCGCGGCGCGGGTCGCCGCGCGGGGGGATCCGAACGCCGACGACCACCTGTGACTGCTCGTTGGTCGTGCGGACGACCTCGCGGTGCGCGAGCGACGCGCGCCGCGGACCGCCGTCGTCGCGCGGTGTCGTCGCGCGCGCGGGCCACGCGCCGACGGCCTTGGCGACCGCGTCGTGGTCCACGTCGCCCGCGGCGGCGACCACGAGGTTCGCGGGCCCGTAGTGCTCGACGAAGAACCGCCGCACGTCGTCGTCGCCGATGGCGCGGACGGTCTCGAGGGTCCCGAGCGGGTCGCGCCCGAGTGGGTGACCGCCGAAGACGGCCTCGAAGAACCGCTCGGCGGCCACGCTGCCCGGGTCGTCGCGCGAGCCCAGGATCTCGTCTTCGATCACCGTGCGCTCCGCCTCGATGTCCTCGTGGCGCAGCGCGGGGTCCGTGAGGATCGCGCCGAGGATCGACAGCCCGACGTCGAGGTCCTCGCCGAGGAGCCGCACCCAAAAGCAGGTGTGCTCGCGCGCGGTGTAGGCGTTGGACTGGCCGCCGACGCGGTCGAGCGTCTCGGCGATGCTCACCGCGTCGAGCGTGTCGGTCCCCTTGAACAAGAGGTGCTCGAGGAAGTGCGACGAGCCCGCCAAGGCGGCGGGCTCATGTCGCGATCCGATGGCGGCGAAGACGCCGAGCGACGCCGAGCGCGCGCCGTCGAGGGCCTCGGTGACGAGTTGGCACCCGTTGTCGAGGCGCTCGACGACGGCGCGCGCGGCCTGCACGGCCGGTGCTACCGGCGGCGCCGGGGGTTCCGCGGGCGCCGCGAACCGTCGTCCTCGGACAGTGCGGGGCTCGCGGGGCCCAGGTCGCCGAGCTCCTCGGCGAGCTGTGCCTCGAAGGTGTCCTCGAAGGAGACCTTGGGCGCCGACGACGAGCTGGACGTCGAGGCGCCAGCGGCCGGTGCGGCCGAGGACGACTGGACGACCGCGATCGCCTCGACGTCGCCGGCGAGCGACAAGGAGACCTTGCCCTGCGGGTCAATGTCGTCGACCTTGACCTCGAGGGCCTGGCCGAGCACGAGCACGTCCTCGACCTGGTTGACGCGCTTGCCGCCCGTGAGCGCCGAGAGCTTCGAGATGTGCAGCAGCCCGTCGCGGCCCGGGAGGATGTTGACGAAGGCGCCGAACTTGGTGAGGTTGACGACCTTGCCCGGGTAGACCGCGCCGACGTCGGCGGTCGGCGGGTCGAGGATCATCTCGATGCGCCGGCGCGCCTCGGTCACCGCGTTGCCGTCCTTGGCGCCGATCGTGACCGTGCCGACCACGCCGTCGTCGTCGACGGCGATGTCCGCGCCGGTCTCCTGCTGGAGCGTGTTGATGACCTTGCCCTTCGGGCCGATGACCTCGCCGATCTTGTCGATCGGGATCTCGAAGCTCACGATCTTCGGCGCGCCCGCAGCGACCTCGCTGCGCGGCTCGGCGATCGCCGCGGTGATCACGTCGAGGATCTTGAGGCGCGCGACCTTGGCCTGCTGGAGCGCCTGGGAGAGCACGTCGGAGGGCAGCCCGTCGATCTTGGTGTCCAGCTGCAGCGCGGTCACCGTGTCGGTGGTGCCCGCGACCTTGAAGTCCATGTCGCCGAACGCGTCCTCGGCGCCAAGGATGTCGGTCAGCGTCACGTAGCGGCCCTCGTCATAGACGAGGCCCATCGCGATGCCGGCGACCGGCGCCTTGATCGGCACGCCCGCGGCCATGAGCGACAGCGTCGAGCCGCAGACCGACGCCATCGACGTCGAGCCGTTGGACGCCATGACGTCAGAGACCAGACGCAGCGTGTAGGGGAAGTCCTCCTGGCTCGGCAGCACCGGCACGAGCGCGCGCTCGGCGAGCATCCCGTGGCCGACCTCGCGGCGCTTGGGGGCGCCGACGCGGCCGGTCTCCCCCGTCGAGTACGGCGGGAAGTTGTAGTGGTGCATGTAGCGCTTGGTCGAGTCCGGGCCGATCGTGTCGAGCAGCTGGTTCATCCTCGGCATCCCGAGGGTGGCCACGTTGACCACCTGGGTCTCGCCGCGCTGGAACATCGAGGAGCCGTGGACCATGGGGAACAGGTCGACCTCGGCGGTCAGCGGGCGGATCTCCTCGGTGGTGCGGCCGTCGATGCGCAGGCCCTCGTGGACGATCCGGCGGCGCACGACCTTCTTGGTCAGCGAGCGGATCGCGGGCTTGAGCTCGCCCTCGCGGTCGGGGAACTCGCCGGCGAGGGCCGCGACGATGGCCTTGGTCGCCTCGTCGGTCGCGGCCTGGCGCTCGGCCTTGCCGGCGATCGCCTGGGCGGCGGCCAGCGGCTCGGTGCCCACGGCCTCGACGCGCGCGTAGAGGTCGTCGCCGTAGTCGGCCTTGGCGTCGAACTCCATCGGCACGATCTCGCCGCGCGCCGCGACGAACGCGTCGCGCAGGTCGCGCTGCAGGTTGATCGACTCGAGGATCCAGGTCTTGGAGGCCTCGAGGCCCGCGGCCAGCTCGTCCTCGGTGACCTTGGGCGCGCCGTCGGCGAACTTCTCGAAGCTGCCCTCGGTGCCGCCGGCCTCGACCATCATGATCGCGATGTCGGCGTCACGGGCGTCGCTCAGCGCGCGCCCCGCGACGACGAGCTCGAAGGTGGCCTCGTCACCGGCCTGGTAGGTGGGGTGCGGGATCCACTCGCCGTCGGTCGTGAACGCGATGCGCACCGCGCCGATCGGCCCCTCGAAGGGGATCGGCGAGATCATGAGCGCGGCGGACGCCGCGTTGATGATCAGCACGTCGTGGGGGTTCTCCTGGTCCGCGGCGAACACGGTGCCGACGACCTGGGTCTCGTTGCGGAAGCCCTTGGGGAAGCTCGGGCGCAGCGGGCGGTCGGTCAGCCGGCAGATCAAGATGGCCTGGTCGCTGAGCTTGCCCTCGCGGCGGAAGAACGCGCCGGGGATCTTGCCCGCGGCGTACGCGCGCTCCTCGACGTCGACGGTCAGCGGGAAGAAGTCGACGCCCTCGCGCACCGAGCGTGCGGCGGTGGCGGTGACCAGGACGACGGTGTCGCCGATGCGTGCGACGACCGCACCGTCGGCGAGCTGTGCGAGCTTCCCGGCCTCGAAGGACAGGGTTCGGTCGGTCCCAGTGATGGGACCGGTGACGCGGATCGCGTCGGACATAGTGCTCCCTTTCGTTGTGGGCACCACACCGCCGGATCCCAGTGGCGGACCTCCGCTCGCGCGGCTGCCCGCCACTGGCAGCCGGTCTGGCCGGTGCCGTTCGTGCGCCGGAGTCCCGGCGCTGTCATGCGCCTAGCGGCGGATGCCGAGCTTCCCGATGATCGAGCGGTAGCGCTCGACGTCGTTGCGCTGGACGTAGTTCAGCAGCCGACGGCGCCGTCCGATGATCATCATCAGGCCACGGCGGGTGTGGTGATCGCCCTTGTGTGCCTTCAGATGGTCGGTGAGGTGGTTGATCCGCTCGGTCAGCAGCGCGATCTGGACCTCGGGCGAGCCCGTGTCCGTGTCGTGCTTGCGATGCTCGGAGATGATCGCAGCCTTCTCAGCCATACTCGGAGTTACCTCGATCGTGGGGATTCCCCGCAGCGCGCCGGTGCGCGCGGCGGCCGGCGCGGTGCCGACCGGGAGGAAATCCTAGCAGCCCTCGCGCTCACGGGGGTTTCGAGGGTCCCCGGACCGCCCTTCGGCCCGCGGACCTCGCGACGCGGGGTCGCGCGCTGGGCGCCGGGCGCCTACGAGACGATGCCGCGCTCGCTCGACGAGGGCGGAGGCCCCTGCTCGGCCCCTCGCGCCGCGGTGGCCGCATCGGCGGCCCGCTGGGCCGCCGCCACGTCGACGACGATGGACTTGGTCGCGCGGTCCCACAAGAGCATGCCCGTCTCGGCCTCGGGGCTCAGCGCGCTGCGCAGGCCCTTGCGGAACACGAGCGCGGCGAGGACCACGACGGCGAGGAGCAGGAAGCCGATCTTGGGCTCGAGCCACAGCATGACGGCCGTCGCGTAGACCGGGAGCACCAGCACCACGCCGAAGAGGAACCTCCCGCCGGCGTGCACGACACTGGGGCGCACGAGCGGGCTGCGCTGCTCGGCGGACACGAGGCGCACCGCGCGGAGCCGCTCGCCGAGGGTGCGGTGCCCCTGGGCCGCCTGGAGCAGGCCGAAGTAGAACGTGCCGACCAGCGCGACGGCGATCGCGGCGTAGAAGGAGTACGCCGAGTACAGGCTCACGTGGAAGCTGTGGATGCACGCGGCGTAGTTCGACGCGGTCTTCGAGCACGCGTCCGACGTGAACTCGCGTCGCGCGGTCACCGAGCCCAGCCACACGAGCGGCGAGGAGATCACGAACATCGTGACCACGTCGATCACCGCGGCCGCCAGCCGGTTCGCGCGCTCGGGGACCGGCCACGGCTCGATGCCCCGCGCGCGCATGTCCTCGTTGAACAGGTAGCTCACGTGCCCTCCCCGAGACCACGGACACGCTAGGCCAGCGGCGGGCGCGCCGCGCGCCGCTCGGCTCGGCTAGGGGCCGGTGGCCCAGCGCGGCGAGTCGAGCGGCTCGGGGCTCACCGAGACCACGAGCGTCCCCGTCGCGCGGTCCCACAGCAGCGCTCCGGTGCCCGGCTCGGGGCGCAGCCCGCGCACGAGCGGGCGCGCGAGGACCACCGCGGCCGCACCGAAGACCACGAGCAGGCTCACCCCGACGCGCGGCTCGAGCCACAGCTGGACGCCGGTGACGTACACGGGCGCCCACAGGGCGAGGCCGAAGAGGAAGCGCAGCGAGGTCCGCACGAGCGGCGGGCGGTGCAGCGGGTGGCGCTGGTCCGCCGCGACGAGGCGCACCCCGCGGGCGCGCTCTCCCAGCGTCGCGTGGCCCGCGGCGGCCTGGAGCAGCCCGAAGTACGCCGTGCCGACGACCGCGACGACGACGAGCGTGAAGAACGCGAAGCCGCTCCACAGCGTGGCGTGCAGGCTGTGCACGCAGGCCGCGTAGTTCTCGGAGTGCACCGAGCCGCAGGCGCGGCGCTGGAACTCGCGGTTCACCGTGATCGAGCCGAGCCACGCGACGGGCGCGGAGATCGCGACGACGGCGGCGAGGTCGAGGAGCGCCGCGGCGAGCCGGTCCTTGACCGCGCACGTCGGCCACGGGTCCATCGGCTCTCGCATCGAAGGGTCGAACAGGTAGGCCACCGTCGCCCCACGTACCGGGGCCGCTAGCTCGACAGCAGTCGGCGCGTCGCGTCCACGTCGAGGCCGATCTGCGCGACGAGCTCGTCGAGGGTGTCGTAGCGCTCCTCGCCGCGCAGCCGCGCGGCGAACTCGAGGTGCCCGGACTCCCCGTAGAGGTCCGCGTCGACGTCGAGGAGGTGCGCCTCGATGAGCACCTCGGCGTCCTCGTAGAACGTCGGCCGCCGACCGATCGAGACCGCCGCGGCGTGCCGCGCGCCGCTTTGGCGGGTCCAGATGCCCGCGTAGATCCCCACGGCCGGCACGCACAGCTCCTCGGGGACCTCGAGGTTCGCCGTGGGGAACCCGAGCTCGCGGCCCCGCCCGTCGCCGCGCGCGACGTGGCCGTCGAGCTCGTGGGGTCGCCCGAGCAGCTCGGCGGCGCTCGCGACGTCGCCGAGCGAGAGCAACGCCCGGATCCTCGTCGAGGAGATCGGCTCGCCGTCTTGGTCGTCGAGCGAGACCGGCTCGACCGCGAAGCCGTCGCGGTCCGCGATCTCGGCGAGCAGCGCGACGTCGCCCTGTCGGTTGTGGCCGAAGCGGAAGTTCTCCCCCACCACGACCACGTCGGCGCGCAGCTCCTCGACGAGGACGCGCTCGACGAACGACGCGGGCGACTGCGTCGAGCGCAGCGGGTCGAATCCCACGACGACGCAGCGGTCCACGCCGGTGTCCGCCAGAAGCTCGAGGCGCCGGTCCAAGGTGGTGAGCAGCTTCGGGGCGCGCTCGGGGGCCACCACGGCGGCGGGGTGCGGGTCGAAGGTGACCACGACGGTGGTGAGCCCGCGGTCCGCGGCGTGCTCGTGGAGCCGCGAGAGCACATGGCGGTGGCCCTTGTGCACGCCGTCGTAGACCCCGACGGAGACCGCGGCGCGCGGCGGGTCCGGGGGGTACGCGCCCTCGGAGAAGACCTGCACCGCAGCGAACCTAGTCGTCCGCGTCGGCGGCGCCGTGGGTGGCGACGACGACCTCGGGGCGCAGCGTGCCGTCGCGGTGCGGGGCGCAGACCGCCACGAGGGCGCCGTCGGGCCCGAGCACCGCGACGGGGCCGGCGCTGACGGTTCCCGGCGCGCTGATCGCGCGGCCGTGCAGGACGTCGGCGACGGCCCCGGCGCCGACGCGCAGCGAGGCGAGGTCGGCGACCATCTGCGCCGGCGTGCGCAGCAGCGCGGCGCCGCGCTCCTCGAGCTCCTCGAGGCCCGCAGCCTCGTCGATCCGAAAGGCCCCGACCCGCGTGCGGCGCAGCACCGCGAGGTGCGCGCCGCCGCCCAGGGCCCGCCCGAGGTCGTCGACGAGGCTGCGGACGTAGGTCCCCGAGCCGCAGACGACCTCGAAGCGGTAGCGGCCCTCGCCGAGCGCGGCGACGTCGAAGCGCTTGACGTGCACGCGGCGCGGTGCGCGCTCGACCTCGATGCCCTCGCGCGCGAGCTCATGGAGCCGCCGGCCGTCGACGTGGACGGCCGAGACCATCGGGGGGACCTGGT
>Ga0209698_10009095_pt1 | contig 10202 bp, 5 predicted proteins | sample LitLauG_LLR_2012_FD_187203 | JGI IMG/M metagenome (GOLD analysis project Ga0209698, IMG submission 187203) | Freshwater sediment microbial communities from Pennsylvania, USA - Little Laurel Run_MetaG_LLR_2012 (SPAdes) (version 2) | ecosystem: Environmental > Aquatic > Freshwater > Creek >... | reverse complement strand
GAAGGATTTTGGGTTCGATAAGTTTCAGACGGAGCTTTCGACCTGGAATCCGGACGATCGCAAGAATTTTGTGGGCAGCGAGGACCAGTGGAATCACGCAACGCAATCGCTCGAGAGAGTGCTCGAGGCGCGCGGAATTGACTACACGACGAAACCGGGTGAGGCGGCGTTCTATGGGCCGAAGATCGACATCAAGCTGGTGGATGCGATCGGGCGGCTGTGGCAGCTTTCGACAGTGCAGTTCGACTTCAACCTGCCGCAGCGCTTCGGACTCGAATACGTCGCCGAGGACGGCTCGCGCAAGCAGCCGGTCATGGTGCATCGTGCGCTGTACGGATCGGTCGAGCGATTCTTCGGCGTGCTGATCGAGCACTATGCCGGGGCGTTTCCGGTGTGGCTGTCGCCGGTTCAGGCGGTGATGATCCCGATCAGCGAGCGGCATGCCGAGTACGCGAATAAGGTGGCGGCTCAGCTGAAGGCTATCGGAGTGCGGGTGGAAGTCGACGCACGCAACGAGAAGATGAATGCCAAGATCCGCGAGCATGCGATGCAGAAAGTGCCGTTCCTGCTGGTGGTCGGCGACAAAGAAGCTGAGGCGGGGAAGGTGAATGTCCGTACGCGGGGCAAAGAAAAGACCGAGGACATGCTGGCGACGGAGTTCGTGGAGAAGATTGGGAAGCTGATTGCGGAGAAGAGCCCCTCCCTTGACTAGGCTCGTGACGGATTTCATGTGGGGACAGCCGCCCTCGGCTGTCCTTGGGCCGTGAGGCCCAGTTTCGCTATCCCCCTAAGATTATTGCCGAGATCAAAGGCAGTCGAGCTTTGCTCGACTGGACAGCCGAGGGCGGCTTTCCCCACATGAGCACTCCTGTACCATGTTTTGGTGCGTTTACTCGGGCAACGCGTGTTGTCGCACATTCGGCGGCAGGAGTTATTGAAAGCTGGTGATCGGGTTGGCGTCGCCGTTTCAGGCGGGATTGATTCGGTTGCGCTTCTGCGGTTGCTGCTGGAGTTGCGAGGCGAACTCGGCGTTGTTCTCTCCGTCGTCCATTTCAATCACCAGTTGCGCGGGGCGGAGTCGGATGCGGATGAGCAATTCGTCGCCGATACGGCGCGCGAATACGATCTGGAGTTTCTGTGCGACAGTGACGATGTTGCTGCGCGCGCGGCGGAAGAAGGCATCAGTGTGGAGGCTGCGGCGCGGGAGTTGCGGTACGGCTTCTTCCGCCACCTCTTATTGGAAGGCCCCTCAGGGGCTAAAGCCACTGATCAAAACAAAGCCGCGAATCGCAGCGCTGAAAGCGCTGCGCCACCCAAAGACGGTTCGGGGGGGCCAAAGCCCAACTCAGATAAGAAGCCTTTACGCGGCCCTGAAGGGCCGCTCTTCCACGGTGAAGCCAACGGCACAAATGAAAGCCGCCACCTTTCAAGGCTCGACTCAAGGCTCGACAAGATCCTGACCGGCCACACTCTCGACGATCAGGCCGAGACTGTGCTCATGCGGGTTATTCGCGGGACGGGGTTGGCGGGGCTAAGCGGAATTCACTCACGGATTGCGGTTGAGGACGATGACGGCGAGATCTCGGGGGAGATCGTGCGGCCACTACTCACCACTCGGCGGCGCGAACTGGAGCAATACCTCAAAGACATCGGCCAGCCTTGGCGGGAAGACTCGAGCAACGCCGATCACGCGTTCACGCGGAATCGAGTGCGCAGATTGCTGGTCCCACTGATTGAGAAGGAGTTCAATCCCGCAGTTGCCGAGAATCTGGCGGAGCTGGCCGAAATTGCGCGGGGAGAAGAGGAATACTGGGAAAACGAAGTCGCGGGGTGGATGGGAACTGCGGTGCACTGGATCGAGCCTGAATGGGTGCGGCTGGCGCTCCAGAAGGTTCCGCTGGTTCAGATCTCAGCCGCGGCGAATCAACCGTCTCCTTCGCCTGACGCGGATCTGGCTTCAAGAGTTGAGAATGCCGACTGGCTGATCATGAACGCGTCGGTCAGCCGCCCTTGGCTTCTAAGCGAGCAAACGGCTGTGCAGCGGCGGGTGATCAAGGCGATCGGGGAGCAGGCGGGAATTCCGCTGGAGTTTAAGCATGTGGAGGAGATCCTGCGCTTCGCAGGCGAGGACGATCCTGCGGGCAGGGAACTCAGTTTGCCTCTGGGGTGGAAGCTCGTGCGACATCCGGAAGAGCTGTTGTTTGTGACTCCCGACCTGCGCGAGACAAAGGTTCCGCAGGATTACGATTATGAGCTCCCTCTGCCGGGAAGCGTTGTTCTGCATGAAGCCGGGATCGTGCTGGAAGCCCGGCGCGTTCCGGCTGAGAACGTCGCGGAGTATAATCCAGATCAACTCCTGGACGCGGATTCTTTGCCCGGACCGTTACGGGTGCGGAACTGGCGCGCGGGAGATCGGTTTTGGCCGGCTCACACCAAATCTCCCAAGAAGGTCAAGGAATTATTGCAAGAGCGCCACGTAGCGCAGCCGGAGCGCGGACTGTGGCCGGTTGTCCTGAGCGGGGATGACATTGTGTGGGTCCGGGGATTTGACACCCACGCGAGATACGGAGGCAAGGCGGGGCATGATGCAGTTCTGATCGCCGAGAGAAGTGGGGCCACGGTGGAGGAGACGTAGAATCGTCGTAAGCAGCCGGGAGGCGCGCAAGCTTCATGAACGCTACCAGAGTCGAGCCGCTGCGGCAGGTTATTTCGGCTGAGCAGATACAGAAGCGAGTCAAGGAACTGGCCCGGCAGATCTCCGACGATTACAAGGGGCAGACCATCCAGATACTGGCGGTGCTGGAGAATGCATTCATGTTCCAGGCCGATCTGGTGCGGGCTTTGGAAGTGCCGGTCGTCTGCCAGTTCATCAAGCCGAAGTACACTCGGCCGCCGGGTGACTCGGGCAACGACTTCATGGAGATCTTCTTCAGCCACGAGCCCGATATCCGCGGCCAGCACATCCTGCTGGTGGAAGGTCTGGTACATTCGGGAGTGACCAGCGAGTTCCTGATGAACGATCTGCGGGCCAGGGGGGCGGCCTCGGTCAAGCTGGTGACGCTGCTCGATCGGCAAGCAGCGCGGCGTGTGCCACTGCAGCCGGACTATTTCGGCTTCCTGGTAGATGAGACTTTTCTAGTGGGATATGGCTTAGGGGCGGTGGAGCAGACGAACCGCAATTTGCCCTACCTTGCTGCTGGAACCCAAACACTCTCTGTGACTTAAGTCATGTTCAAGTGGTCCTATGTTTTTCCTGCGGAATATGTAGAATCAAGACTGGGAATTTAGCCGATCCGAAGTTTCTCTCTCGGGCATCTAATGCCATTAGGCGGCCCCGTGGTGCGGACGGCGGTCGACATTGAGGAGTCATTTAGGTGAACTCAACGGTAAAGACTGTGCTGTTCTGGCTACTCATTGGGGTTTCGGCCCTGCTGCTTTGGGAGGTCGTGAAGAATGCCCGAGACGGCCAAAAGGACCAAGAGGTCAATGTCACGCAGTTTATGAGTGACGTGGACCAGAACAACATTCGCGAGCTCGAAGTTAACGGGATGGAGGTTCGCGGCAAGCACCGCGATGGGTCGCTATTCCACACGACGGCGCCTACGAACTATTTCACTCCTGAGATGCTCAAGAATCTGCACGACAAGGGCGTTCTCATCAAGTTCCATGACATTAACAGCGGAAGCCTCCCGCTGACGCTGCTGGGCACGTGGGCGCCGCTGATCCTGCTGGGTGCGCTGTGGTTTTTCATGATCCGCCAGATGCAGACAGGCGGGAACAAGGCCTTATCGTTTGGGAAAAGCCGAGCGCGGCTGCTCTCGATGCAGCAGAAGAAAGTCACGTTCAAGGACGTGGCCGGTGTAGAAGAAGCGAAGGAAGAGCTGCGGGAGATTATCGAGTTCCTGCGCGAGGCGCAGAAGTTCCAGAAGCTGGGCGGACGCATTCCGAAAGGAGTGCTGCTCGTAGGGCCTCCGGGAACCGGTAAAACTCTGTTGGCGAGAGCGGTTGCCGGTGAGGCGAACGTACCGTTCTTCTCCATCTCCGGATCTGATTTCGTAGAGATGTTCGTGGGCGTGGGCGCGAGCCGCGTGCGCGATTTGTTCGAGCAAGGCAAGAAGAACGCGCCCTGCATCATTTTCATCGACGAAATCGACGCGGTCGGACGTCATCGCGGCGCGGGTTTAGGCGGCGGGCATGACGAGCGCGAGCAGACTCTAAACCAGCTGCTGGTCGAGATGGACGGCTTCGAATCGAACGAAGGCGTCATCCTGATGGCGGCGACGAACCGGCCGGATGTGCTCGATCCGGCGCTGCTGCGGCCGGGACGCTTTGACCGGCGGGTTGTGGTGAGCCGTCCGGACGTGCGTGGGCGCGAAGAGATCCTGCGTGTGCACACGCGCAAGATTCCTCTTGCTGAGGACGTCGATCTCTCGGTCCTGGCGCGTGGGACACCGGGATTCTCCGGCGCCGACCTGGCGAACATGGTGAATGAAGCCGCGCTGGCAGCCGCCCGGCAGAATCGCAAAGCTGTACTGCAGTACGACTTCGAACTCGCCAAGGACAAAGTCCTGATGGGCGTGGAGCGCAAGTCTCTGCTGCTGACCGACGAAGAGAAGAAGAATACCGCATACCACGAGGCCGGGCATGCGCTGGTTGCAGCGAAGTTGCCACACTCCGATCCGGTGCACAAAGTCACAATCATTCCGCGCGGCATGGCGCTCGGCGTGACGATGCAGCTGCCCGTGGATGATCGGCACAGCCTATACAAGAACTATCTGGAAACCGAAATCGCCATTCTGATGGGGGGGCGCATCGCTGAAGAGATGTTCCTCAATGTGATGAGCACCGGCGCCGGCAACGACATCGAGCGAGCCACTGACACGGCGCGCAAGATGGTCTGCGAGTGGGGCATGAGCGATTTGGGTCCGCTGACCTTCGGCAAGAAGGAAGAGCAGATCTTCCTGGGTCGCGAAATTGCCCAGCATCGCGACTACAGCGAAGACACGGCGATCAAGATCGACCAGGAGGTACGCAAGCTGGTCAACAATGGCTACACCACCGCCAAGCAGATCCTCTCGGACAACCGCGACACGCTCGAAAACATCGCGCGCGCGCTCATAGAGCGCGAGGTTCTGGACGCGATCGAGATCAAGCTGCTGGTCGAAGGCAAGGAATTGCCACCGATGCCGCCTCCGGCGTCGAAGACCGATGACGGTGTACAACACGTGATCAAGCCCGACCTGCAACCTGGACGCGCCAAGGGCGGTGAGCGGCCGGCAACAGCCTAAGAATCGTTGGTTTTGAACGTCATGGGCGGCCCAATGGCCGCCCATTTTATCGCCCCGCGCTAGCCCTGAAGCGATGCCGGTAACCCTCTCCAATTCGGCCTGTTACTGAGTCGATTCAGCACCCCAGTGACCGCAATTTTGGGGGTCGAACTGTGGTATAATCATTGTAGTTGAGATCGATCCTAAGTATTTTAGATTTCAATAACTTGAAGTTGCTTCGCGCGGCTTCAAGGCAGTCGGATCGGGGCGAAATTCCCAGCCAAATTCCAGGGCGTTAGCGACAAAAATTTCGGGACATTTTCGCGGAGCGGAATGGCCACCAAAGAGATCAATACTCCCATCACAGAGACCAAGACAAAAAACGGGAATGTGACTCCGATTGACGGGGGCCACGCTAACAGCAACAGCGACTATACCGCCGATTCGATCAAGGTTCTCGGCGGGATGGAGGCTGTGCGTAAGCGTCCGGCGATGTATATCGGCTCGACCGGCGAAATGGGATTGCATCATCTCGTGTACGAAGTCGTTGACAATTCTGTCGACGAGGCGCTGGCTGGATTCGCCACGAAAATTGAAGCCACGATTCACATCGACAACTCCATCACGGTGACCGACGACGGCCGAGGGATTCCCGTTGACGACATGGAGATCGATGGCGAGAAAGTTTCCGCAGCCCAAGTGGTGATGACGAAGTTGCATGCCGGCGGAAAGTTCGATTCCTCCTCGTATAAAGTCTCCGGTGGATTGCACGGCGTGGGCGTGTCGTGCGTAAACGCGCTAAGCGAAGACCTCGAACTGGAAATCTGGCGAGACGGAGCGACCTGGCAGCAGACTTATTCCAAGGGCGAGCCCACCAGCAAGCTGAAGAAAACCGGCGTGGCAAAGGTGAAGACGGGCACGAAGGTTCACTTCCTGCCGGATAGAAGTATCTTTACTGTCACCGAGTACAACTACGACACACTGGCCCAGCGGTTGCGCGAGTTGGCCTTCCTGAACAAGGGATTGCTCATCACGCTGACCGACGAGCGCACGATCGATCCGAAGACCGGCGAAGCGAAACGCACCGACTTCAAGTACAACGGCGGCATCGCGGAGTTTATCAAGCATCTCAACCGCGGCAAGCAGGTGCTGCACGACAAGCCGATTTACATGGAGGACGACCGTAACGGCGTCCACATGGAGATCGGTCTGCAGTACAACGACGCGTACTCGGAGACGATTTTCAGCTTTGCGAACAACATCAACACGGTTGACGGCGGCACGCACCTTTCCGGGTTCCGCACAGCCTTGACCCGCACGATTAACTACGCCGGCCAGCAGATGGGTTTGTTCAAGGACGTAAAGGAAAACCTGACTGGCGATGACGTTCGCGAAGGCTTGGTCGCGGTCATCAGCGTGAAGCTGTCGCAGCCGCAGTTTGAAGGTCAAACAAAGGGCAAGCTGAATTCCGATATCGCGGGAACTGTCACTCAGTTCGTGAATGAGCGTTTGGGTGCGTTCTTCGAGCAAAACTCTACTGTCGCGAAGAAGATCATCAACAAAGCTGTGGACGCGGCGCGCGCGCGCGAAGCGGCTCGTAAAGCTCGCGATCTGACGCGCCGTAAGGGTGCGCTCGATTCGGGGGGGTTGCCGGGTAAGCTGGCGGATTGCTCCGAGCGCGATCCGAACCGCTGCGAGTTGTTCCTGGTCGAGGGCGAGTCCGCAGGCGGAACGGCGAAGCAGGGGCGCGACCGGCGCTTCCAGGCGATTCTGCCGCTCAAAGGAAAGATCCTGAACGTCGAGAAGGCACGCTACGACAAGATGCTGGCGCACGAGGAAATTCGCGCCATGATCACGGCGCTCGGCACCGGCATCGCGAAGGACGACTTCGATCCGAACAAAGTACGGTACGGCAAGATCATCCTGATGACCGATGCAGACGTCGATGGCAGCCATATCCGCACGCTGCTGCTCACGTTCTTCTTCCGCCACATGCAGGATCTGATCAAGCGCGGCAACGTCTTCATCGCGCAGCCTCCGCTGTTCTCGTTGAAGAAGGGGAAATCGTTGCAGTACATCAAGGACGAGCGCGAGTTCGTCAAAGTCATGGTGAAGCGGGCGGCGGACGGGCTCATCATCCGCTACGGAGAAGGTGCGGCCAAGCTCGAGGGCAAGGATCTTGCCAAGTTCATGACGGTGCTCGACGAGTATCTCGGATTCTTCGAGAAGCTCGACAAGCGCGTCCGCAACGAGAAAGTTACCGAGCTGATTCCCAAGTTCGATCTCGCCAAGCGCGCGGATTTCGAAGGTGACAAGAAGGCTCCACCGAAGAAGATCGAGCGCCTGGAAAGAGAGCTCAAGAAGATGCAGAAAGACGAAGGCTTCAAGAGCGTGGAGGCTCGCTTTGACGAAGAGCACAATCTCTGGGAAGCGCACTTCGTGAACAAGCATGGCGCCGAGCACATCATCAACTGGGAGCTGTCGTCGAGCGCAGAGTGCCGGCAGCTGATCGCCAAATTCAAGCAGATCGAGCCTTACATGGAGCCGCCGTTTGTTGTTGAGACTCTGGCCAAGGCGGCGCCGGCATCGAGCAATGGAGACGGTGTCGAGGACGAGACTACCGCTGCTGGTGAAGACAAGGCCGATAAGAAGGCGGCGGCCAAGACTCCGAAGCGCAAGGAAGTCGAAATTGTGGAGAAGACGAACGTTCGCGAGCTTCGGGACTACGTCATCAACGAAGGCCGGAAGGATTTCACGATCCAGCGCTACAAGGGGCTGGGTGAGATGACCGCTCCGCAGCTTTGGGAAACGACGATGGATCCCGAGCGTCGTACTCTGTTGTCGGTCAGGCTCGAAGACATCGCGGAGTGCGAGACGATCTTCACTACACTGATGGGCGAAGATGTCGAGGCGCGGCGCAAGTTCATCGAAGAGAACGCGCTGGATGTGAAGAACCTGGACATTTAACTTCTTCTCCGCGGATGACGCGGATGAACGCAGATAGCAACTTCTGGGCGGCCTTTTCATGGCCGCCTTTTTCTTCGTCGCTAGCCTAGAATTCGGGCCGTGAAATTCCGCTCGTCTTGTTTATGCATGATCGTCTGCTTAAGCTTGCCTCTGGGACAGTCTTCTTCCGCACCGAGTCCTCCGATGGGCTGGAACAGTTGGGATCCCCACGGCACTGCCGCGCGCGAGGAGCAGGTCAAAGCCAACGCTGACTGGATGGCTGAGCATCTCGCGAAATACAGACGGACAACCTCAGGCGCTAAAGCGCTGGCCATCAATTAGAATTCTTACGGCGGCGCTGCGGTCTACTTTAGGCCTTCGACCAGGTACAGATCGGCAAGCATGCGGTGGTAGCCGAAGACGCAAGTCTTCGCATCGGGGGTCATGAGGATGGGGCCGATGTTCTCGACACCGGCCGGGTCGTAGGGCATGAGTTCCTTCCAGAGGGTGCGTTGTCCGTTCTGAATATCGAGGCGGTAGACGCGCGCTGGAAGCTCTCCTGGCTGGTAGATGTAGAGCCCCCGGCCATCGGTGCTGAAAGTGATGGGCTGCTCACCCGGGTTCAGTCCCGCTATCAGGTGGGGATCGCCTCCAGCGGCTGGATACAAGTAGCCCTTCTTGTCGGGTCCAATGCCTGCGATTTGCTGCGAATCCGGAGAGATCGCGAATGAGGTGCCGTTCACTCCTTCGGGAGAGATAGACTCGGACTTGCTAGAGCCCATATCGTAAACATAAAGACGCACGCCTTTGCCGGGTTCGTCGGCGGCAAACAGAATTCGTTTGCCATCGGGGAACCAGTGCGCCCAACTGTGATTGATGTTGTCTTTCGTCAGGTCGCGGGGTTCACCCGCGCGCGTGGGTAGAAGCTTGAACTGTGAAGGAGATTCCTGGGTTTGAGCGATGGCCCACTTGCCGTCGGGTGATAACGAAACTGCACCACCTTCACCCAGCAGAACCGCGGGCGAGCCGTCCGTTTTGCGAATGTATACAGCGTAGGTCAGGCCACTGGACTTGGAGTAGTCCAGCGCTCCGCCTCCGCCTTCTTCATCGAACAGCAGGGTCTTGCCATCGGCGGAAAGATCGGAAGGATACGTGTAGTCGAGCCAGGAGAGTTCGTGCTGCTTCAGATCGCTGGCGAACAGGCCAAGCAATTCGCGGCGCCAGTCGGCGCGCACCAGCAACACGCGGCCGTCTTTCGCGATATCAAGCAGCATGAGTGCGCCGGGCAGCCGAGCGACGATGCGCTCTTTTCCATCGAGCGAAGTGGCGTAGAGAGTGCGATCGGTTCCGGACTTGCTCGCGGTAAACCAGATTTCTTTTCCGTTCGGGGCCCAGGCCAGGCCTTGAATTGTGAACCACTGCGCAGAAAGAAGCTTCTTGTTGCCGGCCATGTCTACGATCGCGAGGGAACCGCTGTCGTCGCCCTGCAATGGATGATCGGCGAAGGCGATGTATTCGCCCTTCGGAGATACGCGAGGATGGCCGATCCAGCCTCCGGTCTGATAGAGGGGCTTGCCGATGGGGTATTCGAGGCGGTTTCGGCCGCCGACGTCGCGAACCACGGCTTGGCTGTTGCCGTCGGGCGACCAGTCCGCCCACTGCACCTGCTCTAGCACCTCGCGGGGAGCGCCTCCGGAGAGCGGTGCGCGGGCGAGCGTGCCCATGCTTACCCAGGCGCCAACAGCCTTGCTATTGAGCAACACGGCCATTTCAGCAGTAGAGGAAACCGACATGAGCTGTGTATGGCTCAGCCCCATGGAGCGCGATTCTGGAGCTTCTGGACGTGCGGTAAAGACGTCCGTAGGATTTCCCTGCCACGCCGCACTGTAGAGAATCGTCTGGCCATCGGGAGCAAACCGAGCCGAGCGGATGCTGCCGCGCCGGAACGTGAGCTGGCGGTAAAGCGGAGGCTGAAACGGAGGAGGCGTG
>Ga0209698_10009092_pt1 | contig 10203 bp, 8 predicted proteins | sample LitLauG_LLR_2012_FD_187203 | JGI IMG/M metagenome (GOLD analysis project Ga0209698, IMG submission 187203) | Freshwater sediment microbial communities from Pennsylvania, USA - Little Laurel Run_MetaG_LLR_2012 (SPAdes) (version 2) | ecosystem: Environmental > Aquatic > Freshwater > Creek >... | reverse complement strand
CTCGCCGCTCTCGGCGCGGGCGCGCTTTGGGGAACGATGTACATTCCTTATCGCAAAGCGTATCTGACGGGAATGAATCCGCTGTCGTTCATCACGTTCTTCACCATCGGCGAACTCGTCACCATGACGACGCTCGCCATCGGCTTCCACGGCGCTGCTCCGCTCTACCACGAACTCTCGAGTGCCCGCGCAGTGCTCTTCTGGCTCATGCTCGGCGGATTCGTCTGGGTGCTCGGAGACTTGTTCCAGCAGTACGCCACAAAATACGTTGGCATCAGCCGCGGCATTCCGCTCTCCAACACCAATCAGCTCTGGGGATTGCTTTGGGGCATTCTCGTCTTCCACGAACTCGAAGGCAGCAGCCGCGCGCTCTATGCGCAAGTCGCTGGAGGATCGCTGCTGATGGCGCTCGGCGCAGTCGCAATCGCGCTCTCATCCGCCACTGAACGCGAACACTCTTCGTGGAAAGATGCCGCGCAGCGCGAAGCCGACCGCTACGGCGTCAGCGATGAATACGTAAAGGCAGGTATGGAAGGCCGCGCGCACGAGCCTACTTCGCATCGCAGATCTGTTGTCGATTGGCTGCTCATCGTCGGTACGACCACTCTCTTCATCGTGCTTGCAACGGTAGCCAAAGCTCCCACGATCGCCATGAACGCCGCATGGGCATTCCTGTTAAGCATCGCCATGTTCTCTCTTCTCCTGGCTTGCGGCGTAGCGCTCTGGCGAACCACGCGCTTCCGATGACGTTTTCGGGAGCACTGCGTCAATCTGTTTAGACTGTTTCCCGCAAAGGAGATGCTCCCAATGAAACAACTTCTCTGCGCCGCGTGCTTGCTCGTTCTCGGCGCGGTTGCCGTTCGCGCACAGGTGAATCCCTACAAAGAAGGAACTCCCGGCTTAACTGGATATCGCTCTGAAGTGATGGCTGAAGTCATGATCCAGGAAGACAAGTTCACGCGCCTCGCCGAAGCGGTTCCTGCCGAGAAGTTCAGCTGGCGTCCAACGCCTGATGTCCGCTCCATGGCCGAAGTCCTGCTCCACGTGAGCGCCGCGAACTACAACCTGTACAAGCTCGTGGGAACGCCGCCGCCGTCGAACGTCGATGTGAAGAACCTGGAGAAATCCACGACAGATAAAGACAAAGTCATCGCCACGTTGAAAGACTCGTTCGCGCACGCCAAAGCCGCGATCAAAGCCATGTCCGATGCCGACCTCGACAAGAGCATGGACTGGTTCGGCGGCAAGAACACCGAGCGCGGCATTCTGCTCTTCATCGTTCGCCACGCCGCCGAGCATCTGGGGCAATCCATTGCCTATGCGAGACAGATCGGAATCGTTCCGCCGTGGACCGAGGACATGCAGAGACAGCAGAAGAAAGAAGTGGAAAAAGGCAAGCAGTAGAAGATCAGAGAGGCGCTTGCGGTCAGTACCCAGTACTCAGTACCCGGTACCCAGATTCGGACGCTGCAGCGACATTTGCGCAAGCGATCTAAAACTGAGTACTGAGTACCGAGCACTGGGTACTCGATCTCGAACTGATGAAGCAACTCCCTATTTCGCGGGCAATCCCAAGTTAAGACTGAACACGGTTCCGTCGGCGAAATGTCCCGTGGTCGACTTTCCACCTTGGTAGGTCGATCCCCAGAATTTTCCGTCGCTGGTCTGAATAATCTCCGCCGGATACGCTCCCACCGCGGCATTTGCCCCAAACGGACTGACTGTCTTCAGAATCTGTCCGGTCGAAGGCGAAAGCTCAATGATGTTCCCATATCCGCTGGTCCCGTTGTAATTGGCCACCCAGAAATTTCCGTTGCTGGCCAGCGTCAGGCCATCGGGAGCGCCCGCGCCATCCTGCGTTGTGTAGAAGGAGAACAGGTTCAGGCCGCTGCCGTCCGGATGCACTTCATAGATCCCCATTCCCGATTCCGCATAGACGCCGTACAGGCCGAAGAAAACTCCGTTAGGCCCGAGGATGAATTGTTCCGGACGCGCCGGTAATCCGTTCGGCGTGGGGAACTGCAATCCGGTGATCTGGAGCGATCCGTTCGATGGAGTGAAGTGAAACAGGTTGTGGCTCGCTCCGAAGTTGAGTCCATACAGCGTCCCGTCCGGACCGAGTGTTACGCCGGAGGGAAACGCGCCCGTCGTCGAGTAATCGAAGTCGACCACAACTTTGTACGTTCCCGTGGATGGAGACACGCGAAAAATGGTTCCGCACCCCTGATAATACGAACCGCAGTTTCCCGTTCCGCCTGTGTTAGACGCCCCGTACAGGTTGCCATCTGGAGCGAGGACCATTCGTGCCACGCCGCCGTCGGCGCAGTTCGATTGCGAACAGCCCTTATGGATGATCTGGAATCCTGTACCATCGCGGTTGATGCGATAGAGCACTCCACCGCCGCAATAGCCGTTGCATCCGCCGACGCCGCCGTAAATCGTGTCGCCATACAGCTTGCCATCCGGCCCTTCAATGAGGAATCCGGGCAAGTTGCCGTTGGGGAAATTGTTGTTCGGCCCGGGAGCGAACGCGTGCAGCAGCTTGAATGTGCCGGCCGCGGTTAATGAGAATACCGTTCCACCGTTCGGCTCCGAAGTTCCTTCGCCCGAAACCTGAGCGGTGCCATAGAAATTTCCATCGGATCCCTGGATCAGCGAGTCAGGCCGGCCGCCTTGCGGGCACGGACCTTCGCCCTGGAATTGACCGTTTTTGCATTCGAACGTGAAGGCCACTAGTGTTTGCGTGGCCGCGTATGCGGAGATGGTGAGCAATGTGGGGAAGACGAGCAGAGCTAGCTTCAACTTCATGACAGAGCCTCCTTGAGGGGCGCGAATTGCAGGGGCTGCTAACCCGCGTTTTACAACTCTGATTTCCGCCTGTTGTCATGGCGATGTAAAAAGCGTTTTGCGATGACGTGCGTGTCTCAATCAGCCGGTTTCACGGCCGCTCGCTTCGCTCGCGGGGCGGACCAATGGGTCCGCCCCTACGTGGTTCGTGTGGCCCCGGACGCATTCGTCCGGGGGATTGTGTTCAGATGATGGTCAGCTCGGAGGCTTCGGCCGGAACTGTTTTGTCTTTCCCGCGGGCGCGGTTCGCTGTGCTAGATTCAAAGCTTCATGGATCCGGCTCCCACCATTTCCACGCAAGGCCTGACACGCCGTTTCGGAGAACTCGTTGCCGTAGACAGCGTGGACCTGCGCGTCGCGCCGGGGCAATTCTTCGGCTTTCTTGGCCCGAATGGCGCGGGGAAATCGACGACCATCAAAATGCTGACCGGACTGCTTGCGCCCAGTTCCGGCAAAATCGAAATCCTCGGCCTCGACCTCAACGTGCATCCGGTCGAAGTGAAGCGGCAGATTGGAGTGGTGCCGGAAGGAATGTCACTGTTTGGACGGCTCACGGGCGCCGAGTTCCTAAACTTTGCCGGACGCATGTACGGACTCGACCGCCAGACAGCGGCCAAACGCGCCGCCGAGTTGCTCGACTTCATGCAACTCGCCGATCAGCCGAAGAAACTCGTCACCGACTACTCGCACGGCATGCAGAAAAAACTGTCGATGGCAGCGGCGGTGATTCACGCACCGAAAGTTCTCTTTCTCGACGAGCCGTTTGAAGGCGTCGATGCCATCGCGGCCGGCACGCTGAAATCGATGCTGCAGGGCATGATCGCGCGTGGCGCAACCATCTTCCTTACCTCGCATGTGCTCGAAATTGTGGAGCGGCTGTGCAGCCACGTCGCCATCATCCACCAGGGACGTCTGGTAGCCCAGGGATCGCTCGAAGAACTGCGCGCGGGAGTCGAAGCCCAAACGAACCAGGCAGGCAACGGGACGAACGGCACAGGCGAGAAGCTGACTCTCGAAGAAATGTTTCTGCGAATCGTCGGCGGCGCGCGCCACGAGCAGGAACTCTCGTGGCTGGGCTAGAACTCCTGAGAACAGCCGCAGAGGACAAACGATCGCGGCTTTCCAATGACTGGATGACGAAATGATAGAGAATTAAATTCCCTGAGCTTTGAGCCTACAACGACAACTGGCTTCGCAAATGTCTACGCCGCCGGCGCAACCGCATCAACGCAGGAAAAAACCGCCGGCGATGCACGATCGACATTTCTTTGAGCGAGTAATCGAAGGTCGCCCCGCACTCCAGGCAAACCTTGTAAGTGCGCCCTTTGATGGTAAAAACACGGCTCAACCCGGTGTGGTGACATCCGAACGCGCGTTCCAGCATTTTCGCGAACGGATGCGCCACTGACTCCAACAACGGCACGGCTTCCAACTGCGACATCTCCATTCACCTCAGAACCACCTTACATGTTCCTTCGGCAGTTCCTGCTGAACCGTGAGCGCCCCCACCTGCCGGGGTGACTGGAATCACAGCCGAGTCTTTTATACTCTCCCTCCCCCACGATCGCACATCACAAGCGAATTCTTTTCAGGGGGTTACAAGCTAGTGCGCTAGCCATCGCGGCATGCCAAAATGGAACATCCCGATGACTTCTTCCCTGCGAACCCAACTCTCGGCCATTGCGACGATCCGCTGGCGAATGTTCATCAACCGCTTGCGCACAAAGAGCGGCAAGCTCGAACTGGCCTCGCGCATCTTCATCACACTGGCCTTTGCGGTCGGCGGTCTCGGCGGATTCAGCGCGGCCATCGGGCTCTCGTATTACTTCGTCTCCCAAAATAAAGCCGAACTCCTGCCGCTGCTCCTGTGGCCCGTATTTCTCTTCTGGCAGTTTTTTCCGGTCATGGCAACGGCCTTCACCAACAATCCCGACTCCTCGGACCTGCTGCGGTTCCCGGTAACCTATCGTGCGTACTTCGCCATCCGCTTGGCCTATGGATTCTTCGACCCGGCCAGCGCGCTGGGCAGCGTTGGACTGCTCGGGATTTTACTGGGCACGGGTTTCGCGCGCCCTGCCCTGATGCCTTGGGCCGCCATAGTTCTCGGCGCGTTCGGATTGTTCAATCTCGTGCTGATGCAAACCGTTTTCGCCTGGCTGGAGCGCTGGCTGGCGCAAAGGCGCACGCGCGAGATTCTCGGCGTCGTCTTCATCTTGTTCATGCTGAGTTTTCAACTGATCGGGCCCATGGTGGAGCGTTTTGAAAAACATCCGCGACCCCAATTCGGACGCGCGGCCGAAATTGTTGTCGAGGGACAAGCGATGCTGCCGCCCGGGCTGGCGGGATCTGCAATCGCCGAGGCATCACACGGCGCACTGGTCCGCGGGTTTTCTTATTTTGCCGTGTTGGGCGGTGTCACGTTCGGAGTCGGCTTATTGCTGCACCTGCGGCTGCGCGCCCAGTTCCGCGGCGAGAATCTCAGCGAGGTCGCTGTGCGGCCGACCGTCAGGCAGGTTCAGGGACTTTCCCTGGGGTGGGACGTTCCCGGCCTCTCGCAGTCGGTGGCTGCCGTCTTCGAAAAAGAAATGCGCTATCTCGCGCGCAGCGGCCCGATGTTGCTGACTCTGATCATGCCCGTCTTCATGCTGGTGATTTTCCGGCTCGGGCCCATGAACGCCGCGCACCAGTCGAACTTCTTCAACCGCGCACCTGATATGGCCTTTCCCGGAGCCGCGGCCTATGGACTGCTGGTACTGACCAACCTGGTCTACAACAGCTTCGGCGGCGATTCCGGCGGAATGCAGTTCTTCTACGCCTCCCCGGCGAACTTCAAACAGATTGTCCTGGGCAAGAACCTCACGTTCGCAGCCGTGTTGTTGATCAATACTGGATTGGCATTTATTGCGGTCGCTTTTTTCTATGGCACTCCACGTCCGGCGATTTCGGTGGCAACCGTAGCCGGCCTGCTCTTTGCCGCACCTCTGAACTTCACGGCGGGCAACCTGCTGTCGATCTACGCGCCCAAGAAACGTGACTTCTCCACCTTCGGCCGGCAGAATGTTTCGCAGACCACGGTGTTGGCCAGCCTGGGCATGCAGATTGTGATTGTCGGCATGGGAGCGCTGGGGTTTGGTTTGGCGCGGTTCTACCAGAACCTTTGGATCGCGACAATCATCTTTCTTGCGCTGGCAGCGATTTCTGTGCCGCTCTATGTGTTTGTTCTGGGGCAGTTGGATGATCTTGCGTTGCAGCGGAGAGAGGCGCTGCTGGCTGAGTTGTGCCGCGCGTCGTAAGAGTCTTCACGGCATTGCCATCCAAACGGCATTTTCATCCACACGGCATTGTCATCCAGAGCGAAGCGAAGGATCTATGCAGTCGCTGGCAACGCCGATGCGGCCAACAAATACAGAGATCCTTCGGCCCGCAAAAAACGCGGGCCTCTGGATGACAATGCAGGAAGTGCAGCTTGGGAAGTGCAGCTTGGGAAGTACAGCTTCAATCCGTGGGCTGCGCCACGAACCGGTATCCGACTCCCCGCACCGTCAGCAAGTGCCGCGGGTTCGCCGGATCATCTTCAATATATCGGCGCAGTCTCACGACAAAATTATCGATCGCGCGGGTGTCGGTGTCTTCGTGCAGGTCCCAGACTTCTTCGAGAATCTGTTTCCGCGAAACAATCTTCCCATCATTGCGCACGAGATGCCGCAATAGCTCGGACTCCATCACCGTCAAGTGGATGGTGGTTTCAGCCGAGCGCAATTCCAGCGCCCCAAAATCAATCGTCTTTCCGGCGAACGAAAACGTGCCAAAATCGCCACTGCCCTCGGCCGCAGGCGTCCGCCCTGCGGCGGTCGGGGCGCGCATCCATTCCGTGCGGCGCAGCAGTCCCTGCAAGCGCGCCAGCAGGATCGAAAGATCAAAGGGCTTGGCCAGGTAGTCGTCCGCGCCCGAGGCGAAGCCCTTCAGCACATCCTCAGGCTGTCCGCGCGCGGTCAGCATCAGCACGGGGACATAGTTCTTCGCCGCACGCAACTCCGACACCACGCTGAATCCATCTTTGCCCGGCAGCATGATGTCGAGTACGATCACATCGAAATTGTCTTTCTTCGCCAGCAGCCGATCCGTGGCCGACTCGCCATCGCCCACGACTTCCGCGGCATATCCCTCCGCCTCCAGGTTGAAGCGCAGGCCCTGCGCGAGGTGTTCCTCGTCTTCCACCACCAGCACACGGCTCATTCGCTCCACCTCGGCAGTTCCATGGTGATTGTGGTACCGCGGCCCTCGCCTTCACTCTCCGCCGAGACGCGACCGCCGTGTTTCTTCGCGATGGCTTTCACGATGAACAATCCCAGCCCCGTGCCCTTCACGTGCGACAGCGAGCGCTGCGTCACCCGATAAAAGCGCCGGAAGATGCGCTTCACATCCGCGGGCGGAATGCCGACGCCGTGATCCTGCACCCGGAACAAGATCGTTCTCTCATCCGGCGTTTCCAGTTGCACGCGCACGTCCACGTTGCCGCCGGAATACTTCACTGCATTGTCGAGCACGTTTAACACGGCGGTTCGCAAATCTTCCTCATTGCCCCGCACATGAAGGCCGCTTCCGTTGCTTGACGACTCCTGATAGCGCAGTGCTTCCGGCTGGAGATGATGGCGCGAGCGCATGGCCTCAACGCACTCCCGCACGATCTGGCGGAAGTCCACGTCAAACTTCTCTCGTCCTACTTTCTTGGCGCCGGCACGCCCCGCCCGCAGCACCTGCTCGACCGTTTCGTTGAGCCGGTCGGTGTCGCTCAACATGAGTTTGTAGAACTCCTGCTTGCGGTCTTCAGGAAGATTGCGGCGCTGCAAGGTTTCCAGATGTAAGCGGATCGAGGCAACCGGCGTCTTCAGTTCGTGCGTGACGGCGTTGATGAAGCTGTCATGCTGCTCGTTGCGCCGGACCTCGCGCACCAGAAAGATCGTATTCACGACCAGGCCCGCGATGATCAGCGCGAAGAAAACGATACCGAAGAACAGCAGCACGCCTTCACGCCAGTTAAGGATGATCCATCCAACGTTGAGCGCGACGGCGAGGGCAACCAGACCAATGCCCAGGCACAGAAAGAAAACGATCGTCCCGCGTCGGCTCGAAATGCGCATGGCGGTGCAGCCTTGATTCTACCGCGCTACAAGCCGCGTAGGGCCTTCGCTCGGCTTCGCCCTCGCGGGACAGCCGAGGCGGCTGTCCCCACATCGAGATTTGTGTTGGGACGGCGAAGCCGAGCGGTTACGCCAAGCGCGGAAACGAAAAACCCGGCCACGAATGGCCGGGTCAGAAACTTCGCAAAAGCTAATCTCCAGCTGCCATGGGTTCCGCCAGCGACGTAATCAAACGCCCGTTCGGAGCGGCCACCGCGCCCTGCTCGATCTCCGCCAACTTCACTCGCTTGATATCCCAGGCCAAGCCCAGCGTCTTGAGGGCCCAGATGCCGTACCAATTCATGTCCACTTCATACCAGGTAAACCCGTGCTGCGCCACGGTCGGATGAGCGTGATGATTGTTGTGCCATCCCTCACCGAAGGTGAGCAGTGCGACCCACCAGCTATTGGTGGAAAGATCGCGGGTAGCAAACCGGCGCGTGCCCCAGGAATGCGTCGCGGAATTTACCAGCCAAGTCGCGTGCAGGCCAACCACGGTGCGCATGAAAATGCCCCACATCAGAAACGGCAAGCCACCGAGCGCGAGCAGAACCGCGCCAAGCACAATCATCGGAACGTAATGATATTTGGTGATCCAAACGTGGAATTTATCTTTGGCGAGGTCAGGAACGTAGCGGGCGAGGGTAGTGGTGTCGTGGTGCATCGACTTGCCCATGAGAATCCATCCCATGTGCGCCCACCACTTACCATCGATCGGGGAGTGCGGATCGCCGTCCTGATCGGAAAACTGGTGATGAATGCGGTGCGTGGCCACCCAGAAAATCGGCCCCCCCTCGAGCGCCAGCGTGGCGCACACGGTCAAGAAATATTCCACCCACTTCGGAGTCTTATAGCCGCGGTGCGTCAGCAGGCGGTGATAGCTCATGCCGATGCCCAGGCTGCCGGAAACCCACCACAAAAACATCGCGACGAACAATGCTTTCCACGTGAAAAAGAAGAGCGCCGCAACAGCTCCCACATGAAACGCAGCCATGAACGCTGCCGTAATCCAGTTCACTTCGTCTTTTGCCGCTTGTGGTTTTTCCAGATCTTGTAGTTGCATTTCCAAAGAGGGTCCCCGTTTCCCCGTGCTCTTTAAGGTTTAGATGAGAAAGCTTCATCCAACCTACCAGCAGGAGAGAGCGGAAGACTGTAATACTTGTGTAATAGCGGGTTTAGCGGCATTACGGGGGTAACGGAAAGGAATCTAGAAAGCGGGACAATGGGCCAGCAGGAACGGCCTCGCGGTCCCGCCGGACACTACGTCGAACATCCGGTTGTAGCGCCGTTGCCGCTCCACCATATCCTTTTCCCTGCTTCTCACCAGCTTGCGGTAATACAGTTCGAGATTCTTCGGATCTTTTACATAAAGGCTCTCTTCGATGAATAGCTGTGCCGTTAGGCACTGATTCTCCGGGCGAACGGTGCCGTTTTTGAGATCGATCTCGGCCCGAGCCATCTCGCTTTTGAGCCGCGTCATGGCATCCCAATATCCCTTGTTGTCGCCGACTTCCTTGCGCGCCTCGGCCATCGCAGGCGCAAAGAAGATATGCATGTTGGGCAGAGCTCCCAACTCGCTTTGATACACATGCAACATTTCGTGCACGTCATAGGGACCAATCTCAGACTTGGTCAGGACCGAATAATCGGCGAGGTAGTCGGATCCACACTTCATTTCAAGGCCGCCTTCGCCTTTGGGATGGGGCCATTTGTCGGCATCGTAAATCGTGTAGGTGTAGGTGGAGCAGGAATCTTCGAGGTTGATCCCGGTAATTCGGCGATAGGCCCAAAAGACTTTGCAGGCCTCATTCTCCGCGAAGGGCTTGCAAAGCTGCCTGGTATCTTTCGACGCGATGTGCGAGCAATCGACCTGAAACGTGATCGGCAGCTTGGGCTGATTTGGGCAACTCGAGATGGTCGTTACGTCCTGCGCGACAGACGCAGCGCACAAGAGCGCCCATGACATCACGAGGAATGCAGCCCTCGGCCTCATCTATGCGGCCTTCCCTTTCACCTGCACACCAGCCCACTTCTCCAGCAGAGTTAGCGTGGCAGCATAGTCGAGGTCCTTGTGCCCGTCTTCGGTCGCCATCTCGTAGATCTCTTCGACGGTCTGAAGGCCGGGGAGTCTTACCCGCGCTTCTTTTGCGGCTTCCAGCGTTAGACGAATGTCTTT
>Ga0209698_10009091_pt1 | contig 10203 bp, 6 predicted proteins | sample LitLauG_LLR_2012_FD_187203 | JGI IMG/M metagenome (GOLD analysis project Ga0209698, IMG submission 187203) | Freshwater sediment microbial communities from Pennsylvania, USA - Little Laurel Run_MetaG_LLR_2012 (SPAdes) (version 2) | ecosystem: Environmental > Aquatic > Freshwater > Creek >... | reverse complement strand
GTCATGGAGAACCAGCGCATTCTCGACCTGCCGCTCAATGGACGCAATCCGGCCGACCTGATCCAGTTGGCGGGCGCGGCGATCCAACCCGGGGGGAACTTCAACGCTTCCAGCCGCAGTTTCCAGGGACAGTCGGGAGGCGAAGGTTATGCGGTGGCCGGCGGGCAGACCTCGAGTGTCACCTACCTACTGGACGGCGCCACTCACAACAATCCGTTTGACGGTCTGAATCTGCCGCTTCCCTTTCCGGATTCCTTACAGGAATTCAAGCTGGAGACCAGTGCGTTGACCGCTCAGAACGGCCTCCACCCCGGCGCCACGGTCAATGCCGTGACCAAGGCGGGAACCAACGAAATCCATGGCGACGTCTTCGAGTTCGTCCGCAATCAGAAATTCAACGCGACCAACCCGTCCCCGGTTACGGCGAAAGGGCCGGATGGGCGCCGGCTCACCGACGGTCTCAAGCGCAACCAGTTCGGGGGAACGATCGGCGGACCGATCAAGAAGAACAAGCTGTTCTTCTTCGGCGGTTATCAGGAAACTCTTACGCGCCAGCAGCCGGCCTCGAACCAGAGCTTTATTCCCACGCCGCAGATGCTGAGCGGCGACTGGACCACCTTCACTTCACCCGCGTGCAATAGTGGGCGCCAGATCAACCTGGGTGCTCCGTTTGTGGGCAACCGCATCGCTCCGACGTTGTTCGATCCCGCCGCTTTGAAGATCGTCAGTACTCTTCCGCAGCCGATCAATGCCTGCGGCGCCTTTAGTTTCATCCAACCGGTCCACGACAACGAGTACCAGCTTGTGGGTAAGGTCGATTTCCAGAAAAGCGCCAAAAACTCCCTTTTTGGGCGGTACATCCGAACCACGCTGGTCCGCCTGCCGGCGTACGATCTGGTGAACGATCCGTTGGCGACGACCAGCGGCGGCCGCGACAACCTCGGTCAAACGTTCACGCTCGGCGATACTTACCTGGTGAGCACCAACGTGGTCAACTCGTTCCGCGTGGCGGTCAACCGCACTGGAATCCACCGTGAGAACGCGCCCTATTATGGGGCCAACGATATCGGCGTCAATGTGTACAGCTCGGTGCCGAAGTTTTTGATCCTGGCCATCTCCGGCGGGTTCAGCATGGGAAGCGGCATCGAAATCGAATCGCGCTACGCCACGACGACCTATCAGATTGGCGACGACGTGAGCTGGGTAAAGGGCGCCCACCAGTTCTCCTTCGGCGGGAGCGGGTCGTTCTTTGTTTCGAATTCGTACGCCAATGTGCGCTCCTCACCGAACTTCAGTTTTACGGGCCAAGCTACGGGTTTGGGACTGGGCGACTTCATGACCGGGAAACTCACGCTACTGGACCAGGCGACTCCCAACACGGTCTTCGTGAGGCAGTGGTTCCTGGGCATGTATGCGCAAGACACATGGAAGGCTTCGCAGCGTTTGACGATCAATCTCGGTCTTCGCTACGAGCCTTGGTTTCCGACGATCTTCGCCAATGGCGCCATCTACAATTTCAGCTTTGACCGGTACAACCAGGGAATCCGGAGCACGGTCTATCCGAACGGCCCTCCGGGACTGTACTTCCCTGGCGACCCTGGCTTTCCCGGCAAATCGGGACAGAACAACAAGTGGAAAGATTTTGAGCCGCGCGTAGGCCTGGCGTGGGATCCCATGGGAAATGGCAAAACATCCATAAGGGCGTCGTACGGGTTGTTCTTTGACTTCGCTCCTAGCCAAGTCTGGTTTAACACCACGGTAGCGCCGCCGTTCGGCGACGAGATCAAGCTGAACAGCCCGGCCGGCGGTTTCGACAACCCGTGGCAGGGATTCGCCGGAGGGAATCCGTACCCGATCACGTCGCACACGCTCTTCACTCCGTACGCTCCCTACATCACGGTTGCCGGCTATAACATGCCGACGACCGAAATGCACTCCTGGAATCTCAGCGTGCAAAGGCAGCTTGCGGCGGACTGGCTGGTCTCGGCGAGCTACGTCGGCAACGAGACGGAGCACGTGTGGACGTCGACCCAGGCGAACGAGCCACAATTTCTCGGTTTGGGGCCATGCACGCTGCCCAATGGAGTGTCCTACCCGACGTGTTCCACCGCAGCCAATTATGACCAGCGCCGCAAGCTCAGTCTGGCCGACCCGGCGAAAGGGCAGTTACTCGGCTATCTGGATGTGTTCGACCCGGGCGGGACGCAGAGTTACAACGGCCTGATCCTTTCGGTCCAGCACCGGTTCAACAAAGGTCTGACCCTCAATGCCAATTACACCTGGTCGCACTGTATCGGTGACTTCTATGTAGCAACCCAACCGCAGAATCCAGGAACGGGCTACCAGGTTCCCGGTAACCGGCGGTACGATCGCGGCAATTGCTTCATCGACCGGCGGGGCAACCTGAATATCTCGGGGGCGTACGAGGTTCAGAAGTTCCAGAATCGCATGGCGCGGATCCTGGCCACTGGCTGGCGGGTTTCGCCGATCTTCCGGTACGTAACGGGCACACCGCTCACGATCACAACCGGCCTGGACCGCGCGTTGAACGACAACACCACGACGCAACGGCCGAATCAGATCGCCCCGAACGTGTATGCGGGTGGTTTTCTCAATTACCTGAACCCGGCGGCGTTTGCCCAGCCGGCTTTGGGAACGCTGGGCAACATGGGCACGTACGATATTTACGGCCCGGGAATGTTCGAGGTTGATGCAGCGCTATCGAGAATATTCAGGATCCAGGAGAGGAAAAGCGTGGAGCTTCGGGCAGAAGCCTTCAATCTGCCGAATTTCTTCCTGAGGGGGACTCCGTCGACGGCTGTGAGCAGCGCCACTTTCGGCCAGATCCTCTCAGCGCTCAACCCGAGAGTGTTGCAGTTCGCGGCCAAATTTGTATTTTGAACCTGTGGGGCACGGCTATGCCCTGCCCTTCCAAGGAGGTTCCCATGCGCTTTCCGGCCGCCTGGACTTTCGCCGTCCTTTCCTTCTCCGCTGCGGCGCAAGACCAGGACCTTACAATCAACTGGATCGGGCAGTCCTGCTTCCTATTACAAACGCGCGGCGGCCCAGCGGTGCTTACCGATCCCCCGGCCGCATCCATCGGCTATGCGCTGCCCCCGGTAACTCCCGATGCCGTCACGATCACGCACAATCACACCGACCACAACAATGCCGCGGGCGTGGCCGGCACGTTCACGCTCATCGATGGACGCCCCACCACCGCACGCCAGGAGATGACGGCCGGCAGCCTGAATTTCGTGCTGATCCCTGGATTCCACGATAATTCCGGCGGCTCCGTGCGTGGACCCAACACCATGATGCGGTGGACTCAGGCAGGTTTGAATATTGCGCACCTGGGAGACCTGGGCCAGGACCAACTGACCGATGCGCAGCTTGCCGACCTCCACAATCTCGATCTCCTCTTTATCCCCGCTGGCGGGTTCTTCACCATCACTCCGGAACAGGCCGCAGCCTATGTCGACCTATTGAAACCCCGGATCGCCATCCTCATGCACTACAAGACCGCGCTCGGCGGGCCCGCTCAGCTTGCCGGGTTGCCCTCGTCGGCTGCGCCGTTCGCCAACGTAGTGTACAAACCGGCCGGCGTGGTGATCCATCGCGCCACTCTCCCGGCCTCCACCGAAGTATGGGTGATGCAGCCGGAATCCGATTCCGCCGCGGTCAGTTCGGCCGGCTTCACGCCGGGCGCGCCGGTCGCTCCCGGCTCGGTCGTCTCTCTGTTCGGAGCATTCACCGGCTCGCAAACCGGCGCTGCCCCCGGTTATCCGCTACCGCGCAAAATTGGGGAAACAGAGGCGTGGATCGACGGCCAGGCGGTTCCTCTGTTCTATGCTTCCCCCGGCCAGATCAACTTCCAGGTACCAGCGGGGGTCGCGCCCGGCCAGTCTCTCCTCGAGGCCCATGTCCACGGGCAGACGTTGGGCCGCGCGGCGCTCACCGTCGTTCCCAACGCTCCCGGCATTTTCGCCGTAGCTAATCGGGACGGCCGCTTGAACTCCGCCGCCCTCCCGGCGCGCCGCGGCGAAGCTCTACAGATCTTCGGCACCGGACAGGGCGCGGTGTTGCCCGCCGTGGATGACGGAACGGCGGCATCGTCACAGCCGTTTTCAAATACCTTTGGTCCGCCCAATGTGTTTTTGCAGGATCGTCAACTCGCCGTGCAGTTCAGCGGCCTGGCTCCCGGCTCCGCCGGAGTCTGGCAGATCAACACCGTTCTTCCAGCCGATGCACCGGTGGGAAACGCGCTGTCCCTGGTTGTGATTCAGGGCCTCGCCAGCAACCGTGTCTTCGTCGCGGTGAGCCCGTAGTTCACCGGGGCTCACTGCAGGTGAAGCTGGCCGCATCGTCGATGCTTCCCGAACCCTTGTAGCGCGCCACCTGAGGATAGGGGCAGAGGGGCCGCGTGCGTACTGCGCCGCTGGCGGGATCGCCCGTCTTGTACTTGGTGGCGATAATCGCACCGGGCGCGGTCTTGTTCTCGACCCACTGTTCGAGGGCCTTTGACATGCTGTGCTGGGGGTCCGCCGCATCTCCGACGCCTTGGCCGAAGCTGTCCGGGCCCGGTCCGCCCGCGCAGTGCGCCACTCCCGGAGCCAGGTACAGACGAGCGAACCGATCGGTCTGCTTCACCCCCATCTTCGCCTGCACCTCGCGGAAGTACGCGATGGAATTCAAGGGCGAGATCGCGGGGTCGTTCCAGCCGTGGTAGACGATGAGTTTGCCGCCGCGGTCGCGGAAGGGCTTGAGGTCGGCGTCGGTGGCATTCAACGTCCGGGCCAGCTTGGCATCGGCCGCCTGCGTATCGCGATCCACCTGAAACGTGCGGTAATCCCACGCGGATTTTTCGAACACCATGTTGGCATAGAACTGCGTTCCGAACGCGAACATCAGGCTCGTGTTGGGCGCCTGGCCGGTGATCCACAAGGCCCATCCGTTGGACCCCACTTCTCCGCCCGGCACGCGGCCGGGGAAGATCGGCTTGCCGCTGGAATCGTGGGTGCCGGCATACAGCTTCTGTAGGCTGGCCACCTGCGACGCCGTGAGACAGCTATCGGAATCGGCGCCCTTGCAGAGAAGTTGAGCGGCATCGAATTTGCAGCGCTGTGGATCGCCTATGATGCCGTCTTTGACGCCATCCTGCGCGTCGCAAGCAGCCAGAGTGGCGGCTTGAATGGCGGGGACCTTGGCCGCCGGAATGCGGCTGGCGGGGTCGTTGAGGAACTGGATCTCGGCTGCCGCGGAGGCCAGCAGATGCGTCCAGTAGTTCGCCGGAGCGCCCGCCAGGATGCCATCGTAATCGGCGGGGAAGCGTTGGGCCTCCATGAGCGCTTCGCGTCCACCGTTGGAGCAAGAACTGAAGTAGGAGCGGCGCGGTGGATTTCCAAAAAACGCCGCAATGAGGGCTTTGGATTTTTCCGCCGTTTCGTGGATTGCCCGGTACCCGAAATCGGTTACTTTCTCCGGATGGTCCAGCGCCCATTGGGCCGCAATCGCGTTTCCCTGGTGGCCGGTATCGGTGGAGGAGACGACGTAGCCTTTGGCCACGGCGCTCCCCAGGCCGCTGTATTCAATGGATCCCGCAAACCCCCCGTTGCCCAAGCCTTCATATCTCCCATTCCATCCGGCCGCGGGCAGCCAGACTTCGAACTGAATGTTGGAATCGCTGGAGGGGCGCAGGACGCCTTGCACGCGGCAAAATGCCGGCAGTTTTTTGAAATCGGCCGGCGCCAGCCCGGTCTGCGACGCTCCGGGCGGCGTAAACGCGCCGGCGGATACGGATTGAGCGGCCGCGATCGTCGTGCCTGCCAGTTGGACGCCCGCAAGGCTCTCGCAGGTAGCCGCGAACATCGTTGACGTTGTGAGAATGGCGCACAATCCATACCCGATTGGAATTTTCATTTTGGCCCTCCCGGCTCCCCCGAAGTATATATCAAAACCGGGCTTTCCTCGTTGAGATACCGCTCCGTTCGCGTATCATGGTCTCGGAGCCCGCCAACCGATGAGAAGTGAAAAACTGCATCCCGAGGCACGCTTGCTGCTGGATGCCATGGACATACAAGGGGTACCGCCGGTCGAAACGATGCCGATTGAGGCCGCCCGCCAGATGGCAAGGGAGGCCGTGAAGCGGATGTCCGGCGAGCCGGAACCACTGGCGCGCGTCGAAGATCTGTCGATTCCCGGCCCATCCGGTCCGATCCCGATCCGCGTCTATACCGCCGAAGAGGGTGGTCCGAGCCCGTGCCTGATCTATTTCCATGGCGGCGGCTACGTGCTCTGCGACCTGGATACGCATGATCCAGTCTGCCGCACGCTGGCCCGCCAGTCAGGCGCGATCGTGGTCTCGGTCGATTACCGGCTCGCGCCCGAACACAAATTCCCCGCCGCCCTGGACGATTGTCATGCCGCCACCCTGTGGGTCCGCGCCAACGCCTCCAGGCTGGGCGTGGACGCGCACCGCATCGCCGTCGGCGGCGATAGCGCGGGCGGCAACATGGCCGCCGTGATTGCGATTCAATGCCGCGATGCGGCCGGTCCGCCGCTGGCGCTTCAGGTGTTGGTGTACCCCGTGACGAGACTCTCCTCGTTCGATACCCCATCCCACAAGGAGTTTGCCGAGGATCACTACCTCACCAGAGCATCGATGGAATATTTCACCCGCCAGTACTTCGCAAAACCGGAGGATGCCGCGCGGCCCGATGCTTCCCCGGCGTTAGCGAAGGACCTGCGCAACCTTCCGCCGGCCTGGATTCTCACTGCCGAGTGCGACCCGCTGCGGGACGAAGGCGAAGCCTATGCCAAGCGCCTGCAGGAAGCCGGTGTGCCGGTCACCTGCACCCGATACGCCGGCATGTTTCACCCGTTCTTCTCCATGCCGGTATTGACGGAGGCGCGGCGGGCTTACCAGGAGGTGGCGGCGGCAGTGCGCGATATGCAACCCGTGGGTGTGGCGCGATCGCAGGGGACGGCGTAAGGGAATCGCGCGCAACCGCCAGGGAGCGGTTAGTTTCGATTCACCATCGCGTCCGAGGGCGAATGACCGGTCAGAGTGCGATGTTCCCGCAACCGGCGCCAGGTTTTCCAGAGACTCGATGTTTCCCGCATGCGGGCGCAGTCGTCCTCGTCCAATTCCTGCAGCCAGGCGATCAGATCCTGCGGAGTCATGGTTCGACCGGGCCGGCGCCGCCGTGCTTCCCGCGCCGCATCCCGCAATTCGTGCGCGATGGCACGGCATTCCTCACAGGAAAAAGAGTCCACGCGGAGATCGTATCATCAAACAAGAAACAAGCACAAAGGAGAGGAGAGTGCTATTTTGAACCTGAAAACCTATATCACGTTGGGACGTTCGGGGCTGCGCGTGAGCCCGCTGTGTCTCGGCACCATGACCTTCGGAACGCAGTGGGGATGGGGCAGCGAGGAGAACGTCGCGCGGGCCATCTTCGATCGCTACCTCGAAGCCGGCGGAAACTTCCTGGACACCGCCGATGGCTACACCGCCGGCGCCAGTGAGGAGATGCTCGGAAAATTCATTCAGGAGCGTGGGCTGCGCGACCAGGTGGTGCTCGCCACCAAGTTCACCTTCAATGCGGTCCAAGGCAATCCCAACACCGGCGGCAACGGCCGCAAGAATATTTATCGCGCGCTGGACGCTTCGCTGCGGCGCTTGAAAACCGATTTCATCGATCTCTACTGGCTGCACGCATGGGATACCGTCACGCCTGTCGAGGAAGTGGTCTCGACGCTCAACGACCTGGTACGCCACGGCAAGATCCGGCATTACGGCTTTTCCGATACCCCCGCCTGGTACCTGGCTCGCGCCCACACCATGGCCCAGAAGGAGGGCAAGGACTCACTGGTGGCGCTCCAGCTGGAATACTCCCTCATCGAGCGCAACATCGAGCGGGAGCATATTCCCGCCGCGCAGGAATTCGGCATGGCCCTGTGTCCCTGGAGTCCCATCGCGGGAGGTTTCCTCAGCGGGAAATACAAGCGCGAAGGCGACACCGGAACCGGCCAGGGCCGCCTCGAACTGCAAAAGGGCAACCCCATCTTCGACCGGTTCAAGGAACGAAACTGGCGCGTCCTCGATGCGCTTCTGGCCGTGTCCAGAGAGCTCGGACGCAAACCTGCCCAGGTTGCCCTGAATTGGGTGGCCACGCAGCCAGGCATCACTTCCACCATCCTCGGCGCGACCAAGCTCGAGCAGCTCGAGGACAACCTGGCGGCCATCGAGTTCGTGATTCCGCCGGAATTGCGGCGGCGGCTGGATGAGGCCAGCGCGCTCGAAGCCTTCCATCCCTACGTCTTCTTCGAAGGGCCCATTCAAGCCATGATCAAGGGTGGCGTGAATGTAGAGCCGTGGGCCCCGGCGCGGCCGGCGGCTCCTCCGCAAGCCAACGCGGCGAGTGGGTAAGAGTCCCGGCCGCTTCTACCGCCCCAGCAGCGCATTCGCGACGGACAGCAGTACGGCCGCCAACAGCGCCGGCCAACAGCCGCGAATGCGGAATCCTGGCACGAGCGCTGCCGCGAGCTTCAGCATCATCGCATTGAGCACGAGGAGAAACAGGCCGAGCGTCAACAATGTGAGAGGAAACGTCAGTATGCGAAGCACCAGGCCCAGCGTCGCATTGACGAACCCGATCACGACCGCCGCGATAAGCGCCGCCCCAAACCCGTCCAGCTCGAACCCGCGCACCAGGTGAGCGATCGCCAGCAACAAGGCCGCCGTGAGAATCAGGCTGAGAAGCCAGTGAACCATTGGGCTATTATAGCTGGCGGTACAATCCGATCATGATGCGATGGATCGTGTGTGCCGCGTTGTTGCCGGTATCGGCCTGGGCCGAGACGAACGCGGAACTGGTCGAACAGGTCCGCCAGACCGAGATCGCTTTTGCCAGGACGCTGGCCGATCGCAATCCGGCGGCCTTTGCGACGTTCCTTTCGAAAGAGACGATCTTCAGTTCGAACGGCCGTGTCGCGCGCGGACCGCAGCAGGTCTCCGAGCGCTGGAAGGCCTACTTCGCCAGCCCACGGGCGCCCTTCTCCTGGGAGCCCGAGCAGGTCGCGGTGCTCGACTCCGGCACCCTGGCCCTGTCGTCGGGCCCCGTGCGCGATCCTTCCGGAAAACGCATCGGCACCTTCAACTCGATCTGGCGGAGAGAAGCCAAGGGACGCTGGAAAATCATCCTCGACAACGGCTGTCCCGCCTGCGATTGCGATCTGCCCGCCCAGTGACCGGCCGCACTCTGCTGCCGCGTGCAGTAGACTATGGGGCATGCATCGCCTGCTCTCCATCGTGGCACTGAGCGCCGCCGCCGGCTCTGCCGCCGGCGAACGCGCCTTCAATACCTGGAGCGAATATCTCGGAAGCGCCGATTCCTCGCAATACTCCTCGCTCAAGCAGATCAACAAGACCAACGTGCGGCAGCTCGCACCCGCCTGGACGTATCTCACCGGAGACCGCAAAGAGTATCTGTTCAATCCCCTCATGGTCGATGGCGTGCTCTATGTGCAGGCGAAGAACAACTCCCTGGTAGCCCTCGACGCCGCCACTGGACTCGAGATCTGGGTTCACCCGTTCCAGGGGCCTGTCACCTCCCGCGGCATCAATTACTGGGAAAGCAAGGACCGCTCCGACCGCCGCCTGTTCACCGCCAACGCGGGATTTCTCACCGCCATCGACGCGCGAACCGGCAAAACGGTGGAGTCGTTCGGCGACAACGGCCGGACCGATCTGCGCATCGGCCTTAGCGATCGCGACTGGAGCGACCGCGCTCCCATCCAGACCAACAACCCGGGCCGCGTCTTCGAAAACCTGATCATCATGCCGATGATGCGGAGCGGCGGCGATTACGCGTATCTCCCCGGCGATGTCCACGCGTACGATGTCCGCACCGGCAAGCTCGTCTGGCAATTTCACACCGTGCCGCGTCCCGGCGAGTTCGGCTACGACACGTGGCCCAAGGATTTTTGGACGCGCTCCGGCGGCGGCATCAACTGGAATGAGCTGACCATCGATGAAAAGCGCGGTATCGCGTACATTCCCACGGGCACCGGCAAATTCGATCATTACGGCGCCGACCGGATCGGACAAAACCTGTTTGCCAATTCGACCATTGCTCTCGACGCGCGCACCGGAAAACGGCTCTGGCATTTCCAGACCGTGCACCACGACCTGTGGGATTA
>Ga0209698_10009090_pt1 | contig 10204 bp, 13 predicted proteins | sample LitLauG_LLR_2012_FD_187203 | JGI IMG/M metagenome (GOLD analysis project Ga0209698, IMG submission 187203) | Freshwater sediment microbial communities from Pennsylvania, USA - Little Laurel Run_MetaG_LLR_2012 (SPAdes) (version 2) | ecosystem: Environmental > Aquatic > Freshwater > Creek >... | reverse complement strand
GCCGCCGTTTCCGCGTACCGATCCTCATACGGCGTCCAAGCGTCACTGCCCTCGGGAAACCTCCGTTTCCCCTTGACTTTTACCTATCATGGACGTCCCGCCGCTTCGCCGAGATCATCGCACATTGCAAGAGTGGCGTGCGTAGCGGGAAGGCGGCAGATTTGCTAAAACAAAACGGGTTTAAGAACGCCCGCAACATGAAGGGCGGGATTTTGGCGTGGAGCGATACGGCGGACCCGAGCGTCGCGATGTATTGAGGGGGGCTCGAGACTCGCGTCGCTATAATGGAAGCGTATCCCCCGCACCCGCGCGATGGCAACGTGGCACGCCTATATCGACGAGAGCTACAACGCGAAGACCTTTTGCGTAGGTGGGTTCCTAGCTCCAGAGGGAGTTTGGAGGGGGATCGTACACGATTGGTCCGCGCGCATTGAATACGAGCGTCGGCGCGCAATAAAGAGGGGGCTCCAGCCGATCTCTCGCTACCATGCCACCGACTGCGCCAACCTGAAAAAGGAGTTCGACAAGAAGCATGGATGGGATGTCAGGCGCCAGATTAACCTAACGAAGCGGCTTTGCGAGATACTCGGTACACATTTGCCGACAGGGATTGTCGTAGGCGCGGGACTTGACGACGTTCAACGCTTCCTTCCTCCAGATCCGGAGAACGCGAAGTCGTTTCTCTACAGCACTTGCTTCAAAACCTGCCTCCTGCATATCGCTGCCTTGATGCGGGAAGGTGTCCATGACCCGACGGTCAAAATTTTCTACGAGCGCGGGGAATACGATTATCTGGCTAGAGAAGCCTATGAAATGCTCCAACACGACAAGCCATCGTTGTTCGGGTGTCTCGTAAGTATCGAAGCTAGCGGATGGGAAGACTGTGTCCCGCTGCAATGCGCCGATTTTATGGCGTACAAGGACTTCAAAGGGTAAACGGGTCCCTCAAGGGGAGCGACGCTATCAGGAAGTCCCTTCAGGCCTTGATCTCCAAGGACCTGCCCATCAGCATTGTGCACTTTGAGCAAGAGAACTTCGCCGATATCCTGAGGATGATCGAAAACAAGAAAGCAGGTAGGCCCGTAGATGAGGGCGTCCATTCGGGGCTCCGCCACTGCGTTGGAGACTTCCTCCCGTATATTCCGGAAGACTAGCAGGGAGGCTCGCAGTCGCGGAAAACGGACGCATTTCTTGAGGGCTAGCGCGGAAATGAGCCTTCCCGCCCCGATTCCCTTAAGCGAGAAATGGCGGTGTCCGGCAGATCGCGTACGGTTTGATGAAATTCGGCGCAATAGTCTTGCCAGTGCGAAGCAACAATTCCTGGGGAGAGTGCTCGCCTTTGATTTTCCGTACCTGTCTAACCCAATACCGAGTCGTCTCGTCGTCGAGTTCTATCTTGGTGAGTATGCCCCAATAGACCAAGCGGCTGCAGTCCGTTGCGTCGCCCCAAAGCACGGGCATTACCGTCCCTTCAGTCCGTGTTTTTTTCCACAGAGCGTGACCAGTCCTCCAGACCTTCTTTTCGGAGAATCTCGTCGCCACGCTAGTGCTCTTCGCCTTGGCGAGCTTATCTGGATGCGCGATTGAGTAAATGCTGAGCTCAGAGAGCGCCTGTTTCATTGCTTCATCCCTCCCGGCGTCGCCCCCGGCTCCGTCCGACATCAGCACGGATGGAACCGTCGGGCCCACTCACGCTGCTTACGGCTTCATTCTCGCACCCAGCGGGCGAGTTGCACAACGCACCGTGCGAGAACGAAGCCATGGCGGCAGGGTCATTCCTTGAACGGCACCTCAACTTCGACGTAGGAACCTGGGACAGCCGCCTCGACCGCCGCGGCGATCCTCTCCGCCACCAGGCTAACCATCGGCCACTGCGAGTGCTGAAGAACGATGAGCGCCAGCTTTCGAAAGGCCAGGTTCTGCTGGTAGCGGATGTTCTTGTCGGTCGTGATCATGAGATCGAAGCCAGCTCGCTCCGCCGCCTCGATCAGCGCGCCGTTTGAAAGCTCTTCCCAGCCTCGTGATCGGGCCTCTTCAACGGAATGTCCCACGAGATACCGCGCCAAGCCTCGCGGTGTGCCGTTATCGAAGAGAATGCGCATCAATATGCCGGAGCTTTTTCCAGCGACCGTGCAATGAACGCCATCAGCGCGTCGATCTGGTCCCGCGTCACGGGAAACTGCTCGATCACCTCGTCGATGCTCATCCCGGCTTCCAGGTTTTCGAAGATCACCTGAACGGGCGTGCGCGTACCGCGCAGCACCCACGCACCGCTCACCTTACCAGGAATGCTTTCGACAACGGGGCACTGCGACCAATCGAGGGCAGCCATGATCACATCCTAACCTAAAGCATCCTCACAGTAGCGCAGGCCGCTGGGTGTGCCGCGTCGACCGCCGGGTCGACCACTGCGCTCGACCAGCGATAACAGCTCAGCCGACGCCACGATTCCGGCCTCGACACTGTTATTCTCCACATACGCCACGATCCGCATGCCGCCCGCTTCCCCGTCCGCCCTATTTATCAATTTTTCATTTTCCTAAGGTAGACTCATCCGAAGCTGGAAGCCCAGATTCGGGAATCCGCAAATTCCAGTGAACCTTAGGAGGATTTTCTTGAACAATCAGATCACACACGCCCGTCAGACGTTTGCGGCGATAGCGCTCACTTCAATTCTGTGGACTGCGGCTTTGGCTGCGACCGGGTCTTCCGTCGCCATGGCTCAGGAAGCCAAAACGATTTACTACACAACCAATTACTATCACCTGGACGGTGCCAAACGTGCTGAGTATTTGGATTACGTGAAAAACACAAGCTCCAAATACCGGGCGGCTTGGGTGAAGGAAGTTCCCGAAGTCCGTTCGTTCACAATTTCAGAGGTCATCTACGGTGGAAACCCCGCGCCGGCGTGGAACTTGGTGATCACCTACGTTACGGACGGGCCGCCGAAGGGAAACCAGGCGGTGAACGATGCGATTTTCAGGAAAGCGACGGGAATGAGGCTGGCGGAAGGGACCGCGAAGCTGAACTCGATGTGGACACTGGTGGGGCAAGTCCTGTCCACACGGGAGGCCACCGAGGGTAGCGCTACTCTGCAAGCGGGTGACATAATCCGCACGGACTATATGAAAATCGCCGATGGCAGGACGGGCGACTACTTCAACACGGAGCGGAGCGATTGGGAACCGCTGCATGCCCAGCGTATCAAGGACGGGACAATGAAAGGCTGGCGTTTGACGCGAGTTCGGGTTCCGGGAGGCGATCGGATGTTTGACGCCCAGTCCTCGCAGATTTACTCGAACCTGGAACAGTCGCTGGCGAATCCGCGTTATGAGCAGCTCGTACAGAAGACCACCCCGGACAAGAGTTATGCCACGATGTTGAATCGGACGCAGGCCGCGAGAAAAATCATTCGCGGCGAAATGCGCCGCGTGATTTTTTCCGTGTCGAAGTAGAAACGGAAAACTCCGAAGCGCCGAGTGCCGGAGCTTCGGAGTTCCGTTCGAGGGCGGGTTAGAACTGCGCGCGCAGCGTGAACTCGATGCGGCGCGGGGCGCCGGAGCCGGTTGCTCCCGTGTTGACGACACTGGTGATGCGGCCGAAGCTGGACGAGGACGAGTTGCCCGACGGGTTGGAGAAAATCGGGTGATTCGCCAGGTTGTAGGCGGTGGCGCGCAGTTCGAAGATGGCTTTTTCGGTCAGCCGGAACTTGCGCTGCAGGGACGTATCGAATTCCACCCCGTCCGGGCCCCTGCCAGCGTAGCGCCCAAGGTTGCCCCAGGTGCCCGAGGCCGGGGTGGCGAAGGCCGCCGGGTTGAACCAGTTCGCCAGCCCGCCGGTGGTGTTGTAAATATTGCCGCCGACGTAATTGGGGCGCTGGCTGGACGTGTTGCCGTCGGGCAGCGCAGCTGCCTTGCGGGAGATTGTGATGTTGACCGGCAGGCCGGTGTGCGCCGTCGAGAGGCCGGCCAGTTCCCAACCGCCGAGGATCGCCGCGCCGATGCCGCTCTGCACGAACGCCTTGCCCTGGCCGAACGGGAGCTCATAAATGGCGTTGATCGAAAAATACTGGCGCACGTCGATGTTGCTGCTGCTGCGGTCGCAGGCGCGGCATGCCTGGTCCTGGAACGACACGGATTCGCCCGCGCCGATGGAGGCGTCGGCGATCCCGTGCGACCACATATAGTTGGTCTGCAGCATCAATCCGCTCTTGAACCGGCGGTGAATCTGCGCCTGCAGCGCGTTGAAATTGTCGTTGCCGGTGTTGGCCTTCAGCCCGAAGGAGCCGAATTGCGTCAGCGTGCGCTTGCCAGTTGCGGGGTTGATCAGATTCACCGTGTACCTGTCGAACAGATGCGTTCCCTTCGAACCTACGTAGCCGATCTGCGCGATGAAACCTTGGCCCAGGTCGTGCTGAATCATGAAATCCCAGTTGGAATAGTATGCATCCTTGCGATCCCGAGCGATGGCCTTCGGCGAAAAAAGCTGATTGGCGGGATTGAGGAATGCGGTCAGCGGGAAGCTGAGTGCCGGGAAATCGGCGTTGGTGAGCGAATAACGAGGCACGAAGCTTTCGGCTGGATCGGAGAAGTCGTCGTTCTGGTTGGCGCCGTAATAGATGCCATAGCCAGTCCGAATCGTGGTCTTGCCTTTGAACAACTCGGGGGCCCAGGCGATGCCGACGCGCGGTCCAAAGTCCTTGGTATTGGGGGCGTAGTAGGGCGTGCCGGGAGGGCAGAAGCCTCCGCAGCCGGTGATGTCGACTACGGCCGAGTGGTTATCCAGCTCATGCACGACGGAGTAAAACTCATAACGCAGACCCAGGTTCAGGGTGAGGCGCGGCGTCACTTTAAACTCGTCCTGCGCGTAGCCCATATACATGGTGTGGCGGCTGTGCGCGATGCCCTCGCCCTGAAGGTACGTCGCGGCGGAAGCGGCGTTATTGATGAAATCCTGATCGGAGGCGTAGGTGATCGATTGCGTGGTAATCGTGTTGCCCGAATTATCCAGCATCACGCGGCGAATCTCGACGCCTGCCTTGAACGTGTGGCGGCCCACCACCTTAGTCATGTTTTCGATGAACGAAAGCGTGGTGCCGATCTCGGTGTCGAGCGAGTTGCTGCTCAGTCCGTCGAAGCTGTAGGGGCTGGTGGAGACCGGCGCGGTGCCGTAGCTCCAGTTATGGTAATTGACGTGATTCCAGCCGAATTTGGCTTCGTTTATCAGCGTCGGCGAAATCAGCCGTTGATAATCGACTGCCAGGTTCTGCGGAACCACCGGCACTGCCGAGTGCGATCCGAGCGCATCCGACGGCGTGTCGGCGTAGGCGTTATCGACGTTGTAGCGGAAGTACATCGAGTCCTTGTCGGTGATGCGGTAATCCAGGCGCGCCAGACCGGAGTCTTCCCGAATCGAGTCGTTCTTCACCAGTGTTACCAGATTGTTGGTAGTGCCGGCGATGGGGATTCCGCCGGTGGGATAAGGATTGATCAGCGGCGCCATCGCGGGTGACGTCGCCAGAACCTGCGCGCGGAACGCCGCATCGGGCACCGTGTTCTGAAACGTGTGGCCCAGGTGCTGGTTCAGCCCTTCGAAATTCGTGAAGAAGAACATTTTGTTCTTCTTAATAGGGCCGCCGATGCTTGCGCCATATTGGTTGAGCGTGAACGGAGGCAGCGTGGGGCCGTCGAAAGGCGAGCGTGAATCCAGCGCGTCGTTGCGAACCGCATAGAATCCGCTGCCGTGGAATTCGTTGGTGCCCGTTTTTGAAATGACGTTGATCTGCGCGCCGCCGGCAGCGCCGCTTTCGGCGGTATAAGTGGACGTGGTCACGCGAAACTCCGAGATCGCGTCGATGGCGACGGCCAGGCGCGTATCGGACTTCATGGTCTGCTCCTGGACTCCGGTGGCGTCGATGCCGTCGAGCGTGATGTTGCCGTCGTCCAGCGAGTGGCCGTTGAAGCGCACGTTGCGCTGCGAGCCGTTGCTATAGTTGACGGCGCCGTTAGCCAGCAGGGCGAGTTCGGCCCAGTTGCGGCCGCTGATCGGAAGCTCCTGCATCTGCTTGGTATCCACCACTTCGGCCACTTCGGCGTTGCCGCGGTTCAGGCCTTCGAGCGCAGCCACCACCTCGACTTTGTCCGAATTTGCACCAAGCGTGAGTTGCGCGTCCACAGTGCGAATCTCGGAGTATTGCAGAATGATCTCACTCACCGTGATCGGACGAAAGCCGGTCTGGACGATCGACACGTCGTAAACTCCCACGGGCAGAGAGCCGAATTCGTAAATGCCCACGGCGCCGGTGACGGTTTCGCGATGCAGTCCAGTGGTGGGCGATTTCAGTTCGACGTGCGCACCGGCGACCAGCGCTCCGCTGGGATCGGTAATGGTTCCGCGAACGGTGGCGCGATCCTGCGCGTATGATAACGACGTCGATATAACGGCCGCGATAAGAAGCAGAAATGCGCGGTTTCTCATCCCTATTACCCCCTTTTCTTTCTTGCCGGCCAGGCCGCGAGTGCGAGTTGGCCAAGCAACAGCCTCATTGAAACAGGCGAGTGTCAATACTGCGTGTGAATTGGGTTAACGGAAGAGAATTTAAATCTATTAGTTCAAATCAAGGGGCCGTCATTGAAAACGAATGTGGAGCAGGATGGCATCCTGCTCCACAGGAGCACTGCGTTACTTGCCGGCGTTGAAGCGCTTCTCGGCTTCCGCCCAGTTGACGACGTTCCACCATGCGCCGATGTAGTCGGGACGGCGGTTCTGGTATTTAAGGTAATAGGCGTGCTCCCAAACATCGAGGCCGATCACAGGGTAGCGGCCGTCCATGATGGGCGAATCCTGGTTCGCTGTCGACATCACTTCCAGGCCCGAATCCGTCTTCAACAGCCATGCCCAGCCGGAGCCGAAACGCGTTGCGCCGGCGGCGGCGAACTTTTCCTTGAACGTGTCGAAGCTGCCGAAGGTCGCGTTGATGGCCGACGCCAGGTTGCCCACCGGCGCGCCGCCGGCGTTGGGGGCCAGAATCGTCCAGAACAACGAGTGGTTATAGTGTCCACCACCGTTATTACGAACCGCGGTCTTGATCGAATCGGGCACGATGGCCAGGTTGTGGGCCAGTAACTCTTCAACGGTTTTGCCGGCGAGTTCCGGCGCGCTTTCCAGAGCCTTGTTAAGGTTGGTGATGTAGGCCTGATGGTGCTTACCGTGGTGAATTTCCATGGTCATCTTGTCGATGGACGGCTCCAGCGCGTCCGTCGCGTAGGGCAGTGCGGGCAGTGTGAATGGCATGTGATCTCCTTTTAATTTGATGCTCTTTCGTAGGCATCCGCTACACGAAACATTGTGGTTTCGTCGAAATGGCGGGCCAGAATCTGCAATCCCACGGGAAGGCCGTCCGGACTCGAGCCGCACGGCACGCTCATGCACGGAATTCCGGCCAAGTCGCCGGTCACCGTGTAGATATCGGCCAGGTACATGGCCACCGGGTCGTCCACTTTTTCGCCGATCTTGAACGCGGGGAACGGCGACACCGGGGCGACGATGGCGTCTACCTGTTGAAACGCCTCTGCGTAGTCCTTGGCGATCAGCGCACGCACTTTCTGCGCCTTTAGATAATAGGCGTCGTAGTAGCCGTGGCTCAGCACATAGGTGCCGAGCATGATGCGGCGCTTGCACTCGGCTCCAAAGCCTTCGTCGCGCGTTTCGCGATACATTTCGGCCAAAGTGCCGGCGGAGGCGGCGCGCGTGGTGTAGCGGACGCCGTCGTAACGCGCCAGATTGGCGCTGGCCTCGGCTGTGGCGATGATGTAATAGGTCGCGATGGCGTATTCGGTGTGCGGCAGCGAAATGTCGTGCACTTCGCAACCGAGCTTCTTGAGAACATCGACAGCGGCGTGGATCCGGTCACCCGTTTCTGGCGCGAGCCCCGTGAAATATTCTTTCGGAAGGCCGATCTTGAGGCCTTTGACGTCGCCAGTAAGCGCGGCGACGTAGTCCGGCACCGGAGCGGCAGCCGACGTGGCGTCCATTTCATCGCGGCCGGCGATGGCTTGTAAAACCGCTGCGGCGTCGCGTACCGAACGGGCAAACGGTCCGATGTGATCGAGCGAGCTGGCGAAAGCCGTGAGGCCATAGCGCGACACGCGGCCATAGGTGGGTGTGACGCCGACCACGCCGCAGAAGCTCGCGGGCTGACGCACGGAGCCGCCTGTATCGGAGCCTAGGGACACGACTGCAGTTCCCTGCGCGACCACTGCGGCTGAGCCTCCGCTGGAACCTCCGGGCACGCGGTCCAGCGCTACCGGATTTTTCACCGGTCCGAACGCTGAATTTTCGTTGGATGAGCCCATGGCGAATTCATCGCAGTTCGTTTTGCCGATGATGACGCCGCCCGCGGCTTCCAGGCAAGTGACGGCCGTGGCGTCGTAGGGAGGAATGTAGTGCTTCAGCAGGTTCGACCCGCAGGTGGTGCGAAGGCCTTTCGTGACGATGACGTCCTTCACCGCGACGGGCACGCCCGCCAGCGGACCTGGGTCCTGACCGGCCGCGATCTTGCGGTCCACGGCCTCGGCGGCGGCGATGGCGCGCACCGACGAGAACGTCAGATACGCGTTGGTTTTCGGGTTTTCTGTTTCGGCGAATTCCAGAGCCTGGCGCGTGAGCTCCTCGGCGCTGAATTTCTTTGTCAGCAGGCTTTCGCGAATGGAGGTAATCGAATGCTGCTTCACCGTTCGATCACCAATGGCACTTTAAAATAGCCGCTTCCAGAAACCGCGGCGTTGGCGAGCGCCTCTTCATTCGTCAAGCTGGGCCGCTCGCGATCTTCGCGCAGCGTGGCCGTGTCTTCGGCGTCGAACAACACTTGCGCCATGGGCTCCACGCCGTCGGTGTTCAGTTCGTTCAGCTTGTCGATGTGCGTGACGATGTTGTTGAGGTCCGTCGCCATGCGTTCCACTTCGTCGTCGCGAAGGGCCAGCGATGCCAGCTCGGCCACGCGCCTTACGTCTTTACTGGTAATCTTCATGCGTTTCGTTTCGATTGCCTGTACAGCATGTCGAGCACTGGGTCGTTGACCTCGCGCCCGCTCGCCGATTCCGCCTTTTGCGGCTCGCGGCGCTTAGGCATGGGCCGGAAATCGATGTCGGTGACCATCGGCTCGCCCAGCGCTTTTTCAAGATTCGCCAGCAGAAAGCCGCGCAGCGTGTTCAGCTGCCTCTGCCAGACGTGATCCTCCACCTCCACCACCAGCGCGCCTCTGACTAGAGCCACAGCCCGGGTCTTCTGCGCGATTTTCTTTCCCGCCGCGACATTCCAGGCCGCGCGCGCCCGCAGTTCGGGATCGTCCACGTTCAGTTTTAATTTCCCGATGAGCCGTCCAGCGCGTTCCATTTGTATTCACTAGCCGGGGGAAGTCATGATTGTATCACGTGCCCAATTTGATTCTCGCCTCCACATCGCCCAGACGCAGGGAACTGCTCGCCCAAGCCGGATTCACGTTCACCGTGCGCGGGCGACCGGTGGAAGAGATACGCGCTCCGGGCGAGGATCCACGCGATTACGTCACGCGACTGGCGCAGGCTAAGGCCGAAGCGTCGCGCGACGCCGATGACGAGTATGTGCTGGGTGCGGACACCACCGTGGTGCTGGATCACCGCGTGCTCGAGAAACCGGCGACCGCGGCGGCGGCCAAAGCGATGCTGCGGGCGCTATCGTGCAAGGAGCATACGGTGCTTACCGGCATCTGCCTACTCCATCCAGGCGGAAAAATCGTCGATTGCGAAGCGACGCGGGTCAGTATGGTGGAGATGTCGGAGCAGGAAATTGAAGATTACGTGGCGTCGGGCGAGCCGATGGACAAGGCTGGAGCTTACGGTATCCAGGGACTGGCGTCAAAGTTCGTAGACCGCATCGACGGATGCTTTTTCAACGTCATGGGGCTGCCGCTGGCGCTAGTTTACAAGCACTGGACGTCGGTTACTTCCAAACTTCCACGCTAGAAACGGTGCCGTCGGTCAGCTTCACGCGGCCGATCGACGCGTCCTTGGCCCAATAGCTGTAGGTTTCCAGCAGGTGCCCGTCGTCGTCCTGGGTGATGCGGGACGCCGGCGCACCCATCTTCAATACGTCGTCGCGGCGCATGCCCGCGGTGACCTTACGCAGATCGTCGGCGGTGACCTGCGGCGGCGTCCCGCATCACCCA
>Ga0209698_10009089_pt1 | contig 10205 bp, 10 predicted proteins | sample LitLauG_LLR_2012_FD_187203 | JGI IMG/M metagenome (GOLD analysis project Ga0209698, IMG submission 187203) | Freshwater sediment microbial communities from Pennsylvania, USA - Little Laurel Run_MetaG_LLR_2012 (SPAdes) (version 2) | ecosystem: Environmental > Aquatic > Freshwater > Creek >... | reverse complement strand
GGTGACGAAGATCCACGCCGCCAATTCGACGATGGTGGAGCACGAACTCGGACCGCGCCTGCTGTGCGCCGTCTTCGGCTTCGTGCCGGCCACTCCCCCGGGCGAGGGTGCGGTGCGTTTGGTCTACCTGCTCAAACAGGGCACCTTCTATCCCTTCGCCCCCAACGGCACCAACCAGCGCAACAATGAACTCGAACTGCGGGTCAAGTCCTTCCTCGGCACCGACCTGGTGATGGAGAAGGACCTCTCACGCTGGATGGCCCTGTGGAATCTGCCCGTCGCGTGAACGGCCCGCAGGGGCCCGCAACGTGCATCCGTACGCCTCTCGGACGTCGCGCCCGTCGCGTCCTCCCGGTGGAGACCCCCTCGACGGTCGAGGGGCCGAAATCGCACGGTGTAACCTGATGTCACCTCGTTGGTGAAAGGGCGCCCTCACGGTTCTCGTGCCCCGCACGGCCGTGGCCAGTCCCACATCGACGTCGTGGCCGCGTACGCGGCCACAGCCCGCCGTACCATCGTCGACGCACCACTCGGCGACGAGAACCACCACGAAGGAGAATGATGGCAGTAGACGAGTCAATCGCGGGAGTGAATCCTTCTTTCGGACTGCCCATCGCGGGGCGGGGCCCTAAGTCGATGGTGAAGCGCCTCACGGCCAAATTGGTGTGGCCGTTCCTGCGCCACCAGGTCGACGTCAACATGGTGCTGGTTGCCGAGATTCGCGAGCTCCAAGCCCGCCAGGACGCCCTCCTCTCCGTCATCGAGCAACAACTCTCCGACACCGGTCACGTCAACTCGTCGATCCGCAACTTGGGAGCCCAGATCGACTTCGTCGAGGACGGACTGCACAACGTCGAAAAGGCCCTGCACATCCTCGAGGGCCAGTACACCGACGTCGCCGCACAGCGCGAGAACCACCTGGCTGACGTATTGGCGCACCTCGGACGGCGCACCGGCGAGTTGGAGAACCAGATCGATCTCGGACACCGCCAGTTACTCGCTCGCTTCTACGACGGTTTCGGCGCCCTACAGCGCGACACCGCCGAGTTGACGCGACAGTTCGCGGAACTCTCGACCAAGCAGGAGCGCGAGCTGACGGAGTTGTCCCTCGACATCGAGCGTGATCTCCAGAACCTCACCAGCGTGGCCGCGAGCGAGAGTCGCAAGTTCGCGAGCCTGCTGGCGCGTGTTGCCGAAGTCGATTACTTCCTCACCGAGGTCAAGCGCTCCTACCCAGACCTGGTCACGCCCGAGCGTCTCGTCGGTCTGCCCTCTGGTTTCGACGCACTGGCGAGCGCCTTCGTCGAGACATTCCGGGGCAGTTTCGAGGACATCAAGGAACGCGTGTCGGTATATCTGCCCGAACTCAAGTCCATCGCCGGACTCGGCCCGGTGCTCGATATCGGCTGCGGGCGCGGCGAACTCCTCGAACTCCTCTCGGACAACGGCATCGAGGCCTACGGCATCGAATTAGGCCAAGAGAGCGTGGAGATGTGCCTCGCTCGAGGCCTCGACGCGCGTGTGGACGATGCCCTGCACCACCTCAGCAGTGTTCCCGAACACTCGTTGGGCGCCGTCACGGCGATCCACGTGGTCGAGCATCTTGACACCGACACCCTCATCACCTTCGTCGACCTCTGCTTGCGATCCCTCAAGCCCGGTGGACTGATCATCTTCGAGACGCCCAACCCCGGCAACGTCAAGATCGGCGCCGACCTGTTCTGGACCGATCCCACGCACCTACACCCGATCCCGAGCGAATTCCTGCGCTTCGTCGTGGCCATGCGCGGCTTCAGCGATGCCGAGATCATCCCCTTCAAGCGTGGCGCCACGTTCGCCCCGGCGCAGGCTCTCGACGCGGGCCAGCACCAATTGGTCGGCGAACTGGCCGACCAGCTCTTTGGCCCCGAGGACTACGCGGTCATTGCGCGACGAGTGGGCTAGTCGTGCGCGTCGCGGTGTGGACGCCGATGCCGCCCGAGCCTTCGGGAATTGCCGATTACAACCTTCGTCTGCTGGCCACGATGGCCCGTGATCCGCGCCTCGAACTCACCGCCATCGTGCGCGAGGCGGTGCCCGACGCCGTCGCGCCTCTCGGCGTGAGACTGTGCACCGCCGGTGACTACGACCCCGACGACTTCGACATCGACCTGTATCACATGGGAAACAATCCCACGTTCCACAGCTACATGTTCTCTCAGATCGTGCGCCGACCCGGCGTCTTGATGCTGCACGACCCGGCGATCGTCGACTTCATCGATGTCGTCCTCGGCGGACGGCATCGGCGAATCTTCGCCGATGAAGTCGCCTACAACCTCGGCCTGCGTGACAACGACTACGTGAAGATCCACGAGGCCATCGTCCGGTGGGACCGACTCGAGCTCTTGATGTCGCGGCGCATCGTCGAGCACAGTCTCGTGACTCTCGTCCACAGTGAATGGGCCGCGGACGAGTTGCGGCGCCGCTTCGACATCGACGACGTGCGCGCCGTACCGCACGCGGTCTGGACCGACGGACCCGTGGCCCCCGCGCGAAAGGGCGGACCTGTCTCCTTCGGGGTCTTTGGTTCCATCAGCGCGCACAAGCGACTCTCGCACGTCGTCGATGCCTTCGCCGAGGTCCGAGCCAGCGGTATCGACGCCACCTTGGTGATCGCGGGGCGTCGCGACAACCCCACGGTCGAGAACCAGCTCGAGATCCTCATCGACCGCCACGATCTCGGTGACGTGATCACGATGGACCTCGACACCGACGACGAGACCTACACGCGCTACCAAGAGGACTGCGACGTGATAGTGGGGCTGCGCTGGCCCACCACCGGCGAGACCAGCGGTCCCTTGCTGGCGTGCTTCGCGATGGCCAAGGCCGCCATCGTCTCGGACCTCCCTCAGAATCGCGAGTTCGACGACGGCTATTGCCGCAAGGTAAGCCTCGAACCGGAGCGCGAACACGACGAACTGGTCGCGGCGATGACGGAGGCGGCAGCCGACGTGGACGCGACGCGACGCGCCGGTCTCGCGGCGCGCGAGTACGTCACGACCCACTGCGACGACGAGATCGTCGCCGCGAAGTACTACGAGGCCTTGGCGAGCGCCTTGTCTCGGTTACCCCCCGTCGCCCCGGCGGTCGACGACGCCGTGGGCGCCCTCGCCATCAACGCCATTGGCTCCTGGGCGGGCGCGACCGGTTTGGCCGAGGCCGGACGTCGCGCGGTCATCGCCCTCTTGGACGAGGGGACCCTAGTGGCCATCGAAGACGTCAATCTGTGGGCCAAGGTCGACGAAGCGCGCCTGCCCGACCGGATCAAGATGCTGCCTCAGGGTCACCCCTACCCGATCGACGTGTCGTTCCTCAACGTGAACGAGTTCCACGTGGTCACCCAGGAGCAGCTCGGCCGCGGACCGGGCTCGTACCTCATCGCCATGTGGTACTGGGAATTGCCCGCCCTGCCCGCCGACATGATCCGCGAGATCGCCCGCGTCGACGAGATCTGGGTGGCCAGCGAATTCGTTCGCGACGTCTTCTTGCGCTACACCGACAAACCCGTCGTCGTCATGCCGTGCGTCGTCGAGCCCGAGGTTGACGAGTCGGTGACCCGCGAGCAGCTCGGGCTACCCGAGGAGGGTCCGGTCATCTACTTGGTGACGTTCGACGCCAATTCGACCATCGCTCGCAAGAACCCTTACGGCGCCATCAAGGCGTTCGAGGAGGCCTTTGGCTGCGGACGCACCGACGTGGTGCTGGTCATCAAGGTGGTCAACCTGGGCCGCTACCCCGTGGTGCAGCGCGACATGCGCGCGCACGTGGCGCGCCTCGGCGGCATCTTGATCGAGACCGACATGGCGCCCGGCGAGATCGGGGCGCTCATCAAGTTCGCCGACGTCTACGTGTCCATGCATCGGTCCGAGGGTTTCGGCCTGGGACTCGCCGAATCCATGTACTTCGGTCGGCCGGTCATCGCCACCGCGAACTCCGGGAACATGCAGTTCATGAACAATCACAACTCGTGTCTGGTGGGCTATGCCTCCAAGGTCGTCGATCGCAATGACCTGAGCGACAATCCCCACGCGATGGTCCTCTACCAGCCGGGCAACCTCTGGGTCGAGCCCGACGTGAGCGGCGCCGCGCGATGGATGCGCTGGCTGTTCGACCACCCCGAGGAACGCGAGCGCATCGGGGCCGTCGCCGCGACGCACATCCGCGAGAACTTCTCGTCGGCTGCCGCAGGGCGCGCGATGAGGGCGCGTCTCGAGGAGGTCAATGCGCACGTCGTGACCTTGCGCGAGATGGCGCGCAAGGGCTACTTCGACGATGAACTGGTCGACGCCGCGCTTTAGGGGTGCGTCATGTCGGCGGGCACGATGGCCGCGTCGAACTCCTCGGCACTGAGATAGCCCAACGCCAGGACGGACTCGCGCAATGTCAGGCGCTCCTGGTGGGCCTTCTTGGCGACCTTGGCCGCCTTGTCGTAGCCGATCAGTGGGTTCAGCGCGGTCACCAGCATCAAGGAGTTGTTGAGGTGGTGGCTGATCTGCTCGTAGTCGGGCTGCAACCCCTCGACGCAGAACTCTCGGAAACGGTCGCAGGCGTCGGTGAGCAGGTCAATCGAGTTGCAAAAGTTGTGGATGATGACCGGCTTGCAGACATTGAGCTCGAGGTTGCCGCGCGAGCCGGCGATCGACACCGCGGTGTCGTTGCCGTACACCTGGATGCCGACCATAATCATCGCCTCGGACTGCGTCGGGTTGACCTTGCCCGGCATGATCGAGCTGCCGGGCTCGTTCTCGGGCAACTGCAATTCGCCCAACCCCGAACGCGGACCGGACCCGAGCCAGCGCAGGTCGTCGGCGATCTTCATCAGGCTCGCCGCGAGGGTCTTGATGGCGCCGTGGGCGAAGACCAAGGCGTCGTGCGCGGCGAGGGCGGCGAACTTGTTGGGCGCGGTGACGAAGGGCTTGCCGGTGATGGCGGCGATCTTCTCCGCGACGCGGCCGGCGTATTCGCGGTGGGTGTTGAGCCCCGTGCCCACCGCCGATCCGCCCGCGGCCAGTTCACACAGCCCCGGCAGCACCAGGCGCAATCGCTCGAGGTCGGCGTCGAGCTGGGACACGTATCCCGAGAACTCCTGGCCGAGGGTGAGGGGCACCGCGTCCATCAGATGGGTGCGGCCGATCTTGACCACGTCGACGTAGGCCACCGCTTTGGCGTGGAGGGCGTCGCGCAGTCGGGTGACCGAGGGAATGAGTCGATCGGTGATCTCGACGACGGCCGCGATGTGCATCGCCGTCGGGAAAGTGTCGTTGGAGGATTGGGACATGTTGACGTCGTCGTTGGGGTGCACGGGGGTCTTGGAACCCATCACGCCGCCGGCCATCTCGATCGCGCGGTTCGAGATGACTTCGTTGATGTTCATGTTGGACTGGGTACCCGAGCCGGTCTGCCAGATGCGCAAAGGGAACTCCGCCGCGAGCGTGCCGTCGATGACCTCGAGGGCGGCGCGCTCGATGAGCCCGGCCTTGTCCACGTCGAGCTTGCCGAGCTCGTGGTTCACCATGGCGGAGGCCAACTTCAAGATGCCGAACGCCTTGATCAGGGCGGGAGGCATCGTCTCGTGGCTGATGGCGAAATGGTGCAGGCTGCGCTCGGTCTGGGCGCCCCAGTAGTGCTCGGCGGGTACTTCGATCTCGCCCATGGAGTCGGACTCAAGACGCACGGCCATGTCATGTCACTTTCTACGCGGAAACGGACGCCATCCGGGTGGATTTTCGCCCGAGAGTTACGTTAGCGCCGCTCGCGGCCCGCTCGGGGCCGTAAGCGGCGACCTTGGTCACTGCGGGCGTCGCGCACCCGCGCGCGCTCGCTTCATTAGGGTGGAGTGGCATCACAATTCATCGACTTCGTCATCCGAGGAGACCCCATGTCCGCCACGTTCACTCCCGCCGCACGCGCGATCTTCGACAAGCAGGTCCTGGCCCACGTGGCCTGCCTGGACCTCACGGGCGGTCCCCACGTGACCCCCGTCTGGGTCCGACTCGACGGTGACGACGTCGTCATCAACACCGCGCTGGGGCGCGCCAAGGCCCGCTTCTTGGCCAATGACCCGCGCGTCGCGGTGTCGCTGACCGACCCGGACAACATGTACGCCTTGGTCTCGCTGCGCGGCACCGTCACCGGCTTCACCACCGAGGGCGCCGACGAGGAGATCGACAACTTCGCCAAGAAGTACCTTGGCGTCGATTCCTACCCGATGCGCCGCGAGGGCGAGGTGCGCGTCACCGTGCGCATCACCCCCGACCACATCAGCTCTCAGCCCCAGTAGGGACCGTCCTCGATTCGCGCGAGCGCGACGACGAGCTAGCCGTGGGGCACGACGTACCAGGCGGCGCCCACATTGTCGCGCAGCGGATTGGAGCACACGCCATGAAAGACGTGGGCCACGTAGCGATTCGTCCCCGTCGGCAGTCCATCAGTGATGATCACCCCGTCCACGGTTCGCGCGCGACACGTGCGAGAGAGCTGTGCCGGCAAGGACTCGACCGAGACCGGCGACGTGACGCTCTGACCCGCCCTCACGGTCACCGGCGAGCGAAACGCGTTGTCGCGCACGTCGCCGCGCCCCACGCGACGGTGTCGTGCGCCAGCGACCGGCTGCACCAAGGGCGCGTCATCGACCAATTCACACGTCGGGCCGGTGTTGGTCAAACGCAGGAGCGAGGTCACCACCCGCCCACCCGCCAGGACCTCGTTGGCCCCCATCGTGACGCTCAGTTGGGCGGTGCGACAATACGACACGCTGGTAGGACCCGAGCCCGCGAGTGACGCGCCGCGCTCCGTGAGGGCCAACACCAGCGCCAGCGTCGCCAGGGCGGCCAGGACCCACCACCAACGCGTCGAGAACCACGTGGTCAGCTTGGTCAGCACCCCTCAAGTATGGCCGCGGTCCGCGTGGGGGCCCGCGATGACGAGACCGGACTACTCCTCGATCTTGTGTCGCAACGCGTCGAGGTGGGCCTTTTGCAGGATCCAACTGGCGAAGTAGCCCGTGAGCGAGCTGATGAGGCCCAGCCCGAAGATGATGAGCACCGCGGCGATCAATCGACCCTCATTGGTCACCGGGAACTTGTCACCGTAGCCAATGGTCGTCACGGTCACCAGCGCCCACCACAGGGCGTCGGAAGGGGTATGGATATTGCCCCCGGGGGCGAAGCGCTCCACGTCCAGTATCGACGCCGCCATGATGATCATCATCAACGCCGTGGTCGCGGCCAGGATCCAGGGAATGGTCATCATGAGCGACTCGCGTGGTCGAGTGCTCGCCTGACGCAGGAAGACGACGCCGCGCACAGCCCGGATCGGCCGGAAGAAGGGGACCACCACGAAGATCAGGGCGAGCCACTCCTTCTTCAAGAAGGCACCCTTGTCGCGCGCGAGGAAGTACTGGATCGCGTAATCCACGATGAACACGGCCCAGATGGCGTATTCGAGCACGTGGCACAGGGTCGCGACAGCGTGCGGCGCGGGGTAGGCGAAGATCGGGTACACGTACACCAGGGTGTACAACAGGCTGAGCCCCACCAGGGGCCAGGCGGTCCTTCGCTGCCAGATGTCGAGCCGGTCCATGCACGTCCCCTCGTCCTCATCACGCCGGGGCTCGCCGCGACTGGTCGCGGCCGACCAGAAGCCGCCGGTCGCGGGCACGGTGCATCGGCGGCACCGGTCCTGGCAAGAAGCATATTCTCTCTGGTTTCACCCGCGTGGCGACGAGGCCGCGGGGCCTCACTCGGCGAAGGACGTGACGGGTCCGCGCGCGTCGACACGGCGCAGGGTGCGCTGCGCGTGTCGCAGGACGTCGCCCTCGACGCTCCAGACGGTGATCGGTCGTGGCGGGGCCGGTCGGTTGTAGGCCCCGGTGATGCTCGCGACGACATTGTGCAAGGTCACCGGCCCCTCGCTCAACAGCGCCGCCACCACCTGCGCGTGGGCGTCGGCGTGCTCGGCGGCGTCGATCACCACGTGGTCGATCTCGAGGAGTCGCGCCAGCGTCTTGACGTCGCGCGCGATCAGTCCGGCAGGGTAGTCCTCGCTGGCGCGCAGCCAGACCCCCCACGAACCCGACCACGCGGCACTCACCCCCGCCACCACGGTGACCGTGTCGGCGTCGGTGACGCGGATGACCAGCGGGCGGTCGTCCTCGGACACCAGGGCGGGCAGATTCTCCAGCTCCTCATACGTGACGTCGAGACGACTCAGTTGCATGGGTCAGGGCTGCAGATCTTCCTTGGGGAGCTTCTCGACGTTCACGTCGCGAAAGGTCAGGACGCGCACGTGCGGCACGAACCGCGCCGAACGGTACATGTCCCAGACCCAGGCATCGGTGAGGGTGACCTCGACCATCACCGGCGAGGTGGACTTCACATCGAGGTCGACGTGATTGGCCAGATAGAAACGACGGTCGGTCTCCACGGCGTAGTCGAACATGCCGACCACCGCCTTGTACTCCTGGACCAGCGCCAGTTCGAGGGTCGACTCGTAGTCGTCGAGCTCTTCTTCGCCCACGGGCGACTACGGACGCTCGGTGACGCGGAGCTCCTTGATCTTGGCGGCCTTTCCACGCAGATCACGGAGGTAGTACAACTTGGCGCGGCGAACGTCGCCGTAGGAGTCGACTTCGATCTTGGCGATCGTGGGGGCGTGCACCGGGAAGGTGCGCTCCACGCCGACGCCGAAGCTGACCTTGCGCACCGTGAAGGTCTCTTGCAGACCCGCACCCTGGCGGCGGATGACGGCGCCCTGGAAGACCTGGACACGCTCGCGGGTGCCCTCGACCACGCGCACGTGGACCTTCAAGGTGTCGCCGGTTCGAAAATTGGGGATGTCGTCGCGCAACGAGTCGCGGTCAATGAGGTCAGTCGGATTCATGTGAGCGGTCCCTTTCGGATCACTAGGGATTTACTACTTTAGCCGTTTTCGCCCGGGGGGTCCACCACACCCAGTTCCGCGACCAATTCGCGCTCGGCGGCGCTGAGCCCGCCCCGGCGGGCGATCAGGTCGGGTCGGCGCTGCAGGGTGAGGCGCAGGGCCTGGGCGCGGCGCCAGCGCTCGATGGCCGCGTGGTTGCCCGAGCGCAGTATCTCGGGCACCTCCCGGCCCCGCCACTGCGCCGGCTTGGTGTACTGGGGGTATTCCAGGAGTCCGTCGCCGAAGGATTCCTCGACGTGCGACGCCTCGTTGCCCAGCCCTCCCGGGACCAGGCGCACCACCGCTTCGATGACGCACAGGGCCGCCAATTCTCCCCCGGCCAGGACGAAGTCGCCCAGGGAGAGCTCCTCGTCGACCACCGTGTCCAAGATCCGCTGGTCGAAACCCTCGTAGCGCCCGCACAGGAGCGTGAAACCCTCGAGCGCGGCCAGGCGCGCCGCGACGTCGTGGGTGAAGGGCGTGCCCGAGGGGGTCAGCGCGATCACCGGGCGGCACAGGCCCGGTGTCTCCTCGATCGTGGCGGCGATGGGTTCGGGCCGCAACACCATGCCCGCCCCCCCGCCGTAGGGGGTGTCGTCCACGCTGCGGTGCACGTCGTGGGTGGCGTCGCGAAAATCGTGCACGACGAGGTCCCACACGCCTCGCTCGCGCGCCCGGCCCAGCACCGACGTATCGGCGTAGCCGGTCAGCGCCTCGGGGAACAGGCTCACGACGTCGACGCGCAGCGTCATTCGAAGAGGCCTTCGGGCACGTCGACCTCGATACGCGAATTCGCCGCCACCGAGACGACGAAGGTGAGCGGTATCAGCGCACCCGAATCCAGCACCAACAGGTCGCTGGCGGGATTGGCCTCGACGTCGACGACCGTGCCGCGCACCACGCCGGTGGCGTCCACGACCGTGGCCCCGAAGAGCTCGTCGATCCAGATGACGTCCTCGTCGACGTCCTCGAGCTTGGGCGCCGAGAGCACCGTGCCGCGCCAGGCGTCGGCGTCCTCTCGCGAGGCGATCTCGTCGAACCAGACGAGGAAGCGGTTCTGGTGCGCGCTCGCGGTGCGAACGGTCAACGCACCGCGCGCGGTGACGAGGACGGTACCGGGCGTCAATCGCTCGGTGCGGTCGGTCCACAGGTCGACGATGACCTGGCCCTTGAGGCCGTGGGCCTTGATGATCCGCCCGACCTCGAGCGTGGGGCGCTCGGCGGCGCTCACGGCTAGTCGACGATGT
>Ga0209698_10009088_pt1 | contig 10205 bp, 11 predicted proteins | sample LitLauG_LLR_2012_FD_187203 | JGI IMG/M metagenome (GOLD analysis project Ga0209698, IMG submission 187203) | Freshwater sediment microbial communities from Pennsylvania, USA - Little Laurel Run_MetaG_LLR_2012 (SPAdes) (version 2) | ecosystem: Environmental > Aquatic > Freshwater > Creek >... | reverse complement strand
GGGCATCACCGTCCTGTTGAACCAACACATGCTGAAGTACAACTGGGTCGGCTTCTATATGCTGGAACCCGGCGCCGAACCCCCGGTCCTGGTGTTGGGTCACTATCAGGGCGCGATGACCCCGCACACCCGCATTCCACTGAACCAGGGCATCTGCGGCGCGGCGGCCTCATCGGGCAAGACCGTGATGGTCGATGATGTCTCGAAAGACTCACGTTACCTGGCCTGCTCCCTGGAAACCAAATCGGAAATCGTCGTGCCCATTTTCGTCCACGGTAAAGTCGCGGGCGAACTCGACCTGGACAGTCACTTTCCCGCGGCATTTGGCAGCGAAGATCGCGAACTCATCGAATATTGCGCTCAACTCGTCAGCAACCGGCTGGAACGCGAGCCGGCCACCACCTGATCTCGCAATTCTGGAACCCACATGAAGCGGGTAGTCGCTGCTCTAATCGTAAAAGATGACCGCATGCTCGCTTGCCAGCGCACGCGTCATCAGCCCATGCCGCTGAAATGGGAGTTCCCCGGCGGCAAGATCGAAGAGGGCGAGCAACCGCGCGCGGCTCTGCGGCGGGAACTGGAGGAAGAACTCGGAATCGAAGCGAGCATCGGGGACGAGGTCGCCCGCATTCATCATGAGTATCCCAGCGGCGGAAGTGTGGAACTTCGCTTTTTTGAAGTGCGCGAGTACCAGGGCGAGATTGAGAACCGCATCTTTCGCGAAATCCGCTGGGTCACGCGCACCGAACTGCTGGATCTCGATTTCCTAGAGGCGGATCGCTCGCTTGTCCGGGATCTGGCTGCGGGAAAAATTCTGTAGCGAATCAGAGCACTCAACCGCAGAGATCGCAGAGAATATCTCAGCCTTCAGCCATTAGGTGCACCAGATTTACCTGATGGCTGACGGCTGATTCTGACCTATCCTGCCCCGCCGTGCACGGTTCCCCACACCAGCAGCACCGTCAAAACAATCATGACCACCGTGGTCGTCCAGGCAATGATGTTGAATGTGGGCTTGTTCACAAATTCTCCCATCAACTCTTTCTTGTTAATGAGCAACAACATGAAGATGAGTACGAACGGCAGCACCGCGCCATTCACAACCTGCGACAAGACGGTAATCTTCACCAGGGGAATGCCCGGCACCAGAATCACAATGGCCCCGGCAACAATGAGAACCGTGTAAAGCCAGTAGAAAGCAGGCGCTTCGGAAAATTTCATGCCCACGCCCGACTCAAAGCCCAGGCCCTCACACACGGTGTACGCCGTAGACAGCGGCAGGATGGAGGCGGCAAAGAGCGACGCATTAAAGAGCCCGAGTGCGAACAGGATATAGGCAAAGTCGCCGGCCAGCGGGTGCAGAGCTTGCGCAGCATCCGCCGCGTCTCGAATGTCATGGTGACCATGCACGTAGAGTGTCGCGGCACAGGCCACGATAATGAACCAGGCGACCACGTCGGTAAAAATGCAGCCGACAATCACGTCCAGCCGCGAAGCGTTATATTGCCGCCGTGTGACTCCTTTTTCCACGACTGACGATTGCAGGTAAAACTGCATCCAGGGCGCGATGGTAGTTCCCACCACGCCGATCACCATGTAGATGTACGAGTCCTGCTTGAACGCGGCCAGGTGGGGAGGCTTCACGGTCGCTACCAGTGCTTCGATCCACGCCGGCTTCGCCCACACCCCCGCAAGTATGTAGGTGACATAGAAAAACGAGGCCGCCAGGAAGACCTTCTCAACGCTCTTATATTGTCCCTTGACGACAATCAGCCAGACGATGACGGCACAGATGGGGACGGAATAGTACTTCGAGACGCCGAACAGCTCCATGCTGCCGGCGATCCCGGCAAACTCGGCAATGACGTTGCCGAAATTGGTGATCAGAATTCCGATCATCATCAGGAACGTAATACGCAGGCCAAACTCTTCCCGGATCAGATCGCTCAGGCCCTTGCCGGTAACCGCGCCCATGCGCGCGCACATCTCCTGGACCACGATGAGCGCGACCGTAATCGGAATCATGGTCCAGAGCAGCATGTGCCCAAACTGCGCGCCGGCAGCCGAGTACGTGAAGATGCCACCGGCATCGTTGTCGACGTTCGCGGTGATGAATCCCGGTCCTACCACGGCAAAAAACAGCAGGATCTGGGTCTTCCAGCGCCTTAGAAATCTCATGCGTACATTTCACGATTCGAAATTGCAAAACAGACGGTTCAGGATAAACGCAGGAGCCTTTTCTGAACAGGGTGAAAGTGCGCGGCCGCGAAGAAATATCAGAGCTTGGCGCGCAGCATGTTGATGACGTCGTCGGGCGTGATCACGCCCTTAAGTTGATTCCGCTCGTCGATCACGGGCAGCGTCAACAGATTGTATTTATCGAAAAGCTCGGCAAACTCCTTCTCTTTCGCGTCTTCATGACTGGCAATCAGCGGCTCCTGGATCAAGCCCAGCATGGGGGTCGCAAGAGGCGCAAGCACGATTTTCGCCAGCGGCACCGCGCCGGCCAATGTGCCCTGAGAGTCGATCAGGAAGACCGTGCTCATATTCTCCATGCGGCCCTCGAAGGTCCGCATGGCCTCGATGGCATCATTGGCGGTCGCCGTCACCGGCAGCGCGATGTATTCGGTGGTCATGCGCCCGGCGGCGGTGTTTTCACGGAATTCGAGCAGTTCCGTGACCTCCTCGCGCTCGGCGGGCTGCATTTGCACCAGGATTTCCGCCGTTCGTTCTTCGGGCAGGTCGGCCAGGAGATCGGCGGCAGCGTCCGGCTCCATTTCCTCGACGATGTCGGCGGCCCGATCGTTGTCCAGCGATTCCACCACCGACTTCTGCACCTTGGGCTCGAGCTCTTCCATGGCATCGGCGGCCACGCCTTCGTCCAGGGTTTCGAAGACCGCTTCGCGCTCGTCGGGAGCCAGATCTTCGATAATGTCAGCAATGTCGGCCGGGTGGAGCTTGGCCAGTCGCTCGTTGGAAATCTTCAACTTCACGCGCCGCGCGGGATCGGTTTCGATGATGTCGACGAAGTCCCACGGTATCTCCCGTGGAGGCACCCTCTGGAGCAACGCGCGCAGCGCGGCGGCCGGCACCACGCCTTTCAACAAGCGCCGAATCGCTCCCCGCGCCCCCACATCGACGCCCCCCACCTTCAACGATGGGCGCCCTAGCGCCGTCTCCTGATGAAAATCCACGTCGTTGACGCGTACCACTTTGCGGCCATGGACGTCGATGACCTGCTGGTCGAGCAAGTCGCGGCTCAGCAAAAGCAATCCTTCAGAACCATTTGCCGCCACCCAGTCTTTTGCCACGCTGGATGCCCGCACCCCGCCATTAATTGCCGAAACTGCGGTAAGCGGCAAAATGCGATTGCCCGAGGAAGTCTTAACGATGAGCAGAGCGATTCTGGAACGGTCTTCTTGCGGAGAAAGTGCCACCTCGCGAACCCGGCCACTGGCCGCGCCGGTCGAGTCATACACTGTCGACCCCAGCAATTCGCTCAGAGCCAGAATGCTCATGGTCAAGAGCATACAAAACTGCTTCGATGGAAGCCAGATGATTGATGATTTTCCGATGGTAAATCCGCGTTCGAAGGTCGTAGTCCGATCGCGCGGGGTGGGCCTAAGCGGGGACGCTTGTGCACAAGATGGGGACATTTCTATTGTGGTATGACAATTTCGCGCTCTCGCGTTGACTTTTCTGCACGCTACAGGCACACTTTTCCATTCGCCCGCGCTCCCTGCCCCATCCTTGTTATGATGAATGCGGTGCTAAAGTCGTTAGCGAGACGAATGCCGACTCAGGAACCGTTCTCTCTATGTCCGTAAACCGCGTCTCCTACACGCTCGATTCGACGTTGGAGACAGTGAACAACGCAGAAGAGACGGCTGGCCGCATGGCGGCCGAGGCAGGCTTTGACGATGAGGAGGTCATGAAGATCTCCATGGCGGTGCGAGAGGCCGCCGTGAACGCAGTTTTGCATGGAAATGCCTACGACCCGAACAAGAAGGTGACGCTCGCCTTTGAGCGCACCCCCCGCGATCTCGTCATCGTCATTCGCGATCAAGGCAAGGGCTTGGATGCCGGCAAAATTCCGGATCCCCTGGCCCCGGAGAACTTGATGAAGACCTCGGGCCGTGGGATTTTTCTGATCCGTTCGTTCATGGATGTGGTGGAAATCCACCCTTCCCAAACGGGCACCGAACTTAGAATGATCAAGCATGTCCACGGCAACGTGGATTCCAAGGAGGCTCCCCAGTGAGCATGAAGTCCAGTACTCGTCAGGTGGATGGCGTCACAATAGTCGATCTCAGCGGCCGTATCACCCTCGGCGAAGGCAGCGTGGTTCTCCGCGATACCGTGCGTGACCTGCTTTCCAAGGGACAGAAGAAAATCCTGCTGAACCTGGGCGATGTGAACTACATCGACAGCTCCGGCATCGGCGAACTTGTCAGCGCCTTTACGACCGCCAAGAATCAGGGCGGCGAACTTAAGCTCCTCAACCTTACCAAGAAGGTGCACGACCTGCTGCAGATCACCAAGCTCTACACCGTCTTCGACGTGAAGGACGATGAGGCAAACGCGGTGAAGGCTTTCAACAAGTAGCCCGACGATTTCTGCAGCCGCTGACCCTGGGTAGGGCCAGGGATCGCTGGCCCTACCCTTCCCTTTTCGGGAAGGCAATCGCGAAAAACTCGCCCTCGCGCAGCGCTGCGCGTTCCTGGTTCCCCTAAAATCAAAGCTGAGGCGGCACCGCTTGCGCCTCGGTTTATGCATTTACTCGTCCTGATTTTTCTTGCAGCAACCGTGTTTGTGGCGAGCCCGGTTTGTTTCGCCGGCAATCCGTCCCCGGAATGCCTCACCATTTCCGAAGCTCAGAAACATGTGGGGAAGAACCACTGCGTCAGCGGACTTGTCGTACGCGTCGAAGACGGCAGTAATGGTGTTACCTTCCTCGACTTCTGTGCGGATTATCGCTCTTGCCCATTCACCGTCATCGTCTTTCCCGGCGACATCAACCGAGTCGGCGACCTCCGGCAGCTCCAGGGACGCGTGATTGCAATCAAGGGCCGGATCGAGGAATACGATGACCGCGCCGAGATCATCCTGCGCCACCCGCAGCAGCTAGGCGAGAACGCGGCCTCGGTGATCGCCATCCCCAAAGACTACGACGTCGAACGCCGCGGGCATTACAGCGCCGGCTCGCCCCGCCTTCCCAAGGCGAAAAAGGCGAAGCACAAGAGACAAGGCCCGCCGATCTCGATCGAAGATCCCGAACAGCCCTAAGTCAGAATTCCCCGAAGTTTGGCCGCCGCCCCGCGAGCGCTTTTCAAACAGATGAGCGGACCGCTCTGGCTTGCGCCTCCCCGAGCGGTCCCTTTCCATGTGGACTTCCGCCTAGAACCGGAAAACAATACCGGTTGAGATTCGTACATTGTTGCTTTGGCTGAAAGATGGAACCTGGACTCCTGCAATCGTCCTGCTTCCGAAATGGTAGTAAAGCCAGTCGACCTGGATGAGCCGAAGGGCAAAGTGATCCGCCACCCGGGCATCGACCCCGCCTCCAACCATCGTCGTAAATCCGTTAAAGGAGACAGATACCCCGGACTGGGAGCCGCCCAGGTTGATTCCTCCGAGCAGAACATGGGCGAAGGGTTTTATGCTGCCAAGATTGGCAAACACGACCGGGCCACCCGCATAAGTGTATGTGTGCAGAGATACCCCTTGCACCGTGGCATAGGCGCCGCCAAAATCTCCCGTCACTCCGAAATATTTCGTGAGATTACCGGTGGCTGCAACATTCCAGCCGTTGAAACCCTGGCTGCTATTACTGAAGCTCTGGATGTCACCGGTGTGAAGGTATTGATATCCGCCGAAGATCTCCGCTTTGTCTGCCGCCATTAGCGGGATTGAAAGAAGACCCACACACGCGATTAGAATTAGGAAAGATTTCATGTTTTCTCCTTTATGCAAAGCGACTCGTTATTGAAGTGCGCTCTCGGGGAAAATGTCGCATACAACATTCAGCGCACCCTAAAGTAGATTCCGTTGTGATAAGAAATGCAAGGACGTCGGAGATAACTCGTCGAGAACGTTTGCAGTTGTCACACTTACTGGTGACTTATGTCACGCCCGCGCTTGACTTTCATCACACCATACCTTTGCGTAACTCTTCCAGTGGATACTTGGTGCCCCGCCACACAATCCCGTCATCGCGAATCGTCAGCACCATCGATCGTGCCAGCGTATACATCACCACGCACGAACTGATGGGATGCAGGAAGAAGTAATACGGAGCCACGTCCGACAACCGGGCCATCCCGACGTAGATCGCAAAGAGCGACCCCAGCGCGACCGCGTAAGGCAACCGCGCCCATCCATGCGCCAACCAGATCCCAAGAAACGGACCCAGGTTCAGAAATGCCAGCCCGATCAGCGAGACCACGGTTCGCGGCCATTGAAACGACATCAGGGCAAAGAAATTCTTCGTAAGGTTATTAACGATGCCGAACGTTCCCTTCACCCAGCGCAGCGAAATCAAATCCTCTCCAAAGACATTGCGCTGCCGGTACCCCGCGTTCTTGACCACCTTCCCCAGCTTCATGTCATCGAGCACTTCCATGCGCAGCGCCTGGTAGGAACCCACCGCGTCATACACCGAGCGCCGAACCATATTGAAAGCGCCGACTCCCATGTGGTCCTGCGCGTCCGGGTCTGCCACCTTCCAGGGACGGTGGCCGAAAACGAAAAGCGCCTGGAAGAAGGCAACCATCATCCGCTCCCCCGGATGCTCCATGATCATGCGCGGAAACAAAACAACATGGTCGGCGTGCTCAGCCTCCGCGTACGCAACCACGCGTCTGACCGAATCTGGCTTGAAGAGCACATCTCCGTCCGTGAACAGCAACCAGTCCCCGGTTGCCTGTTTCCCCGCAGTCCACATGGCATGGGTTTTTCCGAGCCACCCAGGAGGCAGTTCGGTAATGTGGATGATCCGGAGCCGTGTCGCGCGAACAATGTTGTCCGCGCCAGCTTGCGCTGTTGCCTCCGCGGGCCCACGGACAAAGTCTGCGCTGAGCGAGTCGAAGGGAGTGCCTGCGCTACCCGTGCTCACCCCGCCCGCCGCCACCTCGTCCATGATTTGGCCCGTGCGATCGGTCGACCGGTCATTGACCGCGATGATCTCGTAATTGGAATAATCGAGGGCAAGTAACTGCTGGAGGGTCGCGCGAATATCATGCTCCTCGTTGCGCGCGGGAACGATGATGCTAACCCGAGGCTCGCCATCGGGAGTCGGAGGCTTCCGGTCCCATTCCGGCCGCGCCACATCGGCGATGCGAGGCATCCCGATCGCGGCCTCGACAATGCGCGAAAACCACGCCACGGCGAGAGTGCTACCTGCAATCCAGTGAAAAGTCTGCCAACTCATTTTGTCAGGAAGATGCTCCCGAGTGTTCTGCCGACGCGCCCGGGGCGCCGGCCATCCGCAACGCTGGGGCAAAGCGCATCCCATAGAAGAGAATTGCAGAAGAAATCACCATCGCGATGACCGGAAGAACAAACGCGGCCTGAAGAGAACGTTTGTCGGCGACCCATCCCATCATGGTAGGCGAAGGGACGTCACCCAGAATGTGAATGATGAAAATATTTACCGCGATCGCGGTCGCCCGAATGTGAGCGCCGACCGAATTGATCAAGGCCGCATTTAGGGGCGAAGTATTGAGCAGCAAAAGGAAGGCGGAGACGGCAATCGCCGGCACCATCACCCTGCCCCGCGCGAAAAGGGCAACGATCATGACGGGCACGCCAAGACCAAGGCTAATCGCCGAAACCAGATAGTAAGAACTCCTCCACCGGGGCAGCAGGTAATCGCCCAGCCAGCCGCCCACGAGAGACGCCACAATCCCATCCACCACAATGATGATGCCAAAGGTAAGGTTGGCGGCCTCCAGAGTGTAGTGGCGCTCGCTATAGAGGAACTGGGGCATCCACACCTGAATACCACCCAGCGAAAATGTCATGGCCGCCATGCCCAACGTCGCCGTCAAGAACGCCGGATTACGCGCGAGCCCCAGTATTGTGCCCCGTTCCGCAGTCTCCTGCAGAGAATCGAACTGGCCGCGCTCCGGTTCCTTTAGAAATAGCACGGCCAGCGCGAGCAGAAAGCCCGGTGCCGCCGCGATATAGAACGGAAAGCGCCAGCCGTACTGGGGAGAGAGGTAACCGCCCAACAAATATCCCGCGGCTGATCCCACTGGGATCGCCAGGTAAAACACGCCCAAGATGCGCCCGCGTTTCCCTTCCGCAAACAGGTCGGCCACGAAGGTGGGAGCGATCGTGACGAAGGTCGCTTCCCCGATGCCGACTAGCGTATGGCGAACCAGCAACTCCGTGTATGTATGCGTGACCGCAGTCAGCAAGGTAAGCCCGCTCCAGAAAATCGCGCCCAAAGCGATGATCCGCTTGCGGGAATAGCGGTCAGCCAACGGCCCTACGAAGGGCGCGGCGACCATGTAGAAACCCAGGAACGCACTCGTCAGGTAGCCGATCTGCGTCTTGGTCAGGTGGAATTCTTCTTGCACCAGCGGCTGAACGGCGAACAGTACGTTGCGATCCACGTAATTGAGCAAGTTCAGCGCGGTCAGGACGACGAGCGCGGTGCGCGGATGGAGCTGGGTAGACGGGGGCACAGGTCGAGCGAATATATCATGATGAGTGCACTCTTCCGTCGCTAGTAACGCTTGACATTATTAACGGACACCGTTATGCTTGTGGGGTGATCAAGACTTTCGCCAACAAAGAGACGGCGGAAATCTGGAGCACCGGCAGGACCAGGGGCGCGCCTCCCGCTGGCGTGACAAGACGAAAGCTGACAATGCTCGATAGCGCGCAGACGATTGATGACCTTAGAATCCCTCCCGGAAACCGGTTGGAGAAACTCCATGGCAACCGCCAGGGACAGTACAGCATCCGGATCAACGATCAATACCGGATTTGCTTTGAGTGGCGTGGAAACGACGCATGCGGCGTGGAAATTACCGACTATCATTAGGAGCGAATTCGCTTGAGTATCTCGAGAAAGGGCATGCCTCACTGGAGCATTCACCCGGGTGAAATTCTGCGTGAAGAATTTCTGAAACCCATGCGCCTGTCTGCGTATGAACTGGCGAAGCGCTTGCATGTGCCTGCGCCGCGAGTGAACGACATCGTTCTCGAGCGGCGGGGCATCAGCGCTGACACCGCCGTCCGCCTGTCGCGCTTTTTCGGGACAACGGAACAGTTCTGGCTAAACTTACAGGCGGCCTATGAAATCAGCAGAGTGAAAGCGGAACACGGGGCCGAGATCGAACGAATCGAGCCGCGGGCAGCGGCAGCATCTCGGTAATTGCACAGGTCGGAGGTAAGATTCTGAAGGTAAGGACCTTGAGCTCCGAGTCTCTGCAATCTAACCTCTGACGTTTACTTCTTCAATCTGACCGCTTACTTCTGACTTTTTCTCTCCCGCGGCCACCGCGCCACCACAACGGTCGAAATCCCCCCGCGCGGCCGGAAATCTCCCTTCACTTCGGCCCACACCGGCTTCGCCCAGCGCACCACATCCTCCAAAACCCGGTTCACGATGTTTTCCTGGAAAATGCCCAGATTCCGGTACGACTGCAAATACTCTTTCAACGATTTCAGTTCCAGACATCGGCGATCCGGTTGGTAGCGAATGACAATCGTTCCAAAGTCCGGCAATCCCGTCTTCGGGCATACCGAAGTAAACTCCGGATCGTCGACGATAATTTCGTAGCCGGGAAACTGGTTGGGCCAGGTTTCGATTTCGGGAAAGTTGTGATCGAGCCCGGCGCTGGCGTGCTCGTCAGTGTAGCGGCGCGATTTCAGCATGAGTCATTGTATCGAGTCATCCCTGCCAGTGGTTCTAGCTCTCAGGTTTCAATCATCCACTCTCAGGAACTTCCCAAGGCAACAGTGTTAACAGTAAGCATCCAAATACCTGAGAGCTGAGAGCTGAGAGCTGAGACCCTCACGCGGCAAGATTCCGCCCTGCAAATTGGCGCAAATCGCCCCCCTGTCGCATCTAATGAAGTACGTCCAACTATGCTTTAGCGCCCCTTCTGGCGGCGCGTGAATGATACATTGAAGCTTGCGCTTTTCTCCGCATGCCATTGAATGGAAACAGTTCGGAACGCGCGCCGCGGCGG
>Ga0209698_10009087_pt1 | contig 10206 bp, 10 predicted proteins | sample LitLauG_LLR_2012_FD_187203 | JGI IMG/M metagenome (GOLD analysis project Ga0209698, IMG submission 187203) | Freshwater sediment microbial communities from Pennsylvania, USA - Little Laurel Run_MetaG_LLR_2012 (SPAdes) (version 2) | ecosystem: Environmental > Aquatic > Freshwater > Creek >... | reverse complement strand
GCAGCGATACCGTACTTCCCCTTCCACTTTGTGAATCGCGCTGCCGCATTCCGGGCATTTCTTGGGCATGTGAAACACGCGGCGATTCTTCCCTTCCTTCACCACCTTCAGCACATGCGGGATCACTTCGCCGGCGCGTTCGATCAAGACCGTGTCCCCGATATCCAAGCCCAGCCGCTCGATTTCATCCATGTTGTGCAAGGTCGAACGGCTCACCGTAACGCCGCCCACTTGCACCGGCTCCAGCACCGCCACGGGCGTCAGCGTCCCCGTGCGGCCCACCTGCACGATGATGTCGTTCACAACGGTGGTTTCCTGCCGCGCCGGATACTTGAACGCAATCGCCCAGCGCGGCGACTTTGAGGTAAAGCCAAGTTCATTCTGCAGCGCCGTGACATTCACCTTCACCACTACGCCGTCAATCTCATACGGCAGCTTTTCGCGACGCGTGTCCCACGATTCGCAATACTTGATCACCTCGTCGACCCCATCGCACAACTTCCAGTCATCGCTGGCACGAAAATGCAGTTTTTTCAGCGCCTCTAGCGATTCTGAGTGTTTCGCGAACGGCACTTTCCCATCCACATAGAGGTAGTAGGCAAAGAAATCCAGCCGTCGCTGCGCTGTGATCGTCGGATCCAGCACGCGAAGCGAGCCTGCAGCGGAATTCCGAGCGTTCACGAAAATCTTTCCCCCGGTCTCTTCCTGCTGACGGTTCAGCGCCTCAAACGCCTTGCGGGTCATCAAGATTTCCCCACGTACTTCAAACCTTTTGGTAAGTTTCAGCTTCTTCGCCGTCGCTTCGTCGATGTGCAGAGGAATCGAGCGCACCGTCTTCACATTCGGCGTAACGTCTTCCCCCGTCGTGCCATCCCCTCGCGTCAGGCCGCGCACCAGCACACCGTCCTCGTATTGCAGCGATATGCTCAGCCCGTCGAACTTATGCTCGGCGATGTACTCGATCTCTTCCCGGCCACTGCCCTCGCGCACCCGGCGATCCCAATCCCTCAGCGCATCGTAGGAAAACGCATTGTCCAAGCTGAGCATGGGCCGCGCGTGCTTCACCTGTGCGAAACCCTCGCGCGGCGTGCCGCCCACGCGCAGCGTCGGCGAATCCGGCGTCACCAGGTCCGGATACGCGGCTTCGATCTCCTTCAGCCGCTCCATCAAGCGGTCGAATTGCGCGTCGGAAATCTCCGGCGCATCTTCCACGTAATAGAGAAACTCGTGGTGCCGGATCTTCCCGCGAAGTTCTTCCGCCTCTTTGCGCAACGCTGCCTTGTCTTTTTTCGCCATTTCCGCTTTCGCCATTTGGACCTCGCCTTGGCAGGGCAAACCGTTCGTATTATATAGGTGCGCGACGTCAACGCGAGAGTGGAGGACCTAGGCGGCCTGGATTCAACAGTATCCCCGTCGGGATGTGCCCACATCACACCGAGGTGTGACGGGATGCGCTGTATTTTTGTGGACTTGAGCAGAGTATGACAGTTAAGAGGCGTACTCCCATGCTAGCCAACCGACTGATCCAATCAATCGAAGACCATTCCAAGTCTCTGGCCCAAGGTGCCATGCACGATGTTTTGACCAACGAGAACACTCGCGGCTTCCGCAAGGTTCCCAAAGTCGAACTCGAGCCGCGCATCGCCTCCCTTTACCAGAATCTTGGCAAATGGATTGGCGGCCCCAACGAGGACGACATCCGGCAGGAATATGAAGACTGGGGACGCACGCGTTTCCGTCAAGGCATTCCCTTCAGCGAAATCGTTTACGTGCTAATGCTGACGAAAAGGCATCTCCGGCAGTTTATCCGCGATCACGGACTGGTGGACTATTCAGGTGACCGCGTCACGCCCGAGGAATTTGTGCCCATGGAGCTCTATGCGATTCAAGAGCTGAACTATCAAGTGGGAGACTTCTTCGACCACGCCCTGTATCACTTGGTGCGCGGCTATGAAGCCGCGGCCGTGGCTCACTTCGCCGCCGTCTGAGCGGACCGTTCGACTCCCTAAACCGCTCCTCGGGACACACCAGCGCAAAATCGCTAAAATGTCTGCTCCCGTGCTCCCCTGTTTCCAGTTAAAATACTACGTCCCAGACTTACACCGGCCGCTGGCATAACTGGCCCAACGGGTGCTCCTGACCATGGAACCGCAATTTCAAAATGCGCTGCTGATTCACAATCCCAACGCGGGCAACGGCGGCAACGCGCGGCGGCGCAGCATTGATGAGGCGCGCAAATTTCTTTCCCAGCACGGCATCGAAGCGGATCTCGCGGAAACTACCGGCCCCGGCCACGCCACGGAAATCGCACAGAACGCCACCCGCGACGGACGCGGCCTGGTGATCGCTTGCGGGGGCGACGGCACTCTGAACGAAGTCGTCAACGGGTTAGCCACCGCGCAGAACGGGCATCGCGTGCCCCTCGCCCTGCTTCCCGGCGGCACCGCAAATATCCTCGCGAAAGAGCTGGACCTCCCCTGGGATATCCCAGGCGCCGCAAAACATCTGGTGAACGCCGACGTTCGCGAAATCGCACTCGGCCTCGCGAAGCCTCTTGAGCAACCTGAAAAGGCGCGCTATTTCTTGAGCGTTTCCGGCTGCGGCCCCGACGGCATGATCGTCTACTCCGTGGATTTGGGCCTCAAGGCGCGTGTTGGCATCCTCGCCTACTGGTGGCAAGGCGCCCGCGAAGTCCTGCGCTACACCTTTCCGCGCTTTCGCGTGCGCACCGGCGACCGCCAGATGGAGGCGACACTTGTCGTCGTCGGCCGTACAAAAAATTACGGCGGGCCCTTCAAAATCACCGACCAGGCAAATCTTTTTGAAGACCAGTTCGAGGTCATGGCGCTGACGACGCAAAGTGGTCTGCGTTACCTAAGCTACCTGCCGACCCTGTGGATGGGCAATCTGCGCAAGGAAGAAGATGTGCATTTCTGGAAGGCGGAAACGCTGGTGTGCGAACCACTCGACGCGAATCCAGTCTACGCGCAAGTGGACGGCGAACCGCTGGCGCGCCTGCCCGTTGAATTTTCCATTGTTCCCCGCGCCCTGAAATTGCTGGTGCCACGCGGAAATGTGGCCAGCACCGTCGTAACGCCGATTCAAGCCTAGCCGTGGATCCCGGCACGCATGCGTTGGCTTCTCTGGCTTTGGCACGGGGATTTTTCCCTCGGCGTTCGTGGTCCTTCATTCTGGCTGTTGTTCTCGCGGGCACTCTCGCTGATCTCGATCTGTTGAGCCTGCTCTTCGGTCCTGGCGCTTACCTTTCCGGACGCAATACGCTCACCCATTCGCTGCTAGGCACTGTCGTCGTCATCGCGATCGCCGCATCGTGCGCCTTCTGGCTTCGCGGCAAAAACGGCGCATCTCCGAAGGCGGGTCCTACGAGTGCTTCTGAGTTCCGCGGCATTTTGCTGGCGACTTTTGTCGCGGCGATCCTGCATCTCGCGATGGATCTCGCTACATCCAGCGGCATCGCTATCTTTTGGCCGTTCCGCCGGGCGCGTTTTGCCTGGGATTTTCTTCCTTCCACCGATCCCTGGATTCTGGCACTTCTCGTGACGGGTATTTTGCTTCCTGAACTTTTTGCGCTGGTAGGCTCCGAAATCGGCGCGAAGGACAAAGCGCCACGTGGCCGTAACGGCGCTTTAGTCGCTCTGGCGCTAATCGTCATTTACGTCGGCGCACGGATTACGATTCACGGAAATGCTGCAGCGCAACTCGACGCACACTCCTATCACGGCGAATCGCCGCGCCGCGTGGCCGCGCTTCCAGACTCGCTTTCGCTTTTCACCTGGCATGGCATTGTCGAAACCACTTCGCAGATCTGCACTATGGACGTCCCTGCGAGCAGCGCGACCCGGTTCGACCCGGAGGCCGCGGCTTGCGTTCACAAGCCAGAGCCATCTCCCTCCTTAACCGCCGCACAGCAAGCCGAAGCGACGCAGCAATTTCTTGTCGCCGCGCGTTTTCCGAAGGCCAGCGTTGGCAGCATGGAGTCTGGATCGCAGATGGTCGTGCGCGACATGCGCGACACCGCCGAAGGAAACACAAGCTACGCGCTGGCGGCTCGCGTTCTGCTCGATCCCGCCGAGCAGATTACCAGCCAGCACATCGTGTGGGCTCGCGACGTCCACTTGCGTTGATCGGGTTATTTTTCTGCTGACTGCCCCGAAGGCTGATTCCGCAAAATCACGCGCGAAATCAGATAACTCAATAAAACGAACAGCACGATCACCACGAACGCTTCGAGCTTGTGATCTTTCAAGAATGGTAGCGCATCGTTGCCGTAGCGGATTGCCAGATACCCAATCCCGAAATATCGGATCGCACGCGCCAATGTCACTGCGGTCGTAAAACTCCACAGCGGCACTTCGAATACTCCTGCCGCGAAGACAAACACCTTGAACGGCGTTGGGGGTGGCAGCAGCGCTGCAATCAGCATCCCCACAAACCCGTTTTCCTCCACCCAGTGGCGCACCGCCGCACCACGGGCCCCAGCCTTGCGGTGAAAAAACGCCTCCCCGCCCTTGCGCGCTAGAAAATATAACAGTACGCAACCCAACACCGACCCGGTTCCCGCCATGAGCGCATAGAACGGCATGCGCGCGGGGTGCTCGATGGAAAGTTCGATCAGCAACAAATCATTGATTACCGGAAACGTCAGCACCGACGAATCCAGAAATGAAATCAGAAACAGCCCCGGAGCACCCAATGCCCCCGCGGAGGCTACGATTTTCTGTTTCCACCCGCTCAACTGCCCAGTCAAGAATCCTCCAATCTAGTGGCCGAACTTCAGATCGGCCACCCAAACTCACATCACCGTCTCAATGGCTTCGGTAATCACGTCGTACACGCGGTGCAATTCCTCCGGCTCGATCACATACGGCGGCAAAACATAAACCACATTCCCCAACGGCCGCAGCAAGACATTCCGTTCCAGAAAAAAGTTGTACAGCTTCGGCCGCAGCCCCGACAAATATCCAGGATCGTCAACGCGAAGCTCCATCGCTCCAATCGAACCAATCAGCCGCGTGTCTCCCACCTGGTGAAAGTCACCCAACGCCGCCAATCGCTCGCCATGAATCTTCGCAATGGTGCGGATCCGGTCAAACACCGGCTCATCGTCAAAAATCTGCAGGTTCGCGTTCGCCGCCGCGCACGCCAGCGCGTTCCCTGTGTAGGAATGTCCGTGATAGAACGAGTGCATGCGATTTTCGCTGCGAAACGCGGATTCCACGAGGTCCGTGCAGAGCGTGACGCCCATGGTCATGAACCCGCCGGTGATCCCCTTCGATACGCACATCAGGTCCGGCGTGACATTGGCCAAGTCGCAGGCAAACATTTTTCCCGTGCGCCCGAATCCCGTCAGCACCTCGTCGGCAATCAGAAGCACGTCGTGATGCGTGCATAGTGCGTGAAGCTTCTGCAGAAATTCCACGGGATGCACAATCATCCCGCCCGCGCCCTGCAGCAGTGGCTCTACAATCACCGCAGCGATGCGATCCTCGCGTTCAGCCAACAACTGCTCCAATTGCTGAACACATTCGATGTGGCATGTCTCGCGCTTCAAGCCAACCGGGCAGCGGTAACAATAAGCCGAATGCACGCGGTGCACCGAATAGCGCATGGCTTGAAACGGCTGCGTAAACGGCGACTCATCGCTCACAGACATCGCTCCGGCCGTATCCCCGTGATACCCGTGTTCCAGCGCGACAATTTCCCGCTTTTCCGGCCGCGACAAATTCTGGAAATGCTGCACCGCAAGCTTCAGCGCCACTTCCACGGCCGTCGAACCGTCGTCCGAGAAAAAGAGATGCGTCAGTTCTCGTGGAACGCATTTGCGTAGACGCGTCGCCAGTTCTTCGGCCGCATCGTGTGTGAAGCCCGCCAGGATCACGTGCTCCAGCTTTCGCGCCTGCTCCGCAATCGCGGCGGCAATGCGCGGATTGGCATGACCGTGGAGATTCACCCACCAAGAGGAAATGGCATCAATGATTTTTCGTCCATCCGCGGTGTGCAAATAAACGCCTTCGGCACGCGTGACGCGCACTGGCGGCGGATCCAAAACGGAGTTCGAGAAGGGATGCCAGATGCGAAGCGAAGAACTCATTGCGCAAACGCAGAACGATCGAAGTGGTTCAGGAAGACCTGCATGAGCGCCGTGCGATGGAGATTCGGCAGCTTGGGGATCTCGCCGATCACCCGCACGTGGCCAAATTTTTCGATGGTGTCACGGTTCTCGCGGTTCTGGTCACCAATCAACACCACTCCGTGTACGGGAAGTTCCGCAGCGTGCAGTGCCGCAAGCGTCAGAAGAGTGTGATTGATCGTGCCAATCCCGCTGCGCGCCGCCAGAATCACGGGCAACTTGAACTTCACCATCATGTCCAGCATGAACTGCTTGGAATTGATCGGCACCAGCACGCCGCCCGCGCCCTCCACCACCAGCCAGTCGTTCATCAGGCTCGGCGGCAAATTGATGCGGTTCAAATCGATTTCGACGCCGGCCCAGCGCGCGGCCAAATCCGGCGAAACCGGTGGCACGAATTTGTACACTTCGTCCAGCGTCCGGTCCGTGCCGATGCCCGCCAGCCGCATCACGGTCACGCGGTCCGATCCTTCGAGGGTCCCCGTCTGGATCGGCTTCCAGTAGATTGCGTCCAGCGCCGCGCACAATAATGCCGCAAGCGTTGTTTTTCCCACGCCTGTATCCGTTCCGGTGATGAAAAAGTGCCGCCTCATGCGTGCCTCATGGTTGCGTAAGAAATCTGATGCGAACGCCACGCCGCCAGAACGCGAACCACGCGCGAAAGTTCTTCCCTTGAGATACGCGTCGTCAGCGACAAACGCAAGCGAGAAGTGCCTAATGGAACCGTTGGCGGCCGAATGCCACGCACGGCAAACCCTTCGCGTTGCAGATGCTCCGCCGCATCAAGCGTTGCCTCATTCGAACCCAAAACGACAGGAACGATCTGGCTGCTGGTTCCCGCCGTGTCGAAGCCTTCTGCCCGCAACAATTCGCCAAATCCCGCCGCCCGCTGCAACAATGCTTCCCGCTCCTCGTGCATACCTTCAGATAGTTCCAGCGCCGCGCGGATTTGTCCCGCCATATAGGGTGGTAGCGCCGTTGAAAAAATAAATGTGCGCGCGTGATTTACCAGATGGTCTTTCAGAACCGCAGACCCGCAAACAAACGCGCCCGCTGAAGCCAGCGCCTTACCGCACGTGTGAACGATGGCTAGCACGCGATTGGTCAAACCCGCGGTGACTGCTAATCCGCGCCCCGCTGTTCCGTGGACCGCCGTCGCGTGCGCCTCGTCCAAAATCAGCGCGGCATTGTATTTGTCGGCCAGATTAGCGATCTCCGCCAACGGCGCGATGTCCCCATCCATGCTGAAAACGCTCTCGGTCACAATCACCTTGCGCCATGGAGCATTCGCTTCCTGGCGCAGCGCGTCCTCCAGTGCGTTCAAATTCAAATGAGGATAGATGACTTTGCGCGCACCGGACAAGCGCATCCCGTCAATCAGGCTGGCGTGGTTTCGCTCATCGCTGAAGACGACGTCGTCCTTGCCCACGAGCGAAGAGAGCAAGCCCACATTTGCCGCGTAACCCGTGGTGAAAAACAACGCCGCTTCCGTCCCCGCAAACTTGGCGAATTCCTCTTCCAGTTCGCTCCACTCGTTCGTCTGGCCCGAGAGCAACCGCGATCCCGTGCCGCCAACCCTCTCCGCAGACTGCACCGCCTCCGCAACGCGCCCGCGGAACTCCTCGTTTTCCGCAAGCCCCAGATAATCGTTCGAGCAGAAGTTGATTCCGTGAATCTCGGCGAGGCTCCGCCGCTGGTTGCGCTGGTCAAGCGAGCGCAAGCCGTCCTGCATCCGGCTTTTCCAGGCAAAGAGGGCGTCAGACGGCATGTGGCTCCAGGGGTTTCATGCCCAGGCTTTGGAGAAGCAACTCGTCTTCATCGGCTCCGGGGTTGGGCGTGGTCAGGAGTGTTTCACCCACAAAAATCGAGTTGGCGCCGGCCAAAAAACAAAGTGTCACAGCTTCCGGCGAAAGCTGCTTGCGCCCTGCCGCGAGCCGCACGCGCGCTACCTGGAGATTGTCGCCCACGATGGAATAATCCAGTTTCGCCGGTACAGCTATTGGGCCAACACCGGCAGCGTTCCCGCCATACGAGGATGCCCCTGACATCCCCCCGCCAAGAGGCGTGCCACACAACCCACAAAACTTCGCCTCGGGAGGCAACTGCGATCCGCATCCGGTACAAATCGTCATGCCTTCGATTGTGGCGCTTTTGTGGTCTTTCCCGCCACAGGACATGGAGAAAGCCGCGCGGCGCCGTTCGACTATCAGGCAAAGTGCGTTTATAATCGGAGTTCTCCGCGACCCGCGACCTTTGACAGCCCTTCATGCTACAGCGCTTTCTTGACCCCGCCGTTCTCGCCGGCATTTCCAGCCTCGACCTGGTCGCCCGAACCGTAGTCGACGGCTTTGTGGCGGGGCTGCACCGCTCGCCCGACTTTGGCATCAGCCAGGAGTTTGCCGAATATCGCGCCTACACTCCGGGCGACGATCTTCGCCACATCGACTGGAACGTGTACGCGCGAACCGAGCGGCTTTATCTGAAGCGCTTTCGGGGCGAGACCAACAGTTTGCTGACCATATTGCTCGACGCCAGCAACTCGATGCAGTTTGGTTCCCATGGTGTCAACAAGATGGATTATGCACGCTATCTCGCCGCGTCGCTGTTTTATATGGCGCTCAACACGCAGCGCGATGCCGCGGGGCTGCTTACGTTTGACGACGAGATCCGCAACTTTATCCGCCCCTCGACGCGGCAGGGCCAACTACATCGGTTGCTGGCAGGACTGGAACAGGCGGAACCACGCGCCCGCACCGATTTCGCCAAGCCCATGCGCTACTTTCAGGAGTTCCTGAAGCGGCGCGGCATGGTGCTGATCGTTTCCGATTTCTGGGAGTCGCCCGAGAGCATTGTCCGCACGATTGAGCCGCTGCGCTACCGCGGCAACGAGGTTGTGCTGTTCCACGTCCTTGACCCCGAGGACGTGAAGCCGAGGCTGAACGGCTCATCCATTCTGGTTGACATGGAGACGGATCAGCAGCTCGAGGTGACGCCCGATTACACGAAGACGGAGTATCGGGAGAAGATCGAGGCGCATATGGCGGATCTGCGGGATCGTACACAGGCGGCGGGCATGGGTTACTTTCTGCTGATGACCAACCGGCCGCTGGACGCCGCGCTGCGGGAGTACCTGACTCTGCGCGGAGGGCGCAAATAAATGGGATTCTTCACGCCCTGGTTTCTGGCCGGGCTGGCGGGGCTCGCGCTGCCGCTCTACCTGCATTTGCTGAAGCGGCAAACGACGACGCCCAAGAAGGTCAGCTCGCTGATGTTTTTCGAATCGAGAACGCAAAGCTCGACGCGTCATCGGCGGCTTCGCTATTTCCTGCTGCTCTCGCTGCGGATGTTGTTGTTGCTGCTGTTGATTCTGGCCTTCGCCAATCCGTTTATTAGCCGCGATGCGGCGGCCTTTGCGAGTAACCGGCTGGTGCTGCTGGTGGTGGACAACTCGTTCAGTATGCGTGCGGCAACCGCCGGGGGCGGCACACGGCTGGCCGATGCCAAAGCCGCGGCCATGACGGTGCTCTCCGGAAAGGGCGCCGCGCGCGCGCAGGTGGCGGAGTTCGGCTCGCAACTGCGGCTGATGACCCAACCGATTGAAGATCAGGGGGCGTTGCGTGCGGCGGTGCAAGCCATTCAGCCCGGCGACGGCCACGGGAACTTCGGCGAACTGGCGCGCGCGGTGCGGGCCATGGCGGAATCGGTGCGGACGCCCATTGAGATTCATCTGTTCAGCGATATGCAGCGCAGCGAAATGGCGGCTACCTTCGCCGACATGACGCTGCCCGGCAACGTAAAACTGGTGGCGCATGCCGTGATCACCAAAGCGCAACCCAACTGGACGGTGGAATCGGTGGACGCCCCCGGGCAGGTGTGGGGCAAGGAAGCGAAGCCCGTCCACGCCTATATATGACTCTCTCATCAGTCGCCTCCAGTTGGAGGTCCGATCGATGCGGGGAAACGCCTCGCAAGCTGCCATCGGACGATAGTTCTGTCGATAGAATCGCGACAGGGTCAGTGCTCCCTGCTCCGAAAGCTCTGCGGCGTCCTTGAGG
>Ga0209698_10009085_pt1 | contig 10207 bp, 12 predicted proteins | sample LitLauG_LLR_2012_FD_187203 | JGI IMG/M metagenome (GOLD analysis project Ga0209698, IMG submission 187203) | Freshwater sediment microbial communities from Pennsylvania, USA - Little Laurel Run_MetaG_LLR_2012 (SPAdes) (version 2) | ecosystem: Environmental > Aquatic > Freshwater > Creek >... | reverse complement strand
GAGCGGTGAAAAGCCGAACTGGAAGTGGACATAGACAAAGAGTCCGGTCGCTGCGAGCGAGAGGAAGAACGCGCTGAGTGTGTAGAGATAGGTGCGTGGTGGCCAGATCAGCGATTCATTGCGGCCCCAGCGCTGGACGGTTGGCATGACTACTTCTCCTTGTTCTGGCTGCGCTTGGCGAGGAGTTCCTGCGCCTTCGCGGCCTTGGTGGTTTGGACTTGCCGAAATAAGATGGTGAGCTGTTCTGGCGCGAACTTGTCGCCGCGCAGAAGCGGTTCGAGCGTGTTCATTAGCAGCATTTGAATGCCAACGAGCTCGGTAAAGATGTGCATCTCCATCTGCGTCTCACCGGGGTCTTCCAGGCTATGCAAGAGCAGACGGCGCACCCAGTCGCTGAGTGTCATTCCTTTCGACCATGCGAAGTTCTCAAGGGCCGCATATTCGCTGTCCATGAAACGCGCCGACAGGATGCGGTTCCGGGCAAGCGGGCGCTTGGAGCCATCGGTTGTTGGTCTGAATGCGATCGCATTTTCCATCGTTGAAATCACCTGTTCGTGTCCCGTCTACGAACGTAAACGCCGTATACGGTCAATTCGCGTAAACGCATCGGTGCGAATGAGTTGACGTTTGTAGACGGGCGTTTACGTTCGTGTACCCTTCCAGGGGTGGAGTGTCGAAATTCTTCCGGTGCAAAGCACCGTTCTTGTTCCGGTACGAAATTGAATGCAGGATCACGCCTTCATTACCCGTACGGAAGCCGTCGACTCCACCCCGGTTCCAAGCTTCTTCGCAGGCTGGTCCGGCTCATGCTTGTCGTCTCTACTTGGGCCCTTACGGACACGCAATGTGGAAGCGACCTGCTTGGCCTGTGGCGTCTTCAGAAAGTCCTGGAAGTCGCGGTCTTTCGAGAAGACATAGTTGAGCGCTTTGTCCACAACATCGTCGGCGGATGCGTGGACGAAAGCGGCGTATTGATCGACTTGCTCGGCGGTCGTTTCGTCCAGCCGAACAGAAGCACTGATGTAGCGGTTCAGGTTGATTTCAAGTAGTGGCATTTCCTCTCCTTATATAGGTGTTGAATCAAGCAATCTTTCTTCCGGCAATCATCCTCTGCGCCGTTAGCGCGATCTCCCGCGCACGAGCGGAGCCAAGTGCGATGGGAATTTCGAAGCGCCGGCGGACTACCAGCATCGTGACAACGTCGTCTATCGGAACGCCGTCGATGAGCCAAAGGCGGACTGATGCGACATCCACGGTCCGCTGCGCGTAGTACAAGGGATTTGGCTTGTCGGAGCGGCGCGAAGCGAGCTTGCGTGTGAGCTTCGCGGCGTCCTTTCCACGGGCGAGTTCATCGAGAACCCATGCCCAATCGCGTTCGGAATTGCTGTGCTTATCGGGATGCTTCCGCGATGTGATTGAGTGGGGAGAAAGCAATGCATCCGCCTCCAGAATGTCCAGCCGAAAGTCATCGGTATTCCAAACGGAATCGCCGGGGTATTGGACGGTGACGGGATAGGCCGGATCGTACTTGCAATTAAGGAATCCCGGCAGGCGAAGCACGCGGTTGCAGTCCGTGCAGGCGGGATCGCCGCCAAAGGTGACGGCAAGCAGTTTTAGGGCGCTTTCCTGTTGTTCGAGGCTGAAGCCTTCAACTCGCCAGAGGATCTGGTACTTGCCTAACGATGTGGAGAGGATTGCGTTCGGTGTCGGAACGGCATGGGAGGCCCGGAGCGAAGCGAGGCGGGCCTCGCCGTCGGTGTCCAAGTCAAGGTACAGATGCCGCACCGCAGCGATGCTCTCTTTGGTGCGTTTGCGGCTGCCGGAGTGAACCGGATTGGCAGCCACATAGACGTTCGCGCCGATTGAGTTTTCGTGCGCGAGCCAGCCGAGGTAATGAGGCGCAACCGCACACTCCAAGGGAGCAATGCGCTGAAGAATCCCGTCGGGATTCTCGCGTCGAAGTAGCACCGCGATGGATTCGCCAGGCGCGAAGCAACGGGTGAGGAAATCGGCGGCAATATCGGCCGCGTTCTGTGTCCTATGCTGCGACATGTTTCACCTCGAATACCGGCTCGATCAAGAAGTGTTTCGCGTCGCGGTCGTACCCGCGAAGGGCGAGCACTTCGCGCACGATGCGGCGGCCCGGTTGGCGCTCGACATGCACGACGAAATCGACGGCTTCCGCAATCTCGGCTTCGGTGTCGGAGAAGGTCGTCTGCGCGTGGTTGCGCATGACCAGGTTGGCGAAGCGATGCAGGGCCTTCTCCGCCGAATTTGCATGGATCGTCGCGAGCGATCCGGCGTGGCCAGTGTTGAAGGAATCGAGCAGCGTGCGCGCCTCGATTCCGCGCACTTCGCCCAGGATGATGCGATCCGGTCTCCAGCGGAGAGCGGACTTGAGAAGATCGTCGAAGGTGATGTTGGTTTTGAACGTGTCCGTCTGGCATTCGACGGCCAGGATGTTCGGCTTCTGGATTTGGAGTTCCGAAGTATCTTCGATCACGACGAGGCGTTCATGATCGGGAATGAAATCAGCCAGTATCCGCAGAAGGGTCGTCTTTCCCGTACCCGTTCCACCGCTGATCAGCAGTGTCTTTCCGCTGCGAATCTGCTCGGCCAGGAGGTCCGCAAGCGGGCGCGTTAGCGTACCGCGAGCAATGAGGTCATCGATTGTGTAATGGCGACTGGTAAATTTTCGGATGATGAGTGCAGGCGTAAGCCGAACAACCGGCGGAATCACCGCCGCTAAGCGGCTCCCATCCGGGAGCTGCGCATGGAGTATAGGGTTGTCCTCGTCGAGTCGTTTGCCGAGCTGGTTGGCGATGACTTCGAGGCCGGTTCGGAGTTTGCCGGCGGCGAAGGAAATCGTCTTTTCGCGGTGAATGATACCGTCGCGTTCGTACCACCATGAGGCGTCGGGATTGCCCATGATCTCGCTGATGCTGTCGTCGAGCAACAGCGGCTCGATCGGGCGAAGGAACGGAAGGATCAGTTCAAAACTCATAGCGAAGACCTCACAGCGAGGAAGCCCAGCGTTGAGCCGGGCTTCCCGAGAGCGAAAAACAATGGACTATGCGGCCGATCCCTCGGCGGGACTGTCATCGTGGCCTGCGTCTTCCGGGCCGGCTTTTTCAGCGCGGTCGAGCTTCAGAATCGAAGCGACCCGAATTTCCCAGACACGCTCTTTCGCGTCCGTCTTCTTGCTGTCGTACTCCCGGCTGCGCAGTTCGCCTTCCACCTGGATATGCGCGCCCTTGGTGAGCGTCTTGGCGAACTCTGCGAGCTTGCCGAAGACGACGCAACGATGCCATTCGGTGTGCGAAATGTACTTGCCATCCTTCTTGTAGGAGGACTTGGTCGCCAGCGAGAGCGTGGTTAGGCTGCGATTGTCATTCGTGTGGGCTTTTGCGTCACTGCCGACAAAGCCGATGAGGGTTACTCTGTTCTGGTACATAATCGTGTCTCCGTTTGTTGAATTTCCCGTTGTTGCTCGGGTCACACTGGGCGAAGCCTAGCGAGTGGGTCCGGCTCCCAAGGCCGAAGGTCTGCTTTCTCGGAGGGGCTCGAAAGAAGTTTGCGCGGCGTTCTTTGCCGTGGTTTGCAAACTTGTTTTGGGAGGAACCGAGACCCCGAAGGGGCGCAGAATGCGAAGCAGAAGACCGAGTGCCGCCGGGCGCCGGGAGAACCCCGAAGCGGTGACCAAGCATAAGGCGGGATACATAAAGGCAGACACGCGCCAGAGCAGAGTTGTCATCGGTACGTTGGCTGCGGAAGCCCGCCGCAATTGCAGTCCGATACGAGCAGGCTAGTTCGCCGGAAGAAGGACGTAATTCGGCACGGTCGTTGCGCGTCAAGAGGCCCGCGATGGCCAGCTCGACAAGGCGCGGGGACAGGTAGGGAAAGCCAGCCGGATTGGCAGCAAGAAACGACATGAGCCTCTGAGATTGCCGGTTCGTCTTCGTCCTTAGCTGAACGCCTGGTCGGCCCGGAAGCGCACGATGGTCAAACCCAGTGGGTTCACGGCCAACTCATTGTTTTTCACGGTCTCGCGGAAGACATAGGTGACGCTGGCTGTCCATCGCTCCCGCTTGAGTTCGGAGTGATCCGCCGGATTGCTATAGACCTTCTCGAACTCGATTCGTGCCGAATAGGGCGACTGCCGTAGGTCGTCAAGGATGACGTTCTTTATTTCCACGTCGACATACGGCAAGGTGCTCTCTTTGACGTAGTTCTGAATGCTGTTGTCCCGCCTTTCCTGGTCGATTACTGCGCGTTGCACGTCGCTGTTGAGGAAGTAGAGCGACTGCGTTTGATCACGCTCGATGGTGAAGCGGTTGCGGCTGAAATAGAGCTCCGCCCAGCGGGAAAGGTAATACTTGTTCTCCGCTTCTTGCGGTCGGTATTGGAAGTTGCGATAGTCGATGGCCTCGGCGTGGCCCACGTCGTTGATGCGCACAATCATGGGGTGCATGTCGGCGAGCGTCTTCTGACTCTTGAAGGTGAGCGCCGCCAGCGCGATACAGACGGCGGCGAGCACAAGAATGGTCACCTTCAGATACGTGTTCATCACCAGTGGATCGCCATACTGTTCCAAGTACCGTTCCGCGGCGCGGGTGATTTCCGGCGTCGCCTTGGTTTTTTCGCTTATCGTTGTTGTTTCTGCGTTCATCTCGGACCTCGTTTCTCGCCTTTCGTGACGTGGTTTACAAGATGGCCCGTGCTGCCATCACCGCTGCGGTCAGGCCGCCGTGCCCGCCACCGCTTCCCCCGAATAAGCTGTGCGACATGGATGGAATTTTGAAGAGAATGTAGACATTGACCAGCACCAGAAGGATCAGAAGGGGGAGGGTCTGAACGATGGTTGCCGGGTCCGAAATGCTCTGGCCGAGCTGTATGTAATAGTTCGTCAGAACGTGGGACAGAACATTCATGGTGGCGGCGGCGATAACCTTGTAAAAGCTGAATCCGAGATAGGCCTTGAGCCATCCCCAAAACAGCCAATCGAGCTTGTCGAAAACAAGAAACGGAATAAAGATCGGCCCGAGCAATCCGATGATGGTTGCGGCGATTGCGCCGTAGGCGAGGATGGCCGAAACGATCGCCGCGAGAAGAGCCAAAAGGAACTGCACGACAAAGTACACAATGGAGTAATAGGGCGACATCATGCTGCTCAGAAGCGACGGCCCTGTTTTCGACGATGCCGCATGGATCTCGTTCAACATCGTGGTGGAACCATCCGATCCGATGAGGTTCACAAGGTTGATGGTGCCGCCGTCGATGAAGCTCTTGATGGAAAAGCCAAGTCCGGGAATGGCGCTGTCGTAGTAGTTCACCATCGCATAAGCGAAGGTGAGCAGCATGAAGAGGTTAAGGAACCTCCCCATGCTGAATCCGGCCTCTCCGTGTGCCGATGCGAGGGCTTCTTGTACGCCGAACCAAACCAAAACGATGGTTGCCAGTGCGAGGACAATGCGAATCCCCATCGCGGTAACCGAGGGCGCTACGGTGGCTGCGAGCGACTGACACGCCTGAGCGATAAAGTCGAAGAGACCTGTGCCCATGTTTTTCACCTTCCCGCTTTCTACGGCTTATGCTGGCTGCCGTTATTCAGTACGCTTGCGTAAGGAGATTGGCCGCGCCGCCGCTGGTCGGGGCGATGTTCGAGTTGTAGTAGCTTTCATATCCCGATGAATCGCGAAATGCCGACTTCATCGCGTCCTGTTGCTGCTTCTGGACGACGATCTGCTGCAGGGCGAAATTGGCGTTCATTTGGTTGGCGTCCTGCTGGGTTCGCAGTTGCAAAAGCAGGGCTTGATTGATGCGCTGGAGCGTAGCCATGATGGTCTGCTGCGAGGGGTCCTGGCTCTGCGTCGCGCTCTCCAGTGTGGCGATGTCCGTTTGTCTAGCGGCCTGATTGGCACGCATCGTCCCGAGCATTTGCAGGTTGTTCGTCATGACGGAATCGCCGAGGTCAACCGTGGCTCCCTGCGCTGCGATCTGTAGTTGGCCGGGAACGCTAACGTTGCCGTAGCCGGGAATCATGTTGTTGGTATTCGGCACGCTGACCTGCTGGTAGGAGGCTGCGGCTCCGGTTCCGGTGTTCGCCGAATTGAGCCATCCCATCGAGTTGCCGTAAGTGTTCGAGATCTGTTGCAGCATCCGTAGGTCGGTCGTGGGAGACAAGAACCGTCGATAAAGCATCGACGGCGCGAGAATCATTTGGTGCACGAGGTTGTACTGCTGCTTGGCAACGTTGTAGGCCTGTAGCGCAGTCGTCGCAATCTTGACGGTGTTGCTGAAGATTTGTTGTCCTTGCTCGATTTGCTGAAACTGGTTGGAGATGGATCGTTCTTCGTGTTCGATCTGCACAACGGCGTGCGCCGATTGTGTCGGATCGTAGACGATGCCGGAACCGAACTGCGCGCGCGCTGCAGGTTGCAATGCCGTGGCAATTCCGATGGCAAGCGCAGTGAGAATCAGTTTCTTCATGGTTTGTCCTTTCGTTTGCGGTTGGTGTTCTAGTGCTCCTACAGCAATACCGCGTTACTGCTGTGCAGCAAGAATCTGTTTCTGGATCTCTGCAAGACGGTCGGCCTCTGGTTTGCACCGTGCGTCTCGTTCTTTTTTCTTCGCTTCGAGGGTCGCCATCTGCTCTGCTGTCAGCTTTTCTCCGGTCAGCATTCGAGCGGAGTCGGAGGTCTCATCAAGGCAGTCCTTGGCGTAGGCCGGGTATTCGGCGTTGTATTGGTCCTGGAGCTTCTTCACCTTTTCGGCTTTGCTCTGACAGCCCGTGAAGGCGAGAGTCAACAGGAGCAAGAGGGAGAGGGTAACGGATCGCATTCAAAACCTCCTTAAAACGTTTGTGGAATCGTGTGGTTGGAGTACGCAGGCAGAAGCATGTCCTGCGTGAAATAGACTTTGACGCGATGGCCCTCGCGAATTGTGATCGTCGGCGGTATCTGCAAGAAGCGATCAAGAATGCTGGTCGCGGATTGCGACACACTGCCTGCCGCTCCGTTGGTAAATGCCTGGGACCCGCTGGTGGTAATCGTGCCGCCACCCTGCGTGATCTCGCTGGCCCCGGCGATCACGCCCAAGGCGATTGAGGTGCCGAAGATTTCGAGGTAGTGGTTGTTGACCTTGTCTTTCAGTCCTTCTTCGCCGATCTGGTCGAGGCCGTGGAACTGATCGAGATCGACGGAGTAACCGTCCGGCATAATCAGCCGATGAAAAGCCACAGCCATCCGCCGTTGTTGGCCGAAGCCCGCGGCTCCAATCTTCTTCGCTTCGCCCAGCACGACCGTTCCTTCGGGGATGATGACGTGTTGGTGGTCGTGCGAATAAAGAGGATTGGAGACAAGAACCTTGATTGGCCCTACGGCGTCACCATCCAGGCGATTCATAAGTACCGTGTCGAGGACCGAGCCTTCGTAGACGAGGTAGGGCTGACCGACAGCCGAATCTATGTTTGCTTCCAGCGGTCGTTTATAGCCTCGGTGTGTCTCTTCCTGTTCTTTTTCAGGCTGTGGGTCAGCAAGATTGGTCTTTGCCTGCTGCTCGGTATGGTCATACTGGACGGGCATCGGTTGACTTTGGGGTTGCGGCTGCTGTGGCTGTTGGTCGGCAACGCGGGAGTAGACAAGATTGGAAGCGAAGCGGGAGTTGTCAGCCCGTTCGCGCTCCTTCGCGGCGATGAGCTGCGCTTGCTGTTGCGCGGGAGTAAGTTGCGGCGGCATGGAGCCTTGCTGCGCTTGCCCGCAGGGCCGGCCTGGACCGCACGGAGTGGACGCCTCGCCGCTTGGGCCGAAGACCGCGGCAGCCGCCTGTTGCGCGGGCGTCGCAGACGCAAGCGCCGGATCTTGCCCTGCAACGGCAGCCAATGCCGCCTGCTGCTCTTTCTGGCGTTCGGCCTGCATTTGGTTCTTCAAGTCCTGCACGTTGTTATCGGTGTTGTCCTGCAACGTGGGCTGAGGTGGCTGCCCTTTCGCGGCGGCCTGTTGCGCGGGCGTTTTCTTCCCCGTCGAGCTGAAAATTGCCGCCACGATCACCAGCAACGCCGCGCCCAAGTAGACGAATGTCTTGAGGTTCTTCTGCAAGACGCCTTTGGGTTGCTCCGAGAGTCCGCGCAGTGTGGGCTCGACTTGGGGTTCAACGTGAGGAGTGGGGCCGTTCTCGGTCATGGCAGTTATCCTTTGCGGGTAAAACTCATCTTCTTTTTGCCCAGTTCTACGTACCCGTCATCCATCACCTTAGGGATGATGTACGTCCCTTCCCGGAGGTCATAGGTCACAAGGTTGGGCTTGCCGTCCTTCATCTCGTAGACACTGAACTTTTCAGGCGCATTGGTCTTGATGTAGGTGAACTTGTCGTCGTGATAGATCGACTGGATGTCGAAGGGCGACTGGTTCGCCTTGTAGACGTAGTCGAACTTGAGTTGTGTCGGATAGCTGCTCTTGTATTCATCCACTGCCTGCTCGACGTGCGATTGCAGGGCGGTGACTTGTTGTTTCGACTGTTCGAGTTGCACGGCAGGTACGAACTGCGCGGGGCCGCTCGCGGCCACGATGGCAGAGTGGTCGGCAGGTTCGACGATCACCTTTAGGTCGGGCTCGGCGGAAGAACCGGAAACGTCCTGGAGAGTGAAACTGTAGATGTTCCCTTTGTCCGTTATCAGATTCAGGTTCGAGGCGATGCCTTGTTTCGCCGGATGCACAAAACAGAAGTTGGCGACCACGTCGACAATCCAGAAATCCTTGTCGCCCGTGGCGGCCTCCATGATCTTTTCGGTCGTGGGCAGTTCAATCAGGGTTGTGTATTTGACCTTGGCGCGGATGGCAATGATGTCCTGCGAGTGATACTGCACCGTGCGTGCGGACTCCTGGCCGAAGGCAGCGATGGACGAAATGGCGAAAACAACAGTGACGATAATCTTGATGAATCGCATTCGTATCTCCTCAGTGGTTCGTGTTGACGGTTGATAAAGCCAGCGTGCGTGGCTGGAATGGATAGTCTTCGGCGAGATGGCGCAGCCCATCGGCAATGCCGAAACGCGCGAAGTAGTCGCGCTTCTTAAGGTTGTCGCGGGCGTTGTTGGTTGCCATCCAGTGCGAAACGGAATCGACGTTCAGTTGGACTTTCTTCGAGGTCTGGGCCTTGCGAATGAGCATCTGGCCTGGCGGAACGAGTCCACCGATCAGATCGAGTTCGGTGTCGTTCAGATGAAACGCTTCCCGGTACACCTCGCGGTTCATCTCCGGGTTGGCCAGAAAGATCTTCGTCGGGCAGCTCTCGGCCACAATTGCCAGCATCCCCGATTCCTCAAGCTCTTTGATGGACTGGGTTGCCAGGATCATTGCCGCGTTGTGCTTGCGCCAAGTCTTCTGCGCCTGCACCACATAGTTGCGAATGGTCTCGTTCTTGATAAACAGCCATGCTTCGTCGAGCAGGAAGATCTTGAAGGTGGCGAGCTTCGCCGGGTCGCCGATCTCGTTCGATGCGCGATGCAATACGTAAAACAGCAGCGGCTCCAATACTTCTGGCGCATCGTTCCATCCGTGGAAGTTGAAGGTCTGAAAACGAGAGAACGACAGAGTATCTTCGGCGTTGTCGAAGAGGAATCCGTACTGGCCGCCGCGTGTCCAGCGGTGCAGGCGCTCCTTCAGCTCGCCGACGATGTTCGCAAAGTTCGAGATCGTTCGCTGATTCGGCTCCAGGATGTACGTGCGCTCGATGGCATCCCACAGGCGGCGTTCTTCTTTGAAGTCGAGCCGGTAGCGCTGCTCGTTGCCCTCGACCAGCACGCGGAAGAAGCTGAAGAGGAATTGCAGGTTCTCTTTTGTCTGCGGCAGCGAAAATGGATTGATGGTGAAGTCCCGCGCCTCCTGGCCGACATTTAAGTAGGAGCCACCAAAGATCGTGGTAAGCGACTCAAAGCTGCCGCCGATGTCGAAGATGAATGTCAAAGGAGCATATTTCTGGGCATTCTGTAGCAAGAACGAGCACATGTACGATTTCCCACTGCCCGTCATGCCAAGGATCAGCGTGTGGGCGACCTCGCCGTTATGCAGGTTCAGAAAATACGGTGTGCTGTTGTCGGTTTCGAGCACGGCCAGGTATTCGGTACCGAGATGGGCGTTCGTCTTTTCGCCCGGAAGGATTGTGAATAGAAAAGAGAGGTCTGCGTAGTTCGTGTTGAGTAGATATAGCT
>Ga0209698_10009084_pt1 | contig 10209 bp, 8 predicted proteins | sample LitLauG_LLR_2012_FD_187203 | JGI IMG/M metagenome (GOLD analysis project Ga0209698, IMG submission 187203) | Freshwater sediment microbial communities from Pennsylvania, USA - Little Laurel Run_MetaG_LLR_2012 (SPAdes) (version 2) | ecosystem: Environmental > Aquatic > Freshwater > Creek >... | reverse complement strand
CATTTGTCAAACCTCCGCATCGCCAGGCCGCAGGGCGTGAGCAGCGCCGGCGCATCCAGGCGCAGCTGGCGTTCGCGCAGATTGGCCGCCAGCTCCATGCCCTTGAAGGGCGAAATCACCGAAGTCGGGACCTGGGCGCGCTCCATCAGCGCTTCGGGAAGGCCGGTCAGAACCGAGGAGCCGCCGGCAAGCATGATCTGGTCGACGCGGGTGTACGGAGTCGAGGTGAAGAAGAACTGCAGGGCGCGCGTGATTTCCGTAGTGGTCGAGTCGATGAAGGGCTTGAGGACATCGGCTTCGAAGTTGGCCGGCAGATCGCCATTGCGTTTTTTCTGCTCGGCATCCTCAACCGAAATGCCATATGCCCGCGAGATATCGCCGGTGAGCTGCTGCCCGCCAAAGGGCTGCTCGCGCTCATAGATGGCCTCGCCATCGAGCAGCACGGTGACGCCCGTGGTATTTGCGCCCACGTAGAACACGGCAATCACCAGGCCCTCGCCCTGGTTGGGCAGTTGCCCCACCAGGCGCGCCAATGCGGCGCGTGCAGCAAAGGACTCGACATCGACCACCACCGGATTGAGACCCGAGGACTGGGCCACGGCCATGCGGTCCTCGACCTTCTCCTTGCGCGAGGCGGCGATCAGCACCTCAACATCATCGGGCGCGTTGGGAATAGCACCCAGCACCTGGAAATCCAGGCTCACCTCATCGAGCGCGAACGGGATGTACTGGTTGGCCTCGCTCTCGACCTGCATCTCCATTTCTTCTTCGCGCAGGTTTGCAGGCAGGGCGATGCGTTTGGTGATTACGGCCGAGGCCGGTAGCGCCATGGCGACATTTTTTACGCGGGTGCCCGTTCGACGCCACGCGCGCTTGACGGCCTCGGCGACGACTTCGATCTTGTCGATGTTGCCATCAACGACAGCGCCGCGCGGAATGGGCTCGATGGCATAGCGCTCCAGGCGCAATGTGCCTCCACCGGCGTCGGTGAGCTCCACGATCTTCACGCTTGACGAGCCGATGTCCAGGCCGAGCAGCGGCGGCGTCTTGGACGAGAAAAACGGCAAATCGAAGGCCAATGCGGCACTCCTTGTCAGCCCGGTACGCCGGGACGATACCCGTTCAGACCTTGTGGGGGAGGTCCCCCGTGCCCCTGGATAGCGGGCCTCGCACCGTACCGATCACGGATCTTGTAACCGGCAAATCCCTTACATTCCGAGAATTTATAGCGACATTATCCAGCACTACGCGAAATCGTAGCAAGTGCATGACGCCCAGCCAAGCCCAACGAACGGTTGAGCAGTGGCAGTTTTCCGGTACTTCCAGAGGTCTCATTCGAGCAACACCCCGCAATTCGAGTCTTACCGCAGGCGCACAGGCATCGCACAACTGGGTTTGCGCACGTCCCTGCCTATAATCCGCGGCCGCCCCGCACAACCTCGAGAGTCCATTGGCCTCCGCCGCGAATATCGTTCGAAAGATGCGCCAATGGCTGTCCCGCTGGGCGCAGACGCGGCCCGCACAGATCGTCGTGTTTGCATTGGCCCTTGTTGCCACGGCGCTTGCCAGCGCTGTTTTGCTGGGCACCTTTGTATTCTCGATCGCGTACCACCAGCTGCCGCCGATCGACGCGCTCACCGATTATCGGCCCAAAGTGCCGCTGCGGGTCTGGAGCGCGGACGGGGTCTTGCTCGGAGAGTTCGGCGAGGAGCGGCGCAGCCTGGTGTCTATCCAGGACGTTCCCGAACGCCTCAAGCAGGCGATCCTGGCGGCCGAGGACACCAACTTCTACCACCACGGTGGCGTCGACCCGCTGGGTATCGCGCGCGCAACAATTGCCAACCTGCTATCGGGCCACCGGGCCCAGGGCGCGAGCACGATCACGATGCAGGTGGCGCGCAATTTCTTCCTGAGCTCGGAACGCAGCTACCTGCGCAAGGTGTATGAGATCGCGCTGGCGGTCAAGATTGAATCGACGCTGTCCAAGGACCGGATCCTGGAGGTCTACATCAACCAGATCTACCTGGGCCAGCACGCCTATGGCTTCGCGTCGGCGGCGCAGATCTACTTTGGCAAGGCACTCGGGGACCTGAGCCTGGCCGAATGCGCCATGCTCGCGGAACTACCCAAGGCCCCGAGCACGGGCAATCCGCTGATCAACCCCAAGGCGGCACGGGCGCGCCAGCACTACGTGCTCGGACGCATGCTGGCCAACAATTTCATCGATCGCAAGGCCTACGAGGCGGCTCTCGCGGAGGACGTCTACGTGCGCAGCGAAAGCGCGGCAATCGCCAACATGACGCACTCGCGCGTGCGCGCCGAATTCGTTGCCGAAATGGCCCGCGAGCTGGTGGCCAATATCTTTCACGAAGAGGCCTACACGCGCGGTCTCAATGTCTACACGACGATCTCCAGCGGCGACCAGCAGCTCGCCTACGAGGCGCTGCGCACGCAGGTATTGGCCTATGACCAACGCTATGGCTACCGCGGGCCCGAGCGCCAGATCGACATGAGTGGTGAACCGGCCAAGCGCGGCCGGCGCATCAGCGAGGCGCTCGCGAACGCTCCCGATGTCAGCGGCTTTCCCGCGGCGTTGGTGCTCGAAGCCGGTCCGCGCATGGTGCGTGCGCAACTGGTCGAAGGCGCCACGATCCACATCGAGGGCGAGGGGCTGCGCTTTGCCGCCGCGGCGCTCAGCTCCAAGACGCCGGCGGCCCGGCGGATCGTCGCCGGCTCGCTCATCCGCGTGGCGCGCGGCGCCAAGGACACCTGGAGCATCGTGCAATTGCCCCAGGTCGAGGCCGCCTTTGTCTCGGCCGATGCGCGCGATGGCGCCGTGCGCGCGCTGGTGGGGGGCTTTGATTTCAACCTCAACAAGTTCAATCACGTGCTGCAGGCCTGGCGCCAGCCCGGCTCCAGCCTCAAGCCCTTCCTCTATGCGGCCGCGCTCGAAAAAGGGGTCATGACCAGCACGCTCGTCAATGACGGCCCGATCAAGGTGCCGCCAGAGCTCACGGGAGGCCAGCTCTGGGAGCCCAAGAACTACGAGGCCGGCTTCGAGGGCCCCATGCGCCTGCGCCAGGGTCTGGCCAAATCCAAGAACATGGTTTCGATTCGGGTGCTGCAGGCGATCGGTCCCGAATACGCCCAGCAGTACATCACGCGCTTTGGCTTTGAGGCGGAGAAGAATCCGCCCTACCTGACCATGGCGCTGGGTGCCGGTGCTGTCACGCCTTGGCAGGAACTCAACGCCTACGCGATATTGGCCAACGGCGGCTTTGGCGTGCACCCCTACCTGATCCGGCGCCTGGTCGATGCCAACGGCAAGGTGCTCATGGAGGCCACGCCCCAGGTTGCAGGCGACACGGCGCCGCGGGTGATGGATGCGCGCACCAACTTCATCATGGACAGCCTTCTAAAGGACGTGGCGCGCTATGGAACGGCCGCGCGCGCCGCGAGCATGAATCGCGCCGATGTCGCCGGCAAGACCGGCACCACCAACGAATCGCACGATGCGTGGTTTTCCGGATACGCGGGCGGCCTGGTAGCCGTCGGCTGGGTCGGCTTCGATCAACCGCGCCAACTGGGCGTGCGCGAAACCGGAGGGGGCCTGGCGCTGCCGATGTGGATCGACTACATGAACGGCGCGCTCAAGGGCGTGCCGGAAGTCGAGCGGGACCAGCCTCCGGGCGTGGTGCAGATCAACGGCGAGATCTACCTGGAGGAGTTCCAACCCGGGCAGGGAATTGCCAGCCTGGGAATCGAGGAACCGGCAGCCGAAGACGCCAAGGCCCCGGGAGCGCCTGCCACCAAGCCGTCCGCAGAACAGGTTTTTTAAGGCGCGAGCCGCACGCTCTTCCCCAGCAGTTCCGAGAACACCCGCTCGAGCGCCGCGAAATATTCCTCACCCGTGCGCAGGTCGCGCCAATGGCCACCCTCGTCCCAGGCAAAGTGCATCGCCCCAAGGCGCGAAGCCAACCAGAGCTGGCGCATGGGCGCCTGCGCGTTGACGACCACGCGGGCGCCATCATCGAGTTCAATCGTCAGCACCAGGCCACTGATTGCGCAATCGGCATCGATCTGCGCAGCATCGATTGCGGCTTCGGTCTGTGCCAGGGTCGCTTCGACGACGCCCAGGAATTGCGATTCGGTCATGTTAGATTGATGCCATGAGGAAAATGCCAGCGGCGCGCAGCGCCCCGATCGCGCGTACCGCCGCATGGCTGGTCCTGGCGGCGCTGACCGCCTGTGGTCAGAAAGGTCCACTCTACCTGCCCGGACACTCCAAGGATACGCCCTGGCCTACGCGCACGAGCGAGGCCAAGCCACAGCCAGCCCCGAACCCGCCCAATGACAAGAGCACGGCGGCGCCCGGTGCGGGCACTGCGGGAAACGCCGGCACGCAGCCAGGCGCGGCGGGCACGGGGCAGGAGCACCCATGAAGCAAGACCCCGCAAGCCCGTTTGTCTACGTTGACGCAGTCCTGCACTGCGAAGGGGTTTCGCTCGAAGCGATCGCGCGCGAGCACGGAACTCCGACGTATGTGTATTCGCGGCGCGCAATCTTGCACACCTACCAGCGATATGTCGCCGCCCTGGCCGGCCGGCCGGCATTGGTCTGCTACGCAATGAAGGCCAATTCCAACCTGGGCGTGCTCGGCATACTGGCGCGCGCGGGAAGCGGGTTTGACATCGTCTCTGGCGGTGAGCTGGCCCGTGCCCTGGCCGCGGGTGCGCCGCCCTCGCGCATCGTTTTTTCCGGCGTAGGAAAAACCGAGCCGGAAATTGCGGCAGCGCTACGTGCCGGGATCGCCTGCTTCAACGTCGAGTCCGCGCAGGAGCTCGACATGATCGATCGGATTGCGCGGGCAAGCGGGCAACGCGCGCCCATATCGCTGCGCATCAATCCCGATGTTGATCCGGGTACCCACCAGTACATATCGACAGGCCTCAAATTCAACAAGTTCGGCATCGACGTGCGCCAGGCCGAAGACCTGTACCGGCGCGCGGCCGGCATGAACGGGCTGCAGATCGTGGGTATCGACTGCCACATCGGTTCGCAGATCACCAACATCGCCCCGTACATCGAGGCTGCCGAGCGGGTACTGGATCTTGTCGATCGGCTGGAGGTCGCGGGTATCGGGCTGCACCATATCGACTTTGGCGGCGGCCTGGGCATCGCCTATGGCGCCGAGCCCGCGCCCAGCATCGAGGATTTCATCGCGGCACTGCTCGCCTGCGTCGATCGGCGCGGGCATTCGGGCAAGACGGTGATCCTGGAGCCAGGACGCTCGATCGTTGGCAACGCGGGCGTGCTGCTCACGCGCATCCAGATCATCAAGGAAGGCGCTGCCAAGAATTTTGCCATCGTCGATGCCGCGATGAACGATCTGCTTCGGCCGGCGCTCTATGAGGCCTGGATGGACGTGTGGCCGGTGAGCGAACGCACCGGCGAAAAACGCGTGCTCGACGTGGTGGGTCCGATCTGCGAGAGCGCCGACTGGCTTGCTCGCGAGCGCTCGCTGGCGGTGATCCCGGGTGATCTGCTGGCAATACGCTCGGCCGGCGCCTATGGCATGAGCATGGCCAGCAACTACAACAGCCGGGGCCGGGCCGCCGAGATCATCGTCGATGGCGGCGCCGGCCACCTCGTGCGCCGACGCGAAACGGCGGCAGATCTATTTGCGGCGGAATCGGCGCTGCCCGATTAAGGCTGCCCTCACCCCTTACCCCTTTCCCAGAGGGGGAGGGGAACCCGGGTGTTGATGCGCCTCCCGGTTCCCGGAGGGAGAGGGGAATTTCGTACGCGCGGTGATTGACGAGCGATTCGCGCAAGTGCGGTCGCGACGCGAAACTACTGCGCGCGCAATCCCGCGATGAACTCCGCGAGCGCCTTGATCTCGGGGTCCGACAGGCGAAAGGCGATCTGCCACATGGCTTCATTGTTGCGGCGCGAACCTTCGCGGAACGCGCGCAATTGGGCCTCGATGTAATCGCTGTGCTGCCCGCCGATGCGCGGGATGCGCACGGGCAGTCCGTCTCCGGACGGGCCATGGCAGCCGGCGCAGGCCGGAACTGCTTTTTCGGGTAATCCGGCGCGGTAGAGGCGCTGGCCGAGCTGTTCGGAATCGCTCACCTTGGCCGGCACGGCCGGCGAGGGCGTACGCGAGGAAAACCAGGCCGCTACGTTGAGCCGGTCCTGAGGAGTGAGCATGCCCGCGAAACCGCCCATCACAGGGTTCTCGCGGCCGGTTTTGTCGCCCGGGGGCTTGGCAAGGTCGGTCAGCTGCTTGACGATGTACTCGGCGCCCTGGCCGGCGAGCTTGGGATTGGTCGAAATCACCGAATTGCCATCGGCGTTGTGGCAGGGTGCGCAGACCTCGGCGGCCATCTGTTTGCCCTTGGCCGCATCGGGATGCAGCGTCGTGGTCGGTCCGCTGGCGGCCCAGCAAGATGCGGCGCCGGCGAGGGCCAGGCTGGCGGCAAGCGGGGTCAAGAGCGCACAAATGCGTTTGGGCATCATCGTCAATACTTCCCTTTTCAGCGCTCCGCGCCCGCGCGCAGGAAGTGCGCCGCTGGACGGAACCGCTATGCTGCGCATTTTACCGAGGAGCGGCGCGGTCCGCACGGACGCCGCGCCAGCGTGAGCCTTGTCCCAAACCCCCCGTTTTGAAACCGCCGAATTCGCCACCTCGGTCGCGGAGCTCGACGCGCTTGCCGGCGCGAGCCTGGCCATGCTGCCCGAGCTCGCATTCGTGGGCCGCTCCAATGCCGGGAAATCCACCGCGATCAATCTCCTCACGCAGAGAAAGCGGCTGGCATTCTCCTCCAAGACGCCTGGCCGCACCCAGATGCTCAATTTTTTCATGGTGCAAGACGACGCGCCCCAGGCGCAGCGCCAGCCCTGCGCCTACCTCGTGGACCTGCCCGGCTACGGCTTTGCCAAAACCGATGCGATGACCCGCGACCGCTGGGACGCGCTCGTCGGGGGATATCTGCACTCACGGCGCATGTTGCGGGGCGTGGTACTCGTGATGGACGCACGCCGGCCCTGCCTGCCCGCCGACGAGGATCTGCTGGCCTGGATCTGCCGGCGCGACGACCTGGAGCGCTTTCGCCTGCACATGCTGCTCAGCAAGGCCGACCAGGTCGGCAGCGCGGAACGGCGCAGTGCCCAGGCGCAGGCCGAGGCGCGGGCGCAGGAGCTGCCCATTGCCACCTCGGTGCAGCTGTACTCCGCCCTCGATCGCCGCGGTGTGGAGGAGTTGCGCGAAGCCGCAGCGCAGATCATCGAGGGCGGCGCGGAGGAGTAGCCCCCCGAGGAAGGTGGCGCCCAGCCGCGCCCCGCTAAAATCGCAACCCGTCGCTGGCGACCCGCCTCGCCATGGAGAATTGCCAATGCCCGCACCGACCGCAAACTTTGCCCCCTTTCCTCTCACGCGCCTGCGCCGGATGCGCCGGGACGATTTTTCCCGCCGCCTCGTGCGCGAGCACCGGCTGAGTGCCGATGACCTCATCTACCCCGTGTTCGTGATCGACGGGGCCACGCGGCGCGAGGCCGTGGCGTCGATGCCGGGGGTCGAGCGCATGACGCTCGACCCGCTGTGCGCGGTCGCGGAGGAGAGCCTCAGCTTGGGTATACCCGTGCTTGCCCTGTTTCCCGTGCTCGCCGCCGAGAAAAAGAGCGCCGATGGACGCGAAGCGTGCAACCCCGAAGGCCTGGTGCCGCGCACCGTGCGCGCATTGAAGGAGCGTTTTCCCGAGCTGGGCATACTCACTGACGTCGCCCTCGACCCCTACACCACGCACGGCCAGGACGGTCTCATCGATGCCACGGGCTACGTACTCAACGACGAGACCATCGAGGTGCTCAAGGCGCAGGCGCTGATGCAGGCACAGGCAGGCGTCGATATCGTTGCGCCCAGCGACATGATGGACGGACGCATCGGCGCCATCCGCCAGGAACTCGAGGCGGCCGGCCGCATCCATACCCGCATCATGGCGTACTCGGCCAAGTACGCGAGCGCCTTCTACGGACCGTTTCGCGATGCCGTGGGCTCCAAGGGCAACCTGGGCAAGTCCAGCAAGGCCGTGTACCAGATGGATCCGGCCAACAGCGATGAGGCTTTGCGCGAGGTCGGGCTCGACCTGCAGGAAGGCGCGGACATGGTGATGGTCAAGCCCGGCATGCCCTATCTGGACATCGTGCGCCGGGTGAAGGAAACCTACCGCGTGCCAACCTATGCCTACCAGGTGAGCGGCGAATACGCCATGTTCAAGGCCGCCAGCGCCAACGGCTGGCTCGAGGAGCGCGCGGTGGTGATGGAGTCGCTGCTGGCATTCAAGCGCGCCGGCGCCGACGGGATACTCAGCTACTTCGCGCTGCAGGCTGCGCGCTGGCTTCGGGAAGCGGCGCGCTGAGCGGGCGAGAAGGCTCCCCGGTAATGAGCGGCTGAAGTTCCAGGAACTGCTGCGTCGCCGCCCGCCAGGAAGAGCGTTCGGCATGCGCGCGGCATTTGCTGCGGTCGATGCGCAGCGCCGCAAGCGCGGCTTTGCGTAAATCTTCGTCGAGCACCGCGACATCCGAGCCGCCCACCACATCCAGGGGTCCCTGTACCGGATAGGCCGCCACCGGCGTGCCGCAGGCGAGCGCTTCTAGGAGGACCAGTCCGAAAGTGTCCGTGCGGCTTGGGAACACGAACACATCCACGGTCGAGTACAACTGCGCCAGCTCGGTGCGGCTGAGCACCCCGAGAAAACGCACTTCCGGATGACGGCGCTTGTAGGTCTCGAGCTCGGGCCCGATCCCGGCGACGACCTTGGTGCCCGGCAGGTCCAGATTCAGGAAGGCGTCGATGTTCTTTTCCACGGAAACGCGCCCGACGTACAGGAATATCGGGCGTGGCACCCCATGCACCAGCGGCGAAGGCTCGGCGATCGGCTGGAACACGTCCAGATCGACGCCGCGCGTCCATCGGGCGACGTTGGTGATGCCCCATTGGGCCAGCTCGCGCTCGACGTGGGCGGTGGGGGTCAGCAGCAGGTGCGCGGGCCCGTGAAACCAGCGCAGGAAGCGATACACCCAGTTCTCGGGGATACCGTACATGGCCTTGAGGTATTGCGGAAAGCGCGTGTGATAGGCGGTGGTGAAGGGAATATTCCGGCCGCGACAATAGCGGCGCGCGGCCAGACCCAGCGGTCCTTCGGTGGCAATGTGCACGGCATCGGGCCGTGCCTGTGCCAGCAGACGCGCGAGCCTGCGATAGGGCAGCAGCGACAGGCGGATCTCGCTGTAGCCGGGGCAGGCGATGGTGCGAAACGAAAGCGGCGAAATCACCTCGGTTTCGTGCCCGGCCAGGTTCAACTCGCGGTTGGTCGCCTCGATCGTGCGCACCACGCCATTGACCTGGGGATGCCAGGCATCGGTCACGGTCAGAACTTTCATCGTGCTCCCGTTAGTTCCATCGCCTTGGCCAGGGCCGGAACTTTCTGCGGCACGGGCGCGAGAACCGGCGCTTCCTCGTCGCTCCAGTGCTGCCGTGGCGCATCGGGCGCCAGGATCTTGTCCCAAACCAGGACCCGCAGCTCGCCCTCGTGCGTCTCCACGAGTGCGGTCAGGCTCTCGACCCAGTCGCCGTCGTTGACGTAGAGCGCGCCGTCGACCGTACGGATCTGCGCGTGGTGAATGTGCCCGCAGATTACTCCGTCAAAACCCCGCCGGCGCGCTTCACGCACCAGCACGCCCTCGAAGTCGCTGATGAAGCTCACTGCATTCTTGACCCGGTATTTGAGGTATTGCGAGAGCGACCAGTAGCCAAATCCGAGCTGCGCCCGAACCGCGTTCAGGTGCCGATTGAGCCAGAGCAACCAGTCGTAGAGCGCATCGCCCAGGTAGGCCAGCCATTTCACGTGCCGGATGACCCCGTCGGCAATATCGCCATGCACCACCCAGAGCGTGCGGCCGTCGGCAAGCTGGTACTGGGATTCCTCGCAGATGCTCACGTCGCCAAACTTGAGGCCGCAAAATTGCCGGGCGACCTCATCATGGTTGCCCGGCACGTAAACAACCCGTGTGCCCTTGCGCGCCTTGCGCAGGATCTTCTGGATTACGTCGTTGTGCGACTGCGGCCAGTAAAAGCGCGAGCGCAGCGCCCAGCCGTCGATGATGTCGCCTACGAGATAAAGGTCATCGGACTCGTTGTGGCGCAGG
>Ga0209698_10009083_pt1 | contig 10209 bp, 13 predicted proteins | sample LitLauG_LLR_2012_FD_187203 | JGI IMG/M metagenome (GOLD analysis project Ga0209698, IMG submission 187203) | Freshwater sediment microbial communities from Pennsylvania, USA - Little Laurel Run_MetaG_LLR_2012 (SPAdes) (version 2) | ecosystem: Environmental > Aquatic > Freshwater > Creek >... | reverse complement strand
TTTCGGCTTAATGCGCGGCAATCGATGCGGGCGATCAGGGGTCTGGGCACGTGCTTCTGCCGCGTCGTCTCGGGTCCAGCGCCAAGAATACCGGCCTGTGCGGGCGATCCACCGGCGGCCTCATGCTATAAACCGCGCCGCCCGTCTCGCGCCCCTCCGATCGCCCTCCTTGGTTCCGACCCACCCCCCCGCCGCCATTGCCGCCCGCGGCTTCTTCCTGGTGATGGCCGCGCAGTTCTTTTCGTCGCTCGCGGACAACGCGCTGCTGATCGCGGCCATCTCGCTGCTCAGCGAGCTTCGCGCGCCGCAGTGGATGACGCCGATGCTGAAGTTGTTCTTCTTCATCTCGTACGTGCTGCTGGCAGCCTTCGTCGGCGCGTTCGCCGATTCGATGCCGAAGGCACGCGTGATGTCGATCACCAACGGGATCAAGCTCGCCGGCGCGCTGTTGATGCTGGCCGGAGTCCACCCGCTGCTCGCCTATGCGGTGGTCGGCTTCGGCGCCGCCGCCTACTCGCCGGCAAAGTACGGCATCGTGACCGAGCTGCTGCCGGCCGAGCGCCTGGTAGCCGCCAACGGGTGGATCGAGGGACTGACCGTCGCTTCGATCATTCTCGGTTTCGTGCTGGGCGGCGTGCTTGTCTCGCCATCGGTCAGCGCGATCCTGCTGGCGATCGACGTGCCTTACATGGAAGCGCGGATCGACAACGTCAGCGGAGCGGCCATCGCCGTCGTGTGCGGCATTTACGCGGCCGCAGCGGTCGTCAACATCTGGGTGCCGGACACCCGGGTTCGCTACCCGAAGCAAGAGCACACGGTGTGGCGCCTGTTGACCGACTTCGCACACTGCATGCGCACGCTGTGGAAGGATCCGCTCGGACAGATTTCCCTGGCCGTCACGACGCTGTTCTGGGGTACCGGCGCCACGCTCCAATTCATCGTGCTGCGCTGGTCGAGCGACATGCTGGGAATGGATCTTTCCCATGGAGCCGTTCTGCAGGCGGTCGCGGCGCTGGGCGTCGCGATCGGCGCGATCCTGGCCGCGACGCGCGTGTCCCTGAGACGCTCGCTCGACGTGTTGCCGGTCGGGGTCGCGATGGGCCTGGTCGTGGCGTTGCTGTCGCTGCTCGATTTTCGCTACCTGGCGCATTCAAGCCTGACCCTGTGGGGGTACGGCCTGCCGTGGTCGCTGGTGGCCTCGGCCGCCGTGATGGCAGTGATCGGGGCGATGGCCGGCTATTTCGTGGTGCCGATGAATGCGCTGCTGCAGCACCGCGGGTACGTATTGCTGTCTTCCGGGCATTCGATCGCGGTGCAGAACTTCAACGAAAACCTGGGCATCCTGGTGATGGTCGGCGTGTACGCGCTGTTGATCGTCGCCGGCCTGTCGGCCGCGGCGACCATGTGCCTGTTCGGGGCGGTCGTCGCCGTCACCATGACGCTGGTGATCCTGAAGCACCGGATGAATCAACGCCGGTTCGACGCGGTCGCGCAGATCGGCGAAGGCAATGGCTAGTGCGCGCCTTCGAAGATGTCGCGCGCCAGGCACAGGTCGGCCCACACCTTGGACTTGTCGGCCAGATTGCGCAACAGGTAGGCCGGATGGTAGGTGACGACGACCGGCACCGAGGCACCGGCAACCTCGATGCGGTGTGCGCGACCTCGCAGCGCCGCGATGCTTGCATCGCTGCCGAGCAGCGCTTGAGCCGCAAAGCGTCCCATCACCAGGATCACGCGCGGCGCAAGCAGTTCCACCTGCCGCATCAGGTACGGCTCGCAACGGGCAACTTCGGAGGGCTCGGGATTGCGGTTGCCGGGAGGCCGGCACTTCAGCACGTTCGCGATGTACACGGCCGACGGCCCGGACCCGGCTCGGCCCAGGCCGGCGGCCGACAGGATGCTGTCCAGCAGGCGGCCGGCCTGCCCGACGAAGGGCTCGCCGCGCAGATCCTCTTCGGCCCCGGGCGCCTCTCCGATCACCATCCATTGCGACTGGCGGCTGCCCACGCCGAACACCGTCTGGGTGCGCGTCTTGCACAGGCCGCACGCGGTGCAACCGGCCACCGTGCGCTCGAGCTCGTCCCAATCCATGCGCGCGACCGCACCAACGGATCCGGTCGCACCTTCGGCCGGCCCCTGCGGGTCGATCTCGTCGCCGCCGCTTCCGGGCGCGGGCCGCTCGCTCCATACGGGCCCCAGCCCGAGGCGATGCCAGAGCCTGGCGCGGCGCGCGTCCAGGCTCAAAGCGGAACCCTCATCACCAGCGCATCCTCGCGACCGCCGACAGCGGGGTAGTAGCCGGGGCGCACGCCGATGCGCTCGAATCCGTAGCGCTGATACAGTCTTATCGCCGCGTCGTTGCTGGGACGCACTTCCAGCAACAGGCTGCGGGCCCCATAGTCGCGCGTGCATTGGGCCATCCACTCCAGCGTCCTCCAGCCATGGCCGCGACGCTGGAACGGGCGCGCCACGCTCAGATTCAGCAGGTGGGCCTCATCGACCGCCAGCATCGCGATCGCGTACGCGATCATGGTCTGGGCGCCGTCGAACAGTGCCCAGGCGGTGTAGCCCGCTCGCAAGGCGTCCTCGAAATTTCCGCGGGTCCACGGGAACGGGTACACGTCCGCCTCGATCTGCATCACCTGATTCAGATCGAGCGGCGACAGCGGCCTGAAGAGCTCCTCGTCGGCCCGCGCCACCGCGCTCATCGCGACTCCGGCTCCCGCGAGCTGCCTTGCCTGGAGCCGGCTTCAGCCCCCTTGCGCTGCGCGACGGTCAGCGCGACCTGGTTGCGCACATACTCCGGCGCCGCGTCGCGGGCCGCCACCCCGAGGCCTTCGGCCAGATCGGCGCGAGCCAGTTCGGCGACGGCCACCGCATCGGCCGTCAGATCCGGCAGCCGGATCGCACCGGGCGGCGCGGGCCAGGCCGATTCGAGCAGGCGCAGCGCGTTGCCGGCAATCACGTCCGGCCGCCAGAGTGCGACCTGCTCGGCCAGCGCGTCCGGAGCGCTCAGCGCCGCGGCGGCCAGCGCGCGCAAGGGCCAGCCTTCGTACGCCGCCCAATAGACCTGGCCCATCCGGGCGTCGGTCGCCGCCATCACTCGAAACGGATTGCGAGGGGTGGCGTCATCGACCGGCCCGATGCAACGGCCGGCGGCGAACGCCAATGCCCTGAGGCTTCCAATCGGAACCACAGGACGGCTGCGGGCGAATGCGAGCCCCTGCACCAGGCCGCAGGCCACGCGCAAGCCGGTAAAGGCGCCGGGCCCGCTGGCGAAAGCGAACGCCTCGACCTGGTCGAGCGAAACGCGCTGCTGCGCGAGCAGGTCCGCCGTCATGGCCAGGGCGGTTTCCGCCACGCGCTCGCCACCGGTCCAGCGGCGCTGGACCAACGTGGACCCGTGCGCCAGCGCGACCGAGCACCGTTCGGTCGACGTCTCGATCGCAAGAACGCAAGGCGGGTGCGTACGCGTCACCAGGAAGCAGCGCCCGTATCGGGCCAGGTGCGGGCAAGGCGGAACTGCGGCCGACGTTGCCGGGTGATCATTCTATTCAGAAAAGCGGGCGCCGCGCACACGGCCCGGGCCGCTCGATCCGGTCAAGGGCGCCGATGCTTGAATTCGGGATGAGCTTCCCGGATCGCCTCGCGCAGCTTGCGACGCTCCTCCGGAGTCAGCTTCGGGCCCGGCCCGGCGTCAGGGCCGCCACGCCACCGCTCGCGAATCTCCTGGCGTTCCTCGGGGGTGAGCCGTTCGCGAATCGACTTTCTCTGCTCCGGAGTCAGGCGCCGCCATGCGTCGGCCTTTTCCTCGGGCGTCAATCGCTGCCACATCTGCTTGCGCTGCTCGGGCGTCAGGCGCTTCCAGATGTCGGCTCGTGCGTCCGGCGCCGGCGGCGGCAGATCCGTCGGCGCGATGGGTCCCGGCGGCACCCCGACCTGTGCCACGGCGACGCCCCATGAAAGCAGCGCTGCGACGACCGCGACGAACCGGGCTCTCATCGAATAGGTGCTGTGGGTATGGGGCCGATCTTGTCATTGGGCACCGATCCACGCCAGTGCGCTCCCTAAAAAGTGCGCACATGGGGCGTAAATTCTGTAACACTTTGTGCGTCAGGCGAATGCTCCCGGCGGCCGGCGATACGATCGTCGCGGCCAACGACCTCCCGACATGAGCAAAGCTCCTTCGCTGAAGATTCTCGTCGTCGACGACGACCAGCGGCTGCGCGATCTGCTGCGCCGCTACCTGGCCGAAAACGGCTTCACCGTTTACACGGCCGAGGGCGCATCCGCGATGAACAAGCTGTGGCTGCGCGAGCGCTTCGACCTGCTGATCCTGGACCTGATGATGCCCGGGGAGGACGGCCTTTCGGTGCTGCGCCGCCTGCGCGGCGGCAACGATCCGACCCCGGTCCTGATGCTGACCGCCAAGGGCGAAGACGTCGATCGGATCGTCGGCCTGGAAATGGGCGCGGACGACTACCTTCCCAAGCCGTTCAACCCGCGCGAATTGCTGGCCCGCATCAACGCCATATTCCGGCGCAAGGCGCCGGCCGAATTGCCCGGGGCTCCCTCCCAGGAACCCAGCAGCGTCGTTTTCGGCGAGTTCGTGCTCGATCTGGCGACCCGCACCCTGACCCGTTCCGGCGAACCGGTCGCGTTGACGACCGGAGAATTCGCGGTCTTGAAGGTCTTTGCACGCTTTCCCAAGGTCCCGCTTTCGCGCGAAAAATTGATGGAGATGGCGCGCGGGCGCGAGTACGAGGCATTCGATCGGAGCCTGGACGTGCAGATCTCGCGTCTGCGCAAGCTGATCGAGCCGGATCCGTCCAAGCCGCGCTTCATTCAAACCGTCTGGGGCCTGGGATACGTCTTCATACCGGACGGAACCGCTTGAGGCTTCGTTCGCCGCCGCTGTTCTGGCGGACGTTCCTGTTGATCCTGCTGTTGTTCGCCGCTTCGCTGGCGGCGTGGTGGCCGACCGTGCGCGTGTTCGAGCGCGAACCGCGCGCCCGGCAGATCGCGCAGCAAGTCGTGTCCATCGTCAACACGACCCGCAGCGCGCTGGTGTACTCGGATCCCGAGCGCCGCCGTTACCTGCTGAGCGACCTGGCGGAAAACCAGGGAATCCGGGTCGTTCCGCTGGAGCCCAACGACCAGGTCGCGCCTTTGCCCGACGACGCGCTGGTGCAGCTGGTCACCCGCTACGTGCGCGCCAAGCTGGGTCCGGCAACCCGCCTGGCCTCGGAAGTGAACACGGTACCGGGCATCTGGGTCAGCTTCTCGATCGAGGACGACGCCTACTGGGCCTTCATCGACCGGGACATCCTGACCGGAGACGTCGGGAGCGAATGGGTGACCTGGGCCGCGCTGGCGGCCACCGTTTCGCTGCTGATCGCGGCCGCGATCGCGCGCATCGTCAACCGCCCTCTGTCGGAGCTCGCCAGGGCAGCCGCCGAACTGGGCGCCGGCCGCAGCCCACGCAGCCTGCCCGATTCCGGCCCGCCCGAAATCCGGATGGTCAATCGCAGCTTCAACCGCATGGTCGACAGCCTCGATCAGAGCGAACGCGACCGCGCCATCCTGCTGGCCGGCATCTCGCACGACCTGCGCACGCCGCTCACGCGCCTGCGCCTGGATCTGGAGATGAGCGATCTTCCCGACGCGGTTCGAGGCGGCATGGTCGGCGACCTGGACCAGCTCGATTCGATCGTGCGCCAGTTCCTGGACTATGCGCGCCCCGTGGCCGCGCATCCGACACAGGCAATCGACGTGTCGACGCTCGCGCTCGACGTGCTTGCGCGCAGCCGCGTCGATGTGGCCGCGCACTGCCGGGTCGAACAGGCAATCGAGCCCGGCGTGTGCGTGCTCGGGCACTCGACCGACCTGGCGCGGGCACTGGACAACATGATCAGCAACGCGTTGCGCTACGGACGCGACCAATCCGGTCGACTCGATTTGCGATTGGAAGTGCGCCGCGACGGCGGCGAGGCCGTGATCGCGGTGGTCGACTCCGGGCCCGGGATCGAACCGGATCAAATCGAACGCCTGCTGCGGCCGTTCGAACGCGGGGACACCGCCCGCTCGGGCAGCGGCGGCGCGGGCCTGGGGCTGGCGATCGTCAATCGCATCGCCCGGGCCCACCACGGGCAGCTGAAGCTGAGCCCGAATTGCCCGTCCGGCCTGCGCGCGCAGATCCGCATTCCGCTGGCCGCGCACGACCGATGAGCGCGGGCCGCCGGTCGTCAGCTGGCCGGGACCTGCAGCGTCCGTCGGGCCTTTTCGGCCTGTTCGATCGCGTGGGCCGCGTCCGGCGGCATGTAGTTCTCGTTGTGCTTGGCCAGCACCTGCGAGGCCTTGAATACTCCGCCCGGCTCCATGCGGCCCTCGGCAACAACGCCTTTGCCCTCGCGAAACAGATCCGGCAGGATCCCGTCGTACGCGACCGGGACCGTCTGGGCCGTGTCGGTGACCCGGAAGGTCACGCGGATTCCTTCGCGCTTGAGGCTGCCGGCCTCGACCAGTCCGCCCACCCGAAAGGTCTGATTGGCCGGCACCTTGTTCGCGGCGATATCGCTCGGGGTGTAGAAGAACACGAGGTTCTGTCGGAACGCCGAAAGTATGAGCGCCGTGGCGATCCCGAGCACGGCGACCCCGGCGACGATCAGCGCGGCACGGCGATGTCTGGGTTTCATGGCATCGGTTCCCTGTTCGACCAGTCGGATGTGCGGCGCAAGACTTCCCTCGCGTGCCGCAGGCGCGAACGCAAATGCACGATTTCCGCCGCCAGCGCCAGCGCGACCGTGCCGTAGGCACCCCAGACGTAACGACCCGAGCCTCCCATCGCCCAGAACTCCTGCCAACTCGACCAGTGCATGCCTACTCCTGTGCCATCTGCTGAGCCCAGCTCGAGCGCTTCTCCCGCTCGAGCAGGATCGCGCGCGCCCGCGCCAGCGAGGCGGCGATGCTGTACATCCAGAACGCGAACATCATCACGAACATCGCTTCCAGCATCGTCGCCGCCATGCTCGGCGCGCGCGTCAAGCTGATCGACGCGCCCTGATGCAAAGAGTTCCACCACTGCACCGAAAAATAAATGATCGGCAGGTTCACCACGCCGACCAGCGCCAGCACTCCGGCAGCGCGGTCGGCCCGACGAGGATCGTCGATCGCGCTGTGCAACGCCATGAACCCGATGTAAAGGAACAGGAGTATCAGGGTCGAGGTCATCCGGGCGTCCCATGCCCAGTAAGCACCCCAGGCCGGGCGACCCCACAGCGCGCCGGTCCAAAGCGCCAGAAAAGCCATCAGCGCACCGGTCGGCGCCATCGCGCAGGCCCAGATCGACGACATCCGCGTATTGAACGCCAGGCCAAAGCCGGCCCAGAATGCCATGACCGCGTAGATGAACATGGCCATCCAGGCGGCCGGTACGTGAATGAAGATGATTCGATAGACCTCGCCCTGCTGGAAGTCGGTCGGTGCCACGAAAAATCCGAGGTACAGGCCAAGGCCGGCCGACACAGCCGCCAGCAGCCCGAACCACGGGATCAGCCGTCCGGCGAGCCGATAAAACTCCGGCGGCGCCGAGAAGCGGTGGAAACCGAACCTGAGGGGGCGAATCGTTTCGGTCTGCATAGGCCGCGATTATTCACTAAATCATTGCGCCGACACGCGAGGCTATTCGACCGATACCCGCAGCGCCGCCGCGATCGCCCACGGCGCCAAAGCGGTGGCTCCGAGCGACAGCGCCCCGAGGATCATCAGCCAGGGAACGGGCGACAGCCCCCCGACCGACGCATTGACGGCGAGGGCGCCGCAAATGAGAACGGGAACGTATAACGGAAGCACCAGCAGGGTCACCAGCACGCCGGCGCCGCGCAGTCCCAGGGTCAGCGCGGCGCCCACCGCTCCGATCAGGCTCAGGGACGGCGTGCCGAGCAGCAGCGACGCGACGAGGGTGGCGCCCGGCCCCACGGCCATGTCGAACACCATGGCCAGCATGATCGACAGCGCCGTGATCGGCGCGCCCGTCATCAGCCAGTGGGCAGCGATCTTGCCCAGCACGGTAAGCGACAGCGGCTGTCCGGAAAGCAGGATCTGCTCCAGAGTGCCGTCGGCGTAGTCGAGCGCGAACAGCCTGCCGAGCGACAGGATCGCCGCCAGCAGCGCCGCGACCCAGACGATGCCCGGCGCGATAAGACGCAACGTGTCCTTGTCCGGCCCGACTCCCAGCGGAAACATCGTGATCACGATCACGAAGAACAGCAGCACGTTGGCCACGTCCCCGCGCTGGCGCATCGCAAGCAACAGGTCGCGCCGAAGCACCGCCAGCAGCGCCCGGATCACGATCCGGCCTCCGCCACCAGGTCGAGCCGGACCACGGGCACCGGAGCCTCCCACGCCTGATGCGTCGTCAGCACCACGGCGCCGCCGCCGGCCACGTGCCGCTCGATCAACTGGTTCAGGGTTGCGACACCGCGGCGGTCCAGCGCGTTGAACGGCTCATCCAGGATCCACAGGTGCGCGCGGCCGGCGAGCGACAGCCGCGCCAGCCCGATGCGGCGCTTCTGGCCCTGGGACAGCTGTCCGGCCGGCCACCGCGAAAAACGCTCGATCGCCAGCAAGCGCAGCGCCTGGGCGACCTGCTCGGCGCCGACCGACAGGCCGGCCATCGCGGCCCAGGTCCGCAGGTTCTCGGCCGCGGTCAGATCGTCCTTCACGCCGTTCAGGTGGCCGACGTAGACCAGGTCGGCACCGTACTCGTCGCGCACCTTGCCGATCGGCCGCCCCTGCCAGCGCACCTCGCCGGAGGTCGGGCGCAGCAGCCCGCACAGTATCCGCAGCAGGCTGGTCTTGCCCGCTCCGTTGTCTCCCGCGATGTGCAGGCACTGGCCGGCCGAAACCACGAACGAAAGCCGGTCGAACAGCCGCCGATGCCCGCGCTCGCACTGCAGTTCGATCGCTTCGATCATCAACGAAGCAGCAATATCACCGCGCTGGCCGCGATCGCCTCGCCGCGTCCGATGAAGCCGAGCCGCTCGGTCGTCTTGCCCTTCACGTTGATGCGCGCCGGCTCCGTGCTCAACAGGGCGGCCACGCAAGCGCAAATCGCCTCGACGTACGGCGCGATCCTGGGCCTTTCGGCGATCACCACGCAGTCCAGGTTGCCCACGCGCCAGCCGTCGGCCAGCACGCGTTGCGCGGCCTGCCCCAGCAGGTCCCGGCTGTCGGCGCCCCGATGGCGCGGGTCCGTGTCCGGAAACATCCGGCCGATATCGCCGAGCCCGGCCGCGCCGAGCAGCGCGTCGGTGATCGCATGCAGCAGCACGTCGGCGTCCGAGAACCCGAGCAGCCCTTGCTCGTGCTCGATCTGGACGCCGCCCAGCAGCAGCGGGCGGCCAGGCACCAGCGCATGCACGTCGAACCCGGTTCCGACCCGAATCGTCTCTACCATCGGCCTTGCGCCTTCAAAACAGCCTCCGCCAGCGGCCAGTCGGACGGCGTCGTCACCTTCGGGTTCGGGCCGACCGCCATCACGAGCCGGGGCCTGATGCCCAGCCGCTCGATCGCACTGGACTCGTCCGTGATCGCATCCAGGTCCGCGCAACTTTCCAGCGCGCGCCGCAGGATACCGAACGCAAAAAGCTGCGGGGTCTGCGCCCGCCACAGCCCCTGCCGATCGACGGTCCCGATCACCGAATCGCCGTCGGCGCGCTTCAGCGTGTCGGCCAGCGGCGCCGCCAGCAGCCCGCCCGCGTCCTGCGTGCCGACCGCATCGATCAGCGCCGACAGGTCCTGCGCTTCCAGGCAGGGCCGCGCCGCGTCATGCACCAGCACCCGGTCATCCGCCTCGATCTCGCCTGAAAGCGCCCGCAGTCCGTGCAAGACGCTCTGCGCGCGCGAGGACCCGCCGACCGGCAGCAGCCTGACCTGGTCGGGCAGCGCCAGCTGGGCCGCCCGCAGGTCGGACCGGGACACCACCACGGCCACGCGGGCGACACGAGGGTCCGACATCAGCGCCCGCACCGAATGCTCGAGCAGCGTGCACGACCCGAGGCGAAGATACTGCTTGGGAACATCGGCTCCCATCCGGGAACCGTGGCCGGCTGCCGGAATCAGACCGAAGAAACGGATCGCCACGGAGGATTTCAATCGCGGTGTTATCGTGCGTGCCGCCACTTGGCCGGACACGAAGTCCGGCGGGCG
>Ga0209698_10009081_pt1 | contig 10210 bp, 9 predicted proteins | sample LitLauG_LLR_2012_FD_187203 | JGI IMG/M metagenome (GOLD analysis project Ga0209698, IMG submission 187203) | Freshwater sediment microbial communities from Pennsylvania, USA - Little Laurel Run_MetaG_LLR_2012 (SPAdes) (version 2) | ecosystem: Environmental > Aquatic > Freshwater > Creek >... | reverse complement strand
CCTGGCCGGATTTCCGGTGGTGGACTTCCGCGTCGTGCTCTACGACGGTTCGTATCACGACGTGGACTCGAACGACATGTCATTCCAGATGGCGGGCCGCATCGCCTTCAAGAAAGCGATGGAGATCGCCAAGCCCACGCTGCTCGAGCCCATCATGAACGTCGAGATCACCGTGCCCGACGACTTCGCCGGATCGATCATGGGCGACCTGAACAGCCGCCGCGGACGCATTCAGGGCATGGACAACAAGGCCGGTAACACGGTGGTGAAGGCTGAAGTGCCGATGGCCGAGATGCTGACCTACGGCGTAGAGCTGACGTCAATGACGCAGGGCCGCGGCAGCTTCAACATGGAAATGCACCACTACGACGTCGTGCCAGGCCAGCTACAGGAGAAGATCATCGAGAAGTCCAAGGCCGAGCGCGGCGAGGTGAAGGAAGAAGAAGAATAGGCGCACGAAGCCTGCACAACATAGCAGCTTGCTGGTTTTGTGGCGCGGGCGCCCACGCCCGCGAATGTTAGGTACCGACTACTTTGAACCTTCGGGTCGAGATGGGTCTTGGAAGGAAGACCAGTCGAACCTCCATCTCCAGCTTTGGCAGTTCTCTAAGACTTACTCTTCGGCGCGTCTTCCTGCGCGGCCACCTTCTTCACCTCGACCGGGCCGGCGTCATCTCCGGCGCTCCACGTCCCAGACAACTTGTCCTCGGCTTTTTTTAAAGTAATCGTCCCCGTCGATCCGTTGGCGTCGAACTCGAGCGTCACATCCTCTCCATGGTGAGTGCCGCCGGTGATGGTGAAATCTCCGTGGTCGGAGTGGATCATGCCTGACATCGCGCCTTCCTTCTCGGTCAGCTCGAACGTCACGTTGATCACTTCTTCGGCTTTATTCTTGGCGGTTCCATCGTAGCGGCCCGTGACCGACCCCTTCGCCGATGAGTTCTTGCCCTGCTGTGCGACGACGACGCACAAGGGCGCCAGGATGAAGACCAGGCATAGAACCAGCATCCGCCGTACGATTGCCATTTCAGCAAGCCTTGCAAACTTCTTCTGGGACATTGTTATTCGGCCTCCTTGGCCACCATCTTGCCCGACTCATCCTTCTCGATGTACGCCCACGGCACATTCGGATCGTGTGTGAATACCGTGAGCCACTTCTCCGGAAGTGCCCGAGCATAATACTCCTTTTTGCTCTCGATTGTGTCCAGCGGATACAGATCGAATCCCATGCCCCAGGTCACATCGATGTGCGCGGTGGTCGGTATGAGATCAGAAATGTAGCAAGCCGTCGGCACATAAAAAGAATCGGGAGGGTGCCCCACTCTTGTCGCGTCTTTTGCGACAGAGCCTGCCCTGAGCTTGTCGAAGGGGTGGGGACTTTGACCTCCTCGAACGATGATCCCCTGCATGCTAGCCGTGTGTCCGCGAAACGTCTTCACCGAAATCCCGGGAACGATTTCCTCGCCGCCCTTCAGCAGGATCATCTGCCCGCTGGCGACCAGCGGATCGTAATTCTCGGGGATATAGCTGATCGCATCGCGCTCGCTCGGCTTGCGCGCGTACTGCCATTCGCCCTCCGGCGCGTAATACTTCGCCCGCGGAAACGTCGGAACGATGTTGCCATTCCTGTTGCGCACCGTATTCCACCCGCAGTGATCGAAGTGCAGATGCGAGTTGATGACGATATCGATATCCTCGGGCGCAACTCCCGCGCCGGAGAGATTTTCCAGCAGCTTCGCCGGCTGCAGGTAAAACTTCTTCATGCGATCGGAGAGCTTGTTGCCCATGCCGGTCTCGACCAGCACCGTGTGCTTGCCGGTGCGAACCAGCAGCGAGTTCAATCCGGCGATCACGTAGTTCCTTTCGTCGGCCGCAACCTTCTTCGACCACATGATCTTCGGAATCACGCCAAAGAACGCTCCGCCGTCCAGCGGATAAGTCCCATCCGAAAAAACGGTAAGTTCAAAATCGCCGAGAGTGAGCCGATGCATCTCTTGAGTTTGCCACACAGTAGCGCCGGCATCCTGCCGGCTGTCGCGAGGGGCGTCCTCGCCCTCGCCCGCGTCCGAATGCACGATTCTCGCGCGTTGATTGAAACGCATGCACTAACAGTAGTGGCCGTAAAGTAACTGGAAATCCACAACGAACCTCGATTTACTTGTGACATCTGACCTTGCGCTCCACCTCGCAGTTCTGTCATCCTGTGCATAGGCGACGCCGTGGCCTTGCTCAGAAGAAAGCGGAATCGCCGAGCTAAGTCTTTTGCGCTCAATATTTTGCCCGTAAGTGATTGAGCGCCAAAATTTAAGCCTCAAAATCCCGCTAACTCGGTGATTCCCAAGATCCAGGGGGGAGGGGGTGGGGGTACTAACCAGTAAACTTTCCCGTTTCGAAACTCGGCATCCCCTTAACTTCTTCAAGAAAATTGTTCCCTGATCCACCGCGGTCCCTCTGAATCCCTCGCTCATCTAATGGTTATCAGTTAATTACTAGCAAGAAGAACGGAGCACGTCATGATTCAGATTCGTCCCAGCGCCGAACGCGGTGGCGGAAACCACGGTTGGCTCAACACCAAACACACCTTCAGCTTCGCCGATTATTGGGATCCGAAGTGGATGGGATTCCGCTCGCTGCGGGTTATCAATGAAGACCGCGTCGCGCCCAACACGGGATTTCCCGCGCATCCGCATCGCGATATGGAGATCATCACCTACGTTCTCGAAGGCAAACTCGAGCACAAAGACAGCCTGGGAACCGGATCGGTGATTCTCCCTGGCGATGGACAGAGCATGAGCGCAGGCAGCGGTATTCGCCACAGCGAGTTCAATCCATCGACTACTGAGCCGGTGCATTTCCTGCAGATCTGGATTCAGCCGGAGAAAGCCGCACTGCCGCCAAGCTACGAGCAGAAGAGCTTTCCGGAACCCGAAAAGCGAGGCAAGCTGCGCTTAATCGCATCGCGCCATGCGAACAATGGATCGGTGAAGATCAATCAGGATGCGAAGCTGTATGTGACGCTGTTGAAGCCCGGAGAAGAAGTCGGACACGATCTCGCCACCGGACGCTACGGTTGGTTGCAAGTAGCGCGCGGCGCAGTAGAACTGAACGGCAAGAAGCTGAACCAGGGCGACGGAGCCGCAATCAGCGACGAGAAGCAGGTGACGATTAAAGGAGCGGAAGACGCCGAAGTCCTGCTGTTCGATCTGGCGTAAAGGCACTCACCACAGAGGACACGGCGCAACACAGAGGCTTACCCTATGAACCTCTGTGTTCTCTGTGGTGGAAGGTTTTCTATGCAGCGTCCGAGAGGAGTCATCGTTGTTTCGGTGTTATCGGCGATTGCCGCACTCTATCTGTGGATGCTCGCTGCAATCCTGCTAATCTCTCCCGGAGCCGTCTCCATCATGGCGGGAAAATACTTCCTCCACGGCCTGGAACTCGCCGGACCGTACATGATCCTGCTTGGAGCCAGCTTTTACGCACTCGTTGCGTGGGGCTTGTTTCGTCTGCACAATTGGGCGCGCTGGATGGCGATGCTGGTGATGGTGATCGGCGTCGCATCGCTCATCCCGAAGATCTCTATGGCAGAGCTCGGCGTTCCAGTTCTCTGGTACGGATTGCAGATCGCCTTACGAGTTGCCGTCGGATGGTATCTCGCGCAAGCCCCCGCGGTAATCGACGCGTTCGCAGCGAAACCTTAGCCAGGATGGACACGGTTTTGCTCGGATACTTGTTTGATGGTTTATCCGTGAAGATCCGTGAAATCCGTGGCGCTATTCTTACCGCTTCGTTTTTGCGGGTTCCTTCTCGCCCACCCTCTTGCTGACCTCGAAGGTCATCTTGCCGGCTTTCTTGTCGGCGTCGACTACTATGTGATCGCCGTGCAGAATTTCACCGTCGAGGATCTTTAGCGCCAGCGGATCCTGCACCAGCTTCTGGATCGCGCGCTTCAGCGGACGCGCGCCGAAGTTCGGATCGTATCCCTGCGCGAAGAGCAGGTCTTTCGCCGCATCCGTGAGTTCCAGCGAGATCTTGCGATCGGCCAGCAAGCGGCGAACGTCTTCGAGCCGCAGCTCGATAATCTTGACCAGCTGATCTTTACCAAGCGGCCGGAAGACAATGATATCGTCCACGCGGTTCAGGAACTCGGGCCTGAAGTGCGCGTGCAACTGGTTCATCACCTGCTGCGTCGCCTTTTCGAACTCAGCCTCGGAGCGCAACCCTTCGGCCTGCAGGAACGCCGACCCGATGTTCGACGTCATGATGATGATCGCGTTCTTGAAATCGACCACACGCCCTTTGCCGTCGGTCAGACGACCGTCGTCCATCATCTGCAACAGAACGTTGAACACATCCGGATGCGCCTTCTCAATCTCGTCGAAGAGCACCACCGCATACGGACGACGACGGACTTGCTCGGTCAGTTGTCCGCCTTCTTCGTAGCCGACGTAGCCTGGAGGCGCGCCGATCAGGCGGGCCACGGAATGCTTCTCCATATACTCCGACATGTCGATACGAAGCATTGCGTGCTCGTCGTCGAAGAGGAATTCGGCGAGTGCGCGAGCGAGTTCGGTTTTACCGACTCCCGTTGGTCCCAGGAAGATGAAGGACCCGATCGGGCGCTTCGGATCGCTGAGCCCCGCGCGGGAACGGCGAATGGCGTTGGCGACGCGTTCCAACGCCGGATCTTGTCCGACAACGCGCTGGCGCAAGCGTTCTTCCATCGTGACCAGTTTCTTGACCTCGCCCTCGAGCATTTTCGAGACGGGAATTCCGGTCCATTTAGAGACGATGCGCGCGACGTCTTCTTCGTCGACTTCTTCCTTGAGCATGCGCTGTTTGCCCGGGCTCTCCATCTGTTTGGTCAGCTTCGAGAGTTCACCTTCGGCCTGGCGAATCAGGCCGTAGCGGATTTCGGCGACGCGCTGTAAGTTGCCATTGCGCTCTTCCGCCTGCTCTTCGGTCTTGAGCTGTTCGATCTTCTCTTTCAGAGCGCGCGATCGAGCGATAAGGTCTTTTTCTTTCTTCCAGTTCGCCTTGAGCGTGTTCGACTTCTCACGGATCTCGGCGAGTTCCTTCTCGATGACTGCAAGGCGCTCTTTCGAGTTCGGGTCGTCTTCCTTCTTGAGCGCCTGCTTCTCGATTTCGAGCTGCGTGGCTTTGCGTTCGAGCTGATCGATATCGGTCGGAAGCGAATCGATCTGGATGCGCAGTGACGCCGCGGCTTCGTCGATCAGATCGATGGCCTTGTCCGGCAGAAAGCGGTCGGAGATGTAGCGATGCGAGAGGGTCGCGGCCGAGACGATAGCCGAGTCCTTGATGCGGACGCCGTGATGGACTTCGTACTTCTCCTTCAGGCCGCGCAGGATCGCGATCGTATCTTCAACGTTTGGTTCGCCGACGAAGACGATCTGGAAGCGGCGTTCGAGAGCCGCGTCTTTTTCGATGTACTTGCGGTACTCGTTCAGCGTGGTTGCGCCGATGGCGCGGAGTTCTCCGCGGGCCAGCGCCGGCTTCAGCATGTTCGAAGCGTCAATCGCGCCCTCCGCCGCGCCGGCTCCGACCAGCGTGTGCAGCTCGTCGATGAAGAGGATGACCTGGCCTTGCGAGTCTTCGATCTCTTTCAAGACCGCTTTGAGACGATCTTCGAACTCGCCGCGATATTTCGCGCCCGCGAGCATCGCTCCGAGATCGAGCCCGACGACGCGCTTGTTCTTCAGGACTTCCGGCACATCGCCCGAAATGATGCGTTGCGCCAAACCTTCCACGATGGCGGTTTTGCCGACGCCCGGTTCGCCGATCAGCACAGGATTGTTCTTGGTGCGGCGGGAGAGAACCTGAACCACGCGGCGGATTTCTTCATCGCGTCCGATGACCGGATCGAGCTTGCCGCGGCGAGCCTGTTCGGTCAGGTCGCGAGCATAACGCTCCAGCGCCTGGTACTTCGCTTCAGGATTCTGGTCGGTGACTTTCTGCGATCCGCGAACTACCGTGAGCGCCTTCAGGATGGCATCGTAGGTCGCGCCGTGCTGCGCCAGAATCTGCTGCGCTTTGTCGCGCTTCAGATGGGTGATGGCGAGCAGCAGATGCTCGGTCGAGACGTACTCGTCTTTGAAGTTGCTGGCCTCTTTGAACGCCTGCTCGAGAAGCTTGTTGACTTCGTTCGAGAGCGTGGCCTGAGACGCCTCTCCAGAGACCTTCGGAAGCTTCTCGATATCGCCATAGACGGTGCTCAAAACGGCTTGCGGACCGATGCCGATCTTCTCCAGCACTGGCGGAACAATGCCTTCCTTGTCTTCCAGCAGCGCCGCAAGTAGATGGATCGGCTGCAGCTCGGGATTGCCGTGCTCGGAGGCGAGCTCGTTCGCGCGCTGGACGGCCTCCTGCGCCTTGACGGTAAATTTGTCCCAACGGATGGGCATGATGACTCCTCGCTAAATTCTACGATGATCTTTGATCGCAATTAGCAGTTGGCAATTAGCATTTGGCCTTTTAAGACAGATGCCAAGTGCGAACGGCTAGTCGCGTTAAAAAGAATCGGGAGGCGGTCACCTCTGCCGCCTCCCGTTGTCAGGGGCTAATAAGCCCGCATTCTTCGTCACCTCAACGCGGCCCTGAAGGGCCGCTCTTCCACGAAGTGCCGCTCGCCTCCGCCTTCACGGGCCGGGAGAGGCGCCCGTCCCCACACGAGCATCTCAGCTTTACGCGGCTTTGCTGGGGCTTTTGCTTTCGAGCTGTTTTTCGGAGCCGACGTTGACCTTGATCTGCTTCGGCTTCGCTTCGGCCTTCTTGGGCAGCGCGATCTTCAGCACGCCCTTGTCGTAGGTCGCCGAGACGTTGTCGGTGTCGACGGTCTGGGGCAAAGTGAAGGAGCGGGTGAAGGCGCCATACTGACGCTCCACGCGGCGGTAGTTCTCTTCCTTTTCTTCCTTCTCGATCTTGCGCTCGCCGTGCACGGTCAGGGTGTTGTTCTCGACCCGGACGTCGATGTCCTTCTCGTCGATTCCGGGCACTTCGATCTTCAGCGTGACCTTGTGCTCGTCTTCGTAAACGTCAACAGCAGGGGCAAAGGTGCTGGTTGTCAGGGACTCATCCCGGCCGGCATCATTGAAGGAATCACGGAACAGACGGTTCATGCGGTCCTGCAGCGTGGCGAATTCACGGAACGGCTCCCAACGGGTTAGTACGGTCATGGCTAAATCCTCCTTCGGATTTTGGTGTGATCAGAACTTTTGAGATTTGTGACCGGCCTCGAAGCGGTTGACTGTCTGGCGTTAGAGCAACCAGATCATCTGTGCCCGAAGCGACGCTAAGGCACCGCTCTTCCACCGGCTACTCATTAGACGCATAATTAGCGTAAAGGAAGCATAAAACTTGAGCGTCTTATTGTCAATATAAATTTACTTATTTTACTTCAGGTTACGTACGCTAGGACGCACTTTAAGTACGTGGTCTCTGGGATATTGAGCAAAGCCGGATGGTCCTTCGCCTGACCTCGAACCTCAAGCAGACGCAAAGTTCGGTGTGCGTCAATCGCGGCAGAGGCCAGCATTTGGAGGAAACTGACCTCGCTGACGTGATAGGAGCAAGAGCACGTGACGAGGATACCGCCCGGTCGCAGCATCTTCAGCGCGCGCAGGTTGAGTTCTTTATAGCCGCGGAGGGCGGCATCGAGGTCGCGTTTGGTTTTGGCAAAGGCGGGCGGATCGAGGACGATGGTGTCGAAGAGATGGTTGGAGGCAGCGTAATCCTTGAGCAGGTCGAAGGCGTTGGCCTCGATCCATTCGATCTCTCTACCATTCAGGGCAGCGTTCTGATCGGCGACTTCCAGCGCGGGACGGGAGCTATCAACGCCAATGACCTGCTTGCACTTCGGTGCCAGGTGGAGCGCGAAGCCTCCCTGATAGCAGAAGACGTCTAGGGCCTCGCCGTGGGCGTACTGGGTGGCCGCGGCGTAGTTTTCGCGCTGGTCGAGGAAGGCTCCGGTCTTCTGGCCTTCGAGGGCGTCGTAATGGAACTGAACGCCGTTCATGGTGAAAGTGGTTGCGGTCTTGTCTCCCTGTAGAAGCCCCGAGTGGCGCGGCGGGAGAGTTTCGAGTTCGCGCACGCGTGGATCGACTCGCTCAACGATCGCCGCGGGACTTGTTTGCTCAGTTAGTTCAGAGATGACAGTTTCGCGGATAGGGTTGGCGTCCATCGCCTGAGTAACCACTTGCAGCGACAGGATGTCGTTGTACCGGTCGACAATGAGGCCGGGGAGAAAGTCGGCCTCGCTGAAGATAACGCGGTACGCGTCGGTCTCGCGGACGAGGTTCTGGCGATAGGCGATGGCGTCAGCGATGCGGCGACGGAGCAGCCCGGAAAAGTCGGAGACGGCCTCGGACGAGATCATGCGGATCGCGATTTGCGAGGAACTTGAGTAGAGAGCGGTCCCGAAGGACTTCCCCCGCTGGTCCGTGACGGCAATGAGGGAGCCCGGAGGAATCCCGTCCGCCTCGAGTACGTCAGACCGGTAGACCCAGACGTGTCCGGATCTGAGGCGGGACACGCCGCGGGGAGAGACTTTCACTTTGGGGAGATCAGACCGCGCCGGAGTCGGGGACATGGGACCATGGTAATGCCTGGGGATTGTGAAGCGGGATTGCCGCGAAAACTGGTCGGCCAGGTTACCGTGAATGAGAACCGTCGCCTGATAACGTCAGTTATCTTGAACGCCCGCGGTAGCCGTGCTGCAATCGTATTTCTCGCAGCATAGGATATGGGCAATTTCTACACGAACGTCACGCTACGAACTACTCAAAGACAGGCAGTGATCGAGCACATGCGTGCACAGGGCCGAAACTGCTTCGTCTCGCCAACCTGTCACGGCTTCACCACAATCTATGACCGCTTGTGCGAAGAACAAGACATCCGCGACCTCGAAGCCCTCGCCACAGACTTGTCCTTACGGTTCCACTGTGGTGCCTTGGCAGTGCTGAACCATGACGACGACATTCTGTGGATGGGCTTGGCTCGTGAAGGTGAGTGGCTCACGGTCTACCATTCCGACCGAGTTTCCAGCGGCAGTGCATGGCAACTTGCGAAGGAATTCAAGGTCTTAGGACTGCTACCCCTCGTCTGGTTTCTGATGAGATGGCCGTTTGTGTTGTTCGAGATTTGGCGGCACGGAGCGTTGGCATCGGTGCTCGGAATTCCGAACGTCACAGTGGGGTTTGGGTACAAGTACCTCTCTCGGGGTGAAAGGCCAGATAAGGATGCGGAACAGTTCGATAGCGTTTAGCTACGAATTGCCGCCAGTTGTCGCAGGATCGCATATTCACTCATCAGCCTAGGATTCCGCACGATTTGTTTTCGGTGCGACCAGAGTCGAGCTGCGCTCGACGGACAGCCGAGGGCGGCTGTCCCCACATTCATTCAGTAATTCGGCGGGTGGCCCGCTCTTCGAAGTTGTTGGCGTGCGGCAGCACAACAGAGGGTGCCCCGTCCTCGCGCCTTTTGCAAGAGCGGGTTAGTCTTTTGATTCCGCGCGACCGACCCAGGCTTTTTTGCCTAATTCGCGACTTTATGCGTTTCGACTGGCGCGCGAATGGGATTCAAATGGTGGCAATTGATGAAAAATTGCCATGGCGCTCATGGACCCCGCAGAAGAGGGGGCTCAAGCTTGAAACCAACCCCAAATATCGTTAAGTTTTGGTTTCTACTTTTTGGACTGGAATCCCCGGCCGACGCGGAACACGTGGCCATCCGGATGGCGAAGGTGCATCTCGCGAACGTTCCAAGGCATATCGGTGGGCGGAAATGTGACCTCCAGCCCGGCGGCGACGCAATGCTTGTGCATCTCGTCCACGTCGTCCACCCATACCGACATCCATACGCCCTTGTCACCCTCTTCGTCTCCGTCCTGCTGAAACGTGGTGGTGTTCGCGCCGCGTCCGCGGCCTCCCTGCGCCCCCTGACAAAGAAAGATGCAAGCTTCCTTACCCGATCCAACCGCGCCAAACCTCGGAGGCGTTCCCCAGTCCCACAATTTCTTCCATCCCCACTTCTCAAACCACGCTACCGTGCTGGCAATGTCGGACACGTTCAATATCGGAGTCAAACCTTTGGCTTCCATAACCGAAGCAGGATAACACCTGGCTGAACGAGGGATTTAGCCGGCCGTGGCGCTAGAGTCGAGCTTCGCTCGACCGGACAGCCGAGGGCAGCCGTC
>Ga0209698_10009080_pt1 | contig 10210 bp, 7 predicted proteins | sample LitLauG_LLR_2012_FD_187203 | JGI IMG/M metagenome (GOLD analysis project Ga0209698, IMG submission 187203) | Freshwater sediment microbial communities from Pennsylvania, USA - Little Laurel Run_MetaG_LLR_2012 (SPAdes) (version 2) | ecosystem: Environmental > Aquatic > Freshwater > Creek >... | reverse complement strand
GTCGCAGATCATCAGGATTCCGTGCCGGTCGCAGATCTCGCGCACGCCCTCGAGGTAGCCGTCCGGTGGAACGAGTATCCCGTTCGTTCCGGTGACGGGCTCGAGGATGAACGCCGCTATGGTCTGCGGTCCCTCGAGCTCGATCACCTCCTCGAGGTCGGCCAGCGCCTCGGCCGGGGTATCCCAGCCGCGCTGGATGCCGTGGTAGGGGTCGGTCACGTGAACCACTCCACCCGCGCCGGTCTCATTGGCCCAGCGGCGCGGGTCGCCAGTCGCGAGCACGGAGCTTCCCGTGGAGCCGTGGTACGACCGGTAGCGCGCGAGAACCTTGGTCCGGCCTGTGACCACGCGCGCGATCTTGATCGCGTTTTCGTTCGCGTCCGCCCCGGCGAGCGTGAAGAAGACCTTGTCGATGTCGCCCGGCAGGAGCTCCGCCAGCTTGCGGCCGAGCCGGGCGCGGACCTCGGTCGCCATGAACGGGCTGATGTACGGCAGCTGGTCCGCCTGGCGCTTGATGGCTTCGACGATCCGGCGGTCGCCGTGGCCGGCGTTGACGCACATCAGCTGGCTGTTGAAGTCGAGGAACCGGCGGCCGTCGGCGGTGTGGAAGTAAACCCCTTTGGCGCTTGTCACCGCGAGGGGGGCCAGACCCGTCTGCGCTGACCAGTCGTAAAGCGTGTGACGCAGGCAGAGCTCGGAGATCTCCTCTGAGCTGAGGGCTTTGACGGCCTCAGTCACCACGGTCGAATCGTACTCGGGAGCTTCGTCGAGGCGCCCGTGTTTGTTTGACAAGCCATACTGCCGGTGTTATATCCAGGTGTTGATCGGGGCCTGCACTGATCATGGTCCGCCGGGAGCGTTCTGAGGAGGGATAGCCAATGTACCCAGCCGCCTTCGACTATCGCGCCCCTAAAACCCTTGATGAGACGCTCGCGCTCCTGAAGGAAAAGGGCGATGATGCCAAGGTCATGGCGGGAGGCCAGAGCCTCATCCCGCTCCTCAAGCTTCGCTTTGCCCAGCCGGCGCTGGTGATCGACATCGGCCGGCTTCCCTCGATGGCCACGATCAAAAAGCAGGACGGATATGTCTCGATCGGCGCGCTGGTGCGCCACGTGGACATCGAACGCAGCGAGGACCTCAAGAGCTGGCTGCCCATCATGGGTGAGGCCGCGCACTGGGTCGCCGACCCGCTGGTCCGCAACCGCGGGACGGTGGTGGGATCGGTCTGCCACGCCGACCCGTCGGGAGACTGGGGAGCCGTCATGCTCGCGCTCGGAGCCGACCTCGTAGCCCGATCGGCGTCCGGCGAGCGAGTCATCCACGCCACCGATTTCTTCACCGGCCCGCTGACCAACGCGCTTAAGCCGGATGAGCTGGTGACCGAGATCCGAATCCCGGTCCCGTCGGGTGCCTCGGGCGGTGCATACAACAAGCTCGAGCGCAAGGTCGGAGACTTCGCTACCGCGGCCGCCGCGGTCCAGGTCGAGATGAAGGACGGAAAGCTGAGCCGGGTGGGGATCGGGCTGACGGCGGTCGGCGAGACCAACCTGAAAGCTGCGGCGGCCGAGAAGTCGCTGACGGGTCAGCAGCCGACCGACGCGCTGATCGCCGAGGCCGCGCGGCTTGCCGCTTCGGCGGCGACGCCCAAGGGCGACGTTCGAGGCAGCGCCGAATTCAAGAAGGACATGGTCAGAGTGCTCGTACAGCGAGGGCTCAAAACCGCTGTGGCGCGAGCCAAGGGGGGGAAGGCGTGAAGGTCTCGATGAAGGTCAACGGTTCCGAGCGCAGCGGCGACGTTGAGCCGCGCGTCCTCCTCGTCGACTTCCTGAGGTCCAACCTCCGCCTGACGGGCACGCATATCGGCTGCGACACGACCAGCTGCGGCGCGTGCACCGTCCTGATCGATGGCGAACCGGTGAAGTCGTGCACCGTGCTTGCCCTCCAGGCCGAGGGCAGGAGCGTGACGACGGTCGAGGGCCTGGCCCAGGGCGCAACGCTCTCAGCCGTTCAGGACGGCTTCCACCAGGAGCACGGCCTGCAGTGCGGTTTCTGCACGCCGGGGATGATGCTCGTCGGCACCGCCCTGCTCGCGCGCAACCCGAATCCGACGGAGGAAGAGATCAGGTGGGCGATCAGCGGCAACATCTGCCGCTGCACGGGTTACATGAACATCGTCAAAGCCATCCAGCACGCGGCCAAGGCGGCAAAACCCGCCGCGGCAGCCGTCGCCGGAGGAGGGGAATAAATGGCCGAAGTCCACATGCACGGCCGCATAGGAGAGTCGATCAAGCGCAAGGAGGACGGGCGATTCCTGCGCGGCAAGGGGAACTACCTCGACGACATGGAGCTTCCGGACATGCTCCATATGGCCATCCTGCGGAGCCCGCACGCCCACGCCACGATTAAGTCGATCGACACCGCGGCTGCGGGCGCGATGCCGGGCGTGGTCGCCGTGGTCACGGGCGAGCTCATGGCCCAGCACAAGCTGGCGTGGATGCCGACGATGAGCGGCGACACCCAGGCCGTGCTGGCCACCGACAAGGTTCGCTTCCAGGGACAGGAGGTGGCCGCGGTCATCGCCGAGACCAAGTACCAGGCCGAGGACGCCCGGGACAGGATCGTCGTCGAGTACGACCTGCTGCAGGCCATCATCAGCCCCCAGCAGTCCAAGGAATCCAAGGTCCTCATCCGCACCGACAAGGAAGGCCAGAAGGACAACCACATCTACCACTGGGAGTCGGGCGACCAGGCCACCACGCAGGCGGCCTTCGCCAAGGTCGAGAAGGAAGGTGGCAAGGTGGTCAGGCTTCACACCTTCTATCCGCGCTGCCACCCAGCCCCGCTGGAGACCTGCGGGTGCGTGGCCGATGTGAACCCGGCGACCGGCAAGGCCACGATCTACATGACGAGCCAGGCCCCACACGCCATCCGCACCGTCTTCGCCCTGGTGACGGGACTGCCGGAACAGAACATCCGCGTGGTTTCGCCTGACCTCGGCGGCGGTTTCGGCAACAAGGTGCCCGTGTACCCGGGTTACGTGGTGGCGACCGCCGCCAGCCTCTTGATCGGCCGGCCGGTCAAGTGGATCGAGGACCGCAACGAGAACCTCATCTCGACAGGATTCGCGCGCGACTTTCACATGACCGGCGATCTCGCGGTGGACAAGAACGGCAAGATGGCCGCGCTCCGCGTCCACCTGGACAGCGACAACGGGGCCTTCTTCGCCGACGCGCAGCCCAGCAAGTTCAGGGCAGGGCTCTTCCACATCGTCACCGGCTCGTACGACATCCCGACCGCCCACGTCACGGCGGACGGTTATTACACGAACAAGGCGCCCGGTGGCGTCGCCTACCGATGCTCCTTCCGGGTCACCGAGGCCAGCTACCTCATCGAGCGCCTGGTGACCAACGCGGCTTTGGAGCTGGGGATCGACCAGGCCGAGTTCAGGATGAAGAACTTCATCAAGCCGGAGCAGTTTCCGTACACGTCGGCGACCGGCTGGGTCTATGACAGCGGCGACTACCCCAGAGCCATGAACGTCGCGCTCAAGCAGCTCGGCTATGACGCGCTGCGAAAGGACGTCGAGGCCAGGCGGAAGAAGGGCGAGGTCACAGGAATCGGCATCGCGAGCTTCACCGAGGTCGTCGGCGCCGGACATGGCGCGGACTTCGACATCCTCGGGCTGCGCATGTTCGACAGCGCCGAGCTGCGCGTGCACCCGACCGGCAAGGCGATGCTGCGGATGGGCACCAAGTCGCAGGGCCAGGGCCACGAGACGACGTTCGCCCAGATCGTCACCGAGGAGCTCGGCATCCCGGCCGCAGACATCGCGGTCGAGGAGGGAGACACCGACACGGCTCCCTACGGGCTCGGCACTTACGCATCGAGAAGCACGCCCGTGGCCGGCGCGGCGACGGCGATGGTCGCCCGCAAGCTGCGAGACAAGGCGCGCAAGATCGCTTCCCATCTGCTCGAGGCGGCCGAGGAGGACCTCGAGTGGGACGTCAACAAGTTCTACGTCAAGGGTTCTCCGGACAAGTCCAAAACCATTCAGGACATCGCCTTCGCCGCCTACACCAACATCCCCGAGGGGATGGAGGCCGGGTTGGAGGGCGTTCACTACTACGACCCGCCGAACATGACGTTCCCATTTGGGACCTACGCGGTGGTCGTGGACGTCGACAAGGGCACGGGTCAGGTCAAGGTTCGCCGGATGGTCGCGGTCGACGACTGCGGCGTCCGGATCAACCCGATGATCGTCGAGGGTCAGATCCACGGCGGCCTGACCGAGGGCTACGGCATAGCGTTCATGCAGCTGATCACCTTCGACGAGGACGGCAACTGCATCGGGTCCAACTTCACGGACTACCTCCTGCCGACGGCCTGGGAGGCTCCCAAGTTCGAGCTCGGCGAGACGGTCACCCCGTCTCCTCACCACCCGATCGGCGCCAAGGGGGTCGGCGAGTCCCCGACAGTCGGTTCGCCCGCCGCTTACGTCAACGCCGTGATCGACGCGCTCTCGCCCTACGGAGTCAAGAACATCGACATGCCTGTCACCCCGGACAAGGTGTGGGCGGCGCTGAGAGGGGCTGGAATCACGGAATAGTTCGTATTCTGGAAACATGAAAGGAGTCGTGAGATAGGCGACGAGCTGATCGAGCTTCTGGGCGAGTACGCGGCGACCGGCACGCCATGCGTCCTGGCGACGGTGGTGCGCTGTGAACCGCCGACCTCGGCCAAGCCCGGCGACAAGGCGGTCATCACGGGTGATGGCCGCCTGCACGGCTGGATCGGCGGAAGCTGCTCGGAGCCGATAGTGCGGCGCGAGGCGCTGCGCGCCCTCGCGGAGGGCATACCGCAGCTGGTCAGGATCGTCCCTTCGCCCGAGGTGAAGCAGACGAGAAAGCGCGGGGAGCTCACCGTCGCCACCACCTGCCCGAGCGGGGGCGCCCTGGACATCTTCATCGAGCCCAGGCTTCCCAAGCCGCTGCTCCTGGTTTTCGGTGACAGCCCGGCGGCGCGGACCCTGTTGCAGATGGGCGAGCTCACCGGCTTTCGAACCTGCGCCGTCCATCCAGGGGCGCGTCCAGAGGACTTCACCGGCACGGGCCTGGTGCTTGGCACCCTCGACCTCGCCGCCGCCAACCCGGGTCCGGACACATGGGCCGTGGTGGCGACCATGGGTCACTACGACGAGGACGCGCTTGACGCTGCGCTTGCCCATCCTGCCGTCGATGTCGCCCTGATCGCCAGCACCAGAAGGACCAATGCCGTGCGCGCCGCGCTGCGCGAAAGGGGCTTGTCCGAAGACGAGGTCGGCCGGGTGCGCACGCCCGCGGGCAAGGTGCGCGGCTCGAGCCAGGAGGAGATCGCGCTCCTGGCCCTGGCCGACGTCGTGACCGCGCGAAGGCGTCGGGGGCCCATCGCGGCGCCGCCCGAGATACCCGCGGTGGTGTTCGCCACCGACCAGGTCTGCGGCATGACAGTTGATCCTCTGACCGCCAAAGAGAAGACGGAGCACGCGGGGCTGACCTACTGGTTCTGCTCCACCGGCTGCCGCGCCGAGTTCGAAAAGGACCCCCACCGCTACCTGCGCGCAGTCGAGGCCTGAGCCTCCGGCTCGACCCGGCTTGACCACCACCGGCCTGATCCTCGCCGCGGGATCTTCGAGGCGGATGGGAAGCCCCAAGCAATTGCTCATGGTCGAGGGCCGGCCGCTGCTCGAGCTGGTGGTGGCGAGGGCCGCCGCGTCGAAGCTGGATGACGTGCTGGTGGTGCTGGGCGGAGCCGCCGACGAGATCCGCGCCCGTGTCGACTTCGGCCGAGCCCGAGTGCTGCTCAACCCGGACCACACGTCCGGCATGGCGTCATCGCTGAGAGCGGGGCTCGCCGCGCTGCCGGCGACGGTGGACCGCGCTCTCATCATCCTTGGCGACCAGCCGGAGATTTCGCCCGCCCTTTTCGACGAGCTGCTCGATCTTCAGGAGTCTTCAGGGCTTCCGGCGGCGGCGCTCAGCTTCAACGGGCTGCTCCACCCACCAGTGGTGCTGAAGCGCGAGCTGTGGGGGGATTTGCTCACCCTCGAGGGCGACGTCGGGTGCCGCGCGGTCATCCGGGCTCGGCCGGAGCTGGTGGCAAAGCTGACGGCATCCGTCGACAAGAACCACCCGGTCGACGTCGACACCCCCGCCGACTACGAGCGCTTGACCGCTAAGGGATGACTGGCACCAGGAGGTAGGAGTCGTAGCGGCCGCCCGTGCGGATCACGTGCGTGCCCTTGTTGCGCGTCACCGAATGGCCCATCGCCACGACACCGGGCGGGTACTGCTGCACGTCGTGGCCCTGAACGACTATGCGCAGCTGCTCGCCGGCGAGAAAGCGCGTGCCCGACGGCCAGATCTCGATCTCGACGGGCACGGTCTCGCCTGGCTTCAGCAGCCTCTCTGCGCGATGGGCGTGGTACGGCTGCTCGGGCCGCGAGCGGCCCGCGTCGAGCTCTCGATGCGAAACCCTCAGCCAGCCGAGCGCGACAGGGCCATCCTCGAGCGCGTTGAGGAACGAGAACGGTACAAGGCGGCCGTCCTGGTCCAGCTTCTGGATGCCCACGAACAGGTCCATGTCATCGGCGCCGTCGGCCTCGACCCACAGGCGCAGCTTCATGGGGCCGATCAGCTCCCGGCGGCTCGAGAACCGGTGGACGAACTCCGCGTGTCCGTCGAGCGCCCGATAGCTGACCGCCGACTCGGCGGCGACCGGCTCTGGACCTGCCGCGCCTCGGGCGGCGTCAAGGTTCAGCGGCTCGTAACGGGTTCGCGCAAGCGGCCATTCGCGCTCGTCCCTCATCTCGCCCACATAGAAGCGCTCGCGCACCTCCATACGCACCCTTGGCCACGAGGCGACCTCGTTGTCGGCCCCCTTCAGGAAGCGGTCGAAGAAGAGTCGCAGCCGCTCCAGGTTCTCCGGTTGGTAGTAGAACTGCCACTTCTTACGCCCGTGGATGGTCAGCCACTTCTCCTGCGACGCGATCTGCTTGAAACCCTCGAGCGTGCCGCGAGTATGCAGGCCCTGGTCGGACCAGCTGGCGACGATGTAAGCCGGAACTTCGATCTTCGAGAGGTCGGGCGTCTTGCTCTCCCAGTACGCATCCCACAGCGGGTGCTCGGCGTACATGGTCACCGTGTCCTCGACACGCTGATGGGAGTAGGGGACGCGGCGGGATCGCCACATCGGTCCGAAGCGGTTCTCCGGAATGCCGCCGTGATACGCCATCTCCCGATAGCGGTCGCTGACCCCCTCCCACGGATTGATGGCCGCCAGGTGCGGAGGGTGCTCCGCAGCCGCACGCCACTGCACGATGGCGAGGTACGAGACTCCTGACATCCCGACCTTGCCGTTGCTCCACGGCTGGGTGCCGGCCCACTCGATGAGGTCGAAGACGTCTAGCGCCTCCTGGGCGCTGTAGAAGGTCGCGTCGCCCTGCGAGTTCCACATCCCGCGTGGGTCGACGTTGATCACCGCATAGCCGTGCCGCGTCCAGTAGACGGGGTCGGGGGCCTCGAAGCCGGCGTACTTGGACACCCAGGCGGGGTCCACTCCATGGTTCGGGAAGATCTCGTACTTCACCGGCGCGTGCTTCCCGTACGGCCCCCACGCCACGATCACGGGGACCGCTTCGTCGGTTTCGGGCCGGAAGACGTCGGCGTAGATCTCAACGCCGTCCCGCATTCGCACCGGAGCGTCGTATTCGATGCGCATGCCGTCGGCGTGGAGCGTACGGTGCTCCAGCGGCGGGCAGCCGCCTTGCTCGGGCGGCAGGCCGGGTAGGAACTTGGTCTCGAACGTCTCTGTTCGCATTGGCTTGGTGCCGGCTGAATCCTCCAACCAGGCTGGACGTCGACAGGACACCCTTGCGCTCTCGGCGCGCGGCAATTATGGTACTCATCACGGCGGTAGGGTGTACGCCCGAGCCGTTCCAATTTGCTGACTGCTCGCGCTGGAACAGGAGGGTTTCAGATGGGGATCCTGAGAAACAAGCTGGCCTCGCCCACGGCCCTATTTGCGGTCGTGATCCTCGCCGCCTGCGGCAGCAGCAGCACCGCCGGCGCGCCTCCCCCGACGCAGACGGGGCCGATCAGCATCGGCGTCATCGCGCCGTTCACCGGCCCGGCGGCCGAGTTCGGCACCCTTCTGACAGCGCCCTGCCTGGCCGCCACGGACCTGATCAACGCCGACGGCGGCATCATGGGTCACCAGGCCAACTGCGTATCGGTCGACGACACCGGCGACCCGGCTGACGCGGTGCCCAACGTCACCAAGGCCATCGCCACGACGTCCAACTTCGACATGGCGATCGGTCTCGAAAGCAACACAGCCGCGACGACCGTTCCTCTGGTCAACGCGGCCAAGATCCCGTTCCTGACGACCAACGGACTGGTTGCCTTCACCACGAACAACTACAACTACTACTACCGCTTGACGCCGGGCGATGACGCCAACGGCGCCGCCTTCGCGGTCTGGGCGGTCAAGCAGGGTTACAAGAGCGTGGCGATCGTTTTCCAGAACGGAATCGGCTCTGAGGGCAACCGCCCTGGGCTTCAGGCAGCGATGCCGAAGCTGGGCGGAAACATCGCGATCGATCTCACGATCCCTGCGGACGCGGCGTCCTACTCCGCGGAAGTGGCAAGGGTGATCGCGGCCAAGCCTGACGTGCTGATCTGGTCGGCCGACCCCCAGACCACCGCGACGTTCATGGCCAACTACCAGCAGCTCAACAACGGCAACCTGCCGGCGATGGTCACCGCCACGGACTCTTTGACGCCTGACTTCTTCAACGCGGTCTCCAAGGCTGTCGGTGTTGGCTACGTGACCTCCAAGATCTGGCTCGTCGGTTCCTACTTCGACCAGACGACACCAGCGTTCAACACCTACAAAGGTGCGCTGCTCGCGGACTCGAAGACCCACGACATCGCTCCCGTGCTGAGCACCGTCGGTCCGCCGGCCGGCGCATATGACGGGATCAACATCATGGCCCTGGCCATGATCATGGCCAAGACCACAATCGGCTCCTACTACAACCAGTACATCCTTCAGGTGGTCGCTCCCAAGGCCGGAGCCCTCGTGGTGAACAACTTCAAGGACGGCGCGGCAGCGCTTGCGGCGGGCAAGACGATCCAGTACGTGGGCGTGCTGGGTCAACCGTCCTTCGACAAGAACCACAACTCGGCGGGACAGTTCGACGCCAACACCTTCAACTCCGATGGAAGCGCGAACCAGGTCGGCATCATCTCCGGATCCCAGGTCCTCGGATTGCTCGGCTAGCACACAAAAGAACATCCGCGAAAACCCAGCGCCAGAACCCCGCGAGCTCGGAACCGCCTCCCGAGCTTGCGGGGACGCCTAATCTGAGCGTGCGCCTTGAGTTCGTGGTGGTCACCGTCCACTTGAGCCGGCTGCTCTGATGCAGCTGCTGATCGAGTCGATCGGCTTCGGCATCGCTTCCGGAGCGGTGATTGCGCTGGGCGCGGTCGGCTTCTCCGTCCAGTTCGGGATGAGCAACATCCTGAACATCACCTACGGATCGCTGATGACGCTCGGGGCCTACATCGGCTTGGCCCTGATCGACCGGGGCGCAGATCCATGGCTTTCGCTGGGGGTCGCCGGCGTCGTGGTCGGAGTCGCGTCAGTGGTCTTTCATCGCCTGCTGCTCGCTCCGCTCGTCAGGCGCGGCACCCGTGCCTTTGCGATCGTGATCGTCACCGTCTCGGCCGGCGTGATCCTTCAGTACGTGATCGTTGCGTTTGCCGGGCCGGACGCGAAAAGCTACGGTCAGCTGAGCGGCCAGACCTTCCGTTTCGCTGGTCTGGTGCTCACGGCAAGCCAGGTGACGATCATCGGAATCACGACCGTGCTGATGCTCGCCCTCCACCTTCTCTTGACCCGGAGCACTCTCGGCCGGGCCATGCGAGCCACCGCGTCGAATCGCATCCTGGCTCAGAGTTGCGGGATCAACACGAGCCTGATCAGCGACACCGCGTGGCTTCTGTCAGGGGCGCTCTGTGGAGCGGCAGGCGTCGCGCTGGCAATCACCACTGTGAGCTTTGACTTCACGCTCGGGCCGGTGTTCCTCATCCCGATGATTGCCGCGGCCGTGCTCGGGGGCATCGGCCAGCCCTACGGCGCGATGCTCGGTGCCCTCGTCGTCGGCCTGGGA
>Ga0209698_10009079_pt1 | contig 10210 bp, 9 predicted proteins | sample LitLauG_LLR_2012_FD_187203 | JGI IMG/M metagenome (GOLD analysis project Ga0209698, IMG submission 187203) | Freshwater sediment microbial communities from Pennsylvania, USA - Little Laurel Run_MetaG_LLR_2012 (SPAdes) (version 2) | ecosystem: Environmental > Aquatic > Freshwater > Creek >... | reverse complement strand
ATCCTGATCACGGTGCTTCACCCCAGGGGGCACGGGCATCGGGCGGGAGAGTTTTGCTGGCGGCGTTTTCGCGGCCTCCCGAGGCGAAGGGGGAAGATGTGAATTCCTCCATTTTGATTGCGGCGGAGATGGTGGCGGCGTATCCCGGACTGAAGGAGGCGGCACAGTATTTCGAACCGCTGACGGAGGTGGCGAAGGCGCAGGGTTTTACCGTCGACCGTGAGCCTTACGAATTTCCGGTGGGAGCGAGGACACTGGTGCGTGTCGACTTTCACAAGGACGTGGGCAAGCTCGTCATGCGGCAGGCATCGCTGGCGATGCTGGCTCACGGGTATGCGGTATCGATTACCGTGATTGGCGGGACCGAGGATGAGGTGGAAGGGTTGGTGGACTCTTTGAATTTCGGGCCGTCGGTGCCGTCCGCAAAGGAATAATTCGGGGAGTGAGGTTGAATGCAGGGGAAAATCGTCGTCATCACGGGTGCCACGTCGGGCATTGGTCAGGTCGCGGCGGAAACTCTCGCGCGAATGGGCGCGCGCATCATCCAGATCGCTCGGGATCGCGAACGCGGGCGCGAAGCGCTGAACCGACTCAACGGATGTGCCCCCGGACTTGCACATGGGATTTACTACGCGGATCTGTCGCGGATCAGCGAGATGAAACGCGCGGGTTCAGAAATCGCCAACGCCGAGTCGCGCATCGACGTACTGATCAACAACGCCGGCGCCATGTTTGGTTCGCGGCAACTGACCGGAGATGGCCTGGAGCGAACCTTCGCGCTGAACCACATGAGCTACTTCGTCCTGACGCAGGAGTTGCGGGAGCGACTGGTGGCGTCGGCCCCGGCGCGGGTGGTGAACACGGCATCAGACGCACATCTGATGGCTAATCTCGACTTCAATGATTTGCAGTCTGAGGTGGCTTATCGCGGCAATCTTCTGGAATCGCTGCGTTACGGAGGGCCAGGGTTCAAGGTCTATAGCCGCTCGAAGCTGTGCAACATTCTTTTTACCCGCCAGCTCGCCCGGCAGTTTGCAGGCACGGGAGTGACCGCCAATTGCGCGCACCCCGGTTTTGTCGCGACGCGTTTCGGGGATCAAACGGGCGGACTGATTTCGTTTGGGATTCGCATCGGCAAACGCTTTGCGCTCTCTCCGCAACAGGGGGCTGAGACGCTGGTGTACCTTGCCTCATCGCCCGAAGTGGCAGGCGTCACGGGCGAATACTTCCACAAGTGCCGTCCGGTAACGCCCAGCTCAGAAGCGCGGAATGACGCCAGCGCTGAACGCTTGTGGGTGGAAAGTGCGCGGCTTGCGGGGATAGGCTGATTCGGTCTGGGGGAACAATTCCCCCAGTCAATCCAAGGGTTCGGGATGAAGGCTGAGGTCTTTTTCGCCGGCGGCTTTTCTCTCTGCGTATTTTTTCATCCAGGTTTCCCAGCTTCTGCCGGCGGCGGTGTCGCGTCCGGTGAAGGCGAGGGCCGCGACGTCGGAGTAGGAGATGGAGAGCTTGTCGTTTGAGTTCCTGGGGTAAAGGCGCACCAGAGAGTCCTTCAACGTCGCGGCGGACCGGCGATCGAAGATGTAGCCTTCGATTTTCGATCCGTCTTTGCGGGTGATGGTGATGTCGCCGCGGTAGTCGAAGGCTTTTTCGAGCGCCTGGCGGAGTTCTTCTTCACTCGCAAGGGCGGGGATCCAGCCTTCCAATTGCTCGTGCGCAGTGCCGGGGGCGATTTCGAGAGCGTCGGGGTTCAGGGCGGCCGCGTGCGGCGGCGTTGCCTGGGGCGAGGAGTGATCGATGTGGCCGGCTTCTTTGCCTGTCATAGCCTTCGGGAGCTCAAAATCTTCACCGCAGAGACACAGTGGGAACTCTATGCTCGGGACTCTTCCAGGTTGTGCGACTGGGCCACTGGGGTGGAGATCTGGATCAGGGGATTTACCGGGGCCTGCGGAGCGTCCAACATGCGCAGGGCCTCCTCGTCCTTGTAGCTGGTAAACAGCGTCGCCTTCACCGTAGCTAGAAACCCGCCGAACGAGCTGTAAATGGCGTCAACCGCCGAGGCTTCGTAGCCGCTGTGCACCATGCAATTCGCGCAGGCGGGATTGCCCGACTCGGTGCCGTAGTTCTGCCACTCCGTCGTAGCTAGCAGTTCGGCAAAGGTTTCGGCGTATCCGTCTTGTAGCAGGTAACAGGGCTTCTGCCAACCGAAGACGTTGTAGGTGGGCATGCCCCAGGGTGTGCAAGGGTAGGTGCGCTTGCCCATCAGGAATTCGAGGAACAGCGGCGAAAGATTAAAGCGCCAGTTCTTGTTGCGATTCGACAGGATGGCGCGAAACATGCGGCGCGTGCGGGCGCGTCCGAGGAAGTGTTTCTGGTCAGGGGCCTTGTCGTAGGAGTAGCCGGGCGAGAGCATCATGCCTTCGACGCCCAGATCCATCATCTCGTCGAAGAAGGCGCGAACCGATTTCGGATTGGCGCCGTCAAACAGCGTTGTATTAGTGGTCACGCGAAAGCCCAGTCGCAGGGCCTCCTTCACGGCGTCGACTGCGATGTCGTATCCACCTTCACGGCAGACTGCCAGGTCATGTTCTTCCCGCTGGCCATCCAGATGCACGCTGAACGTCAGGTACTTGCTCGGCTTGAAGAGGCGGATTTTCTCTTTCAGCAGGAGCGCGTTGGTGCAGAGGTAGATATATTTCTTGCGGGCAACCAGGCCCTCGATAATCTCACCGATCTGCGGATGCATCAGCGGTTCGCCGCCGGGGATCGAAACCATGGGGGCGCCGCATTCGTCGACGGCGCGGAGGCACTGTTCCGGGGAGAGGTCTTTTTTCAGAATGTGAGCTGGATATTGGATCTTGCCGCATCCGGCGCAAGCCAGGTTGCAGCGGAACAGGGGTTCGAGCATGAGCACGAGCGGGTACTGCTTGCGGCCGGCGAGCTTCTGGCGGAGGACGTAGCTGCTAACCGTCCACATTTGTGAGACTGGAACTGGCATTACTGGTCTGGAACCCCTTTTTGTAATTCTATCAGGGTTGGCGAGGAAGAGGTTCCAACCTGTAATGGCGGCCTCAGGGACTAAAGCCCGTCAGCTTTTCGCGGGCCTTGCGGCCCGGCTGGAAGCCGCGCCCTTTCAAACACGGTGCAGCCCCTTCACACGATTCGTGGGATGAGTTCGTTCCAGCCACGGGACCGGCGGAAGGGGTGCAGTTGGACTCACCCGCCAACCGAAAATGACGGGCGGCTTGTGGACGAAAGCATTTTGTGGCGCGGATAATGCTTGCGACCTTGGGAGGCATCATGGATCGAAGAGCATTCTTGTATTGGACCAAGCTGGCGGGCCTGGCGATTGGTCTTCCCCACGAACTCTCCTCCACAGCAATTGCTCAAAAGAGCAATCCGCAGGCGGCTGTGCCCGCAGCGACGAAGGATGCGTCGCCAGAGACAATTCTGTTGAAGGATTTCCGGCCGGAGTCGATGTACAAGGTTCCGGTGACCAGGATTCCCAAAGCAAGGTATCCGATCATCGATATGCACTCCCATCCCTACGCGAAGAGCATGCAGGAAATTGACGCCTGGGTGAGGACGATGGATGAAGTGGGCGTGGATAAGACGATCATCCTCACCAAGACATCAGGCGCCGAGTTCGATCAGATCCAGCGGATGTATGCCAAGTATCCGGAGCGGTTTGACGTGTGGTGCGGATTCGATTTCTCCGGGCATGACAAGCCTGGGTTTGGAGCGGCTGCCGTGAAGGAGTTAGAACGCTGTCACCAGGCTGGGGCGCGCGGCGTGGGTGAGATTCATGACAAGGGCAAGGGGCTGCGGTCGGGAGACTCAAATGCGCCAGGAATGCACCCCGATGATCCGCGTATGGATGCACTGTGGGAGAAGTGTGGGCAGTTGGGGATGCTGGTCAGTTTGCACGTGGCGGACCCGATCTGGATGTATCAGAAAATGGATTGTCGCAATGACGGGCTGATGAACGCGTATAAGTGGCGGCTCGATAATCAACCGGGGATTGTGGAGTTGTCCGGGATGATCGACATTCTGGAACGCACGCTGGACCGTCACCGGAACACGACGTTTGTCGCGTGCCACTTCGCGAATCTGGATTACGACTTGGCGCGGCTGGGCGAAGTGTTCGAGCGCCATCGGAATCTTTATGCCGATATTTCGGCGCGGTACGCGGAGACGGCGCCGATCCCTCGCTTTGCGGGGAAGTTCTACGAGAGGTATGCGGATCGGCTGGTTTACGGGACGGATATGGGCATGGATGCACCTATGTACCGGATCACGTTTCGCATCCTCGAGTCCCTTGACGAGCATTTTTATGAGATTGAACAATTTTCGTATCACTGGAGCCTGAATGGGTTTGGACTCGGCGACGCGATTTTGCGGCAGGTGTATCACGATAACGCGGCACGACTGCTGGGGAGATCAGAGGCTTAGCCACGGAGGGCTCAGGAGGACACGGAGGATTCGAGCGCCGCCGTGCGCTTCATCGACAATCGAAAATCAACGGCCTACAATCGGGGCATGAGCAGCCTGGGACAGCCAACTCCCGTGGTCGAAGAGCGCGACTCCAGCCGGATGATTATTGTGATCGCCGTGGTCGGGGTGATTGCGGTGACGCTGGGGATTGCGTTCCTGCTGCGGGAACCGCCGAAAGCGGCCAAGACCATCTCGCCGTACGCGGCCAGCATCAAGTTTTCAGATTTTAAGATGAGCGCGGCGGAGAATTTCATTGGAGCGACCGTCAGCTACATCGATGGCAGCGTGACCAATGCCGGGGATAAGACGGTGACGCGGCTGCTGGTGGAAGTGGTGTTCAAAGACGAAATGGGGCAACTGGCGCAGCGCGAGGAACTCCCGCTACGCGTGCTCAAGACCAGCGGGCCGTATCCTGAGGCGGTGGACTTGAGTGCTTTGCCGCTTGCGCCCGGGCAGACGCAGACCTTCCGGCTGACGTTCGACAGCATTTCTCATCAGTGGAACCGGCAGTATCCGGAGATACGAGTTACGGATGTCACGGTGAAATAGAATAGCCCGCCTGGGCCGGACTCTTTCCCACTTCAAATCTCCAAAACCAGTTCGGGGACCACCCGTGAGAGAGTAGGTCCCCGAACCGGGCTCAGACTTCAGTGAAACAATTCTGCACTTGCCAGGTAGCCCAGATGGCTGCCGAGCTGGCTCTCATATCCGCCTGTAGCCAGCACTTGTCCGTTGGCCAGCAGCGCGGAGGCGTGTCCTTGGCGCGGAGTATTGAGGCTTGGGCCATTGCTGAACGTTCCCGTCGACGGGTTGTAGAGCTCTGTACTCGCAATCGAGCCAAAGTGGTTGCCGGCCACGATCAGAACTTCTCCGCTGGCCAGCAGGTGCGCTTTGTGCAGGATGCGTGGCGTGTTCAGGCTTCCGGTCAAGGTGAATTTTCCGGTCGCGAGGTTGTATAACTCGGCGCTGGCCAGATAGCCGCCATTCGCCCCGTTGTTTTGTCCGGCCGCCAGCAGGACGTTGCCATTCCCCAGCACCGTCGTAGACTGCCCGCCCCGCGCCGTGTTCAGGCTTCCGGTGAGCATGAACGTTCCAGTGGTCGGGTCGTAAAGCTCCGCGCTGGCCAGGTAGTTGGCAACCAGATTGTAGGGTGGAGTGCCGGTGTAGAAGACGCCTCCGGCGATGAGGACCTTTCCGTTCGGCAACAGGGTGGACGAAGGTCCGGCACGAGCTACCTTTAGATTTCCGGTCGGGCTGAAGGTTCCAGTCGCGGGATTGTAAAGCTCCGCCGTCGCGATCGCAACGCTACCGTTGAAGCCGCCCGAGAACAGCACCATTCCGTTTGCTAACAGAGTGGGAACGCCGTTGCAGGCGCAAGACTCGCTGGCGCTGACCGAGAAGGTGCCAGTGGAAGGGTCGTAGAGTTCGGTGCTGGCGATTTGGCCGGATGTGTTCTCGCCTCCGGCGATGAGGACCTTGCCATCGGGGAGCAGAGTGGCACTGTGCCCGTAGCGCGCCGTGTTCAGGCTGCCGGTGGTGGTGAAGGTTCCAGTGACGGTGTTATACAACTCCGCGATTGCGACAATGCTGCCGCGGTGATATCCGCCCACAACCAGAACTTGGCCGTTGGGGAGTACTGTGGCGGTGGGGTAAAGCCGAGCCTGCTGCATGCTGCCGGTGAAGGACCAGGTTTGCGCTTGCAGTCTTACCGTCGCACTGACAAGCAACAAAACAAATCCCAGCCATACACGAGATTTTGTCATTTTCATCTTGGAAGTATCCTTTCTAGACGTCGCGGGCTAGAGCGCACGGGAATCTGGCTTTTGCTGTCCTTCATGGCAGGGGCGTTCTGGAATCGGTGGAGGAACTGCAGAAGCTAGTCTTGCTTACTCCAGATGACACCGCCCATGTCTGCGCCAGGTCAAAAATATGTAAATCTTCTGTAAGAACTTTCGCGGCAGGATCGAAAACGAGCTGCCAGCTGTCCGCTACAATGACCTTGTGCCTGAGACAAAACAATTCCGGCTTACGGAGTCGGTGAAGGCGGCGGGTTGAGCGTCCAAGCTGAGTCCGGCGGCGCTGGACACGGTGCTTGGGAAATTAGCCCGGCAGCATGACCCGAATGTTCTGGTCGGCTTCGATCACGCCGACGACGCGGGCGTGTATCAAATCGCACCCGACCAGGCACTGGTGCAGACCGTCGATTTCTTCACTCCTATCGTGGACGACCCGTATACCTTCGGCCAGATTGCGGCGACCAATTCATTGAGCGATGTGTATGCGATGGGCGGGCGGCCGCTGACTTCGCTTGCGCTGGTCTGCTTTCCGGACAAGGCTGATTTGCAGATTCTGGAACGGATTCTCGCGGGCGGCTTGTCGAAGATGATCGAAGCGGGATGCACGGTCATCGGCGGTCATAGCATTCGCGACGAAGAGACCAAGTTCGGATACTCGGTCACGGGGATGATCCATCCGAAGAGAGTCTTGGCGAACGCGGGTGCGAAGCCGGGAGATTCCCTGCTGCTGACCAAGGCGATTGGGACAGGCGTGATTTCGACGGCGATCAAGAAAGCCATGGCGAAGGAGGCGTGGGTGGATGCGGCCGTGCAGTCGATGACGACTCTGAACAAACGCGCGGCCGAGGTGATCGTGGAGGGTGATTTTCGCGTGAACGCGATGACCGATGTGACGGGATTCGGGTTGATCGGGCATGCGCGCGAGATGGTGCTGGCGTCGGAGGCGTCGATTCGTATCTCTGCCGGGCGCGTTCGGCTGCTGGACGGGGCTTTGGAATGTGTGCGAGCGGGGCACGTGCCGGGCGGATTGAAGAACAACCGCGACTTTGCCGAGTGTCTTGTCGAATATGACGACGGAGTACCTGACTACGTGCGTACGCTTTTATTCGATCCGCAGACTGCGGGAGGGTTACTGATCTCAACGCCCGACGGTGAGTCACTCGCGAAGGCTCTCCGGGAGGCGGGAGTGTCGGTCGCGCAAATCGGCGAAGTTTTCGCCCGCAGCAAGCCTCTCATCCGGATCAACTGGGCCTAGAGCGGTTAAGCACTTCACGCTACTCCGCTGCGAATCTCGGGGCCTAAAGGCCAATCCCTTTGCAATGCCTTGCGGCGCGCTGGAAGCCGCGCCCTTTTTCAAAGCGCTACCGCGACAACGCGGGCAGTGCGATAGCTGTTTCACGAATGCGAGCCGGAGGATTGATCGGAGGCACTTGGATCCTCAGGCCCCGGTGAGTTCCAGGATATGAGCGATGTGGTGATCGTCGTGCTCGGCAACGAAGTACAAGTGATCGACCAGCCGCATCGGTTTCTTCAGGCGCGGATGGATCATCGAGCAGCCGAACCGTCCCGGGCCGAGCTCGCTTACCCGGTTTGCCAACTCCAGCCTCGCCGCGCGGAAGTCGGCAAGAATTTCCTCCAGTGGCTGCGCGTTGTGATTGGCTTCCTCGGTCCTGCGGTTTTGCAGGTCGGCGATGGTGAGTTCTTCGCCGCCCTTCAAAAAATCTTCGACCCGGGCCAGCCACAGCGGCTCGAGGTCCAACAAATGTCCGGCATGCTCTTGCGCGGACCACTTGCCCTGCGGTCTTCTCAGTCGAATTTGCTGGGGACAGATGCGCAGAATTTCTTCCAGCCGCGCCGGGGTTCCGCGCAATCGCGCCGCGATATTGGGAGAGAGCTCGACGGGAAAGGAAAACTCGAATTTGCGTTCAAACCAGGGTGGGACTCGACTCATCGTCCTCTCCATCCATTTGCCTGCGGTAGTATGGTCCCCGAGAGATTCGGATGCAGGAAATCCCGGTGGGACTCAGGGAATCCTGCGACCCCGGTGGCGACGTCACATCTAAGCACGCTGGAAGATTCTCGCCGTCGTATTCCCTTCGAAGGAGCCAGCCATGGAAATGCGTCAGCTTGGTCGCGGTGGTTTGAAAGTCTCAGCCCAGGGATTGGGATGCATGGGAATGTCGGAATTCTACTCCGGATTCGATGACGCGGAGTCGATCGCGACAATTCAGCGCGCGCTGGAACTGGGGATCAATTTTCTTGATACGGCCGACGTGTATGGTCCGTACAAAAATGAAGCGCTGGTGGGGCGGGCGATCAAGGGCAAACGTGATCAGATTGTGCTGGCGACCAAATTTGGCATCGTTCGCGATCCGGCGAACCCGCATGTGCGCGGTGTGAACGGCAAACCTGACTATGTGCGCAAATCCTGCGAAGCGAGCCTGCGGCGCCTGGGCGTGGAGACGATCGACCTGTATTACCAGCATCGCGTCGATCCCAACACCCCGATCGAGGAGACGATCGACGCCATGGCTGAACTGGTGAAGGAAGGCAAGGTGCGGTACCTGGGAATGTCGGAGGCCGCACCGAAGACTTTGCGGCGAGCGGTGAAGGTGCATCCGATTGCTGCACTGCAGACGGAGTATTCGCTGTGGACGCGCGATCCGGAGATGGATGTTCTGGCGACTTGCCGCGAGCTGGGGATTGGGTTTGTGGCCTACAGCCCTTTGGGGCGCGGTTTCTTGACGGGGCAGTTCCGGAAGTTTGAGGATTTGCCGGCAGACGACTACCGGCGGTCGAGCCCGCGGTTTCAAGGAGAAAACTTTCAGAAGAATCTGGACCTGTTGCGGCAGGTGGAGGAGATGGCACGCGAGAAAGGCTGCACGCCCTCGCAACTGGCGCTGGCTTGGGTCATGGCGCAGGGTTCAGACATTGTGCCCATCCCGGGTACGAAGCGCCGGAAGTACCTGGAGGAGAACGTGGCCGCCCGAGCGGTGAAGCTCACGCCGGATGAATTGCGGCGCATTGATCAGGTGCTTCCCGCGGCGGCGGCGGCGGGGGCGCGGTATCCCGAGCATGTGATGGCGCTGGTGAACCGGTGAGGGGGATTACAAGCAGGTACCAGCTGGGCGCATAGATCCTTCGCCCGCTTCGGATGACAACGAGAACAAAGGTGGGGACAACCGAGCCGGTTGTCCCCATATCATTTTGCTGCTGCATTTTCACTACTGAATCAGCGTGCCGCCGTTTCCTCCATTCCCTTCTGCTTCCGGCGCGATCACAACTGCTGCCGCTACGCGGTCACCCGGCTCCATGTGGAGCAGGCGTACACCCTGGGCGTTGCGGCCGGATTCGCGAATGGTTGTGGAGTCCATGCGGATGATTTTGCCGTAGTGGCTGATCAGCATGACTTCGGAAGTCTCGTCGACCTGGGCGATGGCTACGACTTTGCCGACGCGGTCGGTGGTCTTCACGTTGATGACTCCTTTGCCGCCGCGGTTGGTGAGGCGGTAGGAGTCGGCGGGAGTGCGCTTCCCGAATCCGTTTTCGGTGACTGAGAGGATGAGGTCGCCCTTGACGGCCGCGTCGATGGGCTCGGGCTCACCCCCGGCTTTCGAAGCAGGCGCAGGCGCACCCGGGACAGCCTCTTCGACCTTGCTCAGGGCAGGCGAGGCGGTTGACCCTACAGGTTCCGCAGTTTCGGTGCCCGCCGCGGACTTTGTGGTGGTGGCCATGCCTACCACGTAGTCGCCCTTTTCCAGGTCGATGCCCCAGACGCCATAAGCGGCGCGGCCCATGGGGCGGACGTGGCTCTCGTCGAAGCGGACGGCCATGCCTTCGTGAGAGGCGAGAAAGACGATCTGGTGGCCGTTGGTGATGCGGGCGGCCACCAGTTCGTCGCCCTCTTCAATGTTGATGGC
>Ga0209698_10009077_pt1 | contig 10212 bp, 7 predicted proteins | sample LitLauG_LLR_2012_FD_187203 | JGI IMG/M metagenome (GOLD analysis project Ga0209698, IMG submission 187203) | Freshwater sediment microbial communities from Pennsylvania, USA - Little Laurel Run_MetaG_LLR_2012 (SPAdes) (version 2) | ecosystem: Environmental > Aquatic > Freshwater > Creek >... | reverse complement strand
CCCCATAACAATATACGTACACAAATGTATGGTTAGCACTTGGGCCCGGGGCCTGAAGGCCAGAGTTCTGGGCGCACGCGTCGGCACGGCTGAAGAGGCTGCGGAAAAAACTCCGCAAATGCGCTCTGCTCGTGGAAGCGCGGCCCTTCTAGAGCCGGGTAAGGCGCGTAGAATCAGCACGGGCTTCAGGACCCGGGGTCGCTGTTCGCCCACGAATGACGTTTTTTCCGCCGCCTCTGAAGCCGTGCCCCGATACGAATTCGGGGCGGGAATGCTTAGCAGGCGAGCTGGTCACGGGAGATCTTGAGACCGTTCAGATTGCCCAAGGCCGTAACCGCGACCTGTTCCGTCTTGAAAAACTGGTTGGCCAGCACCGTCAGGTCTTCTGCGGTTACGCTCTCGATCTTTGCGATCAGTTCGTCGAGGTCGTAGTAGCGGTCGAAATACATTTCCTGGCGAGCGAGATTCGACATACGGGCAGTGCTGGACTCGAGCGACAGCATCAGGCTGCCCTTGAGCTGGTCCTTGGAGCGGCGCAGTTCTTCATCCGAGAGGGGCTCGGTCTTGAGCTTGCGGAATTCGCTGACCACCGACTGCACCACCTTGGCGGCCGAGGCCAGCGACGTTCCGGCGTAAACCGCCAGGCACCCTGTATCGCGGTACGGATTCAGATCGCTGTAGATCGAGTAGGCCAGTCCCTGGCGCTCGCGGATGTTCTGGAACAGGCGGGAACTCATGCCGCCTCCCAGCACCGTGTTGAGTATGTATCCGGCGTGACGCTTCTCGTGGGCAATGGGATGCGCGGGCACGCCCATGCACAACTGCACCTGCTCCAGCGCCTTCTTGTTGCGCAGGACGATGCGGGAAACAATTTTCGGGGTAGAGGAATGGAACCCGTTGGCCATCGGCTTCATATGCTCGAGGTGGCGAGTGATCAGTTCGACGAAGCGGTTGTGATCAAGATTGCCCGCCGCCGAGACGATGATGTTGCCGGGCGAGAAGCGATGCGTGTAGGCGTCGTAGACCGGCTGGCGCTCGAATCGCTTCACCGTTTCCTTGGTGCCCAGGATCGGCTTACCCAGGGGATGGTCTTTCCAGAAATTCTGAGTGAAGATTTCGTGGACGAGATAGTCGGGATTATCTTCGTCCATCTTGATCTCTTCCATGATCACGCCGCGTTCGCGGGCGATATCGGCAGCGTCAAACACCGGATTCAAAACAAGGTCGGTCAGAATGTCGACCGCGGTGGGTATGTGTTCGTCGAGCACCTTGACGTTGAAGCAGATGCATTCCTTGGCAGTGAAGGCGTCCATGTTTCCGCCGATGGAGTCCACCTGGCGCGCGATCTCTTCCGCAGTGCGGTGCCTGGTGCCTTTGAAGACCATGTGTTCGATGAAGTGGGAGATGCCGTTCCACTCCGCCTCTTCATCGCGCGATCCGGTCTGCAGCCAGATCCCGATCGACGCCGAGCGGATGTGGGTCATCTGCTCGGTGATGATCTTCAGACCGTTGGGCAGAGTCTGCCGACGGATATTGCGAACTTCCTGCGCCATAAGTGCGTCCTGACCGCTTCCCAAACCAGTTATGATGATGACTCGCGGACCCCAGATACCCGTTACTATTCTGACATAGGGCCGGTAGGCGTGCGAAAATTAGTTTAATTACTTATAATCAATAACTTAGCGTAGGGGCAGGATCGCCCTCGCGTCGCAATTTTAGACGGGTGCTGATTCCAAGTGGCAGCTTATTCCAAAGTAGCATTGCTGGGTCTAGATCGGCATGATCTCGGATCGCTCGTGGAAGGCGAGGGCGAAGCGGGCTTCCGGGTGCAGCAACTGCTCGATGCGATCTATCGCCACCGGGTGGAGTCGGTGGAGCACATTTCGACCCTGCCGCAAAGCTTCAGAGAGAAGTTGGTGGCGCGGGGGATTTCCATCGGACATCCTCAGGTCGAGAAGCGCTTCGTATCGCAGGACGGCACGGTGCGCTACCTGTTGAAATTCGGGGACGGCGAGACGGCCGAAACGGTGTGGATGCCGGAAGGCGATGGCGGCGAAGCGGGCGATGGAACGGATGCTGGCGACGCGGCAGGTGCGGCCGAGCGCGGCCATCCCGATAGGTTCCGGAGCGCACTTCACGGCTTTGGTCGGGCGACCATCTGTGTTTCGAGCCAGGTGGGGTGCGCGGTGGATTGCCAGTTTTGTCTTACGGCGCTGCTGGGCGTGAAGCGGAATCTGACCGCGGGCGAGATCGTGGGCCAGGTCTGGGCGGTTCTGAACGATCAGAAAGTCTCGCCGCCCGAGAATCGGATCAATCTGGTCTTCATGGGGATGGGCGAGCCCTTTCTGAACTACGACAACTTCATCAAGGCGGTGCGGTTGCTGGTCCAGGAAGTGGGAGTGGCCGAGTCGCGCATGACCGTTTCCACGGCGGGGATTGTGCCCCGCATTCACGATTTCGGGCACGAGGCGATCCGTCCTAAGCTGGCGATTTCGCTGAACGCATCGAACGACGAACTGCGAACCCGACTGATGCCCCTGAATCGAAAATGGAACCTGGAGAAGTTGCTGGCCGCGGCGCGCGAGTTCCCCTTGCGCAACCGGGAGCGCATCACGTTCGAATACGTCCTGCTCGACGGGGTCAACGATGGGAAAGAGAATGCCAGCGAAGTCGTCGAGTTGCTGCGCGGGCTGCGGGCCAAGGTAAATCTGATCGCGCTGAATCCCGGGCCGGGGATCATGTTTTCGACTCCCGCCGAAGAGCGGGTGGCGGCGTTCCGGCAGGTGCTGGACAAGGCGGGAATTCCTGCGTTTGTGCGCCGGCCGAGAGGACGGGACATCTACGCCGCTTGTGGGCAGCTCAAGCAAACGGTCGAGATTGCCACAGCACCGGCACCGTCGCTTCCTTCGGCCTGACCGGCATATGGGCCAGGGCCGGCAGTTCGACCCGCAAGGTCAGAGTTCCGTCTTCGCGCAACTCGCCGCTAACCTGGCCACTGTGTTCGCGCAGAATTCCCTGGCAGGCGCTCAGGCCCAGACTGCCGGTGAGGCATTCCCCAGAAACGGAGTCGCCGGCGCCCGTAGCTGGCGCGGTTCCCGCGATCAGCAAAACCGACATTGGCGCTTGCTGCATGGTACGTGCCGTGAGGACGTTGCTGGTCCGCGCATGCAGGAAATTGCCCAGCAGTTGCAGGCAGACCTGCAGCAGCTGGTTGGAATCGCCCAGAACTTTGGGCAGGCGCGGATCGAAGTCGGTGATCACATCGATTTTGAGCGATTCGCACTGCGCCTGCAACAGCTTGATGGCGGTGCGGGCCAGGGTGTTCAGATCCAGCGGCGCTTTGGGCGCCGGGCTGTGCCGGGAGAAACTGATCAGACTGGCTACCAGCGACTTCGTGCGGCGCACGTCCTGCCCGATCTTGGCCGCCAGAACCTGCTGGCGGGGTGTCAGATCGGTGCTGAGCAGCAAGTCCGAGTAGCCCAACATGGCGGTGATGGGGTTGTTGAGTTCATGGGCTGCGCCTCCGACCAGTTGTCCGATCGAAGCCAGCTTTTCCGACTGCAGGATTTGCGCCTGCAGCCGCGTCAGGTGGTCAAACGATTCCCGGGAATGGCTCAGCAGTTGCGCCAGTTCCTGATCCAGCAGGTGCTGGCGAAGGAACACCATCACGCTCATCAAAAATGCGGCGACCAGTGTCGCCAGCAAACGGAAGACGCGAATGCGCGCCGGCACCCGGCTGTCGGTGAGGGTCCACACCGCGAACAGCGGGAGCGAAAACACCGCGATCATGCTGAAGCGCGCCGCCCAGACGCCGTAGATAGTGGAAACCTCCCGCACTTCGGCGTCGGGGGCTTCGGCCTGGGTTCGCAGGCCAATCCAGGTGAGCCAGGCCATGGCGCAGGCCAGGGGAATGTCGTAAAGACTGCCGCTGTAGTAGACATTTTCGGCGATCGCCCAGTTGGCCAGGGCCGAACTGGCGAAGTAGCACAGGCTCATGCCGAGCAGGCTGATGTAAAGCCTTCGCCAGCGTCGTTTGCTGGACGCCCAGCACACGGCCAGGATCACCAGCAGAGCGAATTTCTCCGCCAGGTAAACCGAATTCAAGTTGCGGTTGTACGTCCGGATGTCAGCGACCACGTACTGCCACGGCATCACGGTCAGCACATAAAGATAGAGCCACCACACCGTCAGCAACGCGAAGTCGAGATGCCGGAGGCGGCCGGCGTATTCGGTGCCGCGCAGGTGCGGGCGCAATGCGGCGGCAGCCATCAGGGGAACGACGTGCACGAAGAGAATGACGTCACCCGCGAACGGGTCGGGCACGTCGCGGCGCAGCAGAACTTCGTAGTAAGCCCAGAGCAGTTCATAGCTCAGCCACAAAAAAAGCCCGAAGAGAAGCAGCGACCAGAATAGGCGCACTCTGCCCTGGGAGCGCGCGGCCAGGGGAACAAACGAAACGATGCCGGACACCAGCAGCAACGTCTCGATGACATCGGTCAGCGTGGTCAGGCGGAACGATTGCGGCAGCATCACGGCCGCGGCAGCATACGCGACCAGCGCCAGCACGACCGCCGTGATCCAGATTTTGGAACGCGTGGGCAGGGCACACCCTCAGCGGTCATTCTAGACCTCGATGGACCTCGGTGTTGGTTACTGTAGTAACCTGTGCGGCAGCGAGCCCGGCGGTGCTCAGGTTAACTGAGAGGGTGCGGTCGGGAACTGGTGCTTGTAGGTAAGAGTCGGTTATTCAATAATATACAGCATAGTCAGAGGGGTATCGGGAGCCACACACGAGTGTATCCTCGGGTGCAGTCGTATCAACATTCCTGGAGACAGCGCATCCCGCCCGATCCGAGCGAAACCCGCCGGATCGAGCGCTGGTTGGCGACGGCGCGCGTGTTTTTGGCGATTTCCACCCTGGTCGCTATCCGCATGGATCCCACCGAATTAGGCACATCGTGGGCGGCCTCCGGGTTGTTCGGCTTTTATCTGGCGAACGGAATTCTGATTCTAATGCTGCTGCGCAGGCGGCAGCAGTCCACCGCGGCCTTCCGTCTTCTGGTGCATGCCGGGGATATCGCCTGGCCGGCGCTCATTTCAGTGTTCGCCGAGGGGCCCAGGACTCCTTTTTTCTTGTTTTTCTTCTTCGCCCTCGCCGCCGCAGCCTACCGCTGGGGCCTTTGGGAGACGCTGGGCACGGCGGCGGCCGAGGTGTTGCTGTTGTGGATTGAGAGCCGGACGCTGGCCTACTTCCTGGCCGGGTCCCGCTGGTGGAGTCTGTTTACCGGGCTGCATGTCAATGTGCGCGACAACCAGCCCGAACGCCTGTTCATGCTGTCGGTGTATCTGATCGTGATGGGATTGCTGCTGGGCTACCTGGCCGAACAGCAGAAGCATCTGCGGGCCGAAAAGGCGGTCATCAACCGGGTTCTGTCGCGGGTGCGGGTGGAAGCGGGGCTTAACGGCACGCTGCAGCAGATCTTTGGTGAAGCTGTTTTCATGTACAGCGCGTCACGGTTGCTGATCGCCGCGCAGGAAAGGCACAGCCATCGCGTATTTGTGGGCGAACTGGATGCTTCCGCCCAGGGTACGCCGCACGAATTCCGCTGGCTGGACTCGAAACCGGCGGATGCCCGCACGTATCTGGATGATTTTCCCGGCGACGCTTGTCACGCCGTCTGCGAGGCCGGGCACTGGAAGATTCTGGCGCTGGACCATGAAGGCAATCTCATGGCGGCGGACGAACTGGCCATCGCCAGCTTGCGGGAGAAGCAGCCTTTTGGTTCACTGATCACGGTGGCTTTCCTGTTCGGCGAAGAATGGCGGGGCCGGGTGTTTCTGTTCGACCCATCCTGGCAGGGAGATCGGCAGGAGGAACTGCGCTTCTTGCTGAGCCTGGTGCGGCAGGCCGGGCCGGCGGTGTACAACGTCTATCTTCTGCACCGGTTGCGGAGGAGAGCGGGAGCGGCTGAGCGGGCGCGCGTGGCTCGTGAGTTGCACGACGGCGCGGTACAGTCGCTGATTGCGGTGGAGATGCAAGTGGATGTGCTGCGGCGACAGGACGAGGCGGGCAAGCCCATTGCCGGCGAATTGGGCCGAATTCAAGGGTTGCTGCGGGAAGAAGTTCTGAAGCTGCGGGAATTGATGCAGCAGATGAAAGCGATCGACGTGGACGCGGCGCGCCTGCTGGGAGTCTTGCATGATACGGTCGAGCGCTTTCAGCGGGAGACCGGCATCAGCGCGCGCTTTGTCACCGACATCGAACAATTGGAAATGCCGCAGCGGGTGTGCCGGGAGGTGCTCCGCATCGTGCAGGAGGGCCTGGTCAACGTGCGTAAGCACAGCGGGGCCCGCCATGCGCTGGTGCGGCTGGGCTCGAGCCGCGATCGCTGGAATCTGACCCTGGAGGATGACGGCCAGGGATTTCCGTTCTCCGGCCGGCTCAGCCACGAGCAGATGGAGTCGATGGGCCGGGGTCCGATGATTATCAAGGAACGTGTCCGTTTGATTGCAGGCCAACTCACGGTAGAATCAACTCCCGGACAAGGATCGCGCCTGGAAGTGAGTCTGCCGCGCGGCGGGGAAGAAACTCATGCACTTTAGAAAACCGCAGACGGTTCGCATTGTGATCGCCGATGATCACCCGATCTTTCGCGACGGACTGCGCCGGTTGTTGGAAGCTGAGGCGGACCTGAAGGTGTTGGGGGAAGCGTCGGATGGGGCGGAGGCCGTGAAGTTGGCGCGGCAACTGAAGCCCGACATTTTGCTGCTCGACCTGGCCATGCCGAAACATCCTGGTCTGGAGGCTCTGCGCGAGCTGAGCGCTCCGGCCAATGCCACGCCGGTGCGAGTCATCCTGCTGACCGCGGCGGCGGAGAAAAGCCAGATCGTCGAAGCGCTGCAACTGGGCGCGCGCGGTGTGGTTCTGAAGGACTCAGCCACCCAGCTTTTGCTGAAGGCGATCCATACCGTGATGTCGGGGGAATACTGGGTGGGAAGAGAGAGCGTCTCGAATCTGGTGCAGTACCTGCGCACCCTGATGCAGTCCTCAAACGATGAGGCGCGGCAGAGAAAGTTCGGCCTCACGCCCAGGGAACTGGAGATTGTCTCCGCCGTCGTGGCGGGATATTCCAACAAGGAGATCGCCGAGTATTTCAAGATCAGCGAAGACACCGTCAAGCATCACCTGAGCAATATCTTTGACAAGCTCGGAGTCTCGACGCGCCTGGAACTAGCGTTATTTGCCGTGAATCAGGCGCTGCCGCTCAAAAGTATCGCCTGAAGCATGACCCGCCCCGTGGCACCTTAGTGCCATTGGCGACGTAGGTGCGGAAGGCTAGGCTTGTGTCTCAGTACCAGCTATAGGATTGCTGTTTTTGAGGGGGCAGCGGACCCGTTTCAGGAACGAGTTTTTGCTGCAGAAGGGGATTTACCGAAACTACGTAGAAAAGAGAGCCCCGTGTCGAAACTTCTACAACAGCTCTGGAACGATGAGCGCGGTCAGGATATTGCCGAGTACGCCGTCATGCTGGCCGTGATTCTAGTCATCGTCGTGGGCACGATTCGTCTGATCGGATCGAACGCCACCAACGTGTTCTCGCAGGTTGGGAGCACGATCCAGTAGTCCGTGAATGAGTCCGAGTTCCGCCCGTGTGCCCTGCCCGCATTGGCGCGGCAGCCCGTCTCTGAAGTCAGACGCTCTATTTTTGCTCAGGCGCCGCCGTCGTTGCGGGTGTGGACGACGTGGTCAGCGCGACTTTCTCCCCGCCATTCGATAACCGCGTCAGGTAAGGGAAGAACGGGGTGATCTCAAACTCCATCTTTTCCCGAGCTGACGTCAGGGCTACCGGCTTCGCTTTCGAAAGTTCCACCTGGTCGGTCCAGGGATCAATCTTGATGCGGCCTCCGAGCGGCAAGGCTGCGATCTGATCCAGACGCTCCCGATCGAGGTTGGGCGCTGACGTGAGCAGAGTCGACATGCGAATGCTCTTGCCTGCCGCCAGGCTGTTGCCTAGGTGCGGCCGGATCAGGTTGGGCAGTTCCGGACCTTTGTCCTGCAGGGCCTTCAAGAACAGACCGGCGGTCGAGAGCTTGTCTTTGTACGGCGAGTTATTCAACAGTTCCAGAGCTTTTTTGTCGGCCGCTTCCTCGTCGGTGGGGTTGCGCTTGAAATCGAGGCGCTGGAACGAGTTCTCATCCGGGAAAAGCATTTTGTCATTAAACGCCAGCGAAGTATCGAGACGATGTCCGAGCACGATGTGCGCCAGTTCGTGCGCCAGCACCATGGCCAGGCACGCTTCGTCGGGAAGAACGTCGAGCAAGCCCCGGCTCATCACGATGGTATGGCCGATGGTGAACGACTCCAGGGGAGCCGTGAGAAAGACGCGGCAGCCGACGTCGCCTTGCAGGTCGATATTGTTGGTGACCAGGAGATTGTTGACCACGGTGCACAGGATCTTGTCGACTTCTCCCGGCGGCGCGAGCAATCCGATTTTCTGCAGGCGCTCGACGGCGTTGTCTTCCGCCTGCTTTTCCCACATGCGCTGGGCCAGGACCGGATTGGGATCAGCGGCGGCATCGCTCTGGTCCTTCACCGACTGAGGCGAATCGACCAGAATCTGGGTGAACTCTTCATTCTTGTTCAGGCCCTTCAAGTCGTAACCCCATAGCCGGGTCTGCGCTTTGAAGTGCAGGCTCTTGGTCAAGCCGGTCTTGAGATTCGATTCTTCGGTGTAAATGTAGGCAGGCAGCCACGTCCCCGGACGCATGTTGAGGCGCCAGCTGTCGAAGTGGAAGAACAAGCTGACCTTGGGCGCGGGATAATAGGTTCCGTTGAAGCGGACGATGTTGTAGTCCTGGTCCTCAACCCAGATTCTGCCCATGAAGCGCGCGGTCTTCTGGCCTTCTTTGGGCTGGACGTCGATCACCAGGCAGCGGATTTCGCCCAGGAACTCGCGCCGCACAAAGTTGAAGTTGTAGTACTTCTTCTGGAAATCGGAGTCGACAATCACCATCTGGGCGAAGCCCAGAGGCAGGAAGTGCAGGGCGTAAACCCCAGTCAGCCTGTTCAGCAGGCGATGGCCGAATCCGGGTTGGCCGACAAACGACGTATCTTCAGGGCCGTCGGACATGTCAAGACGGCCAAGAAAGTACTTGTCGCCCACCGGCGACGCGTTTCCGCCGGTGTCATTCTTAAGATCCTGCACGTAGGTCTCGACCATGGGGTGCAGGTGGCGCATCTGCGCCAGGAAGTAGTGCTCCCGCTGCACCACGTGGTCGATCACATCATTGAAAGTCGTTGCCGAGGGCGGCGGCATCGGGGCGGTCTGCGCGGTTGTCTTAGTCGTCGGAGCCGCGGCCGGGCTGGCTATCGGCTGAACCGGAGGAGTGGACGTATCCTGAGCGGGCGAATCCTGGCACAGAACGGGGGAGAGGCAGGCCAGCAGGATGAGAACCACTGCTGAACCGCAAACAATCATTCGCATAAGATCCTTCTTGGACTGGGTCAAGCTATCTGGAAAATGATGTGCACGAAGGCGGTCGAGTCCGAAGGCTGGCCGTCTTTCAAAGCGGGTTTGAAGCGGATCTGTTCGGCCGCGTGTACGGCGGCGTCGTCCAAACCGTGCCCCAATCCCCGAACCACCCGAACTACGTGAATCTTGCCGCTTGCTTCAAAGACGACCTCGAGCAGCACCTCGCCCTCGATCTTCTTGGCGCGAGCCTCTTCGGTGTAGATGGGAGCAGGCTTGGAAAGGATTTCCGCCGGCACGACTTTTGCCACCATGGGCGCGGCGGTGCGGGCGACGGTGGGCGGGGCCGGAACATCGGCGTCGCCGAATCCGGATTGTTTGACGGTGCCGCGGGGCGCCGAGTTACGGGTGTCAGCAACCGCGACTCCTCCGCCGAAGCCGGCACTTGCCACCACGCCACGGGCGCCATTTGCGCCGCCTGTGCCGTTGCCATAGCCCGGACCTGTGGGCATATCGAATCCGCCCACCTGCGCGATGTTGACGGCGCGGGTCTGGGTGGTCTTGGCAGGCACTCCGTTCGGGTCGCCGAAGCCGCCAGTCTGCACCTGAGCGGCGGGGCGGTCGATGGTCTGGGGTGCGGAACTTCCCGTCGAGAAAAGGTTGGTGCGTACGATCTGTCTCGGGATCACGGGGGCGTTGGACACCGGAATCGCATCTGGTTTCTTGGTGGCGATTTTTACCT
>Ga0209698_10009076_pt1 | contig 10212 bp, 6 predicted proteins | sample LitLauG_LLR_2012_FD_187203 | JGI IMG/M metagenome (GOLD analysis project Ga0209698, IMG submission 187203) | Freshwater sediment microbial communities from Pennsylvania, USA - Little Laurel Run_MetaG_LLR_2012 (SPAdes) (version 2) | ecosystem: Environmental > Aquatic > Freshwater > Creek >... | reverse complement strand
GTGGCGGGTATTCCCATGCGCCAGTAGGATCGTTCCGGCCGAGTGTCAACTCGACCATTTCCACGTCGCCGATTGCCCCCTGGTTATAAAGTTCGCGAGCCTTCGCGCAGAGCGCCGAACTGACACGCTGCGAGCCAATCTGAACGATGCGGTTGTTCTTATGGGCTGCTTCCACCATCTCGAAGCCGTCGGTAACCGTATGCGACATCGGCTTCTCGCAGTAGATGTCTTTGCCGGCGTTGCAGGCGTCCACAACAACACGCTTGTGCCAATGGTCGGGAACGGCAGCGACGATGCAGGCAATGTCTTTTCGTTCCAGAAGTTCCTGATAACGCCGAGTTGTTAACAAGTCTGGCTTACCAGTGATCTCCTTGGCCAATGTGCGCCGGCCATCGTAGAGGTCAGCTGCAGCTACACATTCCACTCCGGGCAGAGAGATGGCCCCAGCCAGCAGCGAAGATCCCTGCATCCCCACGCCGATCATTGCAAAACGAATTTTGTCCTCGGACCCAGAATTCTGTGGAACCTGCAATTGCTGAGCGTTCAGTGAAACCGTCTTGGAAAGCAGAGCGCCCGACGCGACGGCTGCGCTTCGTTGCAGGAATGCGCGACGCGAAAAATCATTCTTCATGGCAGAGCCTCCGGGTGCTGGTGCGACCGTGGACCTTACATGCTTGTTTTTCCTACTTCAAAGGCTTGATCGCAACTTCCTTGAAGAACACGATGTCGTTGTCGCTGTGGTTCTGTAGGCCAATGTAGCCCAGGTTAGGCCGGGGGCCGCGCTGTGGCTCGAAGTCGAACTTGCGCTCTGGCACCGGGTCGCCGTCGTGATAATCGGTGACTCTCACGCCGTTGAGTATGACGACGGTGTGCGCACCGTCCAGCGTGATCTCCATGGTATTCCATTCGGGACCGGGCTTCCACGCTTTGGCCAGCGGTTTGGTCAGAGAGTAAAGCATCCCGGTGGAATGGTATTCGTCTTCATTGGAGGTTTCCGGATGATTGTCAATCTGCACCTCGAACCCATAGTGGACGGGCATCCATTCTTCGCGAGGCTCAATGGGAATGCGGATAAACACGCCCGAGTTGTCATTTTCATCCCGCATGCGATAGACAACATGGATGACGCAATCGCCGATCTTGCCTCCGGTCCAGTAAAGGAGTCCCATGCCGCCGTGGGTCCGAATCAAGCCGTCCTCCACAGACATCGATCCCGGCCCCACGTGCTTCCAGCGGTTGAGGTCTTTTCCGTTGAAGAGTTGCTGCCATTGATTGGGGTCGCCTTTGCAGGCATTTCGGTCCAACCCGTCACTCGCCAAGCACACTTTCACGCATGTCGTTGCTAAAGCCACTAACATTAGACTCTGTCGGATCATTTCCCAATCCTACCCTTCGAGATGCGCCAGTTTGGCCATTACTTGGGCACTTCAAGCAGCAAGAGGCCGTTTACGGGCAGTTCGAGCTTGATGAAACCCTTTGAAAGGCGCAGTTTTTCAACTGACGCTTGCCCGGCAGAGCAGCATTGTTCCACGGAATGTCGACATTCGGATAGGACGCCGCGGGCATCGCGCGGGCAGCCAACAAAAGGGCGGTGATGACTAGAGTACGCATTGTCTGCATCGCGGCCCGCGACAGAAGGGACTGTGTCTGGAATCAGTCGGCCCGTTCCCAACGCTGGGTATCGCCCGAACCCTTGGGCAGCGGTTCATTGCCTCGCCTTCAGTGAAGCTGCGTAGCGATCCTGCACGTACCTGCCAGCGTCGGCGATTCGTTTCTTCAGTTCGGGGTCGCTCGTGGACAGGTCAAAATATCGCAGCAACAATAGCGCTGTTCTCGGCTGCCTGTCGGAGTTGGCTTGGATGAAGCTGGGATCGGCGAACAGTCCATCAATGACCACCAGAGCCGCGTCGACATTTTCTTTCGTGAGATCCCTGCCCGCGAAAATCTTCGTGACTATTACGGCACCGGCGTCACCCAAGTGGCCAATCACCTTTTGGTCATGTCCCTCGAAACTGCCGGAGTCAATAATTCGTCTGATGATGCGCTCCGGATCGTTCTCCGTCTGACCGAAAGCGAAACTCGACACCAGAAGAACTGCGCAGATCGTAAGGATCAAGGGTTTCTCGTTTTGCTTACTCGTTTCTCCAATTTGCAACCGCACAAAAAAGCAGGGTAAACAGGGCATTCTTGCTCTCCTCTAACGTTAACGTTGCGATCCACCTGTTTAGGTCTCATTGCCTTCTAAAATTGCAGTAAACGATTCGAGCACTCTGACGGGCTCTCTATACCGTGCGACCCACACTTTATTCCTCTCTCCACGTTTGAAAAGTGAACCATGCTGAAAATGCTTTTTGCGAGCCAAATTGCCTCCTTTCAAGGCTCGCTTAGCCGGTTCTGCGTCGGCGGAAAGTGTAACTGTTGGGGTCACGGTATGCAATTCAGACCGCCCGTTGTCGATGCAACCACGTTTTTACTTCCGGACTTGAAGAACGCAGATATTTCCCCAACTTCACGTGCGGGATCTGCTCGATTCCGGAACGCCGCGTTCCGGTCGGAAACCCACGAAACCGGAACTTTCAAGCACGCAGCAATTTCAGAAACTGTCATTAATTCATCAAATTGCGTTTCCATTTTGAGGTTCCTGCAAACTAGCGCGTTTTTGTTTCTGCAAGTTTTTCCAATTCTGCATGCAACAGCGAACCGAGCCCGAATCGCACAGGATTGGCAGTCCTTGAGCGGAGAGAAAGGACTTAAACCCCCGCCCCTAGAAGCCGAATGCAGTTCGGGATCAGGGTCGAGTCCTGACGCGGTGGTGGAAGTCACCACTCAAACCGTTTGGCCACCGGGTTCACGGAACAGCGCGAGTGGTTGCGTGCCGACTGGACCGACTACCCAGACTCTGATCGCATACCGCGAGATGCTGATATTCAAAGCGAAAGATGGTGGGGCAGTTGAGGGGCACACCGTCTCCTGTAGTCCGATGCTCACCCCAAGGGGAGTCCACGCTGCCTCCCAGCCTCCGGACGATTGCACTGGGGCAGCGACTTCGGGACAGGAGAGACTGTAGGTCTGCAGCTGCACGCTCTCCACAACCCATCCAGGATTTAGATGGCTGAAATCGTAGATGTCCCGGCCAATCCCGAACTGTTCCGGGTCTGAGCGAACCACGAAAGCTGACGCGCCTGCGGGCACCAAGCGGCTGGTTTCGGTCGGGGAGACATATTCCAAGTGCCGGATGGAACGCGCGCCGACTCCGCTCGGGTACAGGTGCACCCAGGCGGCTGGAATTACGCTCAACAATTGCGGACGGCCGCGCGTGGCAATAAAACGGCAGCCGTGCAACGCTATGCGCTGGTGCGTGGTGGGATAAATTACCAGTGTCACGGAGGAGTCCGGAATGCCCTTCAGGTTTGTGTCAAGGTGGACTCTGATTTCGTGATCGGACCAAGCCCCAGGCGGAGTCGAGTCGAGTTGCATTGAGATGGGAGGGACGGCACTTGTCTGGTCGCCCCCGTAACGCGCCTCCAGTTGGACGATTCCGGGCGCATCTCCGAAAAAGCAACCCTTGATCGTGTATGTGTTGTCGGCCGCGGCGGGTGTGAAAACCACTGCTTTTGTCCTGCCATTGACCGATCGAATCACTGGTTCGCGGCATGTTGGATCGAGTCTAGGCCCCCGTGAATTGTCGCTGACCAGCTCCCGGGTGGCGGCGTTGACCGGGGCCTGCGGGAGTGAAACAGCCTTGTGTGCTTCGAGATAGTCCCGCTGTTCCCGCAACGCACTGACAACGGCCGGTGTCAGGCCATCGCTTGAGGTCGCCGGATTCTTCAGCCGTGGCCCCGTTTCAAGGTGGGCATTCTTAAGGACCTGGGCCAACTGCTTTTGGTACTCGTCGTCCAGCGCCGGCTTGATCTGCGTTTGTGGAGAGACCGGTTGCGGGGTTCCGGATGCTCGAGTCTGCACCGTCCCCTTTATCAGAGCTGCCCCCAGCAGGAAGGCGAGGCAAGCAGTGCCGAGGTACCGCGACAGTCTGCGGAAAGTCGTCATCGTGCTCGTCCCTCGGTTATCTCCTCGCCCTCCAGGCACCTCGACCTCGCCCGGAAGATTAATCAGCCAAGTCGCCGCCGCTAAGAACTGAGGCGACAGTCAATTCAGCCATTGCTTTCTACTTGTCCACCACTTGGGTCGCTGCCCGGTGCGGTTGCGGGAGTTTTTTTGCCGATACTGACACAGCCGCTGGATCCTGCAGTCTTCTGCTCTTCATCTGCTCCCCCATCTTCTTCATTTCGTCCATGTCGTGCGTATGGTCGGCGAAGCGCACGTTCTCATACTTTTTCCGCAGCACCGTGATGCGATAGTCAAAGCTGACGTTGGACGTGCCGCCGCCCAACTCGCGTACCTCAAACGAGTGGGCGGTCTTGTTGGTCACATACAGGCCCTTGCAGTCGCTGTTGGGCACGGGAAAGACTTTGTAGTTTGTGTCGGTGTTGACGGTCTGGATGAAGTCGGGATCGAGTGTGACCACGGCCGCTCCGTTGACCAGTTGCGCCGATCCGATGTCCTCGAACCAGTTCTGCGGCGCTTCTATGGCCGACATCGCGACCGTGCGCTTGCCACCGTCAATGGGGACCACCGCGTTCTTGCTGCCGGAGCAGTTAATGTTCCCGCTGCCGTCTATGTAGCAATACGCGCTCAAGGTGCCTAGGCTTGCACCGTAGCCGGCGATGAAGGGAGCCCCGTTCGTATTTTGGGCCCACACGGAAAAACTCCCTGAGTTGTTGCTGAAATATCCGGCAATGCCGGCGTCCGCAGTGCCGACGACGCCATACGGGCCGGATGAGCCGCCATCGCCCCAAACGCCTGTTCCCGTTCCCGACAAACTAGTTCCGATGGCGCTCAGGGAGCCGTTTTGCCCGAACGTGCCAGCTCCACCTCCGCTGGCAGTCAGGCCGTAAACGCCAATCGGACTCCCGGTTGTTGATGCCGCCTGTCCGAAGACCCCATAGGCAGTGCCGGCACTGCTTTCCGTATCGCCCTCAATGCCCCAACCTGAACCCCCGGGGTAAGTGGCGGCAGCATAGAGCGTGGTTGCGTTGAAGATGCTACTAGAGGCCGCGATTGCGTTGCCGCCGTTGTTGTTGATCGTAAGTCCACCGGTCAGACCGGCGTTTACAGCATTCAAAGTGCCGGCCGTGACCGTGCCAGCGGTGAAGTTGCCGGAGCCGTCGCGCTTCACGATCGCATTGGCGGTATCCGCGCTGTCGGGCGCCACCGTCCAGGCAAAATTCAACGTGCCCGTGCCCGTCACCGGCGATCCGCTCACCGTGAAGTCGCTGGCGGGCACGCTCAATCCAACGCTCTTCACCGTCCCGGCGCCGGTTCCGGGAAATGTCTGCCCGGCGGCAAACGTAAATACGCCCTTGTTGCTGAGTTTCAACCCGGTCTCTGCTGGCGTGGTCGCGCCCAGCCCGTAGAGCAGGTTCAGCGTGCCCGAGGGAGCAGTCGTGTCGTTCGCTGCCGGTTCGGCCTGCCACTGGAACACCTGATTCACCGCCGTGCTGGTCGTGCTGCTGAACGACGAAGCCACGAAGTCCAGCGGGCGCGAGTTTTTGCCGGCGGACGCCGTGGCTGCTCCCAATGCGGGCAGGTTCAGCTTGCCAGCGACATTCACAGCCGTGGCCGCCGTCTGGGTCAGGATCGAGTTCTGGAGATTCGTCGCCGTGGTGAACAGCGGAATCGCATTTACCGTGCCGCCGGTCGTGGTGACATTCGACATGGCCGGAGGCGGCGCAGAGGGTGAAGCCGAAGCTGAAGCCGGAGCGCCGTTCAAAATTGCGGCGCCGCCGTTCGCTGGCGCAGCCAGCAGGAAGGCCGAGGGCGGAAGTCCCCCCAGGGTTTCCGCATCTGCGGCCTTCATGGCGTAGGGAACGGCCACCAGCAGCACACGTGCACGTTCCGCTTCTCCCGTCACCTGCACAGCCAGCCAGCGGGCCTCGCCGGTCATGAACACTTCCGCGGGCAGACCTTCGTTGCGCGTGATTCCCAGCTGCACTGCGTAGTGGCCGGTCTTGTCGGGCGTGACGTTCTGGGTTTCCATCCACAGTGGCGCTCCTCCCTGCGAGTCTTTGTAGAGCAGGAAGCTGACACCAGTGATTGCCGTCAACGGCTTGCCGTTACCATCGGTCAGAGTGCCGCTGAAGTTCACCAACGCGGGCACGATCCCGGCTGGTTGTTGGGCCAAACCGGCCGGCGCTAACGCCAAGAAGACGAGAATCAGCGAAACTGCTGCACTCACGAGTGTGAGTGACTTAGCGGACTTATTCATAAAGATGCTCCTTTTCATTTTCATTTCTTAGCGCCGCCGAACCTGGAGTTTTGTCCGTTTGCGGGGGCAGCCGTAGGGGTCAGGCCTGACGGGACGAGATAGCCTGCAATCTGCAAAAGGCAGACCTCGTGTCCCGTAACGGTCTGGGGCGTATCGTCGGTGATATCAACCGAGAGACTGGTGCCGCCCGCTGCGTAAAACGTTGTGTTGTTGGCGCCGAACTGTGCATCAAAATAAAAGTAACCGGCTCCAGGGGACACGGTTGTGCCCGCAACGTAAAGCGTCTGCGGTGTCCCCGACGGGTACTGCCCGATTACTTGTCCATTTATCAGCGTCGTCCCTCCGTCGGCCACACACTCCGCGTTGAAACTCTTGATATAAGCGGTGAAGCCAGAAGGCACATCGTAGGCGTCATTCAGAACGCACTCGGTGCTGGAATTGAAATAGCATTGGGATCCCGTTTCAAACGGGTAGAGGTCTGCAAATGTAACCACGGCGGGCAAGGCGGCGACACTGACCGGCGGCATCGAACTGACGCTCACCGGCGCCTGTCCGACTACGTTGACGTTCGGAGTGTTGGCGATACTAACATTGGGTGTGTTGGCCACCTTAACGTTCGGTGTGTTCACCACGTCGACCAGGATTCTCCCCACCGCGTGCGCGGCTCGGGGAAGAAAGATTCCAGTGATCGCCGCCGACAGGAACATCAACCCGACGAGAGATAGAGCAGCTCGTATGCGCTTCATAAATGTCTCCTTTGTTGAAGTTCTCGTGCGGCGCCAAACCCTTCGTACGCGCCGGAACCGCTGGTCAACTTTCGCGTTCACATCCTGCTGATCGTGTTGCTGTTTGCGTTCGCGTCTTGACGGTCTTCATGGGCGGCTCTGCAAAACATAAAGTCCTCCTGAGCTGCACGTCCCAACGCGCCCGAGAGTGCCCCAAGCTGCTGCCAGCGTCAAAGGACGTGCTTCTGATTCGCGTATGACCTGATAAACGCTTACGCTGCAATGAGTCCCGAAATCTTGTGACTCGTTTTTCCGTGTGCTAAACTTGGCCGCCAAAGGGGTGAGCAGCGTGCAATATGGAAGCACCGGTCCCGCCTAAGCGTGTCTACCGGTTTGGTCTTTTCCAGGTAGATCCAGACGGCGGGAAATTATTGCGCGAGGGCGTGCCTATCAAGCTTCAGGAACAGCCTTTGCGGGTGTTGTGCCTCTTGCTGGAGCGGCGCGGCGAGATTGTTACCCGGGAAGACCTGCGGCGATCTCTTTGGCCGGAAGGTACCTACGTCGAATTCGACGGCAGCCTCAATGCCGCGCTGAAGCGGCTGCGCTTCGCGCTCAGGGACGATGCCGACAATCCACGCTTCGTCGAAACCGTACCCAAGCGGGGCTACCGGTTCATTGCTCCAGTAACCACTGAGGGGAGAGCGGCGGAGTCCCAGTTCTTAGACAGCGTGGCCGGGCCGGCACCTCCTCTCCGTCTCTATACCTTTTTTGCTGTTGTCGTGCTGGGCATGGCCGTCATCGGATGGTACACACTTCGTGACCATTTCCGGGCGGGGACTAACACGGTGCAACCCACTGCTGCCGCCGTCCCTATTCCCCGCAAGTCCGTCGCTGTCCTCGGGTTTCACAACCTTTCTGGGAAGGCAGAAGATGGCTGGTTAGGAACTGCTTTTTCGGAAATGATGAGCACCGAGTTGTCCGCGGGGGGAAAGCTGCGTCTCGCGTCAGGAGAGGACGTTGCCAACCTGCGGCTTTCCTCGCCTTGGTCCCACACCGATACGCTGGGGCAGGTGACGACCGCGCGCATCGGGAATGCCTTGAACAGTGAGTTTCTGGTGCTAGGCTCCTACACCAACATCGGCAGGCCTGAGCGTAAGCAACTGCGGCTCGACGTGCGCTTGCAGGACGCCAGAACCGGAGAGATTCTTGCAGAGGTCGCCGAGATTGGCAGCAGCGACAGCTTCTTTCAGCTGATTTCGCGGATTGGGGCCAAGCTCAGGGAGCGCCTGGGTGTTCCCGGCGTGGCTGGGTCTGACGAACTCAGCGTGCTGGCATCTTTGCCTGCCAATCCTGAAGCAGCGCGGTTTTACACTCTCGGACTTGCTAAATTGCGAGACTATGACTGCGTGAGCGCGAAGGGCTTGTTCGAGCAGGCGGTGAAGGCGGATCCCAAATTCCCACTTTCCCATTCCATGCTGGCTCGAGCTTGGTCACAGCTGGGATACGAGCAACAAAGAAAAGACGAAGCCAGGAGCGCTTTGGACCTTTCTGCCAATTTGCCGCATGCAGACCGATTACAGGTCGAGGGAGACTACTACGAAAGTCTGGCGCAACACGAGAAGGCTGCCTCAACTTATCAAGCGTTGTTCGCCTTGTTTCCCGACAGCGTCGAGTACGGACTGCAGCTTGCCCTAGCCCAAAGCGCGGCGGCCCAGAGAAGCCAGGCAATGGACACCATTGCCCAGCTTCGCCGCCTTCCACCAGCGGCTTCCACAGATCCCCGTATCGATCTGGCGGAAGAGCGTGCTATGCCGAACAACAACCCTGCTGCCCTGGCGCTGGTTCGGAATGCGCTTACGAAAGCCGCAGCCCAAGACAAGAAACTGGTTTATGCACAGGCTCGAACACGGGAATGCTTGATCCTGATCTACGGTGATAGTCCCGAACAAGGAAAACTCTCCTGCGAAGATGCCTCCAGGATTTTTCTTGCAGCCGGCAATCGCCTTGACGCCGCCGATGCCATGCGCCTGATTGGGGATAGCCAAGGGGCCCAGGGACACTACGAACAAGCCATCGCAACCTACCAGCAAGTGCTCATTGCCCTGCAAGAATTAGGTGAACATGACAAAATCGGCATGGTCCTCAACAACATGGCTGTTGGTTTCGCCAACGAGGGTAAACTGGACCGGGCCGAGCAGTTGTATCGCAAGGCGAAGTATCATTTCGAGCAGGCCGGGGACAAGGGCAACACGGCGACCGCGCTGGGCAACATAGCAGACGTTCTTTATCTTCGCGGCAATCTGCCAGATGCGGCCAAACTCTACCAACAAACTATCGAGAGCGAAGCGTTGCTCGATGCAAGCGCCCCGGGCTATGCGATGTACAGGCTTGCCGATCTGGAGTTGGCCCAAGGCCATCCGAAAAAGGCCCACGATCTTGCGGCGCAAGCAGTGGACGCCATGCGTCCCAGCCACGGGGCATACCAGTATTTGACAGGCGCGATGGTTGTGCTCGGGGATGCGTTGATGGCCCAAGGGGACTTGCCTGGAGCCCGCCAACAATATCAGCAAGCGCTGGAAACTCGGCAGAAACTGGGCGAAGAGCACTTGGTAGCGGAAAGCCAGGCCTCGCTAGCCAGACTCTCCCTCGAAGAGGGTCATCCGGATCAGGCTGAAACTTTGCTGCGCTCGGCGATCGCTGAGTTCGAAAAAGAGAAGGAAACCCCCGACGCGACCAGCGCTTGCACCCTGCTAAGCCGAGCTCTGCTCGCGCAAAGCAAGTTTCAGGAAGCTCGCAAAGCTATTCAGCAAGCCGCAGAACTTGGCAGAAATAGCCCGGACCCTGCTTTGATTTTGCCGCTGGCCATTCAAGATACGCAAATCGATATCGCTGCAGCGGCTTCAGGTCCGGCGGGACATCTCGCGCTCGCCACCGCTGGACAAAAACTGCGTCCTGAAATCGCGACCGCCCGAAAGCTAGGTTATTACCAAATTGAGTGCGAAGCCCGTCTGGCTCTGGCGAAGGCCGACCTCAAGGCTAGTCCTGCTCGGGGTCGCCCTCAACTGGAGATACTGGAAAAAGAAACCCACGAGCGCGGCCTCGAACTCCTCTCCCGCAAGGCAAGGTTACTGATTTCGGCCGACCAGGCTGATCTGTCAAAGG
>Ga0209698_10009075_pt1 | contig 10212 bp, 5 predicted proteins | sample LitLauG_LLR_2012_FD_187203 | JGI IMG/M metagenome (GOLD analysis project Ga0209698, IMG submission 187203) | Freshwater sediment microbial communities from Pennsylvania, USA - Little Laurel Run_MetaG_LLR_2012 (SPAdes) (version 2) | ecosystem: Environmental > Aquatic > Freshwater > Creek >... | reverse complement strand
ACGTGAACGCCTGATGGTGGCGGGGGCAGGATTTGAACCTGCGACCTTCGGGTTATGAGCCCCATCTGAGCCGTCCACGACCTCCTAGGCGATCCGTCGCCGTCCACATATGTCCAGATTGACATGGTCTTTTGTCGGCGCAGCATCTGTGACCTGGATCGGCGACTCAACACGCCATCATCCCGTAGTAGGGCTTTTGTAGGGCCGTTCGTCGACCTTCGGGTTATGTGCGGGTCGCGACAGACGGATGCGACGGCGGACAGTGGACCGGCCCACATGACCAGGTCGGGTGATGCCGTCGAGGCCACTGCCCTCTCGGAGCGGACCGGACGCTCAACGATGCCAGTCGGCCGGCTGGGTCCTGCAAGGCCTACGCGAGAGGCGCATGAGCGCCTGCCTATTCCGGTGCCGGCATCGCCTGGCCCGAGAGGAAGCGTCGTATCCGCTCCCCAGAGGGCAAAGCAATGGCCTCAGAAGCTACAACCCCCCGCCCCGGCCCCATGACACGGGTCATCCACCTCCTCCGTCCGTCTTGTCGCCAGGTCGCGTTCTTCCTGGTCACCGAGGTCTCACTCGCCGCGCTGGGCGCGCCTCTGTGGGTGCACCTGGTCGCCGCTTGTGTAGTGCACGTTGCCGTCGTCGTAGTTGAGGAGCAATCGTGACCGGAAGCACCGACGGGCGTCATAGCCAGGGCTTACGCTGTGCCCGGAATGGAATATCAGAGGACCGCCATCAAGTGAGCAAGCTCACCCTCCCCCAGCTGGAGCGCCACCTCTTCGCCGCGGCGGACATCCTGCGCGGGAAGATGGATGCTTCCGAGTTCAAGGAATACATCTTCGGGATGCTCTTCCTAAAGCGGTCATCCGACCAGTTCGAGGACGAGCGGCTAAATGTGGTCGCCTCGGAGCTAGCTAAAGGCAGGACTCAGGCCGAGGCCGACCAGCGAGCCAACCGTCCCGACTTCTACACCGAGTCCTTCTTCGTTCCTGAGAAGGCGCGCTGGGAGTACCTCCTCAACGAAGTCCACCACAACGTCGGCGACGGGCTCAACAAGGCCCTCTCGGCGCTGGAGGAGGCGAACACCGCCCTCGAAGGCGTCGTCCAGCACATCGACTTCACACGCAAGGTGGGCCAGACTTCGATCTCGGATAAGAAGCTCCGGGACCTGATCGTCCACTTCTCGAAGTACCCACTGCGCAACGAGGATTTCGAATTCCCCGACCTTCTGGGCGCCGCGTACGAGTACCTCGTCGGGGAGTTCGCAGACTCAGCCGGCAAGAAGGGCGGTGAGTTCTACACACCCAGGTCGGTCGTCCGGATGATGGTCCGCCTCATCGAGCCCCGCGAGGGCATGCGGATCTACGACCCGTGCTCGGGCTCGGGCGGCATGCTCATCCTGTCCAAGGAGTATGTCGAGGAGCACGGTGGCAACGCTCGGGACCTCGCACTCTTCGGGCAAGAGGACAATGGTGGTGTTTGGTCCATTTCAAAGATGAACCTCCTCCTCCACGGCATTCCGGACGCCGATATCCGCAATGAGGACACTCTCGCTGAACCACAGCACATTGAAGACGGTGAACTCATGCGCTTTGACCGGGTCATCACCAATCCCCCGTTCTCCCTCAACTACACGAAAGAAGGCATCAAGTTCCCGGAACGGTTCCGCTACGGCTGGTGTCCCGAGAGCGGCAAGAAGGCTGACCTCATGTTTGTACAGCACATGATCTCCGTTCTCCGTCCGCAAGGAACGCTCGCCACAGTCATGCCACACGGTGTGCTCTTCCGTAGCGGCGCCGAACGTGAGATCCGCAAGGGCCTGCTAAACGACGACCTTCTCGATGCCGTCATCGGGCTGGCACCCAACCTCTTCTATGGGACAGGGATCCCTGCGTGTGTCCTCGTGCTGCGGGCAAAGGGAGCAAAGCCCAGCGAGCGTCGCGGCAAGGTGCTCTTCATTAACGCAGACGCCGAGTTCACGGCAGGCCGGGCGCAGAACTATTTGCTTCCGGAGCACGTCGAGAAGGTTGTGTCAGCGTATAACGCTTTCACAGACATCCCGGGCTACGCGGCCGTCGTTTCACACGACGAACTGTTTGCCAACGACGTCAACCTCAACATCCGCCGCTATGCCGACAGTGCGCCACCCCCCGAGCCGCAGGATGTTCGCGCTCACTTGCTAGGGGGGATCCCCAAGCGCGAGGTCGCCGACAAGGCTGACCTGTTCGCGGCACATGGCTTCAATCCGATGAACATCTTCGTCGAACGCGACACCGACTACTACGACTTTTCGGATGCCGTGATGTCGAAGGCAGCACTGCAAAGCCTTGCCACGGCGGATCCAGGCGTCACCGCTCGAGAGGCTCAGCTGGCCTCCGCCCTCGACGCGTGGTGGGATGCGAATGCGAAGTTCATAATCGAATTGCCAGAGACGCGGGCGCTGATGGCGACGCGCGCAACGCTGCTCGACAGCTTCGTTACCGCCCTCACGCCCGTCGGCCTCCTCGACCGGTTTCAAGTGGCGGGCGTGATAGCGAGTTGGTGGGGCGAGATCCAGTTTGACTTCCGTGCACTCGCAGCCGGCGGGTTCGGCGCCGTGGTCGACGGCTGGGTTACAACCATCACAACTGCTCTCGACGACAAGAAGCGCAAGGGGAATCCGCTCGACCACCGGCTTGTGCGGTCGCTGCTCCCCGAGTACCTCGGCGAGATTGAAGAAGCCGCGTCTCGGCGCGCTGAGTTAGAGGCCACCATCAAAGGCTTGTCTGACGGCAGCGACGGGGAAGAGGACGAGATCGAAGAGGATGCTGAAGATGAGGCGACTCTTTCACCGGTCGCGCTGGCAGCCATCAAGAAGGAGCTGACCGCGGCCAAGAAGAAGGCGAAGGCCCTAGAGCTGACGTTCGTCGCCAAACTGCACGAGGCACGTGGTGAGCTCACATCCGATGCCGCCGAACGTCTCGTGCTGCGTATCGCACGTGAAGAACTCACAGACCACCTCGGTGCGTACGTCACCAGTCACAGACGCCTCGTGGCAAGCGCACTTGAGAACTGGTGGGACAAGTACGCAGCGACGTTGCGAGTACTCGAAGCGAAGCGTGAATCTTCCCAGGCCCGTCTGAACACACTTCTGGTGGATCTTGGCTATGTCTAGGACATCAACAACCGACTGGGCTTCACAGGCTGTCGGCGATCTCTTCGACATGCAACTTGGAAAGATGTTGAGCGCCGCCACCCGCAGCGGGCCGAGACAACGGCCATTCCTTGCGAATCGGAACGTTCAGTGGAACAGAATCGATCTCAACGACGTGGAAACGATGCACTTCAGCCCGTCGGAAGATCAGAGTTTTGGCCTAGAGAGCGGGGACCTGCTGGTTTGTGAGGGCGGGGAGATTGGCCGTACCGCGATTTGGGCAGGGGAACTGGCTGACTGTCACATTCAGAATGCAGTGCATCGCCTGCGGCCGCGCGACGGTGCAATCGTCCCGCGATACTTCCTGCATTTCATGCGATATGCCGCAGACTACGGCCTGTTTCGACGATTGTCCGGACAGACGAGCATCGCCCACCTAACTAAGGAGGGGCTGGGTCAGCTCGCAGTTCCGCTTCCACCGCGGTTAGAGCAAACCGGCATCGCTGAGACCTTCGACACCGTTGATGACATGATCCGCCTAACCGAGCGCCTGATCGGGAAGCTTGAGCTAACGAAGCAGGGAATATTGCGCGACCTGCTGACCCGGGGGATTGACGAGAATGGCAACCTCCGGGATCCGGAGCTACAACCAGATTCCTTCCATGACACGCCGCTCGGCCTTCTTCCCAGGACCTGGACAGTCCGCAGGCTCGGGGACCTACTCGCCGATGTTGAACCTCCCATGCGAAGTGGTCCATTTGGCAGCGCATTGCTAAAGGAGGAGTTGGTAGACCAGGGCATTCCTATTCTGGGAATCGACAATGTTCACGTAGAGAACTTCGTACGCGACTACAGCCGATTCGTTACGGCAGCGAAGTTCCGCGAACTCTCCAGGTATGCGGTTAGACCCAATGACATCATGATCACGATTATGGGCACTGTCGGACGGTGCTGCGAGGTCCCACCTGGCATCGGAGAGGCCCTTTCGTCCAAGCACGTATGGACATTGACGATCGACCAGTCTGTGTACGTGCCCTCTCTCGTGTGTCTGCAAGTGAACTACAGCGAGTGGGTGCTCCGACACTTCTCTAAGGACACTCAGGGCGGGATCATGTCGGCCATCCAAGCCGGGACACTTCGGTCCGTTCTCTTGCCAACGCCGCCTATCCACGAACAGACGGAGATCGCTTCAATCCTCATGGCGCAGAACTCGCGCCTCGTGGCACTGCGCGATGAACTTTCAAAACTGCGGCTCCTGAAGTCAGGCTTGATGGATGACCTACTCACAGGGCGCGTGCGGGTGGCCGCCGTCGAGGATGCTGCGTGACCTCTTCCATGCCGAACGAGTACAGCGAGGTGGAACTTCCACTCGTTCGGCAACTTCTCTCTATGGAGTGGTCGCACTTGGAAGGCTCCAAGTGGGATGCCTCAACCTCACATAGGGAGTCGTTCCGTGAGGTCGTCCTCTCCAGCCATCTGCGCGCCGCGCTCCGTCGCATCAATGTTGACAACGACGGCAATGAATGGCTGGACGAGAGCCGCGTCGCACAAGCGGAAGCGGCGTTGCTCCGATCGCCGGCCCTGAAGTTGGTCGAGGCCAACCAGAAGGTCACATCTCTTCTTCTGACCGGAGCGACGGTGGACGGAGTCGAAGGTCGGGACGGAGGACGGGGCCAGACCGTCCACTACATCGACTGGGAGCACCCTCAGCGGAACGAATTCCTGGCAATCAACCAGTTCCGGGTCGACGAGCCGGGCGGCCAGGCGCACAAATTCGTCGTCCCGGACGTCGTTCTCTTCGTCAACGGCATCCCGCTGGTGGTGATCGAGTGCAAGAGCCCGTACATCACAGGCCCCGCTGTCGAAGCGATCGACCAGTTGCAGCGGTACGCGAACCAGCGTGCGCGCGTCCACGACAACGAGGGCAACGAGCGTCTCTTCCACTCGAACCAGTTCGTTGTCGCGACATACTTCGACAAGGCGATGGTCGGGACCTTCACCTCGGAAGGCGAACACTTTGCCGAGTGGAAGGAGACCGAGCCCGTCTCCCGAGAGGCGGTTGCCGCCGAACTGGGCAAGGAGGTCGAGGAGCTGTCGAGCCAGGAGATTCTGGTCGCCGGCATGCTCCGCCCAGCGCACCTGCTGGACATCGTGAGGAACTTCACTCTCCACATGCAGACCGAGGGGCACACGATCAAGCTCATCGGTCGATATCAGCAGTACCGCGCCGTGCAGCGATCTATCGAGCGCCTGACAACGGGCAAGACTCGTTTGGAGGATGGCGAGTTCGATCGCCGTGGGGGAATTGTCTGGCACACGCAAGGGTCGGGGAAAAGTCTCACGATGGTCTTCCTGATCCGGAAGATGCGGACGCTCCCGGACCTTCGGCGATTCAAGGTCGTCGCGGTCACAGACCGCACGGACCTTCAGCGCCAGCTGAGTGAAACCGCTGCGCTGACGGGCGAGACAGTCGACGTCGGCAAGTCGGTCGCGAAGGTGAAGGAGCTGCTTGCGCGACCGGGACCAGGCCTTGTGTTCGCGATGATTCAGAAGTACCGGGAAGCCGACGCCGACCTCGCCGGCGAAGGTGGCGCAAGCGGTGGCAAGTCAGCGGAGAAGGAACCGTTCGGGCTCCTCAACGAAAGCGACGCGATTGCTGTGCTCGTCGACGAGGCGCACCGGTCTCACTCCAGCACCTTGCACGCGAACCTTCTGAGCGCTATCCCCAACTGCGCCCGCATCGGCTTCACCGGCACCCCGATCATCATGGGTGAGAAGAAGCGCACTCACGACATCTTCGGGGAGTTCATCGACACCTACACGATCCGCGAGTCGGAGGCGGACGGTGCAACGGTGCCGATCCTGTACGAGGGCCGAACGACGAAAGGCGCAGTCACCGAGGGGCGGGATCTCGACGAGGTCTTCGAGGACATGTTCTCCGAACGGTCCGTCGAAGAGCTGGACGCCATCAAGAAGCGCTGGGCCACCAAGGGCAACGTGCTCGAAGCCCCCAAGATGATCGAGGCGAAAGCACGCGACGTGCTGCGCCACTACGTCGACGGCGTCATGCCGAACGGTTTCAAGTCTCAGGTCGTGGCGACAAGCCGACTTGCTGCAGTGCGATACCGGGCGGCGCTCCTCCAGGCGCGAGATGAGCTGGTCGCCGAGATCGAGCAGCTCGACCCGGCGATGACGACTCCCGAGGCCATCGACCGGGCTGACGAGTTGCCCACCAAGACGGCGCGTCTCGTGCGGGCATCAGCGCATCTCCCACTCATCAAGGCCTTGGACTTCGTGCCAGTCATCTCCGGCAGTCACAACGACGACCCCGATTGGCTCCAGTGGTCCGATGGGGACAAGCACAAGACCAACATCACCTCCTTCAAGTTGCCGCTCGGCGTCGTATCCGAAGACGACCCCGGGCGAGTCTCGCCAGTCGCGTTCCTCATCGTGAAGTCGATGCTGTTAACTGGCTTCGACGCACCCGTTGAGCAGGTGCTGTACCTGGACCGCTCGATCAAAGAGGCGGAGCTGCTGCAGGCGATTGCGCGCGTCAACCGCACCGCGTCTGGCAAGAACGTTGGCTACGTCGTCGACTACTACGGAGTCGGGGAGCACCTCAAGGAGGCCCTCGCTGCGTACTCCGGCGACGACCTCGAAGGGTTGTTGCAGAGCATTGCCGACGAGTTGCCAAAGCTCGTCGATCGTCGGCAGCGTGTGCGCAATCTCTTCCTGGAGCACGGCGTCGACCGATTCGACAACGATGACGACGTTGAAGCGTGCGTGACAGCGTTGGAAGATGAGCGTTTGCGCGCCGCCTTCGAAGTCGCACTAAAACAGTTCCTCACGACTCTTGACATCGTTATGCCGCGTCCGGAGTCGCTACCGTTCAACCGAGATGCCAAATTCTTCGGCATGGTTCAGGTCAGGGCACGACGTCGATATCGAGAGGGTGACACCTTCGACGTCTCCCTATACGGCGAGAAGGTGCGCAGTCTCATCGACGATCACGTTCTTGCTCTTGGTGTCGAGCAGAAGATCCCACCGGTGTCGATCACAGCTCCAGACTTCCGCTCAAAAGTTGGAGGCCTTCGCTCCGATCGTGCAAAGGCGTCAGAAATGGAACACGCAATCCGGTACCACATCCGTAAACACTTCGACGAGGATCCGGCGCACTACGGGAAGCTGTCCGAGAAGCTCGACAAGATCCTGGAAGCGTTGAAGGAACGGTGGGACCAGCTCGCACTCGCGCTGTCGGACCTCGTCGATGACGCACTGAAAGGTCGGGAAGTCGACTCGACCGGGCTCGACCCGCAGACGGAGGCACCATTTTATGGGCTGCTCGGCCAGGAGCTAGAAGCAGAAGCTACTGCCGGCAGCGAGCTAGTCGTCCGGGATGCGCCGCCTGCCGAACTCTCTCCAGCACAGGCTGCTGTCTTGCGCGATGCAACCGTCACGCTCGTGGATCATCTGCGCGGTGAGATCGGCGTAGTCGGCTTTTGGCAGAACACGTACGCGCAGGACGTGCTGCGCAAGTGGGTCGTTCAACACCTCGACGGCCAGCAAGTCGACGGACACGACCTCTTCAAGCTTGACCGACTTTCCGAGGTCGCTGACCGGGTGGTCGAACTTGCGAAGACCAACCATTCCAAGCTGGTGGGTGGCGCGTGACAAGCATGTCCCCCACCCTGCCGCCTCGACTCGCCGTCGCTGGGCTCGACTTCGAGGTCCAGCTCTCCGGAGCACGGCGGTCGATCGGCATCACTGTTGACCGCGATGGCTCACTGATAGTGAACGCTCCCAACGACTGCGACGAGGCGGAGCTGGCAGCGTTCGCCCACGAGAAGCGGATGTGGGTCTATAAGAAGCTCGCCGAGAAGGATCTGCTGCTGTCGCATCGACCGAAGAGAGCCTTCGTCAGCGGTGAGGGTTTTGCGTATCTCGGCCGCTCGCATCGTTTGCTGCTCATCGACGGCCGAGAGCAGCCCGTAAAGCTCGAACGCGGACGGTTGGTCATGCGACGGGATGTGGCGATGGGTGGCGGAGGCTCCAAGGCTGTCGTCGATTGGTACCGAGCCCGTGCGCTGCGCTGGCTGCCTCGTCGCGTTGAGCCATGGGCACGCCGAATGGGCGTGAGGCCCGGTGACATCGACGTCCGTGACCTCGGCTACCGCTGGGGATCCCTCGGCAAGCGTGACCACGTAAACTTTCACTGGGCAACGATCCAGCTCCCCCCGACGCTTGTCGACTACGTGATCGTTCATGAGATGGCACACGTTCACGAGCCGAACCACACGCCGGAGTTCTGGCGCCGCGTGGAGCGGGCATTGCCGACGTTCCAAACTTCGAAGCTTGAGTTGGCGCGCGTCGGAAGCGGGCTCTGGCTTGGCGACGCAAATGTCCGCCACCTACGTGCGCAAGTGGAGGCACCAGCGTGATCGACAAGCAAGTTATCGACGTTGACCGCATCGACGGCAAGCCCAGAACGGTCAGCGAATTGTTCACCTCGCGCAAGTACAGCGTTGACTATTACCAGCGTGAGTACGCATGGACACAGGCGAACGTCATCGAACTGCTCGAAGACTTGACCGGCCGCTTCCTCGATTCGTGGGATGAGAGCCACGAGCGCGAAGACACTCTGACGTACCGGCCGTACTTCCTCGGGCCGATCGTCACGAACAACCGAGGCGGGACGCTGTTCCTTGTCGACGGGCAACAGCGCCTCACCACGTTGACACTCCTCCTGATCTACCTGCTTCACCTCCAAGAAGGCCGTGCTCCGCAGGAGCAGGTGGATGTGCGCCAGTTCGTTGCGTCTACGCGTGTAGGCAAGTGGAGCTTCAACCTCGACGTCGAAGACCGCCGCGACTGCATGCAGGCTCTGCTTGAAGGCATCCCGCCGGTAGTTCCCGAGGGTGACGAGTCAGTCGAGAACCTTTGGGCGCGATACCAGGATGTCGAGCAGCTCTTTCCGCAGGAGCTGAAGGACCGCAAGCTCCCGTTCTTCATTGATTGGCTGCTGGAGCGCGTGGCAGTCGTGGAGATCGCCACTTCGGATCAGGAGATGGCGCTGGAGATCTTCGAGACCATGAACGACCGCGGTCTGCGGCTGACGACCACCGACATGCTCAAGAGCTACCTGTTGGCGATGATCCGAGATCCCGAGAAGATCGAATCCGCCAACCGATTGTGGCGAGGTCGCGTCGCTGCTCTGAGCAACCTCGTCGACAAGGGAGACTCGGACTTCATCCGCAACTGGCTACGCTCAAAGTACGCCGAGACGATCCGCGAGCGGAGGAAGGACGCCGTACCCGGCGACTTCGACGTCATCGGCACAGCACCGCACAAGTGGGTGCGTGACCACCGGGAGGACATCGGACTCCGGAAGGCGGGAGACTACGCCGCACTCGTTGAGCGCGACTTCGACAGATTGTCCGGTAGGTACCTGCAACTTCTCGAAGCGTCGCAGAAGCTGACGCCCGGGTTCGAGGAGGTCTTCTACAACGCATGGAATGGGTTCACATTCCAATACCCGCTGATTCTGGCTGCCATATCACCAGCGGATGATGACGAGACATTCCGCATTAAGACGCAAATGGTTGCAGGTTGGACGGACCTCTTCGTTGCGCGCCGCATGGTCAACTACCGCAACTTCGGGTACTCGACCGTGTCGTACACGATGTTCAACCACGTCAAGGACATCCGCGACCTTGACGTGGCGGAGCTGGCTCAGGTTCTTGGCACGAAAGTGGCCGAGATGGAAGACGGCTTCGATGCAGTCGCCAACCTCGGGCTGCACCAAAGGAACGGGAACCAGATCAAGTACCTACTTGCTCGGATGACGGCGTGGCTGGAGAAGCGATGCGGAGGCACGCTCACCTTCGCCGACTTCGTGAGCCGCGATCGAAAGCATCCGTTTGAGATCGAGCACATCTGGGCAAACCATCCAGACCGCCACCCTGAGATTGCGAACGAGCAAGCCTTCCTCGATCAGCGGAACAAGTTCGGAGGTCTGCTCCTTCTCCCGAAGGACTTCAACGCGAGCTACGGCGATAAGCCTTACCGAGACAAGCTGGAGCACT
>Ga0209698_10009074_pt1 | contig 10213 bp, 8 predicted proteins | sample LitLauG_LLR_2012_FD_187203 | JGI IMG/M metagenome (GOLD analysis project Ga0209698, IMG submission 187203) | Freshwater sediment microbial communities from Pennsylvania, USA - Little Laurel Run_MetaG_LLR_2012 (SPAdes) (version 2) | ecosystem: Environmental > Aquatic > Freshwater > Creek >... | reverse complement strand
GCCTGCTGCTTTGTTGTACTGCGAATTAGGATCGAAGCCTATGAACGGAACGCGCAAATCCACGTTGCCTGCGGGAAAACCCTCCACAAGAGCGAATACATTTTCCGCGGCGGTCACGTTGTAGCCATAGGTAGTCGTCTCGCCATGGATCGGATTGGAGGGCGTAGCAATTCCTGGTTGGTTGAACGGGACCGGGATGTTCTCATGGACGCCATGGTTACCCACAAAGGAAAGCGTCAGGACCAGATCGTTCTTCGGCTGCCACTGCAAATCAAGCATGAAATTCTCTGAGTAAGGCAGCTTGTTGGAAGGGTCGTAACCAGCAAATTGAACAGGGCCGCAAACGAAGTTGGGGTTGATGGAACTGCAGAGCGGCGTCGTCAAATTCTTCAAGTCAGCAATATTTGGCAAAAGCGAGGCGACTCCTGCGAGGCTCGTAGGAGCGGGTGGCGGCGTCGAGGTCCCAAATGGCGTGGCAAAAGAAGCGCCCTGCTGAGCAAACAAGGGAACAACAAACGGCGGCTCGACGGTAACGCCGAAGGGGCCATTGAAGCCGCCGCCGGCGCTGGGCGAGAGTTCGGCCAGGTATTCGCCACGGTCGTAATACATGCCATAGCCAGCACGAACGACTACGTTCTTGAGAAACGAAGGCGTCCAGGCAAGGCCAATGCGCGGGGCAAAACCCCATTGGCGGCCAGTGAGGGTGGAATCGCTGACACCCTTGGTGCCAAATTGTTTGTTGTTCCCAGCGACGACGATACCGATTTGGTCACCCTGGGGCCCGCCAATCGTGTCAGTACCAAAGTTATAGTTGTAATCCTGCGGGTAGAAATTCGCCAATAAGCCGTGTTTCTCGGAGAACGGACCATCCCAATCCCATCGGATACCGAGTGTGAGAGTGAGGTTGGACTTGATCCGCCAAGTATCCGAGGCATACGTACCAACCTGGTTCGAGCGGTAATACCGGTTTGTGGCGCCGTTTACAAAGACAGAGGGGCCGGTCTCACCGCAGAAGAATGAACCAGGAGTGCATAGGGATCCGGTGAGAAAGTCTTGAAACGTGGCGAAGTTGAGCAAGGCCGTCTGGTTGTTTCTGTTGACGACATTGAGCTGGGTGTGGTCCCACTGAAAACCGAATCCAAAGTTATGGCGTCCCACGGTCCACGAGTATTTCGTGGCCCCCTCAAATTTATTCTGGAAAACTCCCACGCTGGCAAAGTTACTTGCAGGACCGATGCTCAGGCCGCCGTTAAAATTGAAATTGGGATTGGTTATGGATATGCCAGGCACGTTTGAGAGGCCGAAGATGTTCGTTCCGTAGTCTGTATTCTTGTATCCATCGGTGGTATGCGCAAAAGCTTTTTCGCGGACGAACCCAAGACGTTGCGTCCATACCGCGTTGGGAGAAATTGTGGTTGTATTTTCCAGCGCGAACAGATGCGCGCCGGCGCTTAATTGCTGCGGAAAATTGCCCACCTGACTGATGGAGAACGGGGCGAAGGTGGGATCGTTTTGATAGTAATATTTTCCAGCGAGCCGGTCTTTGGCACTGAAATTGTAGTCAATATTCCCGTTGAGTTGATCGGCGCTGAATGTCGTGTAGGGGCCGACGACCATCGCGTTGTATCCGAGATTTTGCTGCTTCGTTGGATCAACGTTTTCTGACGGGACAAAAAACTGCCCATTGGGAAGCTTGAGGTTCATGATGTTCAGGGCTACCTGGCTTATGTCGGTGCTTGTGATGCACGCTGGGTGAGTACCAGTTCCGCATTTCGGATCGAAATCCGCGTTAGCTAAGTTCGCCAGGCTCGTGGCATCGCGGCTAGTATCCGTCAGTCCCGCGAGAGTCTTGACTTCCGAAAGCGAACTGTCTTGGTCGGTTGCTCTCTGCCCCTGATAGGACGCGAAAAAGAAGAGCTTGTCTTTGACAATCGGTCCGCCAAGGGTTACACCGAAAGTGTTGCGCCTCAAATAGGGAACGGTACTTCCGTGAGTTGGACCGTTCGGATCCCGAAGCGTGCTGTCTTGATTGAAGAAGAAGGGTGCCGCATTCCACGAACTCGTCTGATGGTATTCATAGGCCTGGCCATGGAATTGGTTCGAGCCGGTGCGCGTTTGCATGGAAATGTGCGCGCCGCTGTAAGAACCTTCCGTCGCGTCGTACATCGAAGTGTTCACGCGAACCTCTTCCAAGGTTTCCTGCGGCGGAGAGGGAATGGATTCCCCGATGGCGCTGTAAACCGAAGTGCTGGTCTGGATTTCGCTACCGACCGATGAAAAATTCTCGCCGGTATTCAGGACGGAGCGATTGTCGGAGACACCACTCGAAGACTTGCCGTTGAAATCGTTATTCAATTGCACGCCATTCAGAGTAAAGCTGTTGCTGGTATCGCGCTGGCCGTTGGCAAAGATATTCTGATTGCCAAGACCCGCGTTGGAACCTGAACCGGTAAGAAAATCGGCATTTACGCCGGGGCTGAGCAGCGCCAATTGGGTAAAGCTACCGGTGCCTAGAGGAGTGCCCTCGATGAGGTCGGTGCCCAACGTGTAGCCGTTGGTGGTATCAGTCTCATTGAGCAGCGGGGTTCCGCTGACGGTTATTTGCGTGGTCACCTCGCCAGGCTGCAGCGTGCCGTTGACGGTCGCGGTGACGCCGCCTTGGACGAGGATTTCCGAGTGAATCTCGGCTTTGAAACCGTCGCGGGAGAACGTCACGGAATATTTTCCGATGGGGAGTCCTACGATCAGGAAGGAGCCATCGTCTTTGGTAACTGCCGTCTGCTCCAGATTGGTAGCCGCGCTGTGAATCTTTACCGTGACTTTGCCGAGGACGCCGCCGCTGACGTCGGACACTGTGCCATTGATGGATCCAAGCGTTTGCTGCGCCTGCGCATTCGTGCCGAGCAGGAAAATAATTGCGAGCCCCAATATTCCGAACCGAAGCAGTTTTCGCATTGCGTACACCCCTTCCCTCAAGATCCTACCAATCCGCTGCCACGCATTTATCACAGTCTCGGGGTAGAAATCGAGTGCCGCCCTGTGGATAACCCCAGACGCCCACGGCCAGCTCGCGAGAGTATGCTGAGAAGGTGAACGCAAGTAAAATCGGAAATTACAATGCAATGAATCCGCGGTGATAGACCATGCCTGATGATGCTGAACAAAATCAGGAGAAAACCATAGCAGAAGCAGTGGGGTGAGCGCTTTACAGAAGCGCGGCCATTCATTACTCTGAACAGACTATGTGGAATGTCGAAGAGAAGTTCTCACCGAAAGCGATCGAGAGCCTGGCAGCGCTGGGGTTTGCCGTGGGCAGCACGCGCGGGGTGGTGCGCGTCGAGAAATATGGCAGCGGCGCGGAGTTCCGCAAGGGCACGGACGATCTCTATCAAATGACCATTATTCCCACCATCATGCTGAAGGGACAGTTCACGCGGCTGTGGGACGCCGGCTACCAGAAGTTTCTACTTACGGATGAAGGACTGAAATTGCCGGCGCTGGCGACGCATCTGCAGAACTTGCGGAAGTTCAACGAGGAGTTGCTCACGGCGCTGGGCGTTCCCACTTTTTACAACGAAGCGCTCGGTTCGGTTAGCCAAGTCAGCGTCTATGACCGCGTCAAGGGCCGCAAAGGTGCAGTGCCGGACGAAACCGTCGGAGCACACGATGCCGGTGGCAGCCACTAAGTCGGCAAGCAGGAATCTCCATCCATCGATCTACTAATGAAGCGAACTGCGTATGCCCTGAGCATTTTGGGTGCGGCGCTGCTTGTTCTCGTTTCCTACAAAAACTACGCACCAATTTCGATGACGGAAGTCTTTGGGTTTATCACTGGCGCCATCTGCGTGTGGCTGGTGGTGAAAGAAAACATCTGGAACTGGCCAATTGGAATCGCGAACGAGCTGTTTTTCATAATCCTCTTCTGGCGGGCGCGGCTGTTCGCCGACATGGGTCTGCAGTTTCTCTATGTAGCCCTCAGTTTCCTGGGATGGTACCGCTGGCTCCACGGTGGCCATGGAAGTTCCTCACTACGCATTGCGCGGATTGAAGCGCATGCCGCGGTCGTTCTGTCCGCGGTTGGCACTGCGTGCACGATTGCCCTTACGGTCTATTTGCGCTCAATCCATGACGCCGCCCCCTTCTGGGACGCGCTCACGACGGTGTTGAGTGTAATAGCACAATACCTGCTCACCAGGAAAATTCTCGAAAACTGGCACGTGTGGATCGCTGCGGACGTTATTTACATCGGCTTATACATCTACAAGAGCCTCGCGCTTACGGCTTTGCTTTACTTGATTTTTCTCATTATGTGTGTGATCGGTGTGCGCGAGTGGCGAGCGTCTATGGCCTCCTTGGCCCGATCTGCCCAACTCAGACTAGAGAGCAGAACCGAATGAAACGCGGCATCGTAATCGGGAAGTTTTACCCTCCACACAACGGCCACTCGTTCTTGATCGAAAGCGCGCGCGCCCAAGTGGACGAGCTGACCGTCATCATCTGTGACAAGCAGGGGCAGAAAATCCCGGGAGACCTCCGCGCTGAATGGCTGCGCGAAATTCACCCCGGCATCCAGACCAAGGTCGTCGAGGACATTCTGGCCGAGGACGATTCACAAGGTTGGGCTACTTACACAATCGAAAGGCTAGGCTTTGTCCCCGATGTTGTTTTCACTTCGGAAGCCTATGGGGACTCTTATGCCAGGCATCTGGGTTGCAAGCATGTCCTGGTCGATCAGACTCGCGACACGGTTCCCGTTTCCGCGTCACAAATCCGGAAAGATCCACTCGCGAAATGGGCTTTTCTCCACGCCTGCGTGCGCGCTTATTTCGCCAAACGCGCTTGTATCCTGGGAGCAGAATCGACCGGGACGACGACCATGGCAAAGGCATTGGCGGAACACTACCACACAGCCTGGGTGCCGGAATTCGGACGTACTTATTGGGAAGGCAGAATGTATCTTCCTTCCCCGGTGCCCTGGACAGTAGAAGAGTTTGTGTTTATTGCCCGCCAGCAGAACCGTCTCGAGGACGAATTAGCAAGATTGTGCAATCGCATTCTGATCTGCGACACGGATTCATTTACGACCAGCTTGTGGCAAGAGAGATACATGGGTTTCCTGTCTCCGAAGATAGCTTGCACCCACGAGCACCGGAAAATTGATTTGTATTTACTCACAGACGTCGACATTCCCTTCGTGCAGGATGGGACCAGAGACGGTGAGCACATTCGCGAACATATGCATCAACGTTTCTTGAGTGAGTTAGAGCGCCTGAAGAAACCATTCTTTGTGTTGAGTGGTTCCCTCGAAGCACGATTGAGGGTTGCCATAGGCCTCTGCGACCGCGAACTAAAAGCGCCGAGTTTGTTGGCAGAGGACTGACCGGGCAGCACAAACAAGTTTAGGGAACTGCGGCAAGCTGGTGCCGGAACTGCTCGAGATCGACGCGATGCTTGGCCGCTTTTTTCTCGCCGATAAAAATCACAGGAATATCCCAGCCGTAGCGCTCCTTCAGGTCGGGATCGTCATCAATATTGACTTCGCGAAGGACGGCGCCGAATTCGCGCAAAAGCGGAGCGATGGCAGACTTGGCTTCGTCGCAGAGGTGGCATCCGGGGCGGGTGTAAAGAGTGACGTCCCGGGGGCCGGAAGCGGCAAGGCGGGCGTCTTCGGAATGAGCGCTCATCGTTTGGGTGTGAACCTGCATCTTACTGGGGAGCAGGCGCCATTGGGAAGAACGAGGCATAATAACAAAGCGGTCTTTGCGAAGCGGTCTAAGCGAAGAGATGGAGCGAAATGGGAAGAGTCGTAGCGCTGATGGACGATTTGTTCTTCCAGATGAAACTGGCGGAAACCGCCAAGCAGCTTGGGGTGGAAGTGAAAGTCGCAACGAACGGCGAGGCGTTCCTGGGACTGATGGCGAGCGAACCGAAACTCGTCATCGTGGACTTGAACGCGCGCAGCCAACCGATCGCCGCTATCGAAAAACTGCGGCAGACACGCAAAGACGTTCGCGTGGTCGCTTTCCTTTCGCACGTGCAAACCGAGCTAGCCGCTCAAGCGCAGGCGGCGGGATGCGACCAGGTTCTGCCGCGCTCGAGTTTCACGCAAAATCTAGCAGCGATTCTGAGTGTCGCAAAGGATTGAAGTGAATTCACGGAAATCACAGCTGCAACGGCTAGCATTCTTTTTGACGTGTTCGCTGCTGCTCGCAGCGACGAACGCCATTTCGCAGGAATCCACTTCCAAACCAGGTGAAAGTTCCAAGGACGCACCAAGCGAACCCGCCAGCAGCGGCGGACCCAGTGCCGCGCTGAAAGCAGTGCTCTCCGCAACCTGTTCCCAGAATCAAGCCGAGTTTGTTCGTTTTCTCACGGCCCGCAACAAGGAAGCGTTTTCCCGCATGTCGCCGCCGGCTCGCGTGGCGTTGATGAAGCGCTTTGTACTCCTGAACGAGCCGGGCAAACCCTCGGCTTCCTCAAATCCCGCGGGCCGCCCCATCGTGCGCTGCCAAACTCCCGAAGTCACCACCGAGATGCAGATCGGCGGCGCCGAGCTTCGCGACAATATTGCATTTCTTCCGATGGAACTCCGCGACGCTACGGATTCCACCGGTGAAGACGTCCACCGGGTTGTCATGGGCTTTGTGCGCGAGGACGGTGAGTGGAAACTGCTCTCACTGGGCTTGCTGCTCCTGGATCTCCCCGCGCTGGAAGTGGAATGGGATGCCGCGGAAATCGAATCGACGGAAAAGAGCGCCATCGCGTCTGTGAGCAAAGTTGCAGTTGCGATCGAAGCTTATCGCAACAAATTTTTGCGTCTGCCTGAATCCCTGGCGAATCTGGGACCGCCACTTCACGGTACGGCAAATGGCGAGGCTGCCGGGCTCCTCGATTCCGACCTCGCGAACGGAATGAAGAACGGCTACAACATTCGCTACGCGATCCTCGGCGCGAGCACGCTCGGCGCTCCGGCAAAATACGAGCTGTCGGCAGATCCGCTGCAATACGGCCGCACTGGACGCCGGTCGTTTCTCCGCGATGCGAACGGCATCCTCCATGCCGGCGACCGGCATGGCGCGGTCGGCAGCGCGACCGACCCAAAAGTGGAGTAAGTTCCAACCTGATGCGGCTTCGTTAACGCTTAAGCCGACGCGCCTGGCTTCCAGCTTGCTCTGATTCCTATTGAATCGGCACAATGGAAACCGGGCCATCCCTCCTTCCGCGAAACTTCTTCAAGAGAAGTATTCGCGACTCCCAGATTTTCTCCGAGAGCTGCTCAGGACCGGCGTGTGCCAAGCCGGCAAAGGAGATCTGGCGATGCCGGATAAGATGTCCGATCGACGTGTCGCTCCACGCTACCCGATCATTCTCAGGGCTGAACTAGTCGAACTCTCAGGTGGCGCTAAGCTGATCGGGCGCACTTCCGACATCAGCCGGACTGGCTGCTACGTCGATACCCGCCAAACCCTCACCTCCGGATCCGCGATTGGCATCAAGCTGACGCAGGGGAGCGACAGTTTCGAAGTTCAGGGAACAGTGCGGTACGTCAGTCCCGGCCTGGGAATGGGCGTCTTGTTCGAAGAGCAGATCCCCGCCAAGCAGTTGGCAATTCTGAATCGCTGGCTGGAGGTAGCGGCCAAACAACCCGCCTGATCGATCACGCGCGTGGCTCAGGGTGCTGTTTTTGTCGTCGGGTATTGAATCCCAAGCTGCTCCATATAAGTCTCGTAGTGCACGGGATCGAAGTAAAACTTTTTCAATTCCGGCGCGAACTTCTCCATTTTTTCCTTATTCATTTCGATGGCAGGCTTATCGCCCAAAGCGAGAAATGACTCGTAGTGAATTTCTTTCGTCTGGACTTCTCGGAAATAATCCCACGCTTTCTTGACAAGTTCCGGCTGCAACAAGAAATCCAGCGCGGTCATAGCCTGCACTTTGGCGCCTGCAGTCGAACCCTTGTGTGCAATCGGCGTGGCCATCGCCACGCCATTCGCCCAGTTGTGGCCCGGAAGGTTCGGAATGTTCGCCGGATACATGAGGTACACCATGGGAACATTCCAGGAGATATCGCCGACGTCATCCGATGCCCCGCCAGCCGGGTCTTTGGCAGGCTCGGAGAGCGGCTCGACTTTTTCCTTCATGCCTTCCACTTTTGCCCCGATTTCCTTTTGCAGCGCCTTGGCGAGAGTTTGATCGGCATCGCTCCACTTCGGCATGCCGACGGCTTCAATATTCTTCTGCTGGGTCTCGGCAATCACTTTATTAAAAAACGGCGGCCACCCCGAACCCACCAGCTTGTGATCCACCGTCGTGCCGGTCATCATCGTCGCGGCTTGCGCCATGGTATTCCCGAGTTCGTAGAGCTCCTTGATATGGGGATAATCGAGTTCTCGGAAGTAATACCAGACGGCAGCCTCGGATGGGACGACATTCGGTTGATCACCGCCGTTGAGAACGATGTAATGCGATCGTTGCTGCAGGCGCAGGTGCTCGCGCCGGAACTCCCAACCGGTGTTCATCAGCGAAACGGCGTCAAGAGCGCTGCGTCCCTCCCAAGGCTTGGCCGCAGCGTGAGCCGACTTGCCATGAAAAAAATACTGAATAGAAACCAACCCACTCCAATTTCCTTCACCCGTGCCGTAGGTTGTGGAAAACTGATGGCTCACGTGGGCTCCGAGAACTATGTCGGTGTCCTTGAATAAACCGGCGCGGACGTAAAAGGCTTTCGTTCCAACAAGCTCCTCCGCAACTCCGGGGAATATCCGGATCGTGCCGGCCAGATGATTTTTGTCCATGAGCTTCTTAAGGACGAGCGCGGCAGTGACGTTTACCGCCATTCCAGAGTTGTGTCCCTCGCCGTGTCCTGGCGCGCCTTCGATGATCGGAGCGTGGTAGGCCACTCCGGGCTTCTGCGAAGCGCGGGGGATGCAGTCCAGATCTGTAATGAACGAAATCACTGGTTTGCCGCTGCCGTAGGTGGCCACCCAAGCCGTCGGAATCCCTGCGACGCCTCGTTCCACCTGAAAACCGTTCTTCTCCAAGATTCCTGTCACGTAGCGCGAGGTCTCCACCTCCTGAAAGCCCAGTTCGCTGAAACTGAAGATCTGGTCAACCATCTGTTGCGTGAACGTCTGGAGTCCGTCAACCTCGGCTGCGGCTTCCTGTTTGAGCGCTGGCAAGGCGGATGGCTGCTGCGCACTCAGCACGATGGGCAAGAGCATCAAGGAACAGAATCCGACAAACAAAAACACTTTTCTCATGGGTCCTCTCGATCGAACAGTTCGCGCCGGGATGATAGCGCGATTGTCTTCAAATCGGGAATCTCATCCGCCGGTGCGTTGATTTGTGCCTGGCGAGAGTTGGCGCTACTATCGTGCGATTCCAAATGCCTCACCCAGCGCCAGCACGATTCCCATTTTTCCTGTTTGCACTCTTTCTACTCGTTCCGGTTCGAGTTGCAGGCCAGTCGCAAAATAATTACAACTATGGCCCTCTCCCCGTCTTCGAACTCCACAGCGGCTTCTGGATCAATCTTCATCACACGCTCTATCACGAAGCAAGGCTGCGAACGGCCAACGCCGCGGCACCAGACAAAAGCGGCACGACCACGGGACCAACTCTGAACACCGCGCCGGATGCGAAACCCACTCTCTCCCCCGCGGAAAGACATATCTGGGACGATGCCATCGCCTACTATGCCGCGAACTACGCCGCCAAAGACCTGCTTTTTTCCACCGAACTCATGCAATTGAAAGATCAACTCGGTGATTTCGAGGATTGCGATGAACTCTCCGGGAGAAAACGAAAATTCTGCGACGCTGGTTTGCCCGTAAAGCTGACACAGGTCCTGGAAGCCGCGGCACCCGTCTACCGTGCGCATTTCTGGCCGGAACACGATCGTGCCAATCGCCGCTGGATCATGCGCGTCGCCCCGCTTGTGCAGGAACAGGGCGTGGGGCTATCGGAGCGTCTCGCCGATGTTTACCAAACGCGGTGGCCGCGCGCAAAAATCCGCGTCGACCTCACGGGCTATGCCGACAAAACGGGCGCCTACACCACTGCCGATCCTTTGCGGGTAACCATCTCCAGCCTGGACTCCCGCAATCAGGGCGCAGCTGCCCTCGAAGTCCTCTTTCACGAAGGTTCCCACGGCATCGCCGAGTCGGTGCAGGCCGCCATCATTCGCGAGTGCCGCCAGCGCGACAAAGCCATT
>Ga0209698_10009073_pt1 | contig 10214 bp, 10 predicted proteins | sample LitLauG_LLR_2012_FD_187203 | JGI IMG/M metagenome (GOLD analysis project Ga0209698, IMG submission 187203) | Freshwater sediment microbial communities from Pennsylvania, USA - Little Laurel Run_MetaG_LLR_2012 (SPAdes) (version 2) | ecosystem: Environmental > Aquatic > Freshwater > Creek >... | reverse complement strand
GCGCGTGTTCATCCTCAAGGAAGGCAAGGAATACAACCAGGGCGTCGCCTATCTCGACGACGGCACCATGGTGGTGGTCGACAACGCCCGCAAGATGATCGGCAAGACCGTTGACATCGCCGTGACCTCGGTCCTGCAAACGACCGCGGGCAAGATGATCTTCGGCAAGTGGGACGAACGCGCCGCCACCCGTCACGACAGCAGGAGTTCGCCTTCTGCGCCGCCCGTAGCGCCCGCCATCGGAACCGACGGCTCGAACCCGGATTTGAAGAAACCTTCGCCGTTGATCGAGCGGCCGCCAGATTAGGCCTTGGGCTTTAGGCTTCCGGCGCGCAGTCCCCGATGAGCAAGCGCCTGTACTATACTGATCGCCCTTATGAAGGTTTTCGTCATCGTTCCGGCTGCCGGACTGGGCACGCGCATGGCTCCAGTCTCGACTGCCAGGGCCCACAAGAAATCGCCTTCCAAGCAATTTAAGGAACTGGGCGGCGTGCCGATTCTTGTCCGCACGCTGCGGAAGTTTGCGGCGACCCCCGAGGTGTACGAAATCATCGTTGCCTTGCGGAAGGACGAGATGGCCGCGTTCCGCACGCAACTCGAAAAGCAATTTCCGGAAATCCTCGCCAAGAGGGTGCAAATCGTTGAAGGCGGTGAGCATCGCCAGAACTCCGTGGCCAACGCGCTCGGAGCCGTCGCCGCCGATCCCGACGACATCGTTCTGGTGCACGACGCGGTGCGCCCGTTCGTCACGCCGGAAATCATCAGCGAGGTGATTGATGCCGCGCAGAAACACGGCGCCGCCATCGCCGCCTGGCCAGCCGTGGACACGGTGAAGCAGGTCAACCGCACCGCCACCGGCGCCCTGATCACGGCCACCATCCCGCGCGAGGGAGTGGTGATGGCGCAGACCCCGCAAGGCTTCCGCTATAGCCTGCTGAAGAAAGCGTTCGACGATGGCGCCGCTGATGGTTTCTTAGGTACGGACGAAGCGTCGCTGATCGAGCGCGCCGGACAGCCGGTAGCAGTGGTAATGGGCTCGCCCATAAATATCAAGATCACCACGCCCGCCGACATGGAACTGGCCGAATTTTATTTGAAAAGCAGTGGTTAATGGTTAGAACTGGTAGGGATCGGTTTTGGGAAGGGCACGGCTTCAGCCGTGCCGCCAAAGGCCATTACCAATGCGGGCTTCAGCCCCTGAGGGTCGCCTTTTCTGAAACCCTCAAACGTATTTTTGAAACCAGTTCTGGCGGTTTGGTCCTGTGGGAGCAAAGTTGAAACCAGTAATGCGCATCGGCTGCGGCTACGACTCGCACGAATTCAAGCCCGGCATTCCGCTCATCATCGGCGGCGTCAAACTCCCTCACGACAAGGGACTCGGCGGCCACTCTGACGGAGACGTTCTCCTGCACGCCATCACCGACGCGCTGCTCGGCGCCATCGCCGGTCCCGACATCGGATCGCTCTTCCCGCCTTCCGATCCGCAGTGGAAGGGCGCGGACTCGGCCGTCTTTCTGCGCGAAGCTCTGAAACGGGTGGCAGCGGCGGGCTATCAATTAGTCAACCTGGATTCGACCTTGATTCTCGCCGCACCCAAAATTGGCCCGCACGCCGCCGCGATTCGCAAGCACGTGGCTGAGCTATGCGGAATTCCCGGAGACTGCATCGGTATCAAGGCAAAGACGCCCGAAGGTATGGGCACGGATAACGCCGCGATTGCGCACGCGGCCGTGTTGCTCCAGAGCAAGAAATAGTTCCTGAGACTCGCTACTCGCTGCTCGCTGCTCGGCGCTTCGCCCCAGCCGCCTCAACAAACGCCTGGAAGATCGCTCGTGCAGACTCGGCCAGTTCCGCTCCATCGTTCACCGATCGCTCCGGATGCCACTGCACCGCCAGCACAAAGTGATCCGGAGCCGTCCCTTCCAGCGCCTCAACGATGCCATCTTGCGGAGAACGCGCCACTACCTTCAGCCCGTCCCCGATTGAATCCGCCGACTGGTGATGCGAGGAATTCACCGCAATCGCCCCATCACCCTTTGCCTTCGCGCCGACGATCTGGCCCAGCCGCGATCCCGGGTCAACCTCGACCGTGTGCGCCTTCGGCACTGTTCGCCCCGCGCTGTGATTGATCTCCGATTCGATGTGCTGCACCAGCGACCCCGAGCGATACACATTGAGCGTCTGCAACCCGTAGCAGATCGCCAGCACCGGCTTGTGCCGGTGGTAGGCGTCCGCGAGCAGCAACTCATCCACCGTGTCGCGCCTTGCGTCCGCCGGCGCCGACTTCTCGTGGCGCGCGGCATGGTATTTCTGCGGATCGACATCGGCCCGGCTGCCCGGCAGCAGCACAGCGTCGCAGCGCTCGACCTGCTTCTTCACCTCGGCGGGTGTCTGATTGAGTTCGATCCGAACCGGTTCTCCGCCCGCTCCTCGCACCGCCGCTTCATACTGCGGCAGGGCGCGCTCGGCATACTCGCGGTCGCCCGAATGCGGCACCGGAATTGCAATGCGCGGCTTCAACTCACACGCTCGATTCCGGCCAGCGTCCGCCGCTGCCGGTAGTTGCGGATCTCCATCGCCAGCGACAGCACCAGCACAATCGCTCCGACGGCAATGGCAAATGGAAATGCGACATGCCGGTAAGCAAAGGGCAGGTTGGGCGCGACATGCTTGACCTGCGAATACACAATCGTCCCGAGAATACTCAGCAGGAGCGCAACCGCGAACGAAAGCAGAGTCAGCAAAAACGTGACGGCGAACACGCGGACTGGAATCCCGATCCAGCGCGGCCGCACGGAAGCTGTCGTCGACATGTTTCTAAGCTACACCATTCGGTCCAGAACATTGTGGTATTGAAATCCCTCTCATCGCAAAAATCGCGATGAGTGGGGCACGCTCTGCGCCTCCCCGTTTACAGGGAGCGCAGGAAGTTCAATAAGTCCTGCTTCTGTGCCGGGGTGAGTGCGTGAAAGTTCTGGATAACCTCGTTGGCCTCCGAACCGTCACTTCGGTGCTCACGAATCGCTTCCAGTAAGTCACTGGTACGTCCGTCGTGCAGGAAAAAAACGCGCTGCCCCAATCCCCACAGGGGAGCCGTTCGGAATTCGTCTGGACCCGCATTTCCCTGCGAGATGTCATCCTTGAGGCCTGCTCCCATATGGTGAAGGAGTAGATCGGAAAACAGGTTCGCCTGCACGTTCGATAACCCGGGAGCGTTGACCGTGAAGGACGATTTTCCGGTAGCCAGAGAGGGCGTATGGCACAAGGTGCACCCGACGGTTGTGAACAGCTTGTTGCCGTTCTGGATTGATGAGGAACAACTGGTACTGGTGCAGGCAGGTGCCGGCTGGTCGAGCAATCGCATGAAGGTCGCAAAGGCATCATCGTCACTGGGCACGCCGACCGTATCGCTCCCGGCAGACAGGTCGTTGGTTTGATCTTCCGGTAGCGGATTGGCGAGGCAGTTGGCGGGCGGGGGATTCGGGAAGAACCCGCGCTTCTGCGGGAACATCTGATTCGTTTCCCCAATTTCAACGCTGTAAGCCTCATGCGAAAACATAAGGAGCGACTTGTTTTGCGCTTTCCATCCAAAGCGCGTGATGGTGGCGTCGTTGCCGCTACGGTTGGGTTTGCCGCGAATCCCGAGCGTCGACTTCGCCGCCCGATTGTCCCGCATGTTCGTCAGAATCGTGGCGTCATCAATCATCTCAATCAGACCATCGCCAAATGTGGGCGTAGGGATTCGCAAGGCCAGATTGTGCCGGTTTTCGGCGGCCGAGAAATCCTCCTGTGGGAGCGTACATCCAGCCAGAGCGTCGGTTCGCCCTTGAATGGTGAATAGATCGTGCACGCTCCCGTCTGGCTCATTCGAGTCGATCGTGCCATCCGGATCCATCACAAACTTGAAGCGGGCCTCGCGCACTGGCCCATCCAGCTTCACGAAGAAAGGAAGTTTGTTCGTCCCGCCGTTGGCAGTCGCAAGCGCGACCTGGGGATTGGGCCCTACCATCGGAAACGCGTTTACACTCGGACTGGTCCCGCCAATCGCGGGCTGCGAATGGCAAGCGCCGCAGGAATCGGCATTAAAAGTGGGTCCCAGACCGTTCGCGACCCCTTCAGAATGCACGAAGCGTTGTGCAGCATCATTGAAAAACCGAAGTTGATCCGGGCTGAGATTCGCGATCGGACTGCCGGCACTGATGGGCGCGCCGCGTGGGCCCGGGTCCTGCGCCGGATTGGCCTTGCTCGGCGCCGAATCCTGAGCTTGCGAGAGGAAGGTGGTGACGAACGCCAGAAGTAAAAACATGATCTGCGCTTTGAATCGGGTTAAAGACTTGAAGGTCGGGGCGAGAAACGCTTTCGTGGACATGGAGCCTCCTTGGAAGGCGGTGCTGGTCTTGACTTAAGGAGGCCATTTCCCCGGGCCTCAACGGCGGACGAAGTGCCGTTGCGCACGCGAGGTGATTCTGGCCCGCGGAGACGCAGAGGGATAGATGTCGAAAGGGCAGGACAACAACAACAAGGACCGGCGCACTTACTTTCCTTGTCCGAATGCACACGGCAGATCTCGGAATCTGGCGTTTATCCCCTGAGCCCTGACTCGGCGCGCCGATTCGTGCGCTACAATACCAAAATGTCGCAAACTGCCTCGGCGATTACCCGCAGCCCCGCGGAAATCGTACGAACCAGCCCGGTGGCACAAGCTGCCAACGGCATCTGCTACGCGCGCTCGGGCGAGATCACGATTGCTGAAAACGATCTCGACCGCATGATTGCCGCTGTCCCGGTACCCATCGCCACCGCGCTTAGCCGCAAAGCGTATTACTTCGTCCCGCTGACCGTCAGCCAGGGCGATGAAACCGTGATTGCCGACCGTTACGACGTGGCCCTGAGCGACAACGCCGTCTGTCACCGCAACCTGAATCTGGGCGACGCGCAGTGCGTCTTCATCTCGACCCGCCTGATGGACGATAAATTTTCGGTCGCATTCGAGTTCTACATCAACGTCGGACACGCGCTGGTCGAGCGCGCCGGCGTTTCCGCAGTCTTTGCCGAGTTGGCCTGGCAGCAGGTGGAATCCGGCGTCCGCGGAGAAACTTCGCTCGACGCCTGGGAAGCCCGCAAGCTCGCCACCGGTCACGGCCCGGACGCGGAGAAGTACAAGAACGAATATCTCGCCGCCAGTTTCGCCGATGCGATCTCGATCTACCTGCTCTCGCTCTGCCTCGATGTGGACTACTACGATCTGCGCGAGCGCGACTATCCGCTGCTTGCGCCGACTCCGATGGCAGAGCGTCTCCGCAAGATCGCCGAAATTTTCCCGCCCAATTCCGGGTTTGAATTCAACATCTACTACCGCCGCCGCGCGTAACTCGTGTGGCGCGGACACTCTTGTCCGCGAAAGGCGCGCGGATTACTTCCACGCAAACGTCGCCACCGCCTGCCCCGGCAACGTGTAGTTGAACGTCTGGCCTAGCCAACTCACCGTGAACGGCGCAGAAGTTGCGCCGGAATTCAGCACCAGCAGAGCGATCGACCCATCCGGATTCTGAAACGCCACATCTTCAATGCTGCCCGCTCCGAACGTGTTGGACGCGATGCGCTTCGCCCCCGGCACGACAAATTTTCCGAGGTGGCCGAGCACGTAGTACTCCACGTTGTTGGTAATCGTTGCCGGAGTGGTCGAGTCGTCGATCGTCACCACCCCCCGGCACTGCTGACACCCGCCATTCTTCGGCCCGGAATTCTGATCGAGCGCGAGGTTCCACAACGAGACGCCGCGCGCCCAGTTGCGCGTGGCCCCGATCAGAAGATTCTCTGCATTCCATACCAGGTCGCCCGCAAAGTTCGACCCCACCGTCCCCGAGCACTCGGTGAACCAGATGTCTTTCGACGGATACGCGGTCTTCACCTGGGACTGGGCGCTCACATCGCCGGCGTAGCAGTGGAACGCAGTTCCCGCCACGTAGTTCGCCGCGGAGGAAGCCAGTACCGTCTCCGGATAACTCGGGGTGTCCCAGTTGTGGTCATAGGCGAGTATCTTGACGCTGCCCAACCCGGCGCCGGCTAGCGCCGGTCCCAGATTATTCGCGATGAAATTGGATTCATCGCTCGCCGCCAGGTACTCGGTCGGATAGTTCGAATTCGAATTCAGCGGCTCGTTCTGCACTGCCAGCGCGTAGATCGGGACTCCCTGCTGCTGATAGGCCTGCGCATACAAGACGAAATACTGCGCCAGGCTGGAAAAGTACGAGGTGTTCATGTTCCCGCCGTTCATCGTTCCCGACGTCTTCATCCATGCCGGCGGGCTCCACGGCACGCCCACAACCTTGATCGCGCGATTGACGGCAATCGCCTGCTTCAGGAGCGGCACAATGTAAGCCGTGTCATGGGAGATCGAGAAATTCACCAGGTTCGGATCCGTCTGCCCGGCCGGCACATCGTCGTAGCTGTAGTTCCCGCTCGACGAAAAGTCGCTCGCCCCCATGGGCTGCCGCAGAAAGCTGATGCCGATTCCCGACGCCGGGCTGAACAGGTTCTGCAGGAGCGTGGTCTGCTGCGCGACGTCAAGCTTGTTCCAGATCAGCCAAGCCGACGAGTCCGTCAGCGAAGCGCCGAAGCCATCGATCGTCTGGTAGGTGGTCGTCGCGTCGACGGTGATGACCAGCGAAGTCGGCTGGCCCCCGGAACTGAACTGCACAGTAGGTTGTGACTGAAGCAGCATGGCGTGGTCGCCGGTCGTCAACACCGGCTGCACGATCGGACCATTTTGAATGGGCGGCGGCATTTGCCCGCCGCCACAAGCAACCATTAGAACGGCCGCCCCAAGAATCAGGCAGACAGAAACCGGCCTGGAACGCTTCTGCGGCATGAGGGCCTCTGCGAAATATTGTGCCAGAAGCGCAGGTACTGTGCAGTGCGGAGCCGGGCCTGAATCTTGTACCACTCTGGGGCCGGGATGGAAACCGGCCCCTTTCTGCGAACGCCCGCGTTAGTCCTGCGGCGGCGTCAGACCGGTGTAGTCCCCCACGACCTTGGCGTCGTACGGCGAGTTGAGTCCTCCGTCGGCGACGCTTTCGGGGTTGTAACCGAGGTCGCCGCGTTTGCCGAAGGTGCGCACGATATGCTTGGCGTGGTTCACCTCGATGACGCGGTGATTGTATTGATCGCTGATGAGGGTGTGACCGTTCCTAAGACGCACGGCGCGCGTCGGCAGTGGGCCAGTGCCTCGCGGCAGGTTGCAGCCTGTACCGTGACAGGTGAAGTATTCCCACACGACGTTCTTATCCTCATCGATCTCGACGATACGGTTGTGATTCGAGTCGGTGATGAGTGTGTGGCCGTTCTTGAGCCGGCTGGCAAAAGCGACCCCGCTGACCGGGTCGTTGACATTCGGGTCGCCGCTGCCGTATTGCCAGACAATATCGCCGCCAAGTGGGAGCGTGCGCGTGACCTCTAGGGCGCGGTTGTTATTTTCGTCGCAGATGAGAATGTGACCGTTCTCCAAAAGCTCGGCGCAGTTCGGGTTGTTGAGCTGGTTGGGTCCGTTGCCGGCGACGCCCGCGGTGCCATATTGCCAGACGATTCCGCTGGTCTCGACATCGACCTCAATGATTCGCTCGTTCGCCTGATCGGTGATCAGCACGTGGCGATTGGGAAGCCAGGTGTTTTGTACGGGGACGTTGAGCTGATTGGGGCCACTGCCAGCTACGCCAAACTGTCCATATTGCCAAACAATGTTTCCATCGCGGTCGACTAAGAGCACGCGGTTGTCTGGGCAGCCGCTGGAATTGGTGCAGTTGGGCGCTTCGGGCTGACCCCCGGGGGTTCCTGTGCCAGCCATCAATGTCAGCTCTCCGACGCGCTGCGCGTCATTGGTGCCGACAATGGACGCGGGTGAGAAATCGGCCGGACCTAAACCAAAATGCCAGACGATGTTGCCGCGGAAGTCGACTTCAATCACACGATTGTTGAACTGATCAGCGATCAGAATGTTGCCGCGCTTGTTGTACCGGTCGGCGGCATTGGCGGCAAGGCCGCACGCGAACACGACTGCGACCAGAGCGACCGCGAAGACGGCGATTCTTGCGGGGAGTTTCATGGATCATCCCTCCTGGGAAAAGCCAACCGTTGAGAGGTAGGAAAACCTGCGGCCGGCATGCAGAGAAGGTAGGTGCGCGCGGTCAGAGAGTTGTCAGAGATCTGTCACTTTCTTGTCAAAAGTGCAGCCAACAGAAAAGCAGGGCACACACCGGTCTCCCGCCGCCAATCACTGATCACTCCTTACCTGTCTACCAACTCCGTCCCGGGCGGCGCACCTTCGTGCCCTTGGCGCTGACAGTGTTTCCGTCTTATGCTGAAGGTGACTCCAGGACCTCAGGTTCGCAGCAGATGATTCCGTTTCGTATCTATTCACTGGCGCTGGGCGCAGTTGCGTTGGCTGTGGCCGGCTACGCCTTGCTGCGTCGCAAATCCAAAACCTCCGTCGAGATCGAGCAAGAACGCCGCACCTGGCTGAATCAGATCGGACGTATCACCGATGGCACCGTCATCGACGTGCAGGAACTCGCTCCCAACGGCCACCACCCCGCCATCATGCTGATTTATCAGTACGATGTCGCGGGCGTTTCCTACGAAGCTTCGCAGGACGTCACCTACCTGCGGCAATGGATCAACCTGCACTCCTGCCGCCTCGGCTTGCCGACTTCGGTGAAGTACGATCCGCACAATCCCGGCAACTCCATGGTGATCGCGGAAGGATGGATGGGACTGCGGCAGTAAGGACCGTCCCGTAGCCGGGCGGGGGCGCCCGGCACTCCAAGAGCAGGGCGCTCGCTACAACAAGGATGGCCAGAACATCATCACGATCAGATAGGCGACTTGCGCGGTTGCCAGGCCAATCCAGATGCGATTGCGCATGCGCGACCGGCGGATGTCCCGCAACAGATCCGCAGCCGTGGGATCCGCGGCCCGAAGTTCACGCACGTCCGGCAGTACCGCAACCGGTCTCGGCGCGGGCACGCGCGCGGACGTCTCGGCCGGCGGCTTATCTGGATAGAACACCTTTGGCGTGCTGATCACGTCCGACCATGACGGCAGCAGCAGCCAGGCTTTCGGAACCACGTCGTCGATGGGCTTCGCCGTCAGCTCGAGTGCGGGCATTCTCTCCGGAGCGACGCGGTCGGCCAGATTGCGCAACAGCGAACTCCACCAGTAGTGGCTGAGTTGATCGGTGATCAGCTCGCCCACCTCGACCGCCCGCGATTCCAGTTCCAGCGGTGGCAGGGTCTCCGGAGAAACCACATCGCCAATATTGGTGAAGATTGTTCGAAACCAGGGCAGGCTGATGCGGTCGCCCAGCAACAAGCCGACATTGACCGGGCGCGACGAAAGCTGCAAGGGCGGCAGTTTTGGGGGCGCGAACGTATCGCGCAAGTTGGCCGCCAGCGACCGCCACAGTGGCTGAGTCAGGCTCGAGGGTGGTAGCAGGTCGAGTACATGATCGGCTGGCGTCGGCTCCGGCTCCGGATACCACGCCTCTGCCGCATTGGATCGATAAGACATAAGGGTCGGGTCAGCGCTGGATTAACACGGCGCGGGCCGCTCCAACGCACAATCTTTTGATCTTAGATGCCGCCAGCGCGTCTGTCACGCGTCTTTACCTACCTTTACGAGGGCCAACTCCCTTCGCGGTCAAAAGCCCTGGTCCGTGTCTCGCGCCCGTGATTGGTGGAGGCAGGAGCCCGTTCGATGGTACATGGACTTTGATGCTGTTGAGATCTCGTCCTCTCCTGAAGCACAATTCAGCGATTCCTCCCTCGAACCTGAATCTTGATCCGCTCTTCCCTCGGATCGGAATGGATCATTCGAATTGGAGAAATTCACCCGAGCTGCGAACGCCGGCCGCCCCTTGCCCCGGCGTTTCGCTCGCTGGCACCTGGACGCGCGCATCCAGATATCGGTATTCCGCGAAGGCGTGACTGCCTTGCTTTGGGGCCGAACCAGCGAATTGGGCGAGGACGGCATCGGCGCCACGCTCAGCGGGGAGTTGGTCGTGGGCGAAGTCGTTGCCATCGAATTTCCCGTCCCCGTCGCTCCCTATCTCATGAAGGTCAAGGGCATCGTGCGCTACAGCCACGGATTGCGCTGCGGATTTGAGTTCCTGGTCGTCACTGGCGAGCAAAAAGAAACCCTGCGCCGGACCTGCGAAGTAC
>Ga0209698_10009072_pt1 | contig 10215 bp, 8 predicted proteins | sample LitLauG_LLR_2012_FD_187203 | JGI IMG/M metagenome (GOLD analysis project Ga0209698, IMG submission 187203) | Freshwater sediment microbial communities from Pennsylvania, USA - Little Laurel Run_MetaG_LLR_2012 (SPAdes) (version 2) | ecosystem: Environmental > Aquatic > Freshwater > Creek >... | reverse complement strand
ACAAGGACTTGCCGGCCGGGCCATCGGCCAGATACTGTTGCCTGCCCAATCGTGGGTGAGACTGAAAACGCCTCACACACAGAAAAGCTGACACTCCCGGTGGCCCCGGGCACATCCTCGTTCAGCCGCTCGATCACTACGTCAGGGGACGATTCCGCCCCGCATGATCAACTAGCGCGCCCACATTTTTGCCCCTCTTACAGCCCCCCTTGCTAACCGACTCTAATGACTCGAAAAATTTTCGGACGGACACTAAGGTCTTGAAGCGAACATACGCAAACACTTGAACAGGCATTGTGATCTCGACCGTGTTTACTGTCGCACGGCCGGTCGCGGTTTGCATGTTACATGCGCGTTATCGATCCGTTCGTCGGGACTTCTGCTTTTCCTCGGGCCATCCTCACCTCTGTATCGTCATCGGGGGCCTACACAGTGAGGCCGCCGTCAAACACTCCGGTGGGATTTTTTGCCAATTAGGCAAATAGGAACTTTGATGTGATCGCGGTATAACCGTATATTCTATATATTTTATTGCATATCTGACCGTAACGTCTTGAATTATGGCGTTCTAACGATATCTATAGTTCGCAGACATTGATGTCCTGCGTATTTTCTCTACGATATTTATCCCGGCCGGGCAGATGGCCCGGGCGTTTCATCGTGCATTTTGCCGTCTGCAGCTTGTGGCGCTCCGCCGCAAGCCTGGGAGAAGATCGCAGGATCTCCACTCAGGAATATCTACCTATGAGCAAGTCTTTCCCATCGTCGGCACACGATCGCCGCTCAGTCGATGAGGATGTCGACGATCGCAACGATCGCGAACTCGATGTGATGTTCGCGATTGAACCGCTCGACGAGGCCCTCGATGTCGCCTTCGCCGCCATCAAGGCGGCGCAACAGGCGGTCCGCTCGGTTCCGGACACAGCTACCGGCGGCAAGTTCCGGGAGGAGTGGCGGACCCACAATGTGCTCATGCGCCAGACGCTTCGTCTGGTGGACGAGCGGGTCCAGGACCTGACCCGGGCCATCAAGCGGCTGCCCCGCATCGATTAGCCGTTCGGCACTGCCGCTCGGTTTGCCGTGAAACCCCCGTCCAATCCTTGGGCGGGGGTTTTTGGTGTTTGAGGGCTCTCTGTGTCGCTAGCCGATTTGTGCGATTATAATGCGGCATCCCGCGGCGAACGGAGTTTTCCTTTGCGCAAGTCAGCTAACCGCTCATGCCACCGTCCGAAAGCCTCGAAGCTTTGGGCGTGATTGTAGGCATGCTCCGACGTCTTCAGGCTGCGGTGTCCCAGCACCGGCATGACGATCCTCACACGCTCCGGGATCGCGATAGCGATGGCGGTGCTGGCGCAGTCACGAAACAGATGCGGGTTGACGGGCCTGCCGAACGCCTTCCGCGTATGCGTGGTGACAATCGGATACATGGTGACCAAAGCTGTGCCCCAATTCGTGATCCAGAGTTCCTGCTGCGCCGGGCGATACCGCTTGCCGCGACACTTCAACAGCATCGGGCGGTAGACCGTCAGGTATTCGGCTATGTAGGGAGATAATTCTTCCGGAAGGCACATCTCAAACCGAGCGCCTGTCTTGGTGGCAGAGCCAGGGAACCGGATCCACCACCGGCCGCATTCCTCAACGAAGCTTTTGCCGATCGTCAGCATGAGCGCATTTCCCGTGCGCAGGGGACAGGCGGCGAGCACGCTGATCAGCAAGCCGTCGCGAAATTGCACCCTGGTCCGGCGCATGTCGGCGTGCCCTGGAGCGGTCCGCATCAAATTCAGCCCCAGTTGATAGAGCGCAGCAATGTCGACGATCTTCGCATACTTGTTGCGAACAGGGACATGGCGGGCCCGGATGCGGGCAATATGCTGACGCAGGAATTGAAGGTTATGGCCGGGGTCCTGCGCGCGCGCCATATAGTAGATGCCTGCCAGCCGGCCGATCACGGTTTTGGTGCCATTGACCCGCAGGAGGTCCTTCACGAACGCGACTGCACGCTCCGGGGTGATGCGTCCGGCCGGCGGTTCCAGCGGATCGAGTTCACCGCGCTCGAACAGCCACTGCAGCCAGCGCCCATAGCCTTGGTCCAGAAAGGTGACGGTGGCCCCACGATAGGCGGCGAGGAAACCCTCGCCGCCATCGATGATGTCGCCTGCCGCCAGTGCCTTCTCCCGAAGGGCGCGGTCCAGCGCCGGCCATTCGGAGACCTGCATGCAGCGCCGGGCCGGGTCTTTGGCCAGTAGCCGGCTCATAATCTGGCTCCGGCACCGCCGTTCCGCCCGAGAACATCGTTATGGTATTGGCGGAAGGCGCTGTCGGTCTCAAGGCCGGTGTAGAACGCGGTGGTGACGGATAGTGAGCTGTGGCCGAGCATTCGCCGCACGACCTCGTATGCGCCGGGATGACCGTCGAGATAGACTTTCGCCGCGATGTGACGGAACAAATGCGGATTGATGGTCAAGCCGCTGTAACGCTTGATCGCGCCCTTGATCTGCTGGCCGAAACCGCCGCTTTGCCTGCCGCCGCCCTTCTGTCCCGGGAACAGGGCCATGGTCGGCAGGGTGATCAGGAGCGGGCGATAGTCCCGCAGGTAAATGTCGAGCAAGGCTCGGGTCCGCTTGGGTAATGGAAACTCAAGCGGCCGCCCGGTCTTGACCTCCTCGCCCGGGATCCGGATCCACTGGCCGTCACCGCCACGAACGAAATGCCGCTCGAGGTCCAGCGCGGCGAGGTTGCTGGCCCGCATCAGTGTGACCAGCAGCAGATCCACCGCCAACGCCATCTGCATCAGGCGGGCGGTCTTGACGCGCGACGTGAACTTGCGCGCTTCGCGTTCCAGCAAAACCGGCAACTCAAGAAGTCTGTCGACCATGGCGGGGTCATGGAGCTGTTTCAGGCGGCGGGCGTTCTTTTCGGTCATCCCCGGCGGCTTGGCGGCCTGCAAGCGCCGGATGATTTTCGCCATCTCGTTCAGTTCCGCCTCCGGCGCCTTGGTCATGTGGCGGGCGATGCCCTTCATCATCCAGGCGACCGAGGGGATATGAGCGCCGGCGGTGTGGCCTTGCCGCTTGATCAAGAAGCGCAGCACCGCCTTGAACGCCTCCAGGGTTCCGAAATCCGCCACCTCAGAGAAGGTGGCGGGATCCCATCCCAGCAGTGCCAGGGCGGATGCCGATTCGCGCAGCCTGTAGTCCATCGACTTGAGTGTCCGCGGACGCAGCTTCTTGTCAGCCATCGGATCCTCGCCGCTGAGCCCCGCCAGCCAGGCATCCTTGTTCGGACGCAACAGCGGGAATTCGGACCAGGGCAGGGTCCAGGTTTTCCGCCGTGAGAGACACACCGCCCTGAAGGAGGGCCAGCCCGGGACTGTCTTGCCGGCGTGGTTCCAGGCGTTCACCGTCGCCCGGTAACTCCCTGCCGGGTCCTTGCGCAGGCTGTCCGCCAGCGCCTTGTCCAATGTCTCGAAGGTGGACTGGTCAACCGCATCGGGCAAAATGTCGAGTGCGGAGCAGAGGTGCATGAGGCTTGTCAGCCGCACCCCTGGGTAATGCTCCTTGAGGTCATCCTTCCGCGCCTGCCAGGCTAAATCGAGCTTGTGTGTCTGCCGGCCGGGAAGGATCGGCATCACACGTCCCAGGGCGGCGCCGACCAATGAGCGAACATTGTTCCAGCGAGACCGGCTGATGTCGTATTTTGCCGGCGCGGCCTCGGCGAGACGACGCCCAAGCAACAACGGGTGAGCGGGGATGTCCGCCAGAGTGCGCTCAAGGACGATCGCCGTGGTGTTCAGAGCGGAGCGCATGTCATCGCGCCGACGCGGAGCCAGGCGGCTGTCGCGGCGAATATGGTCGGCGACATCGGCCAGGGTGAGCGAATCTATCCGGCATGCTGTGCCGGGTTGTATATACGACATGTTCGGAATCCTTATGGGAATGAGAGTCCGGGCTTTGTGCCGGTATCCGAAGCCAGTCCGGAGCGGGGGCGTGATGGTGGTGGCGCGCGGGCGCGCGGCACGGGCTTTCGTGAGCAGTGTGGGGATGCCATGAGATGACTCGTGATGACTGGGTATGACTGGGGTGTATTATCGTGAATAGGCTCGTATTACAAGTTCTCACAATATAACGTGGAATTTTCACGAATATATACCTTACATTTACTTAACCCTCCCGCTGTCAGCCGTCAGTCCCGAGCTTCCGCGAGGCGCTCAAGCTCGCTCCGGGGGATGCGGACGGCGCGGCCGAACCGGACAACCCGCAGCTGTCCCGTCGCGACCAGGCGCCGAACGTGTCGCTGACTCAACCCGGTGTCGTGCGCCGCATACGCAACGGTCACCAGGCTTGAAGGCGGGTGCGCTCCCGGCTGAGCCTTCCCATCGGTTTCGGCCTGGTCCGCCGCCTCCCGGGTACGCCCGGTCGCAGCGGAAGCAGCCGGTTTGGCATTGTTCATGGACTGCTGCCCAGAACGCCGCGTGGCAGAAGCGGACGTCGGGGAGCGGCTCTGATTGGCGCGGCGGGCGGATTGTCGGCCGGTCATGGCTTGGTCCCAGCGCTGGTTGCCGATAGATTTCTGGAAGTGGCGCGGTTCGCGGCGGCGTGGCCCTGTCGGGCTGGTGGTTCATGATTTACATAGCGATGGGACGTCATTTGGATTCGCACCTCATTTATGCCTGCAGGAAGCGCCAAGTGTGACGGGTTGCACTTGGATGCTGTCCTCCGAAGTGCTGCATCGAGCGGGCGTCAGCCTGCCTTCCGCCCAGGCCAATGCTGCACCCCAGCGGTAAAGAGCGCGCGGCCCGAACTTCGAATACGGTGGACCTCCGCCTCGCGTCGCCTTGGTGCTGAGCGTCGCCGGTGAGATCGAAAACCCGGCTTCGGTCAGGGCTTTCGCCGTTTCTTTGCGGCCAAGCAGCGTTGTGGGATTAGTAGGGATGGTCATTTTTGTCAGCATGAGCGCGGGACTGCGCGGTTGTTGAGGGGAGATAAAGCATTGGAGTATTTGATCCGAATGCAAACCGCGTCGTCGATACTTGATAAGCTGACGCTGATTCCTGATGTTCTTGATTAGGCGACGACATCTGGTGGCGTCGCGGCTTCATAGCCCCAGGTCGACCAGCCAGGACGCTGTTTACGAGCAAACATCTCGAGCTTTGGCGTGTTGGGGAACAGTTCCTCAACTAATAAGGCGAATTCCTCGGGTTTTTCCGAATGGCGACCAACCGGCAGTTCGATGTGCAGGCCGTCGCGATCCTCAAAAACGGACTCGAACTGGTGACCAGGTGCTGGCGCCGGGATTTTGCCCCTTTTGCAAACCAGTAGTGTTTCGTGCTGGGCCAGGGCCCAGAAGCCGGTTCCCGGCCGATCTTTGATCCAGACGAACTCCGTAACGTATTCGAAACCCCAGGCGTCAACCACATGCCGCACCGCTTGGTATATCATCGGCGGCGTGACCCAGAGGAACAACACGGCGTTCTCCGCAGCCGGAATGACGAGATTGCAGATATCCTCGATCGTCATCGTCACGTAGTGATTATCCGGCGAACGGTCCAATCCGGTTTCCCTGGAGTATACCTCGAAGCGCCAGGGCGGATCACATAGGATAACCCCATACCGCTTCGATCCCAGCGCGAGCGATTCCGCCTCGATGCCTTCCCCGAACGCCTGCTCACGAACCCCGCGCCGGAGCCGTTTGGCCCTCAGTCTGAACTCCTTGGCCGATGGGGCCCGACCATGTGTCTCAAGCGACATTACGGCGTCGTCCAATAATCCATCGGCCATCTCCGGTTCCACAGCAGCGAGCTCGGCATGATGTCTGAATGACAGAACCTCCCGCCGGCGGTAGGTTGTGAAGGCCCGACAAACGGTTGCGGCGTTCATGCAGGTCTGAAAACTGGGCCCCGTCCAGTCCGGCGCAGTGACGATTGCCTTCCTCTCGCCGTAGTGGTGTTCCCCGTATATCCACCAATCCCCGATCCACCACTGGATAGCCCGTTCAAGCCTTCCCAATGTGGTACCGGCCGCCGACCACGCGTCGACAGTGAGGTCCGGCGGAAGTGTCCACCCTTTGTCTGTCAATATTCCGTCGAGGTCGATGCGCTGAGCCAAGGGAAATCCAATGCCAAAGCCCTCGTTTTCCTTGCTCATGATAGGTGCCCTGCAGATATCTATTGTCATGTGGACGCTCCGACTGAGCGTATGAATTTAATTTCCTTGCGACTTAGTTGGATAAGTAGATTGGGAAGGGTTGCCATCTTTGCCCCCGCTAGCGCGCCTCTGCGTCGTTGTGAGCGGTTTTGATACCAACAGAAAGGATGCGCAGCACAGGCGCATGTGGCAGAAAAATTGAGGATCAGACGCCCCGGTTCGGCCAGTCCACCCAACCCACCTCGGGGTTACGCTTTATCCAATCCTTAAGTCTCAATCTGACCCCATCGGCATCCACATTATCATCGGTTACCGCCCTCACGAGGGCCGCCGCCACGGCGTAAAGCGGCTTGCCGGTCTTTGGCATTAGGTCGCCCGCTTGACCACCGCCCTCCCCCGTGGCCTGTCGAGCGGCGAGGACTGCCCCAAACATCACCGCGGTGGACGGTGCAAAAAGCCGGGCGCCGCGACGCGTGGCAGCTCCGTCAATCGCCATGGGAAAAACGAATGGGCCAATTACAGACCGATGGAGGAACGGTCCGCGCCGGGCCGTATGGGTTTTAAACAATGTTGATGCGTAAGCGCGGAGGAGCTTTGCGAGCAAATGACTAGGCGAAGTTGCTCCTTCCTCGGTAGTAACTATCATCACATTGGTCGACCGGAGGGCTGCCATCAGAGGAAACGCGGCCTGGTTCTGATCGAAATGTCTGGCCAGACGTTTGACAGAGGAATTTACGGACTTGAGGTCTCCAAGAAATCCAAGGTCTTCCGATCGGCGCTGTTCATTGGGATCATTTTTCGGACCTCCTGCAGCGATCCAGGCGCGCACGTCCTCGCCTTGCCCGATCAGCTTGAGCGCGAGCCCAGGCAGAACATCAGTCGGATACGCCTGACATCGGGAAATCGCTAGTTCGTCGAGCATCTCACCATATCTGTCATTGATGTCTGCGGCGCCCTCGCGAACAAAAAGAATATGCTGGTTCGGGTCCCGCCATCGTGTGGGCACATATTTCTCACGCCACCGCGCCTGGGCGGGTTCATCATTCCAGATCTCGGGCGGCACGAAGCGGATGCAGCGGCCGCTAAGGGGTGATCTTGACGTTGGGGGCACGATTTGAGCATCCATTGCATGCTGTGTCTGTGGTGCGCCCGGCATCGGCTCGGGCCTACTGGGCGTTGATGCAGCGATTGAGCCTGATCATCGCGTCGTTCGCTGCATCGACCGCGTAAGGTCTTTCTTGGTCCGGGGGCCAATGGCCGCCAGGGTCGATCAGAACCTTCACCAGATACGAAAGAATTTCCGCCGCAAAACTGTTTTGGGCAAGCGCCAGACCCTCAACCATCGCGTTCATCCTCGTGACAGCGTCGGGATGCGTCGGGCTCTTGCCGTAGGGTCCAAGCTCAAATTGTGTCACCCAGATCATCCCCACCAGCATCGCCGGAGCGCGCCGCCCCAGCTAGCAAAATGTGTTTGTAAACAGTGCAAGCGATTTGTAGCCCGATCACCCTTCCGGCTAAGCCATGCAGGCATGCTGTCGGGCGTGGTCTATGGCTGTCAACGCCGGTTGAAAACTGACCCACCGTTGGCGTGGGGCGCCGGTTGAAAATTGATCCACCCGACCGCCGCAGGACGCAGTGGTGCGTTACGGCATGTCGGCCTGCCTCGCTGTTGGGCGCCGAGGTCAGGCCCCGCAGCCGCGCAGCGGGGCGTCGCAGACGCCGGGCTTGAGGTCGGCGACCGACGGCGGGATCATTGGTTCGGCCGGTTCTCGGCGATCGGCTCAGTTGCTGTATCGACCTGTGAGGTTGGGTGGCGCTTTGGCATGATGCCGCCCTTCCTCTTGTCTCGTAGCCGATAGCTGTCGCCGCCGATCTGCACGACGGTCGCATGGTGCATCAGCCGATCGAGCATGGCGGCTGTCAGCACGGCATCACCGGCCAGCGCCTGATCCCAACTGCCAAAGGTCAGATTCGAGGTCAGCACGATCGACCCGCGCTCGTACCGTTTGGCCACGACCTGGAACAGCAGGTTCGCCTGATCGCGCGACAGCGGCAGGTATGCCTCGCACACAGAATTACGGACAGGCTCATCGATTCGCCGGACAACACGTCATCCCGGTTACCGGAGAAGCCGAACGGTCCGTAATCGGATCGAGAAGGATAATGGACGGGCCGACGTGGTGAGCATCATCGCGAGAGGATGTTTCATTGGTCAGATATGAATGGACGGGATATTTCATTTCGCGGCCGTCGCCTACAGCCCGATCGGCTTGCCCGGGCTGCACCTCATGAGAGGAATTAGCCTGAATGATGCTCCACGGTCTGGTCGGGCGCCTTGGGCACAGCCGAATCGGCCCGTAACGCCGCGCGAAATTGAAAGCCGGTGTCAACAAGATAGTGGATACGGGTCTATTCCGCCAGCCGCTAACCGCTCGGTCTGATGGATTGGCAACTATTTGAATTTATGTGAAACGGACCGTCATTAGAAACATGTTGCCAACCGCCACTCTAATCACGCTATTGTGATCCCGGAGAGAGGTTCTCGTCCACAAAACAGAAGGTTCGTCTACCAGGCTAGGTCTTTTAGACCTCTGCGTTCACCTTGAAATTCGTCCGGACTTAGCGGTCTGGCGATTTCTGTCCGCATTCAGTTCGTTCTTTTTATCAAAAGAACGCCCTCAGGACGATCTGTCGTCATCTGTCAGGATCGATGCGGCCGTCCTTAACATCCGGTATAAGTAACGATAGGATTTTAACATGAGTGGGTCCGTTCAAGCTCAACGTACGGAAGATTTCGTCCAGAGCATCGGCGTCAATACGCATATCGGCTGGACAGGTACGGTCTTCGATAATGTGTCTCTTGTGGGACAGGAGCTGAGTTTCTTAGGTATCGACCACGTTCGCGATCAACAACCCTATCCGACCGATTTGACATCGTATCAGACGCTAGCTAATTTAGGTATAAAATTTGACTTGTTTATAGGTGGTCCGGGAGACGATTTTGCCACCAGATTACCGACCCTTCTTCCATACATAGATTCGCTCATGCAGTCTAACCCGGGTTCGATCCTCTCGTTAGAGGGCCCTAACGAGCTGAATGGTACTATGCCGGTCTACTACAATGGCGTCTCCTCCGATACGAATGGCTCGGTAGCCGATCAGATAATGCGGGCAATTCACACTGCAGTGCTAGCCGATGGCAACTTGGCGAGCGTCCCGGTGCTGAATGCTTCCTTAGGCGGCCCCACCTGGAATTCTTATGCTCAGCAAGAAGGGAATATGTCTTCTTACGTGGAGGGCGCTAACTATCACGTATATCCTACTGCCGGTGAACAACCAATCAACGCGCTTCCATTTGCCGCTCAGATGGCCGAAACGACTGCCCCTGGCCTACCCTTGACCTTCACTGAGTCCGGGTATTCTACAGCCCTGCAGGCGGGTGGGGTTGACCAAGCGACGCAAGCCAAAAACACCCTGAATCTTCTGGCCGATGCATATCAATTAGGGAGCCAGCAAACATACCTGTACGAGCTGAGCGACGGGTTAAGCAGCCCCCCGTTGACCGATGCCGAAAATTCGTTCGGATTATTTACCGCAACCGGAGCCCCCAAGCAGGTTGCCACCGATATTCACAATCTGACCTCGATTCTGGCGGACCCTGCATCGAATGCTCAGACCTTCCAAGCGGGGTCGTTGAATTATTCCATCAGCAATCTGCCCAGCACCGGTAACTCCATGCTGCTCGAGAAATCGAATGGTGCGTTCGATTTGATGCTGTGGAATGAGGCACCCGACTGGAACCCGACTACGCAGACAGAGATCGCAGTATCGCCGACTATGACGACTGTAAATCTCGGCTCTAGCGCCAGCGTTGTAGAAATCTTCGATCCCACCTTGGGTTCGGCTCCGATACAGACATTAACTAACGTCAGTCAGGTAACAATTGGTCTCACCGACCATCCGTTGATTATAGAAATCGAGCCGGGCAACGCTACAGTGCCTACCCCTACGCCTACGCCTACGCCTACCCCTACCCCTACCCCTACGCCTACCCCTACCCCTACCCCTACCC
>Ga0209698_10009071_pt1 | contig 10215 bp, 8 predicted proteins | sample LitLauG_LLR_2012_FD_187203 | JGI IMG/M metagenome (GOLD analysis project Ga0209698, IMG submission 187203) | Freshwater sediment microbial communities from Pennsylvania, USA - Little Laurel Run_MetaG_LLR_2012 (SPAdes) (version 2) | ecosystem: Environmental > Aquatic > Freshwater > Creek >... | reverse complement strand
CCTCGACGTGGCGGCCCTGCGCCAGGCCCTGCGTGACGGCCTGCTCGATGCGGTGGCCACCGACCACGCGCCGCACTCGCCGGAACTCAAGGACCGGGCCTTCGACGAAGCGCCGGCCGGCATGCTCGGTCTCGAGCACGCCGCGGCGCTCACCCATGAGGCACTGCGAGGCGACGGCGCCGACGCTGATCCGGTGCGTTTCTTTGACGTGATGAGCCGCGGTCCCGCGCGCGTGGCGCAGCTGCGCGCCCGTGACGCGCGAGTGCGACACAGCGCCCACGGTGGCGACGTCGTCGCCGGGGAGGATGCGAACCTCACCGTGTTCGATCCGCGTGAGCGCTGGAGCGTCTCGCGCGACCAGATGCACAGTCGCGCGCGCAATACGCCCTACGATGGCCGTTCCTTGGTCGGTCGTGTCACGACCACGATCGCCAAGGGTCAACTCGTCGTTCACGAAGGGAAATTGGTATGAGTCGTCCCCACGCCACGCTGGTCCTCGCCGACGGTGAGTCCTTCGAGGGCTACGCCGCGGGGTTCCTGCCCGAGGACGGCGTCTCGACGGGGGAGTTCGTCTTCAACACCGCGCTCTCGGGATACCAAGAGGTCATCACCGATCCGAGCTACGCCGGTCAGATCATCGCGTTCACCTATCCGCACATCGGCAACTACGGGATCACGCCCCTCGACGACGAGGCGTCTCGTCCGTGGTGTCGGGGACTGGTGATGCGCGAACTCGCCCCCCTGGCCTCGAACTGGCGGTCGGTGCGCGGCCTCGAGGACTTCCTCATCGCCCATCGGGTGCCCGTCATCGTCGGCGTCGACACCCGCCGTCTGACGCGGCACCTTCGTTCGTACGGTGCGCTCGCCGGCGCGTTCGGCCACGCCGCGCCCGATGTCGTGGCGTCGGCCGCGGCCCGCGCCATCGGCACTGATGGCCAGGACTTCGTCGGTGAGGTCACGACCCGCGCGGCGTTCGGTCGCGGCGAGGGAGACCTGCACGTGGTGGCCTACGACTACGGGATCAAGGAGACGATGGTCGCCCAGTTGGCGAGCCGCTTCCGGGTCACCGTCGTGCCCTCGTGGACCAGCGCCGAGGAGGTGCGCTCCCTCGCGCCCGATGGGGTGTTCCTCTCGAACGGTCCGGGCGACCCCGCCGCCCTGGGCGCGCAAGTGAGCGAGGTCGCGTCGTTGCTCGGTGAGGTGCCGATCTTCGGGATCTGCCTCGGCCATCAGCTCCTCGCCACCGCCTTGGGGGCCCAGACCTTCAAGCTGCCCTTCGGCCACCACGGTTCCAACCACCCCGTGCAGGACCTGGTGTCGGGTCGTATCGAGATCACCGCCCAGAACCACAATTACGCCGTGGCTCCCGCGTCACTCTCGCGCGGTGTCGTCAGTCACGTCAACTTGAACGACGGCGTCATCGAGGGGATCTCGTCACCCGCGGATCGCTGCTTCTCGGTGCAGTACCACCCCGAGGCGGGTCCCGGTCCCCATGACGCGCGCTACCTCTTCGAGCGCTTTGACTCACTTTTGCGCACCGGTGAACTGGAGAGCATCTAATGCCGCGCCGCCGTGACATCTCGAGCATCCTGGTGATCGGCTCCGGACCCATCGTCATCGGCCAAGCCTGTGAGTTCGACTACTCGGGCACTCAGGCCTGTCAGGTGCTGCGCGCTGATGGCTTCAAGGTGATCCTGGTCAATTCGAACCCGGCCACGATCATGACCGACCCGGCCACCGCGGACGTGACCTACGTCGAGCCCCTGGACCCCGACGTCTTGACCGACATCTTGGAGCGCGAGCGGCCCGACGCGCTATTGCCCACCCTGGGAGGCCAGACGGCCCTCAACCTCACGATGGAACTCGTGCGCCGCGGGGTACCCCAGCGCCTCGGCGTCGAAGTCATCGGCGCGCGCCCCGAGGCGATCGACACCGCGGAGAACCGCGAGATGTTCAAGGCCGCCATGGCCGACATCGGCCTGGCCGTTCCCGAGTCGGGTTTCGCCCATTCGGTCGATGAGGCGCTGCGTATCGCCGAGGGCATCGGCTGGCCCATCATCATCCGGCCCAGCTTCATCCTCGGCGGCGCGGGCACCGGCATCGCGGACAACGCCGAGGACTTCGTGCGATTGGCCGCCGAGGGCATCGACGCCTCACCGATCGGCGAGATCCTGGTGGAGAAGTCCATCGCCGGGTGGAAGGAATACGAGCTCGAGGTGATGCGCGACGTCGCCGACAATTGCGTGGTCATCTGCGGCATCGAGAACTTCGACCCCATGGGCGTGCACACGGGCGACTCGATCACCGTCGCACCCATCCAGACGCTCTCGGACGTCGAGTACCAGGCCATGCGCGACGACGCGTTCGCGGTGCTGCGGCGCGTGGGCGTGGAGACGGGGGGATCGAACGTCCAGTTCGCGGTCAACCCGGCCAACGGCGAGCGCCTGGTGATCGAGATGAATCCCCGGGTGAGTCGCTCGAGCGCGTTGGCGTCGAAGGCCACCGGCTTTCCGATCGCCAAGATCGCCGCCAAGCTGGCCGTGGGCTACACCTTGAACGAGATCGAGAACGACATCACCAAGTTGACGCCGGCGAGTTTCGAGCCGGTCATCGACTACGTGGTCACGAAGATCCCGCGATGGGCGTTCGAGAAATTGCCCGGCGCGACGCCCGAACTCGGTACGCGCATGCAGTCGGTCGGCGAAGTGATGGCCATCGGGCGCACCTTCGCCGAATCGCTGCAGAAGGCGATCCGTTCGCTCGAGCAGGGGCGCCTGGGCTTCGCGCTGGGCAGCGACAACGAGTTCGCCTCACTCGACGACGACACGCTGTGGCACCGCTGCGTGGTCGCCACCCCCGAGCGCCTCTTCGCTCTGCACGAGGTGATCTGGCGTGGGGCGAGCCTCGACGAGGTGGTGGCGCGCACGAGGATCGACCCCTGGTTCGTCGAGCAACTCATGCGCATCATCGAACTCGAACGCGAGTTGCTCGGCGTCGACATCACAACGCTCGACGCGCGCGACTGGCGTCGCTTCAAGCAGTCGGGATTCTCCGACCCCCAGATCGCCGTCTTGAGCCACCACGACCCGGCCGCGGTGCGCGCCGCGCGGGTCGCGGCCGGGGTGGTCACCACGTTCAAGACCGTGGACACCTGCGCCGCGGAGTTCGACGCGCTGACCCCGTATCACTACAGCACCTACGAGGACGAGACCGAGGTCCGCTCCTCTTCGCGCGACCGGGTGATCATCCTCGGCTCGGGCCCCAATCGGATCGGTCAGGGCATCGAGTTCGACTACTGCTGCGTGCACGCGGCGATGGCGCTGCGCGCGATGGGCGTCGAGACGGTGATGGTCAACTGCAATCCCGAGACGGTGTCGACGGACTATTCGACCTCGGACCGCCTGTACTTCGAGCCCCTGACCGCCGAGGACCTCGCCGAGGTCATCGCCGCGGAACGCGCGGCGTGCGTGGACGGCGCGCGGGTGGTGGGCGTCATCGTCTCCCTCGGAGGTCAGACGCCGCTCAAGCTCGCCCACAGCATCGAGCCCTCCCTGGTACTGGGTACGCCGGTGGCGGCCATCGACATCGCCGAGGACCGCGAGCAGTGGTCGGCGATCTGCGACGCGATCGGACTTCGCCAGCCGCCCGGCGACGTGGCCCTGTCACTTGCCGAGGCCAAATCCATCGTCAAGAGCATCGGCTATCCCGTGCTGGTGCGTCCGAGCTACGTGCTGGGCGGACGGGCCATGGAGATCGTCTACGACGACGCCGCGCTCGAACGCGTGATGGCCGATCTCACCAGCGCGACGGGCTCCCTCGCTCGCGAGGGTGGGGTGTCCCAGAGCCGGCCGATCCTGATCGACCGGTTCCTCGAAGACGCCATTGAGATCGACGTCGACGCGGTGCGCGACGCCCAGGGCGACATCTTCGTCGCCGGGGTCATGGAGCACGTGGAGGAGGCCGGCGTGCACTCGGGCGACTCGGCGTGCGCCCTGCCGCCCCAGAGCCTGAGCGATAGCGTGCTCGCGCGTCTGCACGACTACAGCGCGCGCATCGCCCACGAGCTCGGCGTCATCGGACTCATCAATGTCCAGTACGCCGTCAAGGACGACGAAGTCTTCGTGCTCGAGGCCAACCCGCGCGCGTCGCGCACGGTGCCCTTCGTGGCCAAGGCGACGGGCGTACCCCTGGCCCAGGTGGCCGTCGAGGTGATGATGGGCACGTCCTTGGCGCAGTTGCGCGAGCGCGGCGTCGTCCCGTCGACGACACCGGTGCCCGCGTACGTCAGCGTGAAGGAGGCGGTGCTGCCCTTCAACCGATTCCCCGGTGTCGATACCCTGCTCGGGCCCGAGATGCGTTCCACCGGCGAAGTGATGGGGATCGGCGAGAGTTTCGGTATCGCCTTCGCCAAGGCCCAGTTGGCGGCGGGTACCCGCCTGCCCGACGCCGGTCAGGTGTTCTTGTCGCTCGCCGACTCCGACAAGGTCGCCGGCGTCGAGGTCGCGACGCGACTACGCGAATTGGGCTTCACCATCGCCGCCACCGTCGGGACCGCGGGTTTCTTGCGCTCGCGCGGGGTGAGCGTCGACACGCTGGTCGGCAAGATCGGCGCCGCCGACTTGGGCGTCGACGCCGTCTCGCTCATCGCCACGGGTCAGGTCAACATGGTGATCAACACCCCCTCCGGGCGAAGCGCGCGCGCCGACGGCGCGGCGATCCGCATGGCGTGCACCGTCTACAAGACGGCGTGTCTGACCACCCTGCGCGCCGCCCAGGCCGCCGTGGTGGGGATCGCCGATACCCGCGCCCAAGGCTGGCGCGTCGCGTCCTTGCAGGAACTGCACCCGTGAACGCGTCCACGAGGGTCGGCGAGGTGGCGCTGCCCTCGTTCGTCTTGACCGCGGCGGGGACCGCGGGCCTGGGCGACGAGCTCGCGGGCTACGGCGACGTCGCCGAGCTCGGCGCCATTGTCACCAAATCCCTGGCCGCTTTCGCGTGGTCCGGCAATCCGGCGCCGCGCGTGACGGCGTGGGGCCCCGACATGCTCAATTCGGTCGGTCTGGCCGGGCCGGGTGTCGAGGCCTGGCGCCGCGACCACCTTCCGGCGTTGCGCGCGCGCGGTGCGCGGGTGGTGGGCTCGATCTGGGGGCGCAGCGTCGCGGAGTTCGCCGACGCCGCGCGCGCGATGCGCGGAGCGGACGTGGTGGCGCTCGAGGTGAACGCCTCCTGTCCCAACCTCGAAGGACGTGCGGGCATCTTCGCGCACTCCGCCGACCTGACCTGCGCCATCGTCGAAGCGGCGAGCGAGGCGCAGCTCCCGCTGTGGGTCAAGCTCTCGCCCAACACGCCCCAGTTGGTGGACATCGCGCGCGCCGCGGTGGAGGCGGGCGCGAGCGCCCTCGTGCTCGTCAACACCGTCGTGGGCATGGCCATTGACATCGAGACGCGTCGCCCGGCCCTCGGCAATGGGGGAGGGGGACTCAGTGGCGCGGGCATCTTCCCGGTGGCGCTGCGCGCCGTCTTCGAGTGCCACGCGGCCTTGCCCGCGACACCGCTCGTGGGGGTGGGCGGCATCTACCGCGGCGAGGACGCCATCGCCATGGTCATGGCCGGGGCCAGCGCGGTCGAGGTGGGGACCGCCACGTTCGCCGACCCGCGAGCCCCATGGCTGGTGGCGCGCGGCGCGCGAGAGTGGATGAGACGTCATTCGGTGTCCTCGATCGACGAAGTGCGAGGGGTGGCCCATGGCTGAGACATTCGGACAGCGACTCCAAGAGCGCATCCGCGCGATGGGCCCCCTGTGCGTGGGCATCGACCCCTCGTCGGCGCTGGTCGGTGCGTGGGGTCGGCCCGACACCGTCGAGGGTCTTGAGTTCATGTCGCTCGCGGTGCTCGAGGCCAGCATCACCGCGGCGGCGGCGATCAAACCCCAGGTGGCGTACTTCGAACGCTTCGGGTCGGCGGGGTATCGCGTGCTCGAACGCCTCATTGGCGACGCGCACGACGCGGACGTGCTGGTGATCGCCGACGCCAAGCGCGGCGACATCGGTGCGACCAATGACGCGTACGCGCGAGCGTGGCTCGACGAGGCCTCGCCCCTGTGCAGTGATGCGGTCACGGTGAGTCCCTACACCGGCGTGGGGGCATTGACGCCGTTCTTCGAGCGCGCCACGCGCGGTCGCGGCGTCTTCGTGCTCGCGGCCACGTCCAATGACGAGGGCCGTGACGTGCAACGCGCCCGCACCGACGCGGATGAAGCCGTCGAGGACCTCGTCCTTCGTTCCGTCGCCCAGATCAATCGACGCGACGAGGGTCTCGGCTCCCTCGGCGTGGTGCTCGGTGCGACGCGCGATCGACCGCGCTTCGACCTCACCATGCTCCAGGGCCCCTATCTGGTGCCCGGGGTCGGCGCACAGGGTGCGACGCCCGAACAGGTGGGTCGCCTCTTCGATCGATGTCCCGAAGGGACAGTCCTGGTGAACGTCGCGCGCGCCATCTTGGAGGCCGGACCCGAACGTTCAGCGCTACGTGACGCCGTTAACCGCTGGCGTGACAATCTCACGAGTTTTCTCTAGAAGTTGGTGGCCCCAGGGGGTATTCTGGCTTCGTGACTCCGGTTCCTCCTTCCCTCACCCACGAGCAGCGCGTCGCCGCGTCGCGTGCGGCCGTGGCGAACCGTCGGCGTCGCGCCGAGGTCAAGAAGTTGGTCAAATCGGGCGAACTCTCCTTGCAGGACCTGTTCGCCCTGGCCGAGACCGAGGAGTGCGTGGCGCAGATGCGCGCCTATGACCTCATCAGCGCCCTGCCGGCGATCGGCGAGGTGAAGGCGGCGCGCATCATGAAGAGCGCGGCCATCGCCCAGACCCGACGGATCCGAGGACTCGGACCTCGCCAGCGAGAGCAACTGTTCCAAGCCCTTGTGCGCTGACACGCTGATCGTCGTACTGATCGGTCCCGGCGGGGTCGGAAAAGGCACGGTCGCCCGGCGACTCTTGGAGCGTGACCCGCGCCTGTGGTTGAGTCGGTCCTGGACGACCCGGGCGCCGCGTCCCACGGAGACGGGCGACGAGTACGTCTTCGTCTCGCGCGAGGAGTTCGACGAGGCGATTGCGAAGGGTTTCTTCTACGAATGGGCCGACTTCCACGACCATCGCTACGGCACGCCGCTCCCGCACCCACCTGAGGACCGCGACGTTTTGTTGGAGATCGAGGTCGAGGGTGCTCGTCAGGTTCGCGAGCGCGACGCGCAGGCGGTGATCTTCTTGCTCAGCGCCCCCACCATGGAACTGCTCGAACAGCGCCTGCGCGGGCGCGGTGACCACGAAGAACACGTGGCGCGCCGCCTCGCGTCGACGCGCGACGAAGTGGCCAAAGGGCGCCTTTTGGCCGATTACGAAGTGGTCAACGACGACGTGGAGCGGGCCAGCGGCCAAATCCTCTCTATACTGGAAGGGCTTCGCCAGTCTCGGCGAATTCCCTCGTAAAAGGACGAACCTTCCATGGCTGACCGCCCCACCCTCGTCGACCCGCCCATCGAGAACCTCCTGCACAAGGTGGGGGATTCGAAGTTCACCCTGGTGGCCGTCTCGGCCATCCGCGCGCGCGAGATCAACGAGTACTACAACGGTCTGGGCTCGGGCCACGGCGCCCTGATCCCGCCGCAGGTGTCCTCGCTCTCGAACAAGTCGCTCTCCTTGGCCATGGAAGAGCTCTACGAGGGCAAACTGCAGTTCCACCGGCCCACCGCCGAGGAGATCGAGGCCGAGCGCCTCGAGGTGGAGGCCCGCGAGCAGGCGCGACTGGATGCGGCGAACGACCTCGACGCCTTCACCGATGCCCTCCGCGACGCCTAATCCACAGACCCCTCGCGTTGTCCTAGGCGTCTGCGGCGGCATCGCCGCGTACAAATCCGTCGAACTGCTGCGTCGCCTTCGCGACGCCGGCTACTTCGTCTCTCCCGTCCTCACGCCCGACGCCACGCGCTTCGTGGGCGCGGTGACGTTCTCGGCGCTGGCGAGTGAACCCGCGAGGGTCTCGCTCTACGGCGACCCCACGACACCCATCCCGCACACGTATTTGGGCCAGCACGCCGACGTGATCATCGTCGCGCCGGCCACGGCACACCTGATCGCGCGTTACGCGATGGGCCTGGGTGACGACCTCTTGAGCGCGACGCTCCTGGCGTCGCGCGCCCCGGTCGTGTTGTGCCCCGCCATGCACGCCGAGATGTGGGAGCAGCCCTCGGTGCAAGAGAACCTGGCCACGCTGCGCCGCCGCGGGGTGATGGTCCTCGAGCCCGCGCTCGGGCACCTGGCCGGGGGCGACGAGGGTGTGGGGCGCCTGCCCGAACCCGAGGCCATCTTCGCTCTCGCCCAACGCATCCTCGAGGGCTACACCGGGATCTTGAGCGGTCGACGCGTCCTCATCAGCGCCGGGGGCAGCGCCGAAGCGCTCGATCCGGTGCGAGTCGTGACGAATCGCTCCACCGGCCACCAGGGTCACGCCCTCGCCGAGGTCGCCGCGCGCCTGGGGGCGCACGTCACGCTGGTCACCTCGTCGTCGCGGCCCCTGGCGCTGGACGTGCGTCGTCGCATCGAGGTGATCGCCTTTGAGAGTGCGGCCGACCTCGCCGACGTGATGTTGCGACACTTCGACACCCACGACGTGGCCATCATGGCCGCCGCCGTGGCGGACTTCACCTTCGAAGCGAGTGCGCACAAGATCAAGAAGGACGAGGGCCTGCCGGTGCTGACGCCGATCGCCACCATCGATATCGTCACGGCGTTGGCCGCCCGGCGCCGCGCCGACCAGGTGGTGGTGGCCTTCGCCGCCGAGACCGGTGACCTCTTGGCCCATGCCAGGGCCAAACTCCAACGCAAGGGCGTCGACCTCGTGGTGGCCAACGACGTGTCCTCACCCGGGGCGGGATTCGCGTCCGACACCAACGAGGTGCTGGTGCTCGGGCGAGACGGCAGCGTGCACGAGGTGTCACGGCGATCGAAAGAAGCCGTTTCTGAAGAGATTTTGGTTAAGGTTGCCTCATTGTTATCCCAAGGAGTTTCATGACTGACCGCACTCTCTTCACCTCGGAATCGGTGACCGAAGGCCATCCCGACAAGATTGCGGATCAGGTCTCCGATGGCGTCCTCGACGCCATCTTGGCCCAGGACCCCCAGGCGCGCGTCGCCTGTGAGACGCTGCTCACGACGGGACTGTGCGTGGTGGCCGGAGAGATCACCACGTCGGCCGTCGTCGACATCACGTCCATCGCGCGCCAGACGATCCTCGACATCGGCTACGACGACGGGGCCAAGGGCCTCGACGGCACGACGTGCGCCGTGCTGGTCTCGCTGAGCAAGCAGAGTCCCGACATCGCCGGCGGCGTCGACGTGAGCCACGAGCACCGCTCGGGTTCCGGGGGCGAGGACGAGCTCAACGGCCAGGGTGCGGGTGACCAGGGCATGATGTTCGGCTACGCGTGCGATGACAACGACGACTTCATGCCGTTGCCGATCTGGCTGGCGCACCGCCTGTCGATGCGACTCTCGCAGGTGCGACGCAGCGGCCTCGTGCCCTACCTTCGTCCCGACGGCAAGACCCAGGTGACGATCGCGTACGAGGACGGACGCCCCGTCGGCATCGACACGGTCCTGATCTCGACCCAGCACGAAGACGGCTACGACTCTCAGACCACCATCAAGAACGACATCATCGAGCACGTCATCACGCCCTTGCTGCCGCCCGAGCTCGACGCCTCGTCGATGCGCGTGTTCGTCAACCCGTCGGGCAAGTTCGTCCTGGGCGGTCCCCACGCGGACGCGGGGCTCACGGGCCGCAAGATCATCGTCGACACCTACGGCGGCATGGCCCGTCACGGCGGCGGTGCATTCTCGGGCAAGGATCCCTCCAAGGTCGACCGCTCGGCCGCCTACGCCGCGCGTTGGGTGGCCAAGCACGTCGTGGCCTCGGGGGCGGCGCAGCGCTGCGAGGTCCAGGTGGCCTACGCCATCGGCGTCGCGCGCCCCGTCTCGGTGCTCGTGGAGACCTTCGGCACCGAACGCGTGGACCGGGCGCGCATCGCCAAGGCCGTCGACGCGATCTTCGACCTGCGTCCCGCGGCCATTATTCGCGACCTCGACCTTCGTCGACCGATCTACCGCGACACCGCGGCCTACGGCCACTTCGGTCGCTCGAACCACGGTTTCACGTGGGAAG
>Ga0209698_10009070_pt1 | contig 10215 bp, 10 predicted proteins | sample LitLauG_LLR_2012_FD_187203 | JGI IMG/M metagenome (GOLD analysis project Ga0209698, IMG submission 187203) | Freshwater sediment microbial communities from Pennsylvania, USA - Little Laurel Run_MetaG_LLR_2012 (SPAdes) (version 2) | ecosystem: Environmental > Aquatic > Freshwater > Creek >... | reverse complement strand
CCAGGGTCGGGGTCGGCATGGTCCAGGTCTGGAGCATGAACGGCGGGGCCACGATGCCCCCGAAGCGGCTGGCGGCGGCCGCCTCGGGGTCGGTGTACACCGGGTTGGCGTCGGCGAAGGCCGCCGCCCAGTGGCGGATCATCGGTTGGTTGACCGGGTCGGGGGCCACCGAGGGACCGCCCCGTCCCACCGGCCGGCCCACCAGGGCCGCCAGCTCCTCCTCCAGCGCCTCGTCCACCATGTCGCTCCGACCTCCCTCGGACCCCCGACCGGGGTTGGGGCGATGGTAGATCAGAGGCCGGGATGGGCCGGGGTGCCCGGTCCGTACTCCAACTCGTCGAAGGCTGCCTCCTCGAAGCCCTCGTGGCCGGCCAGGGCTGCCGACCACCGCTCCTCCACCCGTCCCACCCGCCAGTAGACCAGGGCGGCCACCCACGTGAGCACGAACAGGCCGACGATGAGGAAGCCGGCGGCATTGAGGTCGACCCCCGACACCGCATCCCAGAACCTCCCGTGGAGGTGCAGCTCCTGGGGCAGGAGCCCGAGGATCTCGACGGTGCCGACGATGAAGCAGATGGCCACCGACAGGGTGGTGATGGTCAGGTTGTAGAAGACCTTGCGCACCGGGTTGAAGAAGGCCCAGCCGTAGGCCACGTTCATGAAGCAGCCGTCGATGGTGTCCATCAGGCACATCCCGGCGGTGAAGAGCACCGGGAGGCACATGATCGAGTACCACGGCAGCGACTTGGCGGCCAGCAACGCGGTGGTGGCCAGCAGGGCCACCTCGGTGGCCGTGTCGAAGCCCAGGCCGAACACCACGCCGACCGGGTAGACCTGCCACTCCTTGGTGATGGTCGCCATCCACCGGCCGAACACCCGGGTGAACAGGCCCCGGTTCTCGAGCTGGTGCTCCAGCTCCGCCTCGTCGTAGCGCCCGCTGCGCATCATCCGCCACACCTTGACGATGCCGGCCAGGATGACCAGGTTCAACAGACCGATGAGGAAGAGGAAGCCGGCCGACACCGCGGTGCCGAACACCCCTCCGAACTGCTGCAGGGCCGAGCCGCTGTGGGACACCGCCGCGTACACCGTGCGCTCGGCCACCACGATGCCCACCCCGATGGCCACCACGATGGTCGAGTGGCCGAGGGCGAAGAAGTACCCGACGCTGACCGGCTCACGACCCTCGTTGATCAGCTTGCGGGTGGTGTTGTCGATGGCGGCGATGTGGTCGGCGTCGAAGGCGTGGCGCAGGCCGAGGGTGTAGGCCAGGACGCAGACCCCGATGCCGAGGCCCTTGTAGTGGCCGGGGACCACGAAGGCGATGAAGACCCCGAACCCGACGACATGGAGGACCAGGATGCTGACGAACATCCAGGAGACCTGGCGCCACGCCGACGGGCTCAGCAGCGCCCGCCACTGGCCCGCCCGACCGGGGGCCACGGCCACCGGGGCCCCGGCATCGAGGACCACCATCTCAGTCACCGTCGCGTCGCACCCGACGGTCGGGCGGCAACTCGGTCGCGGTCAGCGGCAGCACTCGCTCATCGTGGCCCAGATGCGAACAGTTCGCAACTACCTACCACTCCGAACGAGGCAGGCGGGTGTCGGGCGTCGGCACGATGTCCGGCGACGCCCGGTGGAGGCCGGTGGTCAGCCGCCGGCCTTCTTGAGGTCCGAGCGCAGGACGAACCCGGCGGCCAGCTCGAAGAGGCCCATGACGATGAACCAGATGCCGAGGAGGACGGCCAGCGCGTTCACCGAGTTCTCGGGGACCGACACCACGACGATGCCCGCCACCAGGCTGATGATCCCGAAGCCGATGGCCCAGCCACGCGCTCCCTTGGTGCCGCCCATGATGCCCGACAACAGGGCGACGACGCCCTGGACGATCCACACGATGCCGATCAGCAGGCCGATGACCGACTTGGTGAGGCTCAGGTGGCGGATCATGACCACGCCGATGACCACCTCGAGCAGGCCGGCCACGACGATCCAGGCCCGGTGCTGTTCCTCGTGGTCCAGGGCACGGATGAAGTGGAAGATGCCGCCCAGGATCAGCAGGATGCCGATGAACACGCAGATCACGTTCAGCGACTGCGACGGCTTGAAGGCGAGGAGGATCCCGAGCGCCAGCGTGATGAAGCCGGTGATCAGCTCCACCTGCCACACGTACTTCGAGGGGACGCCCCCCTCGACCACGACCACCTCGTTGTCGACCACCGCACCGTCAGCCATCGCCGGCTCCTTTCGTCGCACCGTCCGCCGGGAGCCCACCGTAGCGGGGGCCGCCGGATCGCCGGGGGATGCAGGACCTGCCGGTCAGCCGCCGAGGGCCCGGACCGACGGCGGGGTGCCCGGGCCGCAGAACCGGTGGTACGCAGCCTCGGGGTCGGCCGGCACCCGCAGGGTGGTCTGCGACGGGGCGTGGACCAGGTCGGACCAGAACGTGGCGAAGGTGAGCGGCCGGTCGGGCCCGAACTCGAGCGCGTGCAGCGCCGGACAGCCGAGCGCGGCCCTGGCCCACGCCGTCTGGACGTCGAGGGCGCGGCCGGACACCTCGGGGGTCATCGGCGTGTACTGGCTCGGGCGCTGGGACTGCAGGGCCGCCAGCTGGGCGGTGGACGACCCGGGCGCGGTCAGCAGGGCGGCGACCCACGGGGTGGGCATCGGCTTCTCGTGGCCGGGGAACACGCCCCGCTGGGCGAGCCGGAAGTGGGCGTCGAGCGGGTCGGCCAGGCCGAGCAGGTCGAGGACCTGGACCCGGATGCCGAGCTCGTAGGGGCCCTGCCCCACCCACGAGGTGGCCACGACCGGTGTGGCCAGACCCGGGGCCGGCGGGGCCGTCAGGCGGGCCGGGGCCCGGGCGGCCCGCTCCTGGAGGTACGTCCCCGTGGGCACCAGCCACGTCGCCTGGGCGGCCGGCGAGCCCCAGTCGTGGGGACCGGGGGCGACGGACCCGTGCCCGGTCACCACGATGATCGTGTTGACCGACCAGGGCGACGGCGGCGGCGGGCGGAAGTCGACCACGGCCAGGAGGGCCCACGGGGCCACCAGCAGGCTGATGACGTACCGACGGACCACCGGCACCGCGGCGATGGGGGCGCACAGGGCGAAGAACGGCGCCATGAGCAGGCGTCCGTGCACGTAGTCGCCGCCCATCACGATGATGTAGCCGGCGTTCAGCACGGCGGCCAGCGGCAGGGCGACCAGGGCCGACCGGTTCCGGTCGGCCAGCGGCCGGGCCCGCAGGGCGGCCGACAACGGCAGGTAGGCGCCGAGCACGAGGGCGACGGCCGGCACGACCAGCCAGTAGGGGGTCAGGAAGTCGGTGAGGTACCGCACGCCCTGGGCCGGGCGGGGCAGCGACGCCTCCTTGGCCACCGCCGTGTTCGCCACCAGCATGCCGTAGTAGCCCATGCGGAACAGCTCGTAGGCCAGCGGCAGGGCCAGCGCCCAGGCCACCAGGCCGAGCTGGCGCCTCCAGCCCCGGTGTCCGGCGTCGACCACCAGGAGGACACCCAGGAAGACCAGGGTGTCGAGCGCCAACTCGGGTCGGACGAGGGGGCCGAGGCCCAGCACGACCGCCCCGTACCACGGGACGTCCCCGTGCTCGGTGCCGGCCCACCGCACCAGCAGGGCGAGGCAGCCACCCAGCCACAGGAACTCGAGTCCGGTCTCGAGCCCCAGCGACGCCAGGGACCAGACCGGGGCCACCGCGGCGAAGACGATCGCCCCGAGCGGCAGCAGGAAGGCGTCCGGCTCGGCCCGGCGGACCAACCGGGCGGAGGCGCCCACGGCCAGGGCCAGCCCGCCGACCGTGCACAGGATGCCGAGGTCGACGGCGAGCGAGGTGAGGGGGAACGGGGTCAGGAGTCCGCCGACCGACAGGACGGCCGTCCACAACGGGCTGGTGAAGGCCTCGACCCGCTGGCCGGCGTTGAACACCGGGCCGTGCCCGGCGAGCACGTTCTGGACCACGTGCAGGTAGATGTAGCCGTCGTAGAACATGCTGCGGTGGGCCCAGGCGGCCATGGCCAGGGCCACCACCGGGACCGCCAGCACCACCCACTGGAGCACCCGACGCCCGGTCCCGTGTCCGGGGGCGTCCACGCTCCCGTCGGCCGGGGCGTCCGGCACCACGCCTGCGGACGCTCCGTCCGCTTGCTCGGGGTCCTGCGTCTGGCCGTCGGGCAGGACGTCCTGCACGGTCACCGGGTGCTCGCTTTCCGGGGCCGAGCCCCGTCGTTCGGTACGCGTGTGCGCACCTGTGTCATCGGCGGGCACGCCGTGCCCCTTGAGCCGTGCCACCCGTGGGTCAGTGCCGTCCGGGCCCCGACCTCGGGTGCCGGAGACGCTGGGTCCACGGCCGACCGTCGCCCGAGGTGCGCAGCAGCACGTAGACGACCATGTAGAGCACGGACAGGACGGCGCCCACGGCCAGCCAGGCGATCACCATCTCCCACCCACTCCCCGGCCGGCGGCCTCCCACGGGCCCGACCCGGTTGCATCCTGCCACCGGGTCGGGCGGCCCGGGTGGCGGTGTGCTCTGCTGGGCCCACGGGCCGGAGCGGCCGGCCCCGCCTCCGAGGAGTCGCCGTGCCCGAGATGACCAGCGTCCACCACGTGTCGATCACCGTGACCGACCTCGAGCGCAGCCTCCCGTGGTACCAGGAGGTGCTCGGGCTCACCACCCTGATGGAGGGCACCCACCCCGACGGCACCGGCTACTTCGTCCTGCTGGGCAACCCCAGCTTCTCGGTGCTGGTCGGCCTGCACGTCCACCCGGCGAACGACGGGGAGACGTTCACCGAGGTGCGGACCGGCCTGGACCACGTCGGGTTCACCGTGGCCGACCACGCCGAGCTCGAGGCCTGGGAGGCCCGGCTCACCGAGCTCGGGGTCGAGCACTCGCCCGTCGACGACCAGCCCGGCTACTCGGTGGTGGTCTTCCGGGACCCGGACAACGTGCAGCTCGAGTTCATCGCCATGACCTGACCGGCACGACCGACAGGTTCAGGCGGCGACCCGGGCCAGGCGGACCAGCCGGTGGTCGGGTGTGAACAGCCGACGCGAGAGCCCGAGGCTCATGGCCGCCGCCGTGGTGGCCACCGCACCCAGGATGAGGAACATGACGGCGGCCTGGACGAGCACCGCCTGCAGCGGCTTCTCGCCGGCCAGGATCAGGCCGGTCATGGCCCCGGGCAGGAACACCAGTCCCACCGCCTTGGTGGACTCGATCTGGGAGATCATCGCCGTGCGCAGGGCGTCACGGACATAGGGCCGGGCGGAGTCCCGTGACGAGAGCCCGAGTGCGAGCCGGGCCTCCACCTCGGCCCGCTTGTCGCTGAACTCGGCCACCACGCGCCGGGCCGCCACCACCGTGGCGGTCAGCGAGTTCCCCACCACCATCCCGGCCAGGGGGATGAGCGTCCGGGCGTTCAGGGGGAAGATGCGGAGGCCGAACAGGACCCCGAGGCACACCACGGTGGCCAGGCCCAGTGACACCAGGGCCAGGCCCCGGGCCCCGGGCACCTCGGGCGCCCGTCGACGGATGGTGTCGGCGGCGAACACCACCATGAACAGGACCCAGGCCCACGACGCGGCCAGGGGCACGTGGGGGCTGAACACCACGGCCAGGAGGGCGCCGACGGCCAGGAGCTGGACGATGGCCCGCACCGACGCCCAGATCAGCGACCGCTCGAGGCCCAGGTGCTGCCACAGCGAGATGGCCACGGCGATCCCCACCAGCGACAGCGAGGCCAGGAGGCCCAGCCATCCCACGTAGCCGGTCGTGACGGTCGTGGTGGCCGCCGGTGTCGTCGTCAGCATGGTCATGGGGTCGCTCCTCGTGGGTCGTCGTCCGGGTGCGCCCGGTCGGCCAGGTAGTCCTCGGCCCAGGCGTCGTCGGCCAGCCGGCCGTCGTGCAGCACCAGGCAGGCGTCGGCGATCCGGGCCACCTGGGCCAGGTCGTGGCTGACCCACAGCACGGCCAGGCCGGACCGGGCCAGGTCGGTCCCGAGCTGTTCGAGGGTGCGGGTGGCCTCGGGGTCGAGGGCCGACGTGGGCTCGTCCATCAGCAGCACCTCCGGACCGGTCAGCAGGGTGCGGGCCAGGCAGGCCCGCTGGGCCTCGCCTCCCGACAGGTCGTCGGCCCGGCGGTCGAGCCAGTCGGCCGGCAGCCCGACCTGGGTGAGGTGCTCCTCGTAGGCGTCCGCCCGGTCGGGCGCGGCAACGGCGAAGTTCTCGCCGATGGTGCCGGGGAAGAGCGTGGGCCGCTGGAAGACCATGCCCACCGCTCGGCGCAGCACCAGCGGGTCCAGTGTCGCCACGTCCTCACCCCGGAAGCGCACGGTGCCCGACGTGGGCACCTCGAGCCGGTTGCAGAGGCGCAGCAGGGTGGTCTTTCCCGAGCCGGACGGCCCGGCCAGGACCGTCACCCGGGCGTCGGCCACGTCCGCGGTCACCGAGCGTAGGACCTCGACGTCGCCGAAGGAGACGCACACCTCGTCGAAGGCCAGTACCGGGTGGTCGCCGCCCGGCCTGCCGCCCGTCACGCCGGCGCCCGCCGGGTCGTCCCGACGATCCGGGTCCGTGGTCGCACCCTGGCCGCCACGACCAATGAACTGACAGCCACCGCGTCCAGTAACGGCAACGCCGTGTCCAGGTGGATCCACGGGACGAACCAGGCGACGGTGCCGACCACGGCGACGGCGGCGGCGGTGGCCACCTGCAGCACGGCCAGCGGCGCCACCGGTCGGCGTCGGGTGGACCAGACCAGTCCGGCCAGGGCCAGGTAGAAGGCGACCAGCGGCACCGTCAGCCGGAGGATCTCGGCATCGGGCACGTGCGACCTCACGCTGTCGGCGATGAGCTTGGTCACGCTGACCGCCGAGGCAGCCACCGCGATCTGCAGGACCAGGTGGAGGGCCGACCACGGCCGGAACCGCCCGGGGTCGATGCCCGCCGGTGGGACCGTCCCGAAATAGGCGGAGAAGAGGGCGAACACCAGCACGAACTCGAACACCAGCGACACCACGTCGATCGAGTGGATGGTGGCCCCGCTGAGGGCCAGCGCACTCTCGATGAACGCCTCGCCGCAGACGATCAGCGTGAACGCCGCCATCCGGTCGATGTAGTGGCGCTCGTCGTCGACCGAAAGCTCGGTCCGGCCGTGCCACACCACGGCCGTGCCCCCCATGGAGACGGCCAGGGCGGCGAGGTAGCACACCAGCCGGGCCGGCTCGGGCACCAGGACCCCGACCACGACCACCAGTGCGGCGGCCAGATTGGCGGCGGCCAGTCGGCCGGCGGCCGGGCCCCCGGGCCCGGTCCCCCACCAGGCCCGCAGGTACATGACCGACACGGTGGCCAGCAGCACGGCGTACTCGATCCCCAGCACCCTCGAGTCCCCGTCGACCGACACCCGGGCCTCCATGGCCATCAGGACGATGACCAGCATCTGGACCAGGAGCAGCAGGCGGTGGACCAGGTCGGCCTGCTGGAGCCGGTGGGCCAGCAGGGTCGTGGAGTACCAGATCCACCACGCCCCGATGAAGACGGCCACGATCCAGAAGGCGCCGGTCTGGGGGTGGATGTGCTCCACGGCCCGGGTGAAGATGAGGATGGCCGCGACGAAGACCAGGTCGTAGAAGAGGGCGACCCAGGTGGCCAGCCCCTCCTCACCGTCGACCAGACGACCGGGCAGGCTCCCGCCGGCGGCGGCTGCCCCGTGCATCTCCGGTGTCGCCATCGAGGGAGCAGCCTACGCGGGACTCCGGACGTCGAGGCCCGGACGCGGGGACGAGCTCAGTCGGCGCCGCGCTCGTCCAGCTGCTCGGTGGACGCCCTCGCCACGTCGTGCAGGTGCGGGGTGGCGTCGAACAGCGCCTCGCAGGCGGCCACGATGGCCGGGTCGCCGTCGCGCTCGTGGGCGTCGAGGTACTCCCGGGCCTCACCGACGGTCCGTGGCCTCCACTCGTCGTTCCACTCGGGCATGCACCCCACCGTACCGGGCATCGGAGGGGGGGACCGGGTCGTCCCGCCGGAGCGATCGCGGAGGCGCCAGGACGACGGCGTTGCACGACCCCCTCCACGAGGCCACAATGGCTGCACCGGGCACAAACTCCGGCACGCCGGTCGCCGGTCGCGTGTCGAGTCAGGATCCAGAACTGTGACGGACACGCAGCAGCGGACCACGGGATCCGGACCCTTCGCCGTGCCGGACGGACTGGTCGCCAGGGGTCGGACACCGGTCAATGTGCTCGCCGTCGTCGCCGCCGTCCTGGAGACCCTGCAGGTGATCCGGAGGACCGCCGACGGGCGCCCGGTCGGCGTCGATCTCGAGCCGGTGCTCGGTGCGGCCAGGGTCGTGACCCGGGGACACGGCGCCATCTACGGCGACCACCAGTTCGTCTACCTGCCCAGCTCGGCACTCGCCCTGGTCCCGGTCGCCCACGGCGGCCGCGGGCTGTTCACGGTGATGGCTGCGTTGGAACTGACGTGCGTCGCCGCGTCGGTGTTCCTGCTGGCCCGGTGTCTGCTCACCACGCCGTGGTGGCCGACCATCGCCGGCGTCACGGTCGTCCTCGTCATGCGCAGCACCCTGGCCACGGACTCGGCCTACCTGGAGAACCTGGGGATGGTCGTCACCCTCCTCCTCGTCTGCTCGATCATCGCCATGTCCGACGAACGGTGGGCGCTGGCATGCGCGGCGCTCGGCGTGAGCCTGTTGATCAAGCCGATCCTCCTGCCGCTCTTCCTCGTGCCCCTGCTGGCGCGGCGCTGGCGTGAGACGTTCGTGACCCTGGCCGGGGTCGCCGTGGTCGCCGGTCTGTCCGCCGCCGTGGCACCGGGCGGCTGGGGCATGTTCGCCCTGGCCGGTCGACTGGTGGGCACGCCGAAGGGGAGCTCGCTCCCCCCGAGCGACAATCTGGCGTTGGCGAGCCTCGGCCGACAGCACCATGTCGCGGCGGTGGTCGTCGTCCTCGTGCGCCTGCTGGTGGTGGGCGGGGTCGCCGCAGCCTGCGTGGTGGCCGGACGTCGCCGACAGTGGCGACGGGACGCCCTCCCCCTCTCCTACGTCATCGTGCTCGGCACCTTCATGGCCGGTGGCTTCTACGAACTGTCGTATGCGTTCCTGCTCGCGCCGCTGCCTGTCGTCGTGGCCCAGATCTGGCCGTACCGGAAGTCCGTCGCCTGTGGGCTGGCCGTCGGGATGGCCCTCGTCTTCCTGCCCGAACCGACCCTGGGTGGCTCCCGGACGGTGCTCGCCGCGCTGTGGTGCCTGGGCAGCGCCATCGCGTTCGGTTCGCTCGTGATCGGGTTCGTCACCCCGGAACGGGTGCCCGACGGAACGGCTCCCTCCGAGTCGCCCGTTCCCGCCCGGTAGACGCCGACCCGTGGATCGGCGGGACTGGAGCACGCCACGAGTTCCGGAGCGTGCGGGTTGGTGTCGGAGGGGGGACGAGAACCCGCCACCGCGGGAAGCTGCCCGCGGTAGCCGATTCCTTCGGACACGTGTCTCTCCTTGGTCGCAGATACTGGCTGACCCCAACCTTGTCCGCAGGGCAGGAGAAAGCAAGGTGGTGCCGCCTCCGGCGGCCAGCAAAGCTCGGCAGCTCATGACAGTGGGGGCGCCTGCGGCGCCCCCACTGTTTGCCCGTCACGAGTGCGGCGGCGGGTCGAACTCACAATCGGCTACGCCCTATGCAGCGTGTGCAGGACCTGACTGGCTTTCGGACCAGTACCGATGATCTGGACATCGAGCGACGGCACTATCCAGTAGATCGTGGTGGGTGAGCCGTACCCGACGTACACCTGCATCCCATTGATGGTCACCGGCTTCTGCCCAGCCGGGACGTTCGTCGTACTCGTCTCAGAGCTGATCTGCGAGACAGTGACGACGCTCTTGGGGTACTGGTATTCAGCGCATTGGCTGAGCGTCGCCGGCAATCCGAGCAGCAGAGTCCCAGGCGCCGGGGCGTTGGGGCAGTTGGTACCGTGTTTGACAGCCCAGTTGCTCGGTACCGCTATTGCCACCTGGCCATAGGTTTCGGTCTTCCAGCCTGAGGGGATCGACACCGTCGTCGTGGTCGACGATGCGGTCGTCGAGCTGCCGCAGGCGACGAGGATCAGCGGGAGTATGACGACCGCCAGAAGCCCGCCCAGCGCCCTTCGGGACCGGGCTGACGAACTGGCTCGCCTGGTGACCAC
>Ga0209698_10009069_pt1 | contig 10215 bp, 9 predicted proteins | sample LitLauG_LLR_2012_FD_187203 | JGI IMG/M metagenome (GOLD analysis project Ga0209698, IMG submission 187203) | Freshwater sediment microbial communities from Pennsylvania, USA - Little Laurel Run_MetaG_LLR_2012 (SPAdes) (version 2) | ecosystem: Environmental > Aquatic > Freshwater > Creek >... | reverse complement strand
TTCAGGGGTCTTTTTAGAGGTTAGTCTCGCTTTGGTGGGAGTTGCCTCCCCGGCTTACTTCCAATAATAATAGATTCCGTTTTCAGAATCAACAGAAATTTGTATATTTTTATCGGGATCGGACTTCAACCGCGGCTAGCCCCTCTAACATTTTGATTGTAGAGCAGATATCCTCATCGCCATGACCTTCGGCGATGGCCGCATGGAAAAGCTGGCTGGTCAACGCGGTCAGCAGCAACGGTACGCCCAGTTCCTTCGCCGAGTCAATCATGAGGTCGATATCCTTACTCATCCACTTCACCGAGAAGTTTGCCTGGAAGTCGCCGCGGAAGACAAACGGAGCCTTGTAGCTCACCAGGCCGGATCTCGCTGCGCTGTTTTCCAGAATATCGAGCATCAATTTGGGATCTATCCCTCCCTTGGTGGAGAGCACCAGACTCTCGTTGAAGGCGAGTAGCAAGTTGGACAGAATCAGGTTCTGACTGAGCTTGGCTTGCAAACCCAGCCCTGGACCGCCACAATAATACAGCCGTTTGCCCATAGGCTCGAAAAAAGGCCGCGTCCGCTCGAAAACCTTCTCGTCGCCGCCCACCATAAAAGTGAGTGTGCCGCCCTCGGCTCCACCGGTGGAACCCGTGCAGGGCGCGTCGAGAAAATCTATACCGTTCGCGCGAAGAGCCTCGCCAATGGTGCGGCTCTCCGCTGGCCCGATCGTACTGGCATCCACGACCACCGTACCCGGTTTGGCGCCGTGGATGAGGCCGCTGTCGCCAAGAATCACTTCCCGCGACATGCCGGTATTGCCTACGCACAGAAAGATGCATTCGGCGCCTTCCGCCAACTGCCGGGGAGTCTCGCAGAATCTGCCCTGCTCCTCCGCAGCCAGTTTGCGTGCCTTTTCGGCGGTGTGTGACCAGAGCGCCACTTCATGTCCGGCGCGTAAAAGATTACGGGCCATTGGGTAACCCATCAGCCCCAGTCCTAAGAATCCGAGTTTTGCCATAGAAAATGGATTGTACAATGAACCGCGGCTAAACGAAGAATCCCCGCCACGTAGCCACGACCAGGGCGTGTGTCACCACTCCGGCGCGAATACTGCCCGCCTGATTGCGTGCATGGCCGCAGAACCACCCCAGCACGCTGGCGAGCAGCGCCCAACGCCAGTTGGGGAAACCGCGGAACCAGAGATGCACCGAGCCGAACACCGCGGATGCGATGAGAAGCGCGGCGGCGCGGCTCCAGGCCCACTCCTCCAGCCACTGCTGCAGCACCCCGCGAAAGACAAATTCTTCGAACAGCGCGACCACCCAGAAGAATCCGAGAAAAACGCCCGCGATCTTCCACAAGGGAGCGGGCGGCGCGATCCGCACGGCCTTCAAAGGCAACGCCAGCAATGCCGCTACTGGAAGGAAACACAGGTAGTGCAGGGCCCCGATGCGCCACTCCCGCCAACTGGGCACAAATCCATAGCCGGTTTCGTGGACGCGCCGTTGGACGACCAGCACTAGAACCGTCAAACGGAACACGGCGATGCGGCCCAGCAGGGCGGCAATCTTCAACTTGGGATACGGATCGGGATAGATATTGTTGAGATAGCTGCTGATCAGTACGGCGCCCACTAGAGCCAGGAAGGCCAGGTCGGCAATAACGGCCACCGGCAGCACCAGATACCAGAGGCTGAGCGCTAGCGCCAAGGCTCCCAACTTGACCAGGTTGGTCCAAGTGAATTGCCCCGTGGCTACGTAGCAGGTGAGGTAGGGCAATAGCAGGGAAATCGGCAAATACAACGGAAGCCTGGTGCCAGCCCATCGCTTGCGGACCTCGGGGAAGGCGGGAACCAGATAGAATGGGTATTCCACGAGGAAGGCGGCAAGGACGGGCACGGCCGCCCAGCTTGGAACATCTGTGAACCGCGCGTACAATACGCCCGCAGCACCCAGCGATATCCAGCCGATCAGGAGAGCCGCCCGGAAGCCGCCGAGCGATTGGGCCATCGGCCTCATTCTAGCATTGGCATTTCTGACTCCTGCCACGCCGGCGGATGAGCCTCCTCCCAACCTCGCAAAGCTGGTGGCGCATCGGGAAAGCGAAGCCGAAGCGGAGCGTAACGAATACATGTACCGGCAGACGGTTACCCTACAAGAACTGGACGCGCGGGGCGCTGCTCGCGGCGAGTACCAAGAAGTTCGCGACATTATTTTCTCGCCAAAGCACGAGCGGACGGAGGAGACCATCGGCCGGCCCGGGAACTCCCTGAAATTTCTCAAGCTGACCGACGAGGATTTCCGTGATATCCGGGACGTCCAGCCCCTGGTGATCACGGAGGACCGTCTGTGGAATTATGAGACTCGCTTCCGCGGCGAAGAGAACATGGACGATGTCGAGTGTTGGGTGCTCCAGGTGCGCCCGCGGCAGATCCTACAAGGCCAAAGGTTGTTTGACGGCCTCGTCTGGGTGGACAAAAAAGACTACAACATTGTGAGGATCGAAGGCCAGGCCGTACCCCAGATCCTCACCACCAAGACCGAAAATCTGTTCCCCCGCTTCACTACCATTCGTAAGCCGGTGGACGGCATGCACCGGTTTCCTGCCTACACCTACGCCGACGATACGCTGCAATTTCGTACCGGTCCCCAGCGCATCCGCCTGAGGATCGCGTACAGCAATTACCGGCGCTTCGGAGCGGAATCGACGTTCAAACCGCAGTAGCCGGCGTCATGCTCCCTCGATGGCTGCGGCTTCGGAGATCATGCCCCGGCTAGTGGCCAGGGAATCGGGCAGGTAGCGTCCCGCTTGATAGTCGGCGGTGAGGGCCGTGACCCGGCTGGCTTGCTGAGCACCAAACGACGAAATCGCGAGGGAAAGCCGTCCCAAAACGGAAGAGAGCTCGACCCGATCGCCGCCGGAATCCGCTGTGGGGACAGGGCCTTGGCCGGGATCCGGCTTTTGCGTTTCCGGCGTACGCCCGGTTTCGGCCGCCACCGGTCCTAGTGGATTGCGATCATTCACTCTCATAGGAGTCACCAACTCTGGCTGTATGTCATATCGGCGCGGAGGCAGGATCTTTAGCCGCTTTGAGAGCAAATCCACAGGTTTTTTCTGAAGTTTCCGTTTAGCGGCCCAGGTCCGGGGTCAGGGAGATCCCGTCACAGGTAATCCCCCGCGGCCTCGCGCCTATCGTAGCCATCCAACACATGAACGGCCCGGATCTTTTTGAGGGCAACGGGCGACAACTGCCCGACCGGGACGTAGATGATGGTCCGGCCCAGACGGCCGGCAATGGTCTTAAAAAGAGAGCGCGGCGGTTTGGCCGCCACATACACGACATAGCGGTGAATGGAATAGTCAAGGGCGGCCAGCAAAAGTCGCTCGGCCTTGGTCTCGGCGGATTCGTAATCCGGATCCTGCCACACGTCATACATACGCCGCGGCGGCAGGCTCATGAGAAACCCGCCGTATTCGGCCCGGCCAATGCCCGGGCCCACCAGATGGTCGAAAGGAAACGTCGAATAGAAGGCCATATCCGATTCGTTCTGGTTCTCTCCCAGCCAGGTCGTCATGTAGGAATAGCGGTTGGCGCGATCCTCATCGAAGATCACCACCACCGACCCTACTTCGCCGTGGATCTTCTGAAACTGGCGCACATAAATGCGGCCCTCGTGCCACCGGCGGATGGTTTCGCGCATGTCGATGCCATCCAGGATAGACGTGGTAAAGGGCTCCACCTGGACGCGCTCTTCGGATAGAATGCCTTTGCCCTTTTTCTTTAGGAAACGGCCGTAGTCTTCGACCACCAGGTCTTCGGGAGGATACGAGCAAATGCTGGAACCGTTCAGTTGACTGGCCCATTCACCGGGAAATTTCTCCTTTTTGCGGGGCTTGAGTCCATAGGGGCGGAGCCGCTGCTTGGTGCTGGGCAGCCGGCGGCGGAGACGGATCCGGCGCGTGTCCAGCCAGACCTCTTCTCCACGAATCACGACCGTGGGGAGATCCGAGGCGGTCTTCTGAGCGGGATATCGTGCGGCTGCCTCCCAAACCTCCCAGGCGTAATTGTCGTCGCCGATGGCGCGCGCTGCTGCAGTCAGATCGAAGAGGCCGGCGGAAAGTTCGTTGGAGGCGAGCGCGAGGTTGCGGGTATAGCGCGCCAGCAGGCGGCGCTGCCAGTGAGCGATGTGCTCGCCGGTGCGAACCTCGTACTCCTTTTCGGCCTCGCGGTATAGTGCTAGTTGCGCATGGCGCCGGTCGATCAGGCGCCGGTCGGCCGACCGCGTCCGGAAGGACTCGTACCGCCACTGGAGCGCTGGGTACTCGGCCGTAATCTCGGGAAGCGATTCGGGATGGGGGTTCAGAACCTGAATCCCCTGGCGGCGGGTGCGCGCCATGGGCTGTGCCTGTGGCTCTTGCATGGCGTCCAGTACCGGGTCGAGCAGATTGAGCGCCAGCACGACCATTACTCTGGCTTCGGGATTGGCCCCCTGCAGCTTCCAGGCGATGCCCGCGGCGTGGCGCGCAATCTCTTCCGACCGCACCTGCGGAAACACCCGATAGGCTTCTACGTAGCGCGCCAAACCGATATGGGCGATGGCATATGAGTCCGGGTAGGCGTCCTTTAAATGCGGCCGGTCCCCGGAGTCGGGATCGGCAAACAGGATCTCCGCGCCGATTTCCATTCCCGTGCGCACGGCTTCGGTAAACGCGTCGGTGGGCTCGATGGGAACATAGATCGCCTGATCTTCACGGCCGGCCTCATCGGGATATACGATGACGGAGATCTCGGGAAGGCGCGCGACCGCGCGCAACCAGGCAGGCTGTAGAGTAGAGGGTAACTCGAGAGCGACCACCTCCGGCTTCTCGCGCAGCAGCGCCTGGCGCACCTCGATGGCAAACTCGAGCCGGCCCGGAGCCACCGGGAAATAGGTGAATCGCCCCCGCTGGAGGCTGCCGGGATTAGGAATCGGAAGGTCGGTTTCTTCGGGCATACCGCAAGGCCTCTTCTCCCAATACCTCGAGAATGGCGATTTCGAGCGCTTCGCTCTCGTGCGTCTTCTGGGTGGCCAGACTCTTCAGTTTGATGGCAAATCGCGCCACGTTGATACCGTCGCGCACCGTGTAGCGTTCGTCGGCGGCGTGGGCCAGCTGCAAAAAATCGATCACGTAGCTTAGGATGCGCTCTTCGGCAAACGGCAGGTTTTCGCGCAGAATATGATACTCCTCGTCACGCTCGGGAAAATCGATGAAGATCTGGGGCTGCAGGCGGGAATGAATGTACTCAGGCAACTCGAAGGTGGATGCGTCGTCGTTCATGGTGGCGACCAGGCGGAAGTGCGGATGCGCCTTGATTTTGATGCCGGCGACGATGGATTCCACGTAGCGCCGATTGTCCAACAGGGGCGCCAGGCTAGCCCAGCTTTTCTCGCTCATCCGATTGCCTTCGTCGATAATGGCGATACCTCCTCGAATCATGGCCGTCACCAGCGGCGAGGCCACGTAGCGTAATCTGCCGTCACCCTCGATCACGGGCGTGATGAGCAAATCCTCGGGCCGTGTATCGAGTGTCGCCTGCAGGATGTAGACGTCACGCCCCATGCGCTTGCCGGCAGCGTACGCCAGAGTGGTCTTGCCTACGCCCGGCTTCCCCAGCAGGCGGGGGTTCATGGGCAGATCCAGTTCGTGGACCACCATCCACGCTGCCAGCAACTGGCGCATGAGCTCTTCCTGTCCCACCCATTGCACTGCAAGCTCATCCGGATGGGCCAGATGCAAAGTGACGCCTTCGATTTCGACGGTCATAGGTCTGCTTACATTATGGGACAGCCGAGGGGTGGAGAGTTGCCCAAAGAACGGGGCCCGGGGACTATGCCGTCAGCACCCCGCGAGATGCGGGCCACTGTTCGGCCAACCGCGCGCGCAATCTCGTGATGGCTCGAGACTTCAATTGAGAGATTCGCGATTCATGCAGTTTCAGGATCGGGGCAATTTCCCGGAGGGTCAATTCCTCGTGGTAGTAGAGGCTGAGAATGGTACGTTCCATTTCAGGGATCTGCTCGATGCTCTGGGCCACGAGCCGTTCGAGTTCCGACCGTTCCATGAGCATCGAGGGAAGTTGCACGTCCGCATCCGGAAGGAATTGAAGCAGGTCCCGGCCCTGTTCATTGCCGGCGTACTCCAGGCTGGCCACGTTCAAACCGCAGATCTCGACGAGCCACTCGTGATACTCCTCTAGCGGGATGCCCAATTGGCGCGCGATCTCGTCTTCGCCGGGGGCGCGCTGCAACTGCTGTTCGGCGGAGACAATGGCGGCTTCGATCTGCTTGGTCTTGCGGCGCTTCTGGCGCGGCGCCCAATCCAAACCGCGCAGGCTGTCAAGGATCGCCCCACGAATTTTATACTCCGCGTAGGTCCTCAGTTTGACGTTGTGGCGGGGATCGAAGTGATCGATGGCCGAGATCAGCCCGATGACCCCGGTGGACACTAAATCTTCGAGATTGATGTTTTTCGGAAGCCGTTCCTGGATTCTTCGGGCGATCAGCCGCACTTGCGGCATGTGCTCCAGAATGAGCCGTTCCCGCTCCTCTCGGTCGTTCATGCCGGGTGTCGGCTGCGAAATACATAGGTTTCCCATCATGGCCGCCCCAAAATCTCGTAAGAATCAATCACGCCTGTTAGATCGGCAGGTTTCGCGGAAGACGATAGGACGATTTGGCGGTCAACGCCGTGGCCCATAGACAATAGTTATGGTGTGGAACCGCACGCGCTCGTGGTACTATCGAGTACATGTCCGGGCGGTTTTTCCCGTGGTTTTCGGGTCCCTACCTCTCCCTGGTCCTTTTCCTGCTTCCGTTTACCGGCACTAGCCAGACGCGGCCAGACGCCCCCGAACCCGATGCGCATGGGCGTGGGTTGATTGTCCAGAGTTTTCTGAACGAAAGGCTGGCTTTGTGGCAACAGCGTCTCAACTTGCAGGACTGGAAGATTTCGATCCTCATGTCGCACCCCACCGATCTCAAACCCAAGACCTTAGGCAATATCCATTGGGATGCGGACAAGAAGAGCGCCACGATTCGCGTGTTGGATGCTTCCGACTACAAGTTGGCATTTCATGAGATGCTCGAGGATATGGAGTTCACGGTGGTCCACGAATTGATTCACTTGGAGCTCTCGTCGCTGCCGCGCAGCGATGCCAGCCGCCGCGATGAGGAGCATGCCGTAAACCGGATAGCGGATGCGCTCCTGAAGCTCGACCGTAACAAATAAAAGGATCCCGCCGAGGCGCGGAGCCACCGCAACGAAACCCACAGCGCCGCTCCGGCGCCATGCTACATTGCAGGGGATGGGTTCCCGGACGATCTACCAGGTCCTGGAGGAAACGGCGCTTCTCCACGCCGACGAGCTGGCCCTCCGGCAGCCGCGTGGTGAGAGCGATCTCACCTGTTCCTGGCGGGAATACCTGCGGGCGGCCGAAGAGATCGCGGCCGGCCTTCGTACACTGGGCGTTGGCCGGGGCGAGGTCGTGGCGCTGAATTCGGAAACGCGATTGGAATTCTACTTGGCCGATCTGGGTATTATGACCAACGGTTCCATCGCCGCCGCCCTGTATCCCAGCTACCCGGTGGCCGATCTGATCCAAACGATCCGCGCTACGGGCGCGGGCGTGATGTTCGTGGAAGATCCGAAGACGCTGAAAACACTGCGCCAAGCCCCGGTGCGCCAATGGATCCTACTGACTGGCGAGGCCGAGGGGGCCTGGAGCTTGGAACAGCTTCGCGAGAGGGGCCGGGCGGCGCTGGCTGAGCATCCTTCTCTGTTCGGGCAGTTGCGCGCGGAGGTGCAGCCATCGGAGCCGGCTATCCTCTATCTCACCTCCGGCGCCACCGGCGAGCCGAAGATGGCGCTCGTGACGCACGAAGCCTTGGTCGCCAATCTCGATATGGCCCCGCTCGTTCTTCCCTTGGGCCCCGAGGATTCGACAGTCGCGTTTTTGCCTTCGGCGCATATCGCGCAGCGCGTGGTCATGGAACTGCTCCCCATCCGCTGTGCCATGCCCGTGACGTTCAGCGAAAGCCTATTGAAGCTGCCGCAGGATATCCGAAAGGTGCGGCCGACTCTGCTGCTGGCGCCGCCGCGCATGTGGGAGCGGATCTACTCGAGCATCTGCACGGAACTGCGCAAGCGCCCGGCGCCCTTGCGGAAAGCCTTCTATGCGGCCGTGGGATTGGCGCTGGCGGCCGCCCGCTACCGGCGCGACGGCAAGCCTGTTCCTGTGCGCATTCGGGCGCCGCTGCGCCTCGCGGACCGTCTGTTCTTCCGCACCGTCCGCGCGCGTTTCGGCGGCCGGCTTCGGATAGCCGCTTCGGGCGCGGCTCCCCTCGGCAAGGACTTGGCCGAGTTCTACCAAGCCATCGGCATGCCTCTCATCGAAGGATATGGTTTGACCGAAGGCGGCGTCGTGACCCTCAGTCCTCTGGACGCCCCCAAGCCTGGCAGCATTGGTAAAACCCTTCCCGGGGTCGAGGCGCGTGTGGCCGAAGATGGCGAACTGCTGGTGAAGAGCCCCTGCCTGTTTTCCCGCTATCTGAACGATCCCGAAACCACGGCCCAAGTTCTCCGGGACGGGTGGCTGCATACGGGCGACCTGGCCCATATGGATAGCGACGGCTACATCTTCATTACCGGCCGCAAGAAAGAAATCATCGTTTCCTCGACCGGTAAGAAAATCTATCCTTCGCGGGTCGAGAACCTCTTCAAGATGGAGCCGCTGATCAGCCAGGTGCTGCTGATAGGCGACCGACTGCCGTTCCTGACGGCGCTTTTCACCGTCAACCCGGTCGCCGCCGAAGCATTGCCCGGAATGGACGAGTGGAAACAGGGGGGCGCCGGAGAGGCCGCGCAGGCACCACCCGTGCTGGCCGAAATCCAAAAGACCGTGGCGCGGGTAAACAAGCAGCTTGCTCCGTTCGAGCAGATCCGGAAGTATCGTGTGCTACCCAGGGATTTCTCGATCGAGCAGGGCGAGTTGACCGCCACCATGAAAGTGCGGCGCAACCGCGCCATGGCAAACTTCAAAGAACAGATCGATGAGTTCTACGCAGGAAGAGAGTAATCCGGCGGACCATCGGGCTTTAGAACCGCCGCGCGGCAGACGGCCAAACCCGATCGGCCGCCCCACACTCCCTCAGAAAACGATTCGCAAGGCTACCTGCGCCCGCCGGGCGTTGGTGCCGTCTGGGAATCCCTGCGACTGGTTCCCGTTGCCGAAACCCGATTGCGGTTTGATGACGCCGCCCGACGCTGTGAAAGCCGTCGTCAGGATGCTTGTGTTGTATTGCGTGTTGAACACGTTGAACGCTTCGAACATCAACGAGCCCTTGACGCGTTCGTTGATGGGCAGATTGCGCGTTAAGCGGGCGTCTACGCGATACGTGCGGTCGATATCCTGGCTGTTGACCGCCCAGAATGGCACGCGGCTCCAGCCGCCGGACCCATTGATGCTGCTGGTATAGAGCAACGGGGAGCCGGCGAACTGCGTTCCGCTGACACTGATGGTGCCTGACGCTGGTTGTGCCGATGCCATAGTGGTGATGGTGGATAACTCCCAGCCGTTCACCAGGTATTTCGCAAAGGGCGAGGTGCGGTTGGTGAACTTGGGCGCCCAGAGCCAGTTGATGACCGCCCGGTGGCGCTGGTCCGTTCCCGAGCTTCCTTTGTCTAACAGGTAGTTGCCATTGTATGTGTTGGATTGTGCGTATGCTACGGTGGTGGCGGCGCCGGACTGCTGCGCGTCGTCGATCGCGTGCGACCAGGTGTAGGCAGCTTGCAAGCTCAGCCCGTGCGACATGCGCTTGCGGAACTGTATGACCAGTCCGTGGTACCAGGACTCGCCTGCGTTCTCGACCTGCCAGATGTGGCTGTAACGGGAATCGATCTTGTTGGCCGCGGTCCAGATCGGTGTGGCGAACCCGCCCACTACATTGCCGCTGGCATCGTCGATGGTATAGGTCGCGGTCTGTGTAGGGGCGGTAAGATTGACGTCATGCGACACGATCAGCCCGACGCCGCGGCTGAAGATGTAGTTCACGGTGAGAGCCATGTCCCGGCCCAACTGCCGTTCGATCGACAGGTTAGCCTGCTCGGAGTACGGATTGTGGAAATTCCCATCCGCGTACGTTAAGGCTATCGTGCCCGCCGGGACGCTGCTCGCGCTAGCTACAATGTTCG
>Ga0209698_10009067_pt1 | contig 10219 bp, 6 predicted proteins | sample LitLauG_LLR_2012_FD_187203 | JGI IMG/M metagenome (GOLD analysis project Ga0209698, IMG submission 187203) | Freshwater sediment microbial communities from Pennsylvania, USA - Little Laurel Run_MetaG_LLR_2012 (SPAdes) (version 2) | ecosystem: Environmental > Aquatic > Freshwater > Creek >... | reverse complement strand
TCCCGGTCATCTCGCCGTTGCCGTTCTCGGTGAACCATCCGGCAAAGACCGGGTCGTTTGAGTTTTTGCCGCGGGGAAGAATCGCGGTTACACCGGTTCGCACCGGCCCGGCGCCCGCAGGCGACGCCTCATCCCCCGAAATCAGGGTCGCGTGTCCAACTTCCACGTCTTTGATGTCGGTGATGGCGTTCAGCGGTCCGGGCACACCATCAAAAGGAACCCCCAAGTCGCGCGCCCGTGGCTGAGTTTGAGCACATACCAAACCCGAGAGCGCTAACCAAGCAACGAAGACAGCAATGTTTTTGAAGTCCAACGTATGCATCGAGGTTTCTCCAGTCTCTGCTATCACATGCTATCCGCCGTCCTGCCCGGACCGTAACAAGCTTCTCTTGACTTTGAGCACACAGTCACCATAATGTGTTCAACACAAAAGCGGTCAGGGAGCTTGTCGGTCTTTGCGGAAGACTCGACGTCAAAGTTTTCCTTCGGACTTCGGAGTCCCTCGTTTAATTCCTGCGCAAAAACAATAGTACAGACCAAGGGGGCCAACGATGAGGTTTTCCATCCAGAAGCGGCTTTTCTTCTTGTTCTCGGCCGGTCTCTTGCTCTCCGTTTCCAACGCTTGGGCACAGACCGGCACCGCATCGTTGCACGGTAGAGTCCTTGATAGTACTCGTGCAGTTGTGTCAGACGCCACAGTGACCCTTGACAACCAGGCGCAGGGGTTCAGCCGGAGCACTACTACCCAGTCCGCCGGCGAATTCGAATTCCTCGCTCTGCCCCCGGGTACTTATGTCCTGACCGTGGAAAAGGCTGGTTTCAAGAAATACGAGCAGCGGAATCTCCAACTTCTGGTCAACGTTCCGACTAGCGTGAACGTTTTCCTTCAGGTCGGCGCACTTACCACTCAGATCGAAGTTTCCGGGGAAGCACCAGCAATCAACACAGAAGACGCGACCATGGGAATAGCATTTAGCGAGAATCAGGTAAAGGAACTACCGCTCGAGGGCCGCAACGTGCCCGACCTGCTTACGCTGCAGCCTGGAGTTGCCTATACCGGCAATCGAGCAGACACGAGCACCGACGATACGCGAAGCGGCGCGGTGAATGGCGCGCGGAGCGACCAAGGCAATGTCAGTCTCGATGGCATTCGCGTAAACGACGAAGGCGGCCACGCCTTTACCTCCGTTTTGCCCGTAACGCTCGATTCAGTACAGGAGTTTCGCGTCACCACCTCCAATGCTAACGCCGACGAGGGAGGAACAAGCGGCGCCCAGGTTGCGCTGGTGACCAAAAGCGGCACCAACAATTTCCACGGCACGGTCTACGAATATCTTCGCAATACCTACACCAGCGCGAACGATTACTTCAACAAGCTGACAGAGCTGCAAAACTGCACACTCCCCAATCCGAATGACTGCAACAAGCCTCCCAAGCTGATCCGCAATATCTTTGGCGCTTCCATCGGCGGACCGATAAGAAAGGATCGCCTGTTTCTTTTCATGAATTACGAAGGAACGCGGCGCGCGGAGCAAACCGTGAGCTCCGGGGAAGAGGTTCCCAGTTTGGCGATGCGCGATGGCGTTCTCCAGTATCTCTGCGCTGACACCACTCAATGTCCTGGAGGGTCCAGTTTCGCCGTGCAGGGCCAGAGCGGACAGACGTACACCCCTGTGCCGGGATACATTGCACTCGGTGTTCAGCGATTGCAGCAGATGGATCCACTACACGCCGGGCCCGACGCGGCCTCAATGGCCTACTTCCAAACCCTGCCTATGCCGAATAGCAGTGTGACGGGCGATGGCTATAACTACCAGGGATTCGTTTTCGCATCCCCGACCCACGAGACGCAAAACGTCTACATCGCACGTTCCGACTACAACATCACGGCTAACGGCAACCAGCGGCTGTCCATGATGGGAGCATTGAGAGATGATTCCAGTGATGCATGCGGGGGCTGCCAGCCATATTTTCCCGGCCAGCCTCCGCAAGGACAGACTGTCTACCACAACAAGGGGATCATAGGAAGCTATTCCGCAGTCATTCATGCAAACCTGATGAGCAATTTCCACTACGGGTTTGTTCGAGAGAGTTTTGGAACGCTTGGCAACTCGTATCAACCGTGGATCAGCTTCAATTTCGGCCAAGGCATCACTCGAACCCGGAATTTCCAGCGCCCGACGCATAACTTCTCAGAGGATTTGTCCTGGATTCACGGAAAACACACGCTGCAGTTCGGCGGATATCTTTTGTTCATGCGCAATCCGCGTTTCGACTATAGCTCCTCGTTTGACAGCGGAAACACGAATTCGTCCTTCACCCAAACCTCCGGATTTTCCGGTCCCAACAACAGCAGCCCGTTGAACCCGGCGAACAATGGTTATCCTGCGGTGGACCCGGGTTTCGCCGTGAGTTATGACTACCCGATCACGGATCTAATGGGAATCGTGACCCAAGCTAGTACAGTTTTTAATTACGATAGAAAACTGAACTTGCTTCCGCCCAATGCCCCCATTTCCCGCCGGTATGCGCAGAACAGCTTCGAACCCTACATCCAAGATGTATGGAAGGTCAGACCCAACCTCACGCTGACTCTGGGCCTGCGCTACTCGCTCTTTTCTCCAGTGTGGGAGACCAATGGTTTGCAGGTTTGTCCCAGCCCCAGCCTTGGCCAGTGGTTCTCGACGCGGGCAAGGAACGGCGCGAGTGGTACTCCGTCGAGCCAGGATCCTTCGTTGCAAGTCGACTGGTGCGGTCCCGCCAACGGGAAGAAAGGGTTCTGGAACTGGGACTATAAGAACTTTGGCCCCCACGTCGCCTTTGCCTGGGCGCCCAATAAAACCGAAGGTTTCCTGAGTAAGCTGCTGGGCAGCGGTAATAAGTCGTCTATCCGTGGCGGCGCCGGGATGGTGTACGACCGGTTCGGCCAGGGCATTGTGGATGAATTCAACGGAAATTCTTTCGGTCTCACAACGTCTCTCACCAACGCAATACTGCCGCTCAACAGTCTGCCACGGCTGACTGATGTCAACGTCATCCCCCCCAGCCTCCTCCAGCCCGCTCCCGCAGCTCCGAGCTTTCCGCAGACGATACCAACGATGCTGTCGCTCCTTTCGAACAGCTTCGGCAGCAGCCTGGACACTGCGCTGAAGACCCCATACTCGTACACACTCGACTTCTCCGTGGAGCGCGATCTCGGCCGCGGATTCTCGCTGGATCTTGCCTACGTGGGCAGACTCTCGCACCGCCTGCTCAGTTCGCAGGACGTTGCTCAGCCGCTCAATCTCAGGGACAAGAAATCCGGCCTGGATTACTTTTCCGCCATTCAACCGCTTGCCAAACTGTACGAGTTGCAGGGAGTGAACGACACCACTTTCAGCGATTCGATGGTCAGCTCGGCCGTCGTTCAATACTGGACCAATATGCTGCAAGCGCCCATCAATGGCGGCGCTTATGCCCTGGCCGCTCAGAACGGAGGTTGTCGGGATATCAATAGCCCTACGTCAACCACCGATCCGGTCCTGGCCATCTTCGACCTTTTCTGTGGAAACTCAGGAGTCGAGACTACGGCGCTTCAACTTCTCGATGTTCCTTTTGGAGGCAACACCGGAACCGGTGGAATACCCGATGCCACGGGCGATCCAGCCTGCGGTCAAACTGGGCACCCGCTCTGCCAATACTATCCGGCTGGAGGGCCGAACTCTTTCTACAACCCGCAGTATGTGTCTTTGTTCACCCAGCGCTCCATCGGATTCTCGAACTACAACGCGCTTCAAGTCATGCTTCGACATCAGATGAGACATGGCATTCAGTTCGATTTCAATTACACATATTCGAAGTCGATCGACCTTTGCTCGGACGCCGAGCGGCTCGGAAATTTCGGCTCTCTCAACTTCAATGGCGGCTGCCAGATGTTCAATGCCTGGTCGCCGTATCTCTTCCGCGCCGTCTCCGATTTTGATACGACGCATCAATTGAATGCGAACTGGATCGTGGACTTGCCGTTCGGCCGAAAGCGCGCTATCGCTGCTACCGTCAATCGGGCTGTCGATGCCGTCATCGGAGGCTGGCAGCTCTCCGGCCTGTTCCGGTGGACAAGCGGCTTCCCTTACACCATCTACAACAACCCCGCCGACTATCCAACCGACTGGTATTGGGAAGGCGCTGCAATGCCGACCGTGTCGCACTTGAAGAGTGGGGCCTACCACCATGCCAATGGCAACGTGAACCTGTTTCCCGATCCAGCCACAGCCGAGAGTTCGTTCAATCCGGCTCTGCCCGGTCAGGTCGGTGTGCGTAATTTCGTACGCGGCGATGGCTATTTCGGCATTGATCTCGGCCTTTCGAAGCGCTGGAACATGCCTTGGAATGATAAGCAGACTGTGGCTCTGCGCTGGGAAGTTTTCAATGTGACCAATTCGACTCGCTTCGATTTCAACGACGCGAATTCCAGCAGCGCGAGCGAAAGCAACAACTCTATCGCCGTTCCAGCGTCAGTGTTCGGAAACTATACGCACCTGATGACCAACCCGCGGGTGATGCAGTTCGCCTTGCGGTACGAATTCTAAGTTTCAAGCTTTCGGAGCGCACAGCAGTTTGTTCACGAAGCCGCGCGGTGTCGTCGAGCTTGCGCTGTTCGATCGTTTCTAAGGTCCCACTCATGAATCCTGGAAATCGCCCCTTGTGGCTTTTGGTCCTTGTGTGTTCCCTCGTGCTGCCCGAATGGAACCAGGCTCAATCCCGGCCAGCCGCTGACCTGATCATCACCAACGCCAAAGTCTGGATCGTAGATAAGTCACTGCCGATGGCACAGGCCGTCGCGGTCCTCGGAGATCGCATCGTTGCCGTCGGGTCGAGCACCGACATTGAGGCTTGGCATGGCCTCATACTCACCTCATTGATGCCGGCGGAAAACTGCTGCTGCCCGGCTTCAACGACGCCCATGTTCATTTCGTGTCCGGTGGGATGCAGCTCGACAACATCCAACTCAACGATGCCACGAGTCCGGAGGAATTCGCTCGCCGCATTGGCGACCGCGCCAAAGTTACTCCGAAAGGCCAATGGATCCTGGGCGGCAACTGGGACGAAACAAAATGGAACCCGCCGAACATGCCGACGAGGGAACTCATAGACGCCCTTACTCCCGAGACACCCGTGTTTGTGAGCCGCTACGACGGGCACATGGGCCTGGCCAATTCTGTGGCGCTGCGGCTCGCCGGCATTACGGCTAATACTCCCGATCCCCCTGGAGGGAGTGTGGTTCGCGACGCCCACGGGAATCCTACGGGCGCGCTGAAGGATGCAGCCACAGACTACATCGACAAAGTTATCCCGCCACTTACCCACGACCAGCGATTGAAGATCGTTAAGCGGGCTCTGGCGTATGCGGCGTCGGTGGGCGTCACCAGCGTGCAACACATGGTGGCCAGCTATGAAGACATCGCGGTTTACGCCGAAGTGCTACACCACGGCGAGTTGACAACGCGGATCTATGCGGCGCCGTCCATCACTCATGTGGATGACCTCGCGAAGCTTGGTATCGGCCGCGCCTTCGGCGGACCGTACCTGCGCATCGGCGCCCTTAAGGCCTTCGCCGATGGCTCGCTCGGTTCGGGAACTGCCTACTTTTACGAACCTTTCCTGAATCAGGGTAACAACCGCGGTCTGCTCTCCGATGAAATGCACCCGATTTCCCTCATGCGAGATCGTTACATGAAGGCCGATTCTACGGGATTGCAAATCTGTACCCACGCCATTGGCGACGAAGGTATATCGACTATCCTCGATCTGTATGCGGACGTAGTCAAAGCCCACGGCGAAACCGAAAGGCGCTTTCGCATCGAACACGCACAACACATGGCCGCCAAGGACTTTGAGCGTTTTGCTCAGTTGCATGTGATTGCATCGGTGCAGCCGTACCATGCGATCGACGACGGACGCTTTGCCGAATCGCACATCGGCCATGATCGCGCCAGCCGCACGTATGCCTTTCGGACTTTTCTGGACCACGGTGTGCGCCTGGCTTTCGGCACCGACTGGGACGTCGCGCCGCTCGACCCGCTTCTTACCGTCTACGCTGCCGTCACGCGCGCCACTCTCGATGGAAAGAATCCCGGCGGCTGGTTCCCTGAGCAGAAACTCTCGGTTGCCGAGGCGATCGAGGCGTACACCATGGGATCTGCATACGCCGAATTCCAGGAGAAGGAGAAAGGTTCTATCACGACCGGGAAGCTGGCCGACATGGTCCTACTCAGCGATGACATCTTCGCAATTGGGCCTGAGAAGATCCGCGACGTTCGAGTTCTGAAAACGTTTTTAGGAGGAAGGCTGGTCTTCGATGCAGCTGCGGCGGACCACAGATAGGGCCGGTTGTGGCGAGTCGTCGGCCAAATGGAAGTTATCCATAAAACGGCGTTGGAGGAAGTCTGGGCGCGGCGGGAATTCGACTGCACACACTTCCCACAAGGCGACTTGCACTAAGACTTCTGTCCAGCGATTAATGTTTGGAGTCCCGGCGAGCCTAGGAATATAAAACGTTCGAGAAGCGTTCTCAAATCTGAATCATTTTCCTCGGAACATAAAACACCGCCCCTCTCAATACTTCCAGCTCTTCACATCGGCCCCGGCCGGAGCCGTGTCTTCCATGTGCTTAGCCATTTTCCAAATGCGGGCCGGTAACTCGTTCAACCGCTCAATACGGGGGGCGTCGAGGCGGACGCCCTCAAAGCAGTGTGGCTGCAGGGGGCCGTAGTCGAACGTCGCGTTCGCGGGCGGCGCCAGCTTCGGGTCCGTGAGCACGGATTCGGTCAAGTGCACCGCGTTGTTCAGGTACCACGTGTCCATGTCTCCCACGGCAAAGTGAAGTTTGCCGGCCAGTTTGGGGCCGAGCGTTGCCCAGTCGCGCTTCATGATGTAGCTCAGGTCCGAGTGCTCGCGCCAGTAATCGGCCACGGTCTTGTCAATTAGACCAGTGCGCTTGTCCCAGATTGGCTTGGGATAGCCATCCTCGCCCATGGGGCCGAAGACGGCTTGCCAGATGTCCAGTTGTTCGCCGGAACGGCTGTGCGTGCCCAGTACCAGTTCATAGCGGTTTTCTTGTTCCATTGTGGCATCCAGGATTCCATTCGTCTTGCGTTTCTCCGGTAGCGGCACTTTCAAGAAGGGCCCTTCCCGGAAAAGAGCATTCTTGTCTTCATAGACGTTGACCGTGCCGTAGGCGCGAAAGTCAATCGGGTCGGGGCATCCTACCCAAGCACCGTTGATGTCGTCGGGATAAAACACCTGCTGGCCCAGCGCTTCCCATCCGCCGGTGGAGCCGCCGAATACCGTGCGTGCCCAGCCCTGTCCTATGCCTCGGAACTTCTTTTCTATCAAGGGCAACAACTCGCGCATGATCGCGTCGCCATAGGGGCCGAGGTTCGCGGAGTTCACCGCGTACGAGTCGTCGAAGTACGGATTTGCATGCTGTGGCATGACGATCAGCACCCGGGGCAGCCTTCCGCTGGTCCAATCCTGAAACAGCCTCCAGCCCAGTTCCTGCCGCTCGCTCTCCCGGTCCACTTCGGGCGTCCAGTCCTGAACCGATTCCTGCGGCTGTCTCTCGTGATCCGTCAGGCTTGCATCGGGTGGCGTTACGCGAAAGCTGGGGAAAAAGTGCCGATGGTAATGGTCTTCAGAGATAAGGACCGGGTAACGCGCATCCGGGTGCTCCTCCCAGCCGTCCGGCAGAAGCACCACCGCGCCAATCTCGGTGGGGCGTCCCCAGAATCTGGTGAGCAGTTCGCTCCGCATGTTGATGTGCTTGATCCACTTGTTCTCACTGCCGTTATCGGGCTGCGTGATCGGAACCCAGTCGAGCAGCGTTTCCACGGCGGCGAGTTCCTGCTCCAGCGGTGGAATCTTGTGGTCAAAGGCTATCCGAACGATGCCCGAAGTCCTGGGGTCGAGATGCAGCTTCTGCACCTTCGTCAGGAAATTTCCGGGTTTCGTTTGCCAGTGCTGGCCTTCGCTTTTGTCAGGTGGAAGCTTGACGACTTTACCGCCTCCGAGATGAAACGTCTCGTAAAGGTTGAGCACCGCCTGCACGAAGTAGTCGCCGGGAGGCAGGTCGTCTAGTGTCTCGATGGGATAACCCAACGTGGACGCATCCACACGAATCAGTGCGCCAGGCTGCCATGCGTCAACGTCCACTCCAAACACTTGCTGTGATTCAATACCTTCTGCGACTCCGAAGCGCGGCTCCTGCTTGTCGTCCCTGGAGAGGATCAGCAGGATGTGGCCGTCCACCTGGTTGGCAGACAGTTCTTTCGGGAAAGAAACTTCGAACACAAGGGGCATTGAGGCGGCGGCTAACGCAGGTAGAGAGGCGATCAGAACTACCGCCAGTAGACGAAGGCAGCGTGGCATTAAGGTTCTCCGGAGGTCTTCTTCTTAGGACTAAGTTGCGGCAAATAATTATAGCCTCAAAAGAAGAAACAGCTTGCCGAAGCGCCACAGGCCGACGCAGTGGTTTGAGATCGTCTGGATGGGTAGTCGGCAGTGGAAGAATTTTCCCTAAACGGCGTTCTAGGACATGTCGCGAGCGTCAACTTGCGCCGGCGCACGTTTCCCCCAACGAGACTTCTGGACCGTGATAGTTTTCGAGTGGCGCGTCATTCCTGACCGATCCACGTGAGAGGTCGGTCGCACCGTTAGGACAACTAATCCCTCTGAGACAGTCTTCGCTATTATCGAAGGGCATCTGGCACGGTTCTCACTGGCAGCCGAAGAAGGCTAGAGTCGCGGCGGACACGCTCATGCCGGATGTAACGGTGAGCGATGTGTTGGTGGCTGTGGAACTGGTTTGCAGATCGGAAGGACTGCAGTCTGAAGTGCTGGTGCCGTAGGGAACAAATGCACGGGCGTCGATCGTAGAGTTCACCGGTCCAACGGCAGGTAGCGCGGGCCTCTGGTTGGCGCTCGCGGTGAAAGCTCCGACGCTCGGGTTCAGCGCGGGTACGGAGAGTGTGTCAGTCGCGCAATCAGTTTTGGCGGGACAACTGGCGCTGGCTGCGGTTGTCAGGTGGCGGTGGCGGCGGACTGTCCAGCCAACGGAATCGTCACCAGCAACGACGAACTGATCGGCTGCAAGGCAGAGAGCGAGATATCGGCGCTGGTGGCGACGCTGCCGGTGCGTGCTGCTGCGAACTCGACTAATCCAATCGTGGGACTCCATTCCTGCTTCGCGCAAAAGTTTTCCCAGAACGGATTGCGGAATTCCAACTTCCCCTGTTCGTCGAAAACGGCTAGGCCTCCGCGCATTGATTCGAGCAGGTTCTGCCGGCTACGAACTCTGGCACCATCAGGGGCGACGCGCCCGGATGGGTAGGATGGGTACGGCCATGATGGGTCCGGACTACACCCAGTGGCACGGCTTCTACGAGGTCGCCAAAACGTTCTATACCGAGTTTGTCCCCGAGGCTGAGGCGCTCCTTCCTGGTGTCACCGCGGAGGTCATGAATAGCCCATACCACCAGTGGACAAAGGGCCTGAGCAAAGAGCAACTCCAACAGCAACTCGACTTCTATAAAAAGAGGTATAACCAGTAGAGCACTTCACCAGCATCGCCTAAACTTCTGGCTATATCGGTTTCTCCCGATTGTCGTTAAGCTAGGCGTCTCTCTGTGCATTTCCTCCGACGCCTTTGGCGACCCAATCGGTACACGGGTGTCTCAAGGCCGGAGTTTACTTATTGACACGTTGTCGCAGGCGTGAAGGCTCCGGCGAACGCCATGTTCGAGCACACGAACACGCGATAGCCGCAGGTCATTGCCAGACGCATGCTCTTGTCGTGGGAGTTACGTAGGCCTATGGAGAACCAGCATCCTTCCATCTCGGTTGCGAGATCGAGAACGCCAAAGGCTTTCGTGCCGTCCGACGAGACTGCATACTCGTCGTGGACGACCCCAATGTAGCGAAATCCGAGGGTTTCGATTAGCACCTGGACGATCTCACGGTGTGGGATCGGCCGGTGCGTTTCCGTTGCCGGTGGTGTCGGCACCAGAGTGAGTTCCTCGCGACCGATGGTCCGGCCGCTATAGCCAATGCATTCTGAGAGAGCGGCCCTGTTGGGTGGAGTATCCCGCGGGGATGTAGGGCAAGAATCAGAGGAGAAGATAGGCAAATCGGCTGAAGAATGACACTTTACCTTGAGGGAAAGAGCTCCGTTGAGCGCGAATGA
>Ga0209698_10009065_pt1 | contig 10220 bp, 8 predicted proteins | sample LitLauG_LLR_2012_FD_187203 | JGI IMG/M metagenome (GOLD analysis project Ga0209698, IMG submission 187203) | Freshwater sediment microbial communities from Pennsylvania, USA - Little Laurel Run_MetaG_LLR_2012 (SPAdes) (version 2) | ecosystem: Environmental > Aquatic > Freshwater > Creek >... | reverse complement strand
CCACAACCTATGGCAAGCCAACCCAGACATGAGACCCCCTCACTTCGAATCCGCCAACAATCCTTTACATCGAGCTCTGTTAGCCGAAAAGTGTAGTGGCGAGGTAAGGGAAGTCAAGGCAAAAGTGATGAATGGCGGGCAGATGGGTACTTCTTCACAATAATTCTGCCGTAACTTTGTGACCGACGGCCAGCTTATTAGTTTCTGTATTGCAAGGTATCGAATCTACTTATTGTAGGATTCGACGTTGACGATTTGTGCCGCGATGTCTTTTTGTTGAAAGCGCTGATGAGCGGCAATCGGATTCGAAGGTGTTTCTGGTTTTGGCAAAGAAGAACGCAGTCAGACGGCCGACCGTTCCATCTTTTTTTGCATTTCCTCCAAGGTTAAGCCCTTGGTTTCAGGGTAAACAAACAGCACGACAAAGAACTGGACAACCATCATCACGGAGAAGAACACAAAGGGGTAGGCGCCTGAGGATGCCGCGAGGAGAGGGAAGGTTAACGAGATGATGCCATTCATCAGCCAGTGGGAGAAGCTACCCAAGCTTTGTCCTTTTGCCCGGACGCTGTTGGGGAAGACTTCGCTGAGGTAGACCCAGATCACGGCTCCCTGCGAGAACGCGAAGAATGCGATATATCCGATGAGCAACCAAACCAGGAACTGTTCGTTGCGGTGGGTAAAGAAAATCACGGAGACTCCAGCCAGGCACGCCGCTGTACCCACAGCCCCAACGAGGAGCAGCTTCTTCCGCCCCAGTTTGTCGATCACCGACATAGCCAGCATAGTGAAAAGCAGATTGGTGGCTCCGACCGCTACCGCTTGAAGATTTCCTGATACTTTGCTGAAACCGGCTTGAGCGAAGATGTCGTTCAGGTAGTACAGAATCGCATTAATGCCCGACAGCTGGTTGAACATGCCAATGCTGACGGCAAGAAAGATCGGCAAGGCGTACTTCCGCGAAAACAGTGTTTCTTCCGTTTGCAATTTTTCAAAGTGGATGGAGTCGACGATGTCTTTGAGTTCCGCCTCGTAATCTTCCTCCCCGATAGCCTTGAGTACGCCCCTGGCCTCCTCGATCCGGCTTTTCTTGACCAGCCAGCGCGGGCTGCGAGGAATCATGAACAGCATCAGGAAGAAGAAAGCCGCGGGGAGAGCGGCGATGCCCAGTTCCCAGCGCCATTCCGTGGAGCCGAACGAGGCGAGGCCGATTACGTAGTTGGAGAAGTAAGCGAGCAAGATTCCGAAGACCACGTTGAACTGAAAAAATCCTACGAGACGCCCCCGTGTTTTCGCAGGTGCGATTTCCGCGATGTACATGGGCCCCAGCACGGACGATCCGCCGATACCAAGGCCACCGATAAACCTGAATGCAACCAGCGAGTACCAATTCCAGGCCAGGGCACATCCGAGGGCCGACACAAGATACAAAACCGCCATGACCCGCAGGCTGTCACGGCGACCATAGCGCTCACCAGGAATTCCGGCTAACATCGCACCCACAATCGTGCCGCCGAGCGCACTAGCCACAGTGACACCCAACAGGGAAGGGGTGAGCTGGTAGGTTTGCGTCAAGGCAGCGGTCGTGCCAGAAATAACGGCCGTGTCAAATCCAAATAGCAAACCGCCCAAAGCTGCCACGACGGTGCTCTTGGCCAGATTCGCGTTCAATGCCATGCCGCCTCCGGAGTTGGTCTAGTTTGCAGCTTTTTCGTAAGCAGAGATTTGATCTGCAATTTGTGACTTGTCACCCACAACCACCATCGTCAGCTTGTCCTGGAGAATATATTGACGAGCCAGATTGGTCACTTGCTCAGGAGTGACCGCATACACCTTTTGAACGTAGGTTTCGAGATACTTTTCCCCGAGCTGATGCAGATCGACGAACTGAAGCTGGGTAATAAGGCCGTCGCGACTTGAATTTCGCAGCACAAAAACTCCGGCGAGGTAATTCTTGATACCGTCCAACTCAGCGCTCGACGGCGGAGTTTTCTGCAGACGGTCGATCTCAAACAGGATCTCTTTGATCGAAGGACCCGTAACAGCGGTGGTCACGTCTGCGACCTCAACCCAATAGGCATCGCGGTAACGAGCCGAGACCTGGCTGTTAGGCGAATATGTGTATCCTTTTTGCTCGCGAATATTGGACGTGATGCGGGAGGCGAACGAACCGCCCAGGAGAGAGTTCATCACCTGGAGCGGAAGGAAGTCGGCGTTGCTAGGATCGATGGTCGGCAGGCCGATGTAAAGCGTGGACTGTGCCGCTGCTGGACGGTCAACCAACTCAAGGACATGCTTCGCGACGGGCTTCGGGATATCGACAACCGGATCGGGACCGCGGGTCCAGCCTGAAAAGGCCCGAGTGATCGCGGATTTCATGGCCGTGGCATCAAACTTGCCGGCAACGTAGACATGAGTACGAGCGGCGCCATAGTTGTCGCCATAGAACTTGCGAACCTGTTCCACCTCGAACGAGTTGATCATCGGCTCGGCGGAAAATATGCGTCCGTAGGGATGATCGGGGTAAAGCGCCTTGAGAAACTGTTCGCGCGCCAGAGGGCCGGGCTGGGACTTCTGAATGCTCAGCCGGCGTACCGCATCCTGCTTCAGCCGCGGCAGTTCTGAAACCGGTAACAACGGATGCTCGACCACGTCAGCGAGTAAAGCCACCATCTGTGGGCCGAATTCGGAAAGCACATCTCCGGAGATGTTAGTGACGTCGGGCCCGACATTGATTTCGACCGAGCCACCCATGGAAGCGGCGGCCTGAGCAACTTGCTCGGAAGTCCGTGACGTTGTGCCTTCCTTCATCAGTTGCCCAGTGATGTCTGCCAGCCAGACCTGCGAGGCGGATTCGTTAAGACTGCCGGCGCGAATGGCAATATTGACAGCGACCTTGGGGATGGATCCGTATGGCACCATCGTGACCTTCAGCCCGTTCGGAAGCGAAAAGGCTTCCGTTTGCGGGAGATGGAAAGGTCTGGGCGGCCCACCCAAAGGTGGCATTTGTTTCGGCGCAGGATTCTGAGCGCCAGCGACGGAACCGCAGGCCAAAGCTAGAAGGGCGATGGATCGAAGGATCGTTCCGGGGGTTTTCATACTTATCTCCGCGATAGTCATCTGCCGGACTTGCTCTCAGCGGGAGCTGCAGGCTTGGGCTCGACCACCAGAACCGTGCGGTTGGTTGGACGCAGGTACTCGGATGCGGTTTTCTGAATCAGCTCCGGCGTGACTTTCTTGAACTGGGTTTCGAGATCGTTGATGCGGGACGGATTGTCGTCGAAGAGCGCGAAACTTGCCAGCAGGTCGGCGCGACCGAAACCATTCAGCGATCCAAGGTGGTCGTAGAAATCCGAGCGCAGCTTGATAAGGGCGCGATCCAAGGCAGCCTGGTCCACCGGCTTTGAACGCAGCGGAGCAATCACAGATTCCGCGGCGTCAACAATGTCGTCGGGCTTCGCGTTGCTGTCGTGGAACAGATACGCGATCCACAGCATCGGACCGTTGTAGTTAAACATGTTACCCAGCAGATTGATTCCACCCTGAACCTGTGCGGTGTAAGCCCGCTTCTTTACTAGCTCCGCGTGAAGCAGGCTGTCATCACCCTGCAACAAGATCTGATCGAGGAGGCCCATAGCGTAGTATTCCGGTGTGTTGCGCGCCGGCATGTGATAAGCCATCGCGATCGCAGGACGCTTGGCAAGAGCATCGGTTTTTGAGTCTCGCCTTTCCTTTTCCTGTCTGGGCTCGGTCAGATCTGGCTGCTTGACTTCGGGAACCGAAGGAATATCGGCGAAATACTTGTCGATCATCTTCTTCGCGTCGGCTGGCTCAAAGTCGCCGACCACGGTGAGGGCTGCGTTGTTGGGAGCGTAATAGGTCTTGAAGAATTGCTGCACATCAGGCAAGGTGGCGGCATCGATGTCTTTCAGATCGCCGTAGAAGTTGTGCGCGTTGTACCAGTTGGTATTCGCGTACTGCGGCATATCGAGCCACGGGAAGCCTCCGTAAGGCCGGTTGATCACATTGACTTTAACTTCATTCCCCACCACCCCCTGCTGATTCTTGAGGTTGTCTTCGTTGATGCCGAGACCCCGCATGCGATCGGACTCAGCCCAGAGAATCGTCTCAAGTTTGTTGGCGGGCATGACCTCGAAATAGTTCGTGAAATCGAAGCGGGTTGAGCCATTGAGAATTCCGCCATTCTGCTGAACCAGCCGAATCATCTCCATCTTCCCAAGGTTTTGAGAACCCTGAAACATCATGTGCTCGAAAAGATGAGCGAATCCAGTACGATCTCTCGGCTCAACGCGAAATCCGATGCGATAGTAGACGCCAACCACGACGGTGGGAGCGGAATGATCGGTGGAGAGTACGACCCGCAAGCCGTTGGGCAGCTTGTAGTATTCGACGGGCACGTTGAAGCCGGACGAGGATTGGGACTGGTCGTGCGTTCTTCGAGCAAACAGAGTCGGGACCAGAAGAAAAAGCAGGATCAGAAATTGGCTGCAACGGAGCAACATCGGTGTCTCCACAAGTACGAATGATGGCAGCAGATGCGCGTAAGCAACCTACATCTCCGACCAAAAACTTGCAAATGTGGTGAGAAACACTAGGGCTTGGATCGTTCGGGCTTGGGTTCGGAAGCGGTTACTGGGTTGGGACTTTCGGAGCTATTTTCATCGGCGCTCTCACCGGCAGCATCATCTTTAGTTATGTATTGGACTATCACAGAAATGCGCCGATTCGATGGATCCATCGGGTCGGCGGGAGTGCGCAGACGTTGATCAGCGTAGCCACGGACTTGCGAAATCTGATCCACCCGAATTCCGTTCTGCTGCATAAGGCGCCGGGCCGAGTTCGCGCGGTCGGTGGAGAGTTCCCAGTTTCCGTAGTCGCGGTTTCCGTTGTAGGGCTTGGAGTCGGTGTGACCCTCAATGGAAATCTTATTGGGCAGGTCCCCCAATTGCTGGGCAAGCAGGGATAGCAGTTCGCTACCGTTTGAATTTGGCCTGGGACTACCGCTCTCGAAGAAGGTTCCTGCCGCGGATTCCAGAAGTTCGATGCGAAGCCCCTCGCTGGTTACCGTCATTTCGATTTGCTTGTTCAACTTGTCCAGGTTGGTCATTTTGCGAATTTGCTTCTGCAGTTCCTCTTTCAGCCTGGACATGTTGTCCTTGGTGAGCGTGAAATTCTCTCCGGAGCCTTTCTCGTCTGTACCGACCTTCTTGGATTTGCCGGTGGGATCCTTGAAATATCCGCCGACGGCCTCCTGGACCTGCTTGCTGCTGTTCAGCAGCCAGAGAACTATGAACAACGCCATCATGGCGGTAACGAAATCCGCATAGGCCACCTTCCACGCGCCACCGTGGTGGCCGCCATGGCCCGCTTTCTTCTTGATGACGATGATTGGAGTGGATTCAGACATGGTCTCACACCCAACTAAGCGCCGGCTGCAGCAGCACTAGCAGATCCAGCACCCTTACAGGTCTTCTCGGTCAATTGGAAATTCGGCCGAACGTGAGCCGGTATCGCTCGCCGGGCGAACTCCACAGCCATGATGGGAGCCGATCCCTTGATGAAGGAAACCATGAGGACGCGCATGACATGGTAAAAGGCGTGCTGATCGTCCGCGGTCTTCGAGAGGTTTGAAGCGATAGGACCGATAAGGCCATAACAGAGAAGGATGCCCAGGAACGTGCCGACCAAGGCGGCGGCGACCTTGTGCCCGATCTCCTCGGGCGGGCCGCCTAACGCACCCATCGTAATGACTACGCCCAAGACAGCGGCGACGATGCCCAGTCCCGGCAGGGAGTCGGCCATGCTGCTCAGAGCTGCGATAGGAAGGCCGGCCTCATGATGATGGACCTCCATGTCGAGTTCCATCATTTGATCCACGTCGAAAGCGTTGATGCCACCGCTCACCGCCATGCGCATGGTGTCGCACACAAAATCCCGCAAGTGGTGGTCTTTTAAGAAGGAAGGATACTTGGAGAAGATGGGGCTCTTGGATGGATCCTCGACATCATTTTCGAGAGCAACCAGCCCTTCCTTGCGAGCCTTGTTCAAAACTTCGTACATCATCTTCAGCGAGTCGAGATAGCGCTGTTGGGTGAAGGGCGAACCGCCAAAGACCTTGCCAATACCCGCCACGATCTGTTTGAGAATGTGGAGCGGATTTGCGACCAGGACAGTCCCAATCGCGGCGCCCCCGATGATGATGAGTTCGGCGGGCTGTAGAAGCACCCGCATGTTGCCGTGCTCCATCAGGTAGCCACCGGCAACAGCCCCAAACACCACCAGGATTCCAATGATTGCGAACATAATGTACGAGTCCCAACTTACTTGCCCTCAGGCGCAGGCATGGACCCAAGATCAACCTTCCCGATAGTCCGGCTCATGCACCGAGTCTTGTTTCGCGGGCCCACTGCAAGGCCTCGAAGTACAGATCCGCCACAACGCTGTCATCGATATGAAGCTTGGCGGCAATATCACTTCCTTGATCCCACTCACCCGACTCCTGCGCGAGCATGAGTTGATAGACGAAGCGGAGGCTGCTCGGTTTACCCAGCAGGACTTCCTTGGTGTCCTTGTCGAGCGGAATCTGTTCGAGGACCGTAGACATGGGAAGTTCCATGATTACATCCATCAATGAAAGCAATCCCAGAAGGAAGAGGTCGGAGTCACCATGGGGAACCTTCGAGGAGAGCAATTCACAGAAACGAGCCCGGACCAGAGCAGAGGAAATTAGTTCGGTCGACTTGCCTTCCCCGGCGGCCATGGTGGCTACCATGCGTATCCAGCGGCGGACTTCGCGTTCTCCAAGCAGGGAAAGCCCTTGCCTCACTGATCGAATCTCACTGGAGAAACCGAATATGGCGGAGTTCAGGTATCGCAGGAAACGGTAACAAACTCCCGCTTCACTCTTGACAAGCTTCTCAATGTCCCGCATATCCAGCTCAGGCTCAGAAACGAGTCGTAGCATACGGAGATAATTGAGGCGACTTGCCGGGATCTCCCGTGCCGTAAGGATCTCAGGGCGGCGAAAGAAGTAGCCCTGGAAGTAACTGAACCCCATTTTGCGAGAGCTCTCAAACTCCTCCTTGGTCTCGACTTTCTCTGCCACCATGTGGCAGCGCTGATTCCCGAAGCGCTTCACCAAGGTCTCGCGCTGTTCACTCGTGGTAATGGTCAAATCTACTTTGATCAGATCGGCGAGGTCGGTGAGTCGAGAGCGTGGGTCATCGAGCACGAAGTCATCTAGCGCGATCATAAAGCCGCTGTCGCTCAGACGCCGGCAAGCGGCGATCACTAAGTCGTCTGGTTCAACCGTCTCCAGGATTTCGACGACGGTTTGCTCTGGAGGCAGCAGGGTGACGTAATCCTTGAGTAGAATGTCGCGAGTGCAGTTGACGAAAGCCCGCCGGCCGTCACATAGAGTATCCAGACCAAACAGGAAGGTGCTGTCCAGTGTGCTTCGGGAAGCCGCTTCCGGATCTGGGTTGCGGAAATATGTCTCCACTCCATCGCGGAAGAGCAGTTCGTAACCAAAGACTTGCTGATCTGCAGTCAAAATTGGTTGACGTGCGACGAAGCGCAGCCCCTGCGGGGAGCCTGAAGGCTGATCCGGTTTCTCGGGTGCCGGGGTTGGTTTAGCAGTCACCGCCCCCTAATCGGCAGTTGCTCCGGGAAACTTCAGCTAATTCGAACACTCCGCGAAGGATATTCCGACACGACGGCCGCGCTGGACCGCGGTCGAGTGACTAAAGGAACTTGATTCTCTCCCGAGAACGGCCGATAGAAAGCAGTGATGAGTGCCAGAACAGTTCTTGCTCTCTGCGGGCGGGAATGGCGGGTGCACAGATGGGAGACTTCGGTACAGGGCCGCTCGGAGGAATCGTGCCTTTGTCGGACGGGGGAACCCGGGATACTGGCGCCGAGGGAAATTCCCGCAAACGACCTCGCCCCCCAAAACCGGAGCCTGCTCCTGCTGAAGTAGTCCGCCCCGAAAACCCTGAGGATCCCGAAGATCCGCCCCACTCTGTTGATCAGCTCGCATGATGCGGCTGCAGGTCATCTCGGCGTCGACGACGATGGCGGTCAGAGCTATCTGAACCTGAAGTTGCTGCCCTTGGACCTCACGATTGAGTAGGCTGGAGAGCTGCACGCTTGTGGTAATCTTTATTTGTTTCGGTTGTCTCGATTCAAAATAGAATGTAAGGTTGGTTGCCTGTGTAGTTTGAAGCTGATGTGGGGCACAATGCACCGCTCTGGCCAGGTTCCTTCCGCGCTGTGCTGCGAGTGTTGGCTCTCGAGAGTCCGTTGTCTTCCTTTTGCGTCAGGTCAGAAAAATTGTCAGCAACGTCCGAGCCGAATTGCGGCCAGGTGATATCGCGCGCCGAGATTTTGGAATTCGTAACAAGAGTGGATTGAGTAAACGGTTACTGGAAAAGTGTGCTATGTAAGGTGGAGCGTGTGCATTTTGCGCGGAGCTGAGCAACCCGGCAATCTTTCTTCCCCCGAAGATGGAGGTCTGGGCGGAATTGAAGCTCAGGTTTCCAGCTATGCCCAGGGAGGTGTTTCGGGCACTTTACAGATAGTAGCTAGGGGGCTGGTGAGTGCGTAAGGATCGAGTACTGATTGCCGAAGACGAGGTGCACCTTCGTGAGGCCCTCCGGATCTTTCTGGAGACTCACGAGTATGAGGTTGTCGCTACGGATTCGTGTGCGAACGTGGAGCACTTTTGGCGCACAGCCCGGCCCGATATCGCCGTATTGGATTACAGGTTACCCGACGGTGACGCGCTTGAACTGCTGTCCCGCCTAAGATCGGTTGAAGCTTCCACTCCTATCGTCATTTTGACGGGCTACGGGTCCATTGATCTCGCCGTAGAAGCCGTAAAGCGTGGGGCAGAACAGTTCCTGACTAAGCCGGTAGAGTTGGCGACTTTGCTGGTGGTGATAAAGCGCAGCATTGAGAATGTAAGGAACCGCCAAAAACAGTTGGCTGAAAGCTCTCGTCTGGCGCGAGATCTGAAAGACCCCTTCATTGGTTCCAGTTCGGTCATCCGCAGCCTTGCGGAAAAAGTGGACCGGGTGATCATGACCGACAGCCCGATCCTCATCCAAGGGGAGACGGGAACGGGAAAAGGAGTTCTGGCCCGGTGGTTTCACTACCGCGGGCCGCGAGCCGCGGAGCCTTTCGTCGATTTGAACTGCGGCGGTCTTTTCCGCGAACTCCTCGAATCCGAGCTGTTCGGATATGAACGCGGCGCCTTTACTGGTGCGGTGCAGAGCAAAAGTGGATTGCTGGAAATCGCGCACAAGGGAACCGTCTTCCTGGATGAAATCGGAGACGTCGACATGCAGGTCCAGCCCAAACTGCTGAAGGTTCTGGAGGAAAAGCAGTTCCGCCGTCTGGGAAATGTGCGCGATATTCGCGTGGATATTCGGCTTATCGCCGCTACTCACCAGGACATAGGGAAGTTGGTTCAAGACAAGCTCTTCCGGAGCGACTTATATTTTCGGATCAGCACTATTCCCATCACAACTCCGCCGCTTCGGCAGCGTTTGGAAGATATCCCGGTGTTGGCAAGCCATCTGCTTGAGCGCATAACGTCAGACTTAGGTATGGGCGCTGTCGAACTCGCGCCGGATGCAATTACCGCTATGCAGTCTTATCCGTGGCCAGGCAATATTCGAGAATTGCGAAATGTTCTAGAGCGCGCAGTGTTGTTGAGTGGCAAAAGTCTTCTTCACGAGAAAGATCTGCATTTCGACACACGTCCCGAGCGTCCCAAACTGAGAGAAGAAGACGTGCAGACGCTCGAAGAGATGGAGCGCAAATACATCGAGGAGGTTCTCTTCCTGGAGGGAGGACGTGTAGAAGCTGCCGCCAAGCGACTAGGTATTCCTCGAAGCTCTCTCTATCAGAAGATCAAGCAGTATCGCATCACGCGGCCTGGGTTGGCCGTTTAACTTCTCTTCTCATCATCAGGTCCTTGACGAAAAAGTCCTTGACGAAAAGATTGCGAAGCGCGCTTCGCGATGAAGGGCATCACAAGAACTGCGATCGCAGGAAACCCTCCAGGCGGTGACCGGGTCGGAGGTCGACATCGACTTCGTCATCTCTCCGACGGGACACAGGCCGGTCCCGACGGCGCCTGCCTACGAAACGGCCGCGGTGGTGGAAAACGGTCTGGAGAACGGCTCAGAGAGCGG
>Ga0209698_10009063_pt1 | contig 10221 bp, 9 predicted proteins | sample LitLauG_LLR_2012_FD_187203 | JGI IMG/M metagenome (GOLD analysis project Ga0209698, IMG submission 187203) | Freshwater sediment microbial communities from Pennsylvania, USA - Little Laurel Run_MetaG_LLR_2012 (SPAdes) (version 2) | ecosystem: Environmental > Aquatic > Freshwater > Creek >... | reverse complement strand
CGCACGAATCCTCCTTGCGCGCCTGCAAATGCAGACGCGCCTGACTGCGCTACCGACATTGATTGGCCCCCTGGACCGAAGCATTCGACGCCCCGACGACTCTTTCGAGCTGCGGCCGACGAGAGTCCAGCACGCACGCGCCTCAGGCTCTGGAATTGCTTAATGGAAGCCTCTCGAACGATCTCGCGGGGGCGTTTGCGAAGCGGTTGACCGAGCGTTGCGGAACCGATCCGGACCGCATCGTTGACGAGGGTTTTCGCGAAGCCCTGGGGCGTGCTCCCAAGGCCGAGGAACGAACGCTCGCGCTCGATTTTATTCGTGAACAACCTCTACGGGAATATGCGCTGACGCTTTTTAACCTGAATGGCTTTCTTTATGTACCCTGATCATCCAGCAGAGCCGCATGCCCGCCCCACGCGAACCCGCCGCGAGTTCATTCGCGATGGTTTTTGCGGCTTCGGCGGCCTCGCGCTCGCCTCGATGCTTCATGACGAGCAAGCTCGCGCTGGCTCAGTGAACCCGCTTTCGCCTCGTCCGCCGCACATGCCGGCCAAGGCGAAAGCCGTGATCTTTCTGTTCATGGCAGGGGGGCCGAGCCACCTGGAAACGTTTGATCCCAAGCCCTTGCTCAATCGCCTGCACGGTAAGCCTCGTCCCAAGGAATTCGGCGAGGCCCGGTATCAGTTTTTGAGACCCAACGCCCGGCTCCTCGGTACTCGTCGCACGTTTCGCAAGCATGGCGAGAGCGGAATCGAGGTCTCCGACCTCTTCCCCCACATGGCCGGTTGCATCGACGACATCGCCGTGATCCGTTCCTGTCACGGCGACATGGTCGTGCATTCCGCGGCGCAGTATGAATTGTTCACCGGTCGAGTCACTCCAGGCTCGCCCAGCATGGGTTCGTGGCTTCTGTACGGACTGGGGGCCGAGAGCAATTCGTTGCCGGGTTACGTCGTGATGCCCGACCCGCTCGGGGCGCTCGAAGCCGGTCAACCCATGTACATGAACGGATTTCTTCCGGCCGTGTATCAGCCCACATGCTTTCGCCCGGGGAACCGGCCGGTCTTGAATCTCGACCTTCCGGCGGGGGTTGAGGCCAAGAGTCGTCGTCGAACCTTGAAACTGGTTCGCGAACTGAACGAAGCGGCACTCGATCCCGCCGACACCGAGTTTTCCGCGAGAATCAACGCCTACGATCTCGCGTTCAAGATGCAGATGGATGCCCCCGAAGTGCTCAGTCTGTCGAGCGAATCGAAGGAGACGCTCGACCTTTATGGTGTGGGTGTCGAGCCCACGAACGATTACGCCAGGCGCTGTTTGCTCGCGAGGAAGCTCGTCGAAAAGGGTGTTCGGTTCATTTGCGTCGTATCGGGAGGGGGGCCGGGCAACCTGCAATGGGACGCCCATTCCGACATTGAGGAGAATCACCTTCGTAAGGCGGCGGAGACCGACAAGCCGGTCGCCGGGCTTTTGAAGGATCTGAAACGCAGGGGGCTGCTCGACAGCACGTTGGTTCTCTGGGGAGGTGAGTTCGGGCGTTCTCCGGAGGCGGAGACATCGAGAGGTCGCGATCACCACAACCTGGGATTCTCGATGTGGATGGCGGGCGGAGGCATCAAGGGGGGCAAGGTTGTGGGAGCGACCGACGCGATCGGACTTCGAGCCGTCGAGAATCCTTGCCACTTCCGTGATATTCATACGACGATTCTCAACCAACTCGGCCTCGATCAGAATCGGTTGACCTACCCGCATCTCGGCCGCGATGAACGATTGACATTCGTCGAAGGGAAAGTGATTCGCGAGATCATCTGATCTCGCCGGATCTTCACGTCTGGCGTTGATCCTCCATAACATAAGCTCAGTTATCAGACATTGCATCAATTGCGTTCCGACAAGACGTCTCAATACGCGCCGGCATGTCGGCCGGCACGAGGATCGCCTGCCGCTCGGTAGATTCCGCTGCTCGGTTCGATGACGAGTACCGTGGGTGCCGCGGAAAGAGGCGTTGGGCTGGGTTTGAGCTTGTGCCCGCGCGCGGTCAATGCTTCCATGACCGTCGAGCCGATCGACGGGTTAATCCGAAGCCCGCCAAGATCCGGTGGCGCTTGCCGGAACGAACCGACGAAGTGGTCGCTCATGAACCTGGGCGCAGTCACCGATGCGGATGGCGACATGGCGAAGTCAATCTGATTCAGTACCAGTTGAAGAGTCATCATATCCTGATTATCGCCACCCGCAACGCTTACCGCGATTACTGGTTTCTTGTCTTTCGTCACGATGGTCGGCGAGAGAGTGATCCGTGGTCGCTTGCCGGGCACGATACAGTTCGGGTGGCCCTGCCAGAGGTTAAACGACTGCAAACGCGTTCCCAGCCAAACACCCGTGTCGCCGGCGACCACTCCCGACCAGCCGCTTGGCGTCGCCGCGACCACGTTCCCGTCCCGGTCGACAACCAGGCAGGTCGTCGTGTCTCGGCCCGAATTCCCCACGCCCACTCGATCTTCTCCCTCAGGGAGAATCGCTCGGCCTCGAAAGGGATCACCCGGGCGGCGGATGAGCGAGGCTTGCTTCATGTCAATAAGTTCACGTCTTGCTTGAGCATAGATCGGAGAGAGTAATCCAGCCACCGGAACATCTTCATACAAAGGGTCGGCATAGTAGGAATCGCGGTCGGCCATGGCCAGTTTCATCGCTTCGACCGTCACGTGAACCGAGTCGGGCGTGTTCGGTCCCATGGCTTTGAGGTCAAACCCTTCGAGAAGTTGTAACGCCTGAAGCAAATACGGCCCCTGCGTCCATACTCCGCACTTGTTCACGGTGTACCCGCGATATGTCACGGAAACGGGTTCTTCGACATGCGTCACATGCCGTGCCAGATCGCCGTAACGGATCAATCCACCGTTGGCACGCGACCAATCACTGATCTCTCGGGCGAGCGGGCCCCGATAGAAGTAGTCCGCGACCAATCTTAATCCTTGGCGACGGTCGTTATCCGAACGCTTTTCAGCCTCGATCAAGCGTCGCACAGTGCGGGCGAGATCGGCATGCCAGGGCTTTTCATGCTGGTCGAGAAGTCGGAGCATCGGAGCCGACGCTCGGGAGAACGTGATGCTTCCGTGGCGGTCGAGCGCCGTCAGGCAAGCGTCAAGCACCGCGGGCACCGCGGCCGAAACGAGTCCTTCCGCGGGAATTCCACCGCGCGCCTTGAAATAGTCTCGGGTTGCAAGAGCGGGCGCGGCCCCCTGCCCCGCAAGAACTTCGATTGTGCCGGTCTTTGCGTCGTAGACCATGATCGGAACTTCGCCGCCGAAACATGCGGAAGTCGCATCGGTGACGTTGAGCGCAAGGATGATGGCCACCGCGGCATCGGTGGCGTTACCGCCCTCTTTGAGGATTTCGAGTCCGGCGTCGACGGCTCCAGCTCCTCCTGCCACGACTGCGCCATTCTTGCCTGACGCCTCCCAGACTCCGTAGTTCGCGGTTGGAGCCTGGCCCCGCGCGACCACGGGGCACAAGGCAACGACGATCGCAAGTTCCAACACGATTCTTCGGAATGCTCGCCGACTCCGGATCGGTGAGACCGCCATGAATGACTCCTTGTGAAGCGGCGTGCAAGTGGGCGTTGGTCCGTGTGGCGAAGCTATTTCAACGCGCGCGGCCCGCCACCACAACCAGGACATTGCCGGTAATCGCCACGATCGAGTTGTTGACCCCGGCTGCCGGACTGGGCATGATCGGCAAAACCAAAGGCTCGCACTCTCTCAAAGGAGCGACCATGCGCAAATCCGAGAAACCTCAACCCGTCGGTCGCCGTTCCCTGCTCGCCGGTTCCGTGGCGGGGATCGGGCTCGGAGCGCTCGCCAATGCCGACGCCGAAGTTCAGGATCGCGTCGGCAAGGACGTCCCGATCGCTCCCAAAGATTCGCTCAAGGTTACCAAGCTTGAGACGTTTCCCGTCAAACCTCGATGGCTATTTCTCAAGGTTCACACGAACGCGGGAATTGTGGGGCTTGGCGAACCGATCGTCGAGGGACGCACGGAAACGGTCGCCACGGCGGTCAAGGAAATCGAGCCTTACCTGATCGGCAAAGATCCGCGCCAGGTGGTCCATCACTGGCAGGCGATCTATCGCCACGCCTTCTACCGTGGCGGCCCGATTCTCACCAGCGCTCTCAGCGGTATCGACATGGCCTTGTGGGACATCAAGGGGAAAGCGCTGGGCGTTCCCGTCTATGAACTGCTCGGCGGGCCGACACGCACGCGAGTTCGAGTCTACGCCCACGCCGGTACGCCGGAACTGATGAAAGAGCAGCTTTCCCGAGGCTTCACCGCCTTCAAGACCCAGCCGGCAAGGCGTCGGCCTTCCCGGTACGTCGAAACGCCGTCGGAAGTCCGTTACGCCGCCGAACGGTTTGCCGAGCTGAGGAAGGTCGTCGGTGACGAGGTCGACATCGCCATCGACTTCCACGGCGCGATCAGCCCCGCCACCGCCAAGCTTCTCATCAAGGCGCTTGAACCGTATCAACCGATGTTCATTGAGGAACCTTGCCAGGCTCAAAATCACGACATCATGGCGGAGATCGCGCGCGGTACGCACCTTCCGATCGCGACGGGCGAGCGGGTCTTCACGAAGTGGGGGTTTCGCGAAGTGCTTGAGAAGCGCGCTGCGACGATCCTTCAGCCCGACCTCTGCCATGCCGGAGGGATCACCGAGGTTCGCCTGATCGCCGGAATGGCCGAGGCGTATTACGCGGCCGTCGCGCCTCACAACCCCCTCGGCCCGATTTCACTCGCCGCGGGAGTGCAACTTGCCGCGTCGATCCCCAATTTCCTCTGCCAGGAACAGGTCAGCCTGGGGGAAGGTTATCTAAAAAAGCCATTCGTCGTTCGCAATGGCTACCTCGATCTTCCCAAAGGCCCTGGCCTTGGTATCGAACTTGACGAAGATGCACTTGCCTCCAAAATCGGCCACGACTGGAAGAACCGAGAGGCCTACGACGCCGACGATGGCTCTGTCTGCGATTGGTGAGCATTCTGTTATACTTCGCGCGGTCGTATTTGATCCATTTTGGGAGGGCGAAGCTCCCGCTGAGCCGAGAGCGCGCTTGGCACTTCGCGCGGTCGTATTTGATCCATTTTGGGAGGGCGAAGCTCCCGCTGAGCCGAGAGCGCGCTTGGCTCACCGGGAGGTTCGCCCTCCCGAATCGAATCAATCATGACCGCGCGAGGTATAAGAAAGATCAACGATCCGATACAGAGCTAAAATCTCGCTGACGTGTGCCCGAGATCGATCCGGGCACACGTATTTCGAAACTATTTAATAATCACGTGTTCATCAAAGATTGACGAAACGCGTCTCAGGCACTCTTGAAGTCCGACAGAACCCCGCGCACATAGCCGATGCTTTCGGCCACTCCGGCGAGCGGGTCGTTCATGTCCTTCTCGTATTCCAGGCCGACGAGCCCTCGGAACTTGATGTCCAGCAGGTTGCCAAGGATCTTATGGATGTTCAAGACCCCGCGGCCGACCTCCACGGGCTTTGACTTGCTGCCGACCTCGCTTGTCGAGATGTCTTTGAGGTGAACGTCGTAGAGCCTCGCCGCGCAACGTTTGATCGCCTCGGCGGGGTCGACTCCGGTCCTCGCGGTGTGGCCGACATCGATGCAGAGGCCGATCCGTTCATCGTACTTCTGAATGGCGTCCCAGGCGGTGTAAGGCGACGGCCAGAGCTTGTCCTCGGGGCCGTGATTGTGGATCGCCAGCTTGATGTCAAACTCCTTCACGAGTTTGTCCAGTAGAGGCAAAATCTGGGGGACCGGCGTGCAGACGATCGTGGGGATGCCCGCGTCTCGGGCGTACTCGAACGCGTTGCGGACGGCCGACTCGTCCTCCTTCATCCCGATGTTGCCGCAGCTCAGCGGAGTGATTCCGGCCTCGTTGAACTTCTTGACCACCTCCTTACGCTGTTCGACGGTGCTCTTCAGGGGCAAGTGCGCTTCCTTGATCGAGACGTAGTGAACTCCCACCTGCTTGATGTCTCGGATCGTCTTTTCGAGCGGCACCTTGCTGAAGGTGTAGGTGGCGACGCCAATCCTCAGACCTCGAAAGGCGTCGTTGTTCGGGGTGGGATCGGCGGCCATCACACGAGTGGCGGCCAGCGGGGAAAGAGCCATCGCCGAGAGTCCAAGTCGTGCAAGTTCGCGTCTTGTCAACGCAGTGGGACGTTCCATGAGAGCTTCTCCCTGATGTTGAGTCGGATCGATTCGAGTTCCGCGCGGGTCGGGCAAATCGCGAAGAAACCGCTCCAGCATAAAACCCGAGAAATCCGGGCGATAGGCTAATCAGGAAGTTATTTTCGGCAGTTTACACTCGTTCGCAAGGTGGACCGTGGGAACGAGAGAGTTCAGCGCTCAGAAATCCCGAGTCTCGGCTTCCCAGAAGATGACCGAGACAAACGCCGTAGTCATCAGGCAGAGGAGCGGCAGTCCGATCAGCCACCAGTGTGGTAGGACCGTTAAAAACGTGGCGGGAACGAGGACCGACACCAGCGGCAGCAGCCGCGATCCGAACCATCGCGCCTGGCGGATTCCGCTCGCGAATGCCCCGAGATACACCAGCGGCAAAATGAGCCAGATCCGGAATGAGCCCTCGGTCATCGACCATTCGAACGGGCCTGGATGCGTTCTCGGCAACGCCGCCCATGTCGCATAAATCAGGATCGGCAACAGGGTGCAAACCAGCAAAACGCCGATGCCCGTGACGAGCTTCGTCAAGAAGATCTTCCGTCGCGTCATAGGTAAATGAAGAAGATACAGCGCCGTTCCCTGACTCGGCTCCCACGCCGACTGTCGGAAACCAAGGGCGATCGCGAGCGCTCCACCGATGAAGCCCAGGATCGAGTTGAAGTTTCCTTCTACAAATGGAATATCCGGGGGTTTATCGGTCATTCCAGGCAAAAAATCGACCATGATATTGAGCAACAGGTTGCCTTTGCCTGTCAGATTGCTCAGAAAGATAAGATAGAGAGCCACCGCGAGCGATGCAAACGCCCGGGTCTCACGCAGTTCCTTTTTCAACAGGGCCAGCACCATGGTAGTCTCCCGCAAAAGCTGATTCATCAAAGCGATCGTGTCCACGGAATTGCTCAGGCGAAAATCTCGGTTCCCTTCAGTGCCGGGGCTGCGAAGGGTGTCCCGCACTTCGAGCAACCCTCGCGATCGCGGGCACAACGTACATGGCACACCGGACACACTTCCCGAACCGGCCAGCGACGATGGAGCAGGAAGCCGACGAAGGCGGGCACACCCAAGAGCAGAACGAAAATCATCCAGGCGATTTGGTCGCGGAGTGAGAGGCCGAAAACACGTGTACGTCGCCAGGCGACTGTTGCCAAGATCAGTGAAATCGCTAGGGACGCCGCCAAAGATGGGAGGAGTCGCTTGAGGAAAGCACCACTTGGCGTGGCCTCGCGTGGAGATCGGTCCTCCAGGGCAGTCAATGGAACGCACGCAAGTAACGCCGCGGGAGACGGGAGGGCCAACGTAAACAGCAGGAATTGCTCTTCGTCTTTCTCTAATACTGCCCCGTTTTGCAATGCGATTTCGGTTGTATTCCGGATCGTCCCGTCGCTTGCGATCGTGTAGACCGCCTGTCTACGGACATTGCTGACGGGCTTACCACCTTTCTCCGCCAGGCTGTATTCGGCAATCGACTTACCGCTGTGGGACTCATACCACGTCACCGGGGTGTCGCGGTCGATCTCGGCCGGAACGTTAAACGTGCCGACAACTTTGTAATCTTGATCGAGCTTGTAGATCTTCGTTCCCGCCCTAACAAGAATCGGTCGCTCTTTTGCGTCGTTGCGAATGCTGTTGGCCACGGAAGAGGGAACCCCCACTGACATGATCGGCTCCGGACTCTCGAACACGGTCTCTATTTTTCGCGACGCGAGGTCGACAACCCGCAGGCTGTTTCCCGATGGCACATGCACCAGTCTTGGCGGTTTATCGCCGTGATGGCCTTGGTAGCCACGCCCCCAATTGATCGATAACTGCGCGGAGCTCCAGGATGTGTTGTAGGAGAGGGCCTGTTCAGCACGGACCGGGATTTGCTCCTCGGAGGCGATTGGTTGCCTCCGAAATCCGGACAGACCAATGTAGCCGATCGGCTCGTTGCTGATCCGGTTGTAGCCGACGAAGTATCCAGAACCATCAGCCCGGCCGTCGTGTACGAAATACCAGACAGCATCCAGATCTTTTTCATCCGTGAAGACCTTGATTCTCTTTTCCCAGCCTTGATCGAAGGGAAACTGGGCAAGGTTTCCGTGTTCGCCATTCAGGTACACGGCTCGGAGTTCATTAGTGTCGTCGACAGTGGGATAGTCGTCGCCATTCAGGTCGCGATGAGTAACGCGCGACAACTCGGTCGAAAAGCTTTGAATTAGCGGTGTCCCGTCAGCTGCAACTACAAGGCTTTCATAGCGAGGACTGGGCTTTCCCGGCCAGGCGCTAATGATTGAGGTTCCGAGCCAGGCCACGAGCACGCACCAGACCGTACCAAATCCGACCGCGAGTATTGCCGCCGTGAGAAGTTGACGCGGCAGCGCATTTTTGTGCGTCGACATGATCATGCGGCCCCCCGATCGCTGGTGCTTTCCTGATTCTCGGTCATATCCGTGGTGAAGACCGGCAACGCTCGCCGGGGCCCTCGGGTGTAGGCGACGAATGCGTCTTCGAGGTTCAGCCCCACCACATCCCACGCAAGCGGCGAGAGTGATTCGATCACCCTGCGCTGCTCATCGCCGAAATCGACGACAACGAGTTCAAGCTTCCGCCCGACCTCCCACGCCTGCACAAGCCCCTGGCAGCCCGGAAACGCAGGCGGCTTGCTCGCGAACTCCAACACGATCTTGCTGACCCCTTCCTTGAAGCGTTCGGTTGGGCAATCGATGCGCAACACGCCGTCGACAAGGATTCCGATCCGGTCGGCGACGCGCTCGACGTCGGCCAGAATGTGCGAACTGAACAAGATCGTGCGCCCTTGTCTTTGAACGAGGTGGATCATCGAGAGCAGAAAATCGTGCCGCGCGACCGTGTCGAGACCCAACGTCGGGTCGTCGAGAATGAGCAGGTCGGGGTCGGGAGCGATCGCCAGCGCAAGCGCGACATTGGCGCGCTGACCGTTCGAGAGCCGTCGAAGCTTGGCACGCGAACGAATCTCAAAATGGTCGAGAATCTGATCAAGTAACGACTGGTTCCAGCGATCGACATGAAAGGCGCGGGCAAACTTTGAAGCCTCGCCGACGGTCATCCAGCCGTAGAGCGGATGCCCCTCCGCCAGATAGGCGATCCGGGCACGGACTTCGGGGGGCAACGTGGAAAGCTCATAGCCGAGCAGCTCCACCCGGCCGTAGTTCGGTTGAGCCATTCCCAGAAGCATCTTGATCGTCGTCGATTTGCCGGCGCCGTTTCGGCCGAGGAACCCGTACACGCTCCCGGTCGGCACTCGCAAGCCAAGCCCGTTGACAACGCATCGCGAATCGTAATATTTCGTGAGATGATCGGTCACGATGGCATGATTCATGGTTGAACTTTCCGCTCATTTCGGAGCCGTTTTCGCCGGATTCCACTGGAATTGTCGAGAACGTGTCGCGACGAGCTTCGCGACCTCGTCTTCCGAGAAGCCGAGATGAACGGCCTCCGTGAGTAATCGATCGAGGCTTTCGAGCAGGCGCTTTCTTCGAGCGTCCTTGGTCAGTTCGTCTTTCGGCTCGGCGACGAACACACCTCGACCGGGCCGGTTCGTGACCAGCCCTTCACGCTCAAGTTCCGTATAAGCGCGAGCGATCGTGTTGGGATTGACGACGAGGTCTCGCGAAAGCTGTCGGACCGAAGGCAACTGTTGCTGGGGTTTCAGGTCACCTCGCGCGATCGCCTCGCGCACCTGTTGCACCAGTTGCTGGTAGATCGGCAAACGACTTGTGCTGTTGATTTCATACTGCATGGCACCACTTTCATTAACTGTACTAACCATCTTAATACAGTTGGCCGAGACGTCAAGAGGTTTCACGGAAAAAAAGTCTTCGTAGGGTGGGCTTGGCCCACCTTCCCGCTTGCCTCGGCCAAACATGGTGGGCAGTGCCCACCCTAGTGCGCCTGTAAGTGTGTTTGGTCCGAGAGGTGGAAGTCCTCTTCAGGCACGCACTCTCCGGCCTGTAACTGA